>Ga0247713_1000355_pt1 | contig 29727 bp, 32 predicted proteins | sample 21E_NmetaG_FD_189936 | JGI IMG/M metagenome (GOLD analysis project Ga0247713, IMG submission 189936) | Soil microbial communities from hillslope of Landscape Evolution Observatory, University of Arizona, Oracle, AZ, United States - 2-1-E_N | ecosystem: Engineered > Artificial ecosystem >...
TCCCAGTCGCGCGCGACGAGGCGCTCGAGCGCCGGCAGCACGCGCGCCCGGACCTCCGCGAGCGACTCGCCGCCGAGGAAGCGGCCGTCGTCGTGCTCGATCCGCAGCGCGCCGACGAACTCCTGCTCGAGCTGCTCCTCCGGAAGGTCGCGCAGGCGTCCTCCCTCCCACTCGCGCAGCTCCGGCCACCGCTCCGGGTCGCGGCCGGCGACGATCCTCGCGGTCTCGACGGTGCGGGCGAGGTCGCTGGAGACGACGAGGTCGAGCTCGACGCCGGCGAGCGCGTCGCGCGCCGCCTCCGCCTGCGCGTGCCCGGCCGGCGTCAGCGTCACCGTGTGCGGCGGCACGGGGACGCCCTCCTCGAAGTACGCCACGTCGCCGTGGCGCATCAGGTAGAGCCGCCGCCGCGTCACTCGTACGTCTCGAGGTACCGCGGGTTCGAGACGCGCAGCTTCGCCGCCACGTGCTCCTTCAGGAGCGGCAGGACGTCCGGCGGCGCGTCCCCCGCGCGGATCCGCGCCGCCAGCTCGCGGAGCTCCTCCGGAGCAAGTAACACTGTGTTACTTGCTCCTCCGCCCCGCCCGGAACCGGCGCCGTGTGCAAGTGACACTGTGTTACTTGCGTCGGCGGCGAGCTCGCGGTAGGCGATCCCGAGCGCGTTCAGGGCGACGAGGGTGCGGAAGCGGAGGCGGTGGTCGCCGAGCGCGGGGACGATCTCGGCGGCCAGGAACTCCGTCACCGCCTCCAGCAGCTCCAGCGCGGTCGGCCGGTCGTGCGTCACGCGGCGGCCCGCTCGATCAGGTGGAGGAGCTCGTACTCCATCTCCGCCGCCATCCGGCCGAGCACCGCGTACTCGACGCTGCGATCCTGGCCGCGGAGGTGACGGCGGCACTGCGTCAGGCACCCGATCGCCCACTTCACGTTCCCGAGCACCTCCCAGACGAGCAGCTCGTCGACGCCGACGTCGCGCCCCGTCAGCTCGTTGTAGCGCTCCAGGTACGGCTCGACGGCGCCGACGCCCCCGAGGCGCCGGGCGTCGGCGCCGAACCGCCACGCGCGGACGAGCGGCCACGCGACGTCCTCGACGGGGTCGCCGACGTGGGCGAACTCCCAGTCGAGCACCGCGCGGAGCCCCTCCGGCCCGACGACGAGGTTCCCGATCCGCCAGTCGCCGTGGCAGAACGTCCGCTCCCGGGCAGGCGGCAGCCGCTCCCGCACCCACGCGAGCCCGTACTCGATCGCCGGGTGCGGCTCGTCGACCGCGTCGAGCTCGTCGTAGAACCGCGCGACCACGTCGCCGCTCGGGAGGAAGTCCGGCGGCGGGATCGCGTGGATCAGCGCCAGCTCCTCCGCCATCTGCCGCGGGAGCTCGTCGGGGGGGTCGCGGACGATCCTGCGGCCGATCGTCTCGCCCTCGACGAACTCCATCGCGAACGCCTCGCGGCCGCCGAGGTCGCCCAGGTACTCGACCGGCCGCGGCACCTTCACCCCCGCCGCGTGCGCGGCCTCGAGGACGCGGAACTCCTGCTCGAGCGTGAGCGTGTCGCGGTGGATCACGCCGACGCCGGCGCGGCGGACGAGGAGCGTCCGCCCCTCCACCTCCACCGCCCACGCCTCCTTCGACGCACCGCCGGCGAGCTGGCGGACGCTCGTGACGGCTCCGAGCCGCTCGCGCAGCGCCTGCTCGATCACAGCACGAGCTCCGCGAGCACGCGCAGCGCCTCCGGCTGGCGCGTCGACACGAGGAGCGTCGTCGCGCCCGACTCCCGCCACGCGTCGAGCCGCTCCGCGATCCGCTCCCGCGGGCCGACGAGCGCGACCTCGTCGACGAACCGGTCGGGGACGAGCGACGCCGCCTCCTGCCGCCGCCCCTCCAGGTACGCCTCCTGGATCGCACGCGCCTCCGCTTCGTAGCCGTACCGCGCGAAGAGCGCGTTGTAGAAGTTCCTGCCGCGCGCGCCCATCCCTCCGACGTAGAGCGCGTAGTAGTGGCGGAGCGCGTCGCGGCCGCTCGGGACGTCGTCCGTGAGGACGACGGGGACGCTCGGCGCGACGTCGAACTCGCGGCCTCGCGCCGGCTCGAGCTGCGCGCCGAAGACGGCCTGCGCCTGCTCCGGCGAGTAGAAGATCGGCAGCCACCCGTCCGCGATCTCCGCGGCGAGCCGGACGCTGCGCTCGCCGATCGCCGCGAGGTAGATCGGGATCTCGGCGCGCAGCGGGCGCGCCATCAGCTTCAGCGGCTTGCCGAGCCCCGTCGCTCCCGCGCCGCCGTACGGGACGTCGTAGTGCTCCCCGTGGTGCTCGACGACCTCCCGCCGCAGCGCCGTGCGGACGATCGAGACGTACTCGCGCGTCTTCCCGAGCGGCTTCCCCCACGCCTCGCCGTGCCAGCCCTCGACGACCTGCGGCCCGGACGTCCCGAGCCCGAGCAGGAACCGGCCGCCGGACATCAGGTCGAGCGTCATCGCGGTCATCGCCGTCATCGCCGGCGTGCGCGCGGGGATCTGGAGGATCGCCGACCCGACGCGCAGGCGCTCCGTCCGCGCCGCGAGCCACGAGAGGACGGTGACGGCGTCCGTTCCCCACGCCTCGGCCGCCCACGCCGAGTCGTACCCGAGCCGCTCGGCTTCCTGCGCCAGCTCCACGAGCTGCGTCGGGTTCGTCCCCGGCGGGGCGTAGCCCATGTAGAAGCCGAGCCGCACCGGTCGATGCTAACCCCGGCACAATCCGTGCGTGGACGCGCTCCAGGGTCAGCTGCTCGTCGCGTCGCCGGCGCTGCGCGACCCGAACTTCCGGCGGACGGTCGTCCTGGTCGTCCACCACGACGAGGACGGCGCGATGGGGCTCGTGCTGAACCGCCCCTCGGACGCGGAGGCGCGCCCGATCCTCCCGGACCTCGGGGAGACGCTCGCGGACCGCCGCGTCGCCGTGGGCGGCCCGGTCGCGCCGACGAGCCTGCTCGTCCTCGCGGAGTTCGCGGAGCCGGACGAGGCGGGGCTGCTCGTCTTCGGCGAGATAGGCCTGTTCGGCGACGAGACCGAGCCGTCCGCGGCCGTCCGCGCGCGCGTCTTCGCCGGCTACGCCGGCTGGGGCGCCGGCCAGCTCGAAGCGGAGCTCGAGGAGGGCTCGTGGCTGGTCGAGCCCGCGCGTCCCGAAGACGCGTTCTCCCGGCCCGAGACGGACCTCTGGGGCGACGTGATGCGGCGGAAGGGCGGCCCGTACGTCCTCGTCGCGACGATGCCGCCGGACCCGTCGCTGAACTAGCGTCCGCGACGTGCGATGCTAGCCCGGTGAGCGAGACGCTCTCGCCTCCCCTGACGCGCCGAGAGCGGGTGCGCGCCTTCATGGAGGAGCACGTCTACCCTGCCGAGCCGGTGCTCGCGCGCGAGGACGAGGAGGCCGAGGCGCTGATCCGCAGGCTGCAGGAGCTCGCGCGCACCGAGGGACTGTGGGCGCCGCACCTGCCGCCGGAGGCGGGCGGTACCGGCGAGGGCTTCCTCCACTACGCCGACCTGAACGAGGAGATCGGCCGCAGCACGTGGGCGCAGCTCGTCTTCGGCTGCCAGGCGCCCGACGCCGGCAACGGCGAGATCCTGCACCTGTACGGGACGCCGGAGCAGAAGGAGCGGTGGCTGCGGCCGCTCGTCGCGGGCGAGATCCGCTCGTTCTTCTCGATGACCGAGCCGGAGGTGCCGGGGTCGGACCCGACGACGCTGCGGACGCGCGCGGTGCGCGACGGCCACGAGTGGGTGATCGACGGGCACAAGTGGTTCTCCTCGGGAGCCGAGGGCGCGGCGTTCGGGATCGTGATGGCCGTGACCGACCCCGACGCGCCGCCGCACCGGCGGGCGTCGCAGATCGTCGTCCCCGCGGACACGCCGGGGGTCGAGGTGGTGCGTCCGATCCCGGTGCTCGGCCACGCCGGACGCGGATGGTCGACGCACTGCGAGGTGCGGTACACGGGCGTCCGCGTGCCGGTCGACAACACGCTCGGCGAGCCGGGCGACGGGTTCCGCATCGCGCAGAAGCGCCTCGGCCCGGGCCGGATCCACCACGTCATGCGCTGGCTCGGCCAGATGCAGCGCGCGTTCGAGCTGATGTGCTCCTACGCGCTCGAGCGCGAGGCGTTCGGCTCACGGCTCGCCGACAAGCAGACGGTGCAGAACTGGATCGCCGACTCGGCGGCCGAGATCCAGGCGTGCCGGCTGATGACGATGGACGCGGCGCGGAAGATCGACGCGGGCGACGAGGCGCGCGTCGAGATCTCGCTGATCAAGTTCTACGCCGCCCGCGTCCTGCACGACGTCGTCGACCGCGCGATCCAGGTGCACGGCGCGCGCGGACTGACCGACGAGTCGCCGCTCGGACAGATGTACCTGGCCGCGCGCGGCGCCCGCATCTACGACGGGCCCGACGAGGTGCACCGCATGGTCGTCAGCCGCCGGATCCTCAAGGAGTTCGAGGGCGGCGGCGTGTACCGCTTCTCCTAGTCCAAGTAACAGACTGTTACGAGGCACCGTTCGCGGCGCTCGCGTAGGGTCGGCGCCGTGACCGGCTTCACCTAGCGGTAGGGCTCGAACTCCGAGCGGCGCCTCGCACGCGCTCGCGCGCCTCCGCCTCGCCGTGGTCCCGACCCGGCGAGCCAAGGAGGCATCGTGGGCCGTCAGCGCCCTCGCCTGCGCCGCCTCGAGGACGTGGTCGCGCAGGCTCATCCGAAGGTGCACGACCCCGCGGCGGCGATCGCGGCGGGCGAGATCGTGGTGGACGGGATCGTCGTCACGAACCCGCGGTCGCTCGTCCGCGCCGGAGCGTCGGTGGCGCTCCGGCGCGAGCCGCCGCTCCGCGGCGAGGCGAAGCTGCGCGCGGCGGTCGCGGCCTTCGCCGTTGCCGTCGAGGGTCGATTCGCGCTCGACGTCGGCGCCGCCGCGGGCGGCTTCACACGCGTGCTGCTCGACCACGGCGTCCGCCGCGTCTACGCCGTCGACGCCGGGCACGGACAGCTGCTCGGGTCGCTGCGCCAGGACCCGCGCGTGGTCGCCATGGAGCGGACGAATCTCGGCGAGGTGACGCCGGAACTCGTCCCACGATCGAGCTCGTCACGATCGACGTCTCGTACCTCGCACTCGCCGCCGCGGTGCCGCAGCTCGAGCGGGTGCGGCTCGCTCCCTCCGCGGACGCGGTCGCGCTCGTGAAGCCGCAGTTCGAGCTCGCCCTCCCGGAGCCACCGACGAGCCGGCGCGCGCGCGCGCCACCGCGCTGCGCGCCGCCTGCGCGGGGTTCGAGCAGGCGGGCTGGCACGTCTGCGGCGCGATCGAGTCGCCCCACCCCGGCCGGCGAGGCGCGGTGGAGTACCTCCTCCACGCGGTACGGCGGCCGCGGCCCGGAGAGACCGCCGCCGAGTCCAAGTAACAGTCTGTTACGAGGTCGCGTTCGCCACGCGCTACTGCGGGCCGAAGTCGAGCGCGCCCTTGCGCCAGTCGTAGACGAAGGCGAGCATCAGCAGCCCGAGGTAGAAGCCGAACGCGGCGACGGCGAACCAGCCGAACTGCTCGAGCACGATCGCGATCGGGTAGAGGAAGACGATCTCGATGTCGAACGCGATGAAGAGGATCGCGACGAGGTAGAAGCTGACCGTGAACTTGTGCTGCTTCATCGGCCCGGTCGAGACGCCGGACTCGAACGGGAGCGAGCGCGCCTTCGTCCGCCGCGTCGGGCGGGTGGAGAAGACGAACGAGAAGAGGATCATCGACGCGGGGATCGCGAACGCGAAGAACGCGTAGATCAGGAACGGGAGGTAGTCCCGGAGCTGCGCGGCGACGACCACGGCGCGGATCCTACCCGGGCAGCGGCGGCGGAACGGCGCGCTCGGCGCCGGCGACGCGCGGCCCCGGCACGTTCGGGAACCGGAACGACACCGGCTCCCGCCCCGGCTGGACGGCGAACGCCTCGCCGGGCCGGCCGACGCGGATCGCGTGGACGATCGCAGCGACGACGTCGTCCGGCCGCAGCAGCGGGAACCGCGCCGCCTCGAGCGCCTCGCGCATCGGCCCGCGGACCATCGGCGTGTCCGCGATCCCGGGGTTCACCAGCACGATCCGGACGCCGCGCTGCTCGAGCTGCGGCGCGATCGAGCGGACGAAGCCGACGACGGCGTGCTTCGTGAGCGCGTACACGGGGTCGGACTCCATCGGCACGAGCCCCGCGAGCGACGCGGTGACGACGATCGTCCCGCGCGAGCGCTCGAGCAGCGGCAGCAGCGCGCGCACGCCGAAGACGACGCCGTCGACGTTGACGCCGAGCGCGCGGCGGTACGCGGACTCGTCGAGGTCCGCGACCGACGCGGTGCCGGTGAGGACGCCGGCGTTGAGGCACGCGAGCTCCAGCCCCTGGAGCCGCGCCGCGAGCCGCTCCCACTCGTCGGCGCGGGACACGTCCGCCGGCTCGGCGACGCAGCCGAGATCGCGCAACCCCTCCTCGTCGACGTCGACGCCGACGACCTCCCACGCGTCGGCGACGAGCCGCCGGACGAGCGCGCTGCCGATGCCGCCTGCGGCGCCGGTGACGAGCGCGACGCCGCTCACCGGCCGAGGTCGGCGACCGCCGCGCTCACCGCCCGGACCAGACGGGCTGCCGCTTCTCGATGAACGCGGTCACGCCCTCCAGGCCGTCCTCGCTCGCGAGGCAGCGGCGGAACCCCTCCGCCTCGCGCCGGAGCCCCTCCGAGAGCGGCAGGTCGCGCGTCTCCGCCGCGAGCTCCTTGACGACGGCGACCGCGAACGGCGACTGACCGGCGATCTTCCGCGCGACGGCGAGCGCCGCGTCGAGCAGCTCCCCCGCCGGGACGACACGCTCGACGAGCCCCCACTCGTACGCCTGCGCGCCCGAGAGGAACTCGCCCGTGAGGTTGAGCAGCAGCGCGCGGCCGTGGCCGACGAGGCGCGGCAGGCGCTGCGTCCCGCCGCCGCCCGGGATGAGTCCGAGGTTGATCTCGGGCTGCCCGAGCTGCGCGTCCTCCGCCGCGACGCGGACGTCGCACGCCATCGCCAGCTCGAGCCCGCCGCCGAGGCAGAACCCGTGGATCGCGACGACGACGGGCGTCCGCATCCGCTCGATCGTGCCGCCGACCTTCTGGATCCCCCGCGCCGAGCCGCCCTCCTGCGGCGGCGCCTCGCGGAGCGCCGGGAATTCCTTGATGTCGGCCCCCGCCACGAACGCGCGCTCGCCCGCGCCGCGCAGGACGATCGCGCGCGTGCCGTCGTCGCCGTCGAGCCGCAGCAGCTCCGCCTCCAGCTCCTCGAGCAGCGCCGCCTTCAGCGCGTTCACCGGCGGGTTGTCGATCGTCACGACCGCGACGAGCCCGTCCTGCTCCGACGTCACGTACTCCGGCATCTCTCTCCTTTCAGCGGGGACCCATGCGAAGCGCGCCGTCGAGGCGGATCACCTCGCCGTTCAGGTAGTCGTTCTCGACGATGTGGCGCACGAGCGCCGCGAAGTCGTCCGGCCGCCCCAGCCGCTTCGGGAACGGCACCTGCTGCTCGAGCGACGCGCGGATGTCGTCGCGGAGCCGCGCCAGCATCGGCGTGTCCGCGGGGCCGGGCGCGATCGTCACGACGCGGATCCCGAGCGAGCCCAGGTCGCGCGCGAGCGGCAGCGTCATCGCCGCGACGCCGCCCTTCGACGCGGTGTACGCGGCCTGGCCGATCTGCCCGTCGTACGCGGCGTTCGACGCCGTGTTCACGATCACGCCGCGCTCCCCCTCCGGCCCAGGCTCGTTGCGCGCCATCCTCGCCGCGGCGAAGCGGACGACGTTGAACGTCCCGACGAGGTTCACCTCGACAATCCGCCGGAAGAGGTCCAGCGGGAACAGCTCGCCATCGCGGCCGACGACTCGGGCCGAGCCCCCGATGCCGGCGCAGTTGACGGCGCCGTGCAGCTCGTCGAGCCCGTCGACGAGCGCGCGCACCGCCTCCTCGTCCGTGACGTCGCACTCCGGCAGGTCGGCGACCACGGCACGCCCGCCTGCGGCCTCGAGCGCCGCGACCGTCGCGGCGCCGAGGCCCGACCGCCCACCCGTGACGAGGAACGTCCTCCCGGAGATCTCCACTACGCGGTCGCGGCGGGCGTCTGCGAGAACTGCTCCCGCAGCGCCGTCTTGCGGAACTTCCCGACCGCCGTCTTCGGGATCTCGTCGACGACCTCGAACCGGTCCGGCAGCCACCACTTCGCGAAGCTCGGCGCGAGGAAGGCGCGCAGCTCGTCGTCGGACGGCCGCTCCGCCCCCTCCTTCAGCACGAGGACGCCCATGGGGCGCTCCGCCCACTTCTCGTCGGGGACGGCGATCACCGCCGCCTCCGCGACCGCCGGGTGCCCCATCAGCGCGTTCTCGAGCGCGACCGTCGAGATCCACTCGCCGCCGGACTTGACGAGGTCCTTCGCCCGGTCCTGGATCTCGATGTAGCCGCGCGCGTCGATCGTGACGATGTCGCCGGTCTTGAACCAGCCGTCGTCCGTCCACCGGTCGGCCTGTGTGTCGTCCTCGTAGTAGCCGCTCGCGATCCAGACGCCACGCACCTCGAGCTCGCCCATCGACTGCCCGTCCCAGGGGACGAACCCCTCGGGGCCCCGCGCCCGGATCTCGACGAACGGCGCCGGGATCCCCTGCTTGGCGCGGTAGCCGTACTGGACGTCCTGCGGCTCCTGCTGGAGCTCGCTCGTCATCTCCGAGACCGTCCCGAGGGGCGCCATCTCGGTCATCCCCCAGGCGTGCGTGACGTGGAGCCCGTGCCGCTCCTGGAAGCCCTCGATCATCGCCCGCGGCGCGGCGGAGCCCCCGACGATCATCGAACGGACGCGCGACAGGTCGTACTTCCCCGGTTCGGCGTCGAGGATCTGCAGCATCCCCATCCAGATCGTCGGGACGCCGGCCGTCACCGTCACGCGCTCGGACTCGAGCGCCTCGAGCAGGCTCGCCGGGTCCATGTGCGGCCCGGGGAACACCTGCTTCGCGCCGACGAGCGTGCACGTGAACGGGAAGCCCCACGCGTTCGCGTGGAACATCGGCACCACGGGGAGCGTCGTGTCGGCCTCGTTGAGGCCGAGCGTGCCCGACTGCGTCGAGGCGAGCGAGTGCAGCGCGATCGCGCGGTGCGAGTAGAGGACGCCCTTCGGCTGCCCCGTCGTGCCGCTCGTGTAGCACATGACCGCCGCCGCGCGCTCGTCGACGTCCTCCGGCTCGAACGCGTCGTCGCCGGTGGCGAGGAGGTCCTCGTACGCGATCGTCCCCTCCGGCCCGTCGCCGTTGACGACGACGACGTGCTCGAAGCCGACGTTCCCCTTGATCGCGTCGTACAGCGGCAGGAGCGACTGGTCGACGACGAGCACCCTGTCCTCCGCGTGGTTGGCGATGTACGCGAGGTCGCTCGGGTGGAGGCGCAGGTTGAGCGTGTGGACGACGTTCCCCGACAGCGGCGCGCCGAAGTAGACCTCGAGGTGCTGGTAGTGGTTCCAGCACAGCGTGGCGACGCGCGCGCCGTCGTCGACGCCCAGCTTCCGGAACGCGGACGCGAGCTTCTTCGCGCGCGCGGCGAACTCGCCGTAGGTGTACCGGTGGAAGCTCTTGTCGAGCTGCCGCGAGGCGATCTCCTTGCCCGCGTACAGCTGCTCCGCCCGCCGCAGGATGGCCGGGATGTTCAGCTGGTAGTCCATGATGAGGCCGTTCATCAGGTGAGACCCTCCTCGCGTCGACGCCCGGGCGCGAATCGTCTCGCATCGCGGCGCCGCGGGCAACCGCGGCGGCCGCTCAGGAGCCGCCCGAGCCGAACGCCTTGCGCCGCTCCAGGTCCTCCTCGTTCAGCAGGTGCCCGTCACGGCCGACGTAGCCGCCCTTCCCGCCGACGACGAGGAGGACGAGCTCGTCCTCGCCGACGTTCGAGACCTTGCGGACGGTCTTCGCCTCGACGTGGACGAGGCCGCCCGGGCCGAGCTCGACCGTCTCGCCGTCGACCTCGAAGCGAGCGGTCCCGCGGTGGACGAAGTACAGCTCGTCCTGCTCGTCGTGGTAGTGCGGGACCCCCGCCTGCCCCGGCGGGAAGACGATCCCGTTCACGCCGAACGCCTCGACGCCGAGCTCCTGCCGCACCTTCCGGAAGCCCGGGCCGGAGCCCATCTCGTCAAGCGATCCGTGCCGGTATCCCATCGGCGCTCCTCCTCTCGGCCGGCGCGAGGATCGTCGCCGCCACCTCGGCGCGGAGCGCCGTCGGCGTCCCCCAGAACGACTCGATCCACTGCGCGCGCTTGTAGTAGCGGTGCAGGTCGTGCTCCCAGGTGAAGCCGGTGCCGCCGAGGACCTGGAGCGAGCGCTCGCACGCGGCGACCGCGGCCTCCGAGCAGTACGCCTTCGCGGCCGCGGCCGCGACCGGCGCCTGCGCGTCGCCCTCGGCGACGCACCACGCCGCCCAGTACGCGAGCGAGCGGGCGAGCTCCGTCTGGACGTACGTGTCGGCGAGCCGGTGCGACACCGCCTGGTAGACGCCGATCGGGCGGCCGAACTGCTGCCGCGTGGACGCGTGGCCGACCCCGGTCTCGAGCGCCCACGCCGCGATCCCGACCGCCTCGAGCGCGAGCGCCGCGAGCGTTCGCGGACGGTCGAGGGCGCCCGGGAGCGGCTCGGCGCCGTCGCGGCTCGCGAGGCGGCCGAGCGGCCGCGTGTCGTCCACCGTCGGCAGCACCTCGCCCTCCGCTGGTACGGCGCCGTCCGCCGTGACGACGCGGTCGACGGAACCGAGGTCCGGGACGAGCCCGTCGACCTCCGCCGACCACCGCTCCTCGCCGGCGGCGACGCGCTCGAGCGCCGCGTCGCCGAGGGCGGGCAGCGCGAGCCCGATCGTGGCGAAGTACGGTCCCGCGTAGAGCGCGCGGCCGAGCTCCTCGAACAGCACCGCCTCCTCGAGGAAGCCGAGGCCGACGCCGCCCTGCTCCTCGGAGATCGAGACGCCGAGCCAGCCGAGCTCCGCGAGCTGCTCCCACGACGGCTCCGGCGTGCGCGCGAGGAGGCCGCGCGCCTCGCGGCGGAGGCTCTCCTGCTCCTCGGTGAAGGCGAACTCCACTAGCGCGACCTCGGGAGGCCGAGGACGCGCTCGGCGACGATGTTCCGGAGGATCTCCGACGTCCCCGCCTCGATCGAGTTGCCGCGGCTGCGGAGCTGCTGGTACTGCCAGTAGCCGCCGGTCTCGCCGTCGAGGAGCGGCGCCTCCGGCCCGAGCAGCTCGAGCGCGAGCTTCGTCAGCCGCTGGTTCTGCTCCGACCAGTGGAGCTTCACGCCGGAGCCCTCCGGGCCGGGGATGCCGGTCTGCATCAGCGTCGTCAGCGAGCGGTAGTTCGTGTACTTGAGCGCCTGCAGCTCGATCCATTCCCGCGCGACCCGGTCGCGGGCGATCGGGTCGTCCGGCGCGCGCTCCCGCGTCAGCGCCAGCAGCTTGCGGACGTTGACCTCGAGCGCCGTCGTCAGCGCGAACCCGAGCGTGCCGCGCTCGTGCAGCAGCGTCGTCATCGCCACCGTCCACCCCTGGCCGACGTCGCCGATCACGTTCTCGCGCGGCACCGCCACGTCGGTGAAGAAGATCTCGTTGAACTCCGCCTCGCCGGTGATCTGCCGCAGCGGCCGCACCTCGATGCCGGGCGAGTGCATGTCGACCAGCAGGTACGTGAGGTTCTGGTACCGCGGCGCCTCGGGGTCGCTCCTCGTCACGAGGAGGCACCAGTCGGCGATGTGCGCGTACGACGACCACACCTTCTGCCCGTTGACGACGAACGCGTCGCCGGCCGCGTTCAGCGTCGCCGTGGTCTTCACCGCCGCGAGGTCCGAGCCGGCGTCCGGCTCGGAGAAGCCCTGGCACCAGATCTCCTCGGCGGAGAGGATCTTCGCCAGGTACCGCGACTTCTGCGCCTCCGTCCCGTGCGCGATGATCGTCGGCCCCGCCATCCCGAGGCCGATCACGCCGATGTGCGGCGGCGCCTCCGCCCGCGCCATCTCCTCGTAGAAGATCGCCTGGTGGCTGTACGGGGCGCCGGCGCCGCCGTACTCACGCGGCCACGTCAGCCCCGCGTACCCCGCGTCGGAGAGCTTGCGGCTCCACTCGCGCCACGGCTCCTCCATCTGCGTGCGGATCCGGCCCTGGCCGACGAGCTCCTGCGGGAGGTTCGCCTCGATCCAGTCGCGGACCTCGGCGCGGAACGCTGCCTCCTCCGGCGTGTCGCGCAGGTCCACGGCGTGACTATCTCACGTTGCGACACGGTGCCGGCCCCCGTCATCCTGCGGCGATGGAGAGGCTCGCGGAGCGGGTGGAGCGGCTGCTCGGGGCGCGTCCGGCGGAGTGGACGCCGCGCGCCGCGCCGTGGCAGCCCGCGGACGCGGTCGCAGGCGGGAACGTGCGCTACACCGTCCGGCTCGACGACGGCCGCCGCGTGTTCGTCAAGTCGGCCACGAGCGAGCTCCTCGCGGGGTGGCTGCGGCGCGAGCACGAGGTCTACGCGCATCTCCGCGGCTCGTTCCTGCCGCAGCTCGTCGCGTTCGACGACGACGCGGCGGAGCCGCTGCTCGTCCTGGAGGACCTGAGCGACGCCGACTGGGCGCCGCGGTGGACGGAGGAGCGCGTGGCGGCCGTACGCGCCGCGCTCGCCGAGGTCGCGGCGACGGCGCCGCCGCCCGGAACGCTGCCCGTGCGCGAGTCCCACCCGGGCCTCTTCGGCCGGTGGGCGCAGGTCGAGGACGACCCGGAGCCGTTCCTCTCGACGGGGATCCGCTCGCGCGCGTGGCTCGAGCGCGCGCTGCCGCGCCTCGCGGCGGCCGCCGACGCGGCACCCGTGGACGGCGGGGCGCTCCTCCACCTGGACGTCCGCAGCGACAACCTCTGCTTCCGGGACGGGCGCGCGCTCCTCGTCGACTGGAACCTCTGCTGCCTCGGCGCGCCCGACCTCGACGTGGCGGCGTGGCTGCCGAGCCTCGCGGTGGAGGGCGGCCCGGAGCCGTGGGAGGTCCTGCCGGGCGCCGGCGCGTACGCGGCGTTCCTCGCGGGCGTGTGGGCGGCGGCCGTCGGTCTCCCGCCGCCGCCGACGGCGCCGACGGTGCGTGCGCTGCAACGGCGTCAGCTCGAGGTCGCGCTCGCGTGGTGCGAGCGAGAGCTCGGGCTCTAGCGCTCGCGTGGTGCGAGCGCGAGCCCGGCGGGAACGGTCACGGGAGCACGACGGTGCGGATCGCGCCGCCGCGCCCGACGTCGGCGACGGCGGCGGCCGCGTCGGCGAGCGGGAGCGTGCGGCTGACCATCCCGCCGAGATCGAGGCGGCCCTCGAGCGCGAGGCGCGCCAGCAGCGGCACGTCCTCGGCCGGGAGGTGGTCCCCGCCGTGGGAGACGCGCACCTCGGCGCGCGCGTCGAAGAGGCGGCCGAGGTCGAGCCGCGCCTCGTCGCCCGGGCGCGGGATCCCGACCAGCACGAGCACGCCGCCGTGGCCGAGCGCGCGCGCCGCCGCCTCGACCGTCGCGGGTCGGCCGACGGCGTCGAGGACGAAGTCGAGCTGCGCGTCCTCCGGCAGCACGGCGAGCGCGTCGGTCGCGCCGAACCGCAGCGCCTGCTCGCGCTTCTCCGGCGCGACGTCGACCGCCAGGATCTCGCCGGCGCCGGCGATCCGCGCCCCCTGGACCGCGGCGAGGCCGACGCCGCCGCAGCCGACGACGCCGACGCGCGCGCCCTCCCAGATGCGCGCGGTGTGGAGCGCGGCGCCGACGCCCGTGGCGACCGCGCAGCCGAGCAGGCACGCCTGCTCGGGCGGCAGCTCCGGCGGCACGCGCACGGCCTGCTCGGCGTGGACGACGAGGCGGGTCGCGAACCCGCCGACGAGCAGCGCGGGCGTGAGCTGCGCCCCGTCGGCCGCGCGACGCGCGCGCCGCTTCGCCCGCTTCGGCGTGCGGCACCGCCTCGGCGCTCCCCGAGCGCACGCGGCGCAGCGCCCACAGGGGACGCGCCACGCGAGGACGACCGCGTCGCCGGGCGCGAGCGCGTCCACGCCCGCGCCCGGCTGCTCCACGACGGCCGCCACCTCGTGCCCGAGCAGCACCGGCAGCCGCAGGCCCCAGCCGCCCGTCTCGACGACGTGGAGGTCCGTGTGGCAGACGCCGGCGGCCGTGACTCGGACCAGGACCTCGCCCTCGCCCGGCGGGTCGAGCTCGATCGGCTCGAGCTCCGGCGCCGCGCCCGCCGCGGCGAGGACGAGGCCGCGGTCGGTCACAGCAGGTCGTTCGCCTCCAGGAACTCCCGCGCCACCTCCGCCGCGGGGCGCTGGTCGATCGCGACGGCGCTGTTCATCGCGATGATCGCCTCCTCCGTGAGGAGCCGCGACACCGCGTCGACCGTGTCCGCGAAGTCGTCTCCGAGCTCCGCGGCGAGGTCGGCGTCGACGACGGGTGCGACGTTCTGGAAGCCGAACTGGGCCTCGGTGTCCTCGAGGACGACGTAGCTGCCGGTGGCGAGCGCGGGGTCGGTCGAGAAGATCGCGGCGGCGTCGACGCGCCCGCGGTCGAGCGCCTCGTACGGGCTGATCCCGGCGAGTGGGACGAACTGGACGTCCGTGAGGCCGTAGTTGCGCTCGAGCCCGGGGAGCCCCTGCGACCGCGTGCGGAACTCGGGCTGCCCGCCGAGCCGCAGACGCGGCAGCTTCTTCAGGTCGGCGATCGTCTCGAGCCCGTGCTCGGTCGCCGTCGCCTTCGTCACCGCGATCGCGTCCGAGTCCGAGAACGGCGTCATCGCCAGCAGCGTCTGCCCGCGCTCCTCGTACAGCTCCTTCGCCCGCTCGTACGTCTCCTCGGCGCTCTCGGCGGAACCTTCCTCGCCGAAGACGACGGTGAGCGCGGTGCCGGTGTATTCGGGGTACATGTCGATCTGGCCGCTCGTCAGGGCCGCGTCGATGATCTCCGTCGAGCCGATGTCGCTCTTCAGCTCGACGTCGTACCCCTTCGCCTCGAGCGCCTGCCGGTACAGCTCGCCCAGCACGTACTGCTCGGTGAAGTTCTTCGTGCCGATCGTGATCGTCGGCGCGGGGGCGGCCGGCGTGGCGGTCGTCTCGTCGGCCGTCGCGGTCGGCTCCTCGGAGCCGCCGCAGCCGGCGACGAGCGCCGCCATCACCACCAGCAGGAACAGGACTCTGCGCCAGGTCGGTTTCACCGGAACTCCTCTCGTGGGGATGTGGGACCCTAAACGGCAGTTCGCGCCGCGCTCACCTCCGGTTCGAACGCCGGAACGCGCGACCGCACGCCCGGCGGGGTCACGGCGCGCTGCAGCGCCGCGAACACGACGTCCACGGCGAGCGCGAGCGCCGACACGCACAGCGCGGCGCCGACGACGCCCTCGAGCCGGTAGCTCGCCTGGTCGACGATGATCTCGCCGAGGCCGCCGCCGCCCGCGACGGCCGCGATCGTCGCGGTCGCGACGACGTACACCGACGAGGTGCGAATCCCGGCGAAGAGGAGCGGCGCCGCGAGCGGCAGCTCGACGCGCAGGAGCACCTGCGCCGGCGACATGCCCATCGCCCGCGCCGCGTCGACCGCGTCGGCGTCCGCCTCGTCGACGGCGACGTACGCGTTCGTCAGCATCGGCGGCACCGCGAGCACGACCAGCGCGACGAGGACGTTCGCGAAGCCGATCCCGAGGAAGGCGACGCCGATCGCGATCACGGCGAGGCTCGGCAGCGCGCGGCCGACGTTCCCGACGTTCACCGCGAGGAACGACCCCCGGTGCGCGTGACCGAGCACCACCCCGAGCGGGATCGCGAGGAGGAGCGCGAGGCCGATCGCGGCGCCGCTGAGGACGAGATGCTCGCCGGTCTTGTCCGCGATCAGCCCCGGGTTCTCGAGCACGAAGCGCACGCCGTCGGCGAACACGCCGGGACGGAACGACGCCGTCACGCCGGCCTCCGCGCGCGCGTCCACGGGGTGACCGCCCGCCCGGCGAGGACGAGGAGCGCGTCGGCGGCGACGGCGAGGAGCACGGCGAGCACGCCCGCGGCGATCAGCTTCGTCGTGAAGTACTCGCGCAGCGCGTCGAAGATCGGCTGCCCGAGGCCGCGCGGGAGGACGAACGCGGCCACGGTCGCGAGCGAGACCGTCGTCACGACGGCGATCCGGACGCCGGCGAGGAGCGCCGGGAGCGCGAGCGGAAGCTCGACGCGCCACAGCGTCTGCCGCCGTGTCAGCCCCATCCCTCGTGCCGCCTCTAGGGCGTCGGGCGGCACCGACTGGAGGCCCGTGAGGACGTTCCGGAAGAGGACGAGCAGCGTGTACCCGACGAGCGCGACCTGGACGGTGGCGACGGTGAGGCCGGTCACCGGGACGAGCAGCTGGAACAGCGCGAGGCTCGGGATCGTGTAGAGGAACGCCGCGACGAACGCGAACGGGGTCTCGAGCCGCGGCAGCCGGTGCGCGGCGACCGCGGCGGCGAACGCGATCGCGAACCCGACGGCGACGGCGACGAGCGTCAGCTCGACGTGCTCGACGAGGCGCGGGAGGAGCACGCCCTCCCAGTTGTCGCGCACCCACTCGCCGCAGAAGAGCCGGTTCTCCCGGACGCAGTCCGAGCCGCGTCCGAAGTCCGGGATGACCGGTCGGTTCACCGGCTGCCGTTCCGGCCGAGGAGCGCCGCGACGCGCTCGAGCGAGAGCGAGCCGCGCACCGCGCCCGCGTCGGCGACCGCGCAGCGCGCCCGCCCGCCCGCGAGCATCGCCGACACCGCGTCGCGCAGGCTCGTCGCCGCCGGCAGCTCCGGGTCGCCGGGGCGGACGAGCTCCGCAGGCTCGAGCTCGACGTCGCCGAGGCGCCGCAGCGCGAGCCGCTTCAGCCCGCGGTCGGCGCCGAGGAACCGCGCGACGAACTCGTCCGCCGGGGCGGCGAGCAGCTCGTCGGGCGGCGCGTGCTGCGCGAGGGAGCCGCCCTCTCGGAGCACCGCGACCCGATCCGCGAGCGTCGTCGCCTCGTCGACGTCGTGCGTCACGAAGACGACCGTCTTCCGCACCTCCCGCTGCAGCGCGAGGAACTCCTCCTGGAGCCGCGCGCGCGTGATCGGGTCGAGCGCGCCGAAGGGCTCGTCCATCAGCAGGACGCCGGGATCGGCCGCGAGCGCGCGCGCGAGCCCGACACGCTGGCGCTGGCCGCCCGAGAGCTGCGACGGGTACAGCGGGCCGTACGCGAGGGGGTCGAGGCCGACGAGCTCCAGCAGCTCGCGCACGCGCGCGTCGATCCGGCTCCGTTTCCAGCCGAGGAGCTTCGGGACCGTGGCGACGTTCGAGGCGACCGTCAGGTGCGGGAACAGCCCCGCCTGCTGGATCACGTAGCCGATCCCGCGCCGGAGGGCCGTCGCGTCGAGCTGCCGTACGCTGTGCCCGCCGACGAGCACGTCCCCGTCGTCGAGCTCGACCAGCCGGTTCACGAGCTTCAGCGCCGTCGTCTTCCCGGCTCCGGACGGCCCGACGAGCACGCACACCTCGCCCGGCGCGACGCGGAGCGACAGCCGGTCGACCGCCGCCTCGCGCCGCCCGGGGTACCGCTTCGTCGCTTCCCGGAACTCGATCTCCGCGGCGTCCACCTCGGCCGAGCATAGAGGCGCCTCGTACACTGCCGCCGTGATCGTGTCGCTCCACATCGCGACCGGAGCCGTGGCCGGGGCGCTCCTCGGCTCCCGCCGCGCGGCACTCGTCGCCGGGCCGCTGCTCCACCTCGCCGGCGACCGGATGCCGCACTGGGACATCGCCTCGAAGCGGTTCGAGCAGTGGAGCGGCCCGCGCTGATGGCCGCCCTCGCCGCCACGCGCGGGCCGCTCGACCCGGCGACGGTCGGCGCGTTCGCCGCCGAGGCGCCGGACCTCGAGCACGTCGTCCGCCTGCCGCGGCCGGGCGGGCGCAAGCTCTTCCCGTCGCACCGCTTCCGCGGGTGGCACCGCCCGGGCGGGGTCCCGGCGTGGGCGCAGGTGTTCGCCGCCGGCGTCCTCGTCGGCCTCGTCCTGCGGCGCCCGTAGCTGGTTTTCCGCCCCGCTCCATCGGAGAACGATGGAGCATGGGCGACGACACCGTGACCGCACCCAAGGAGCGTCCGCCGGACGTCGCGGAGGAGCCGCTGCGGCCGATCTCCAGCGTCGACCCGCCCCCGGACACGCCGTGGCGGCGCGCGCGCCGCTACGGCCGGCGGCTCGCCGCGACGGCGGCGCTCGTCGGCGGCCTCTACGTCGCCTACGCGTACGCGCTCGCGCCGGTGATCGCGCCGTCCGAGGAGGTCGAGGCGGTCGCGCCGGCGGAGGACGAGGGCGCCGCCGCACAGGCCGACCCCACGCCCGAGCCGCCGCCCCGGCCCGAGATCGTCCCCGAGCGGATCCCGCAGTGGGCATGGGCGCTGAACGAGTGGCACTCGACGCCCGCGGAGGAGCGCGGCCCGCGTCCGGAGGACGCGCCCCGGCGGGTGCCGCAGTGGTACTGGGAGTGGCGCGAGTGGCGGGAGGGGCTCGCCGCCGCCGCCGGAACCTGAGCCCGCGTCAGCGGCCGGCCGGCGCTATCCGAGCCGGTCGTACGCGGGGAGCGTCAGGAACTCGGCGAGCTCGTCGGCGAGCGCGAGCTCCTCGAACAGCGCCGCCGCCTCGGGGTGGTCGCCGCGGAGCGCGTCCACCTCCTCGCGCACGCGCTCCTCCGAGACGCGCCCCTGCCGAACCCACTGCCACACCTGCGAGCGCGAGATCTCCGCCGTCGCCGCGTCCTCCATCAGGCCGTCGATCGCCGCGGCGCCGACCCCGCTCAGCCACGAGTCGACGTAGCGGACGCCGACGGAGACGTTCGTCCGGAGCCCCTCGTCCGTGACCGCGCCGCCGGGGACGTCGAAGTCGAGGAGGTCCGCCGCGCCGACGCGGACGTCGTCGCGGAGGCGGTCGAGCTGGTTCGGGCGGTCGCCGAGCACCTCGTCGAACGCCTCGAGCGCGACCGGGACGAGGTCGGGGTGCGCGACCCAGCTCCCGTCGAAGCCGTCGCGCGCCTCGCGCTCCTTGTCCTCGCGCACCTTGCCGAGCGCGACGCGGTTCACCTCCGGGTCGCGGCGCGAGGGGATGAACGCCGCCATCCCGCCGATCGCGTGCGCGCCGCGCCGGTGGCAGGTCGCGACGAGGAGCTCGGTGTACGCGCGCATGAACGGCACCGTCATCGTCAGCTGCGCGCGGTCCGGGAGGACGAAGTCGCGCGTGCGGAACTTCTTGATCACGCTGAAGATGTAGTCCCAGCGGCCGGCGTTCAGCCCCGCGGCGTGCTCGCGCAGCTCCCAGAGGATCTCGTCCATCTCGAACGCCGCCAGCACCGTCTCGACGAGCACCGTGGCGCGGATCGAGCCGCGGGGGATCGCGAGCTCGTCCTGCGCGAGCAGGAACGCGTCGTTCCAGAGGCGCGCCTCGAGGTGCGACTCGAGCTTCGGGAGGTAGAAGTACGGCCCCGTGCCGCGCTCGAGCTGCTCGCGCGCGTCGTGGAACACGCACAGCCCGAAGTCGAAGAGCGACGCCGACACGGGCTCGCCGTCGACGAGGACGTGCCGCTCCGGGAGGTGCCACCCGCGGGGCCGGATCACGAGCGTCGCGACCTCCTCGCCGAGGCGGTACGACTTCTCGCCGGTCTCGAGCGCGATCGTCCGGCGCACGGCGTCGCGGACGTTCCGCTGCCCCTCGACGACGTTCTCCCAGGTCGGCGACGTCGCGTCCTCGAAGTCGGCCATGAAGACGCGCGCGCCGGAGTTCAGGGCGTTGATCATCATCTTCCGGTCGACCGGGCCGGTGATCTCGACGCGGCGGTCGCGGAGGTCGGGCGGCGCCTCGGGGACGCGCCACTCCCGCTCGCGGACGTCGCGCGTCGCCGGGAGGAAGTCCGGCCGCGCGCCGCGGTCCAGCTCCTCCTGCCGCCGCCGCCGGCGCTCGAGCAGCTCGAGCCGCCGTGGCCCGAGCTCCCGCTGGAGCCGTGCCACGAACGCGAGCGCGTCGCGGGAGAGGATCTCCTCGTCGCCGGGCGCGAGGAGCTCGACGCCGTCGGGAGCGGTCACGCGCGTGACGCTACACCGGGCGATCCGCGGCCGGCGCGGGACGCGCTACGCGCCGAGCTCGTGCAGCAGCGGCCGCGTGTCGAGCGGGTCGGCGCCGATCCGCGCCGCGACCTCCTCGCTCGACGGCTTCGTCCCCTCCGCGAAGAGGGCGCGCAGGCGCTCGCCGGTCTCCGCCCGCCGCCACCAGTCCTCGCCCACCTCGGCGACGAGGTGCTCGCGCAGCTGCGCGGAGCGGATCCACGCGCGGAGGTAGTCGGCGGAGTAGAAGCCGGCGTCCATGTCGGAGAGGTAGGCCGAGGGGCGGTAGTGGATCCCCGTCGCCGCCGTCAGCCGCTCCGAGTACCCGTCGGGCGTGCCGCCGTCCTCGTCGAAACGCGCCCAGAAGTCCAGCTCGAACTGGAGCTTGGCCGTGTACCGGCGGAAGAGCAGCGCCTCGAGGAACGTCGTCGCCTCGGCGTTCTCCGCCGCCTCCTCGTCGGAGAGCCCGAAGTGTTCCGCGTGCCACCCCGGCTCGCGGCTCACGGCCTCGAGGATGTACGAGTAGATCTCCGTCAGCGCGTGGTCGCGCGAGAGCCGGCGGAACGTGTACGGGAGGCGCGGGTCGCAGCCCGCGTAGTGGAGCGCGTGCCCCGCCTCGTGGAGGAACGCCTGGTAGTCGTGGAGCCCGCCCTGCGCGCGGGTGATCAGGTGCACGACGTGCGGCGGGTCGGACGCGATCACGCACGCGCGCGGCGACTTCTGCGGCCGGTCGTCGAGGTCGAGGCGCACGTTCCCGCCGGGCTCGAGCCGGAAGCCGAGGCCGGCGAGCGTCGCCATGCATACCTCGACCGCGCGCTCCTTCGTGTACGTCGGCTCGAGCGGCGACAGGCGGCGCATGTACGCGGTGTGGTCGGAGGTGGGGACCTCGTCGCGCTCCGGCCCGAGCAGCCGCTCGAACCAGCGCTCGCGGAGGCCGCTCCACGCCGCCGTCGAGCGCTCGCTCGCCTCGGCGAGGACGCGCTCGAGCCCGCGGAGGGAGATGCCCTTCTGCTCCTCGTTGCGACGCACGGGGTCGGGCTCGTGCGACAGCTCCGCCTCGAGCTCCTCGTTCGCGCGCAGGAGCTCGAGCCGCTCGTCGTTGAACTCCGCGGAGCGCTCGGCCTGCAGGCGCCCGAGCTCGTCGCGGTCGGCGTACGAGTCGAGCACGGCGAGTCGCGCCTGCGCGGCGCGCAGCGGCAGCTCCTCGCCGCGGAACTCGACCCGCGCCGCGAGGATCCGGTTCTCGAGCGCGTCCTCCCGCTCGGCCAGCTCCGCGGTGACGAGGCCGCCCTCGCACGCCTTGCGCAGCCGGTACAGCCGCTCGCGCTCGTCGCCCGTCTCCGCCTCCTCCGCCTCGCGCAGCGCGCCGAGCTGGTCGCGGCTGAACAGGTCGGCGTAGCGCGCCACGATCGCGGCCTGCTCGGACGTCTCCTTCTCGCCCACGCGCACGGCGCGGAACTCCTCGGAGCGCTCGTAGAGGTACCGCTGGAGCTCCTGCTCGTACTCCGCCGCGCTGCGGACGCCGGTCGTCGCCATGCGGTCCAGCCTACCCGTCGGCGGCGAGCCGCTCGACCGTCTGGCGGAGGTCGTCGAGCGTGAACGGCTTGCCGATCACGGCGTCGGGGTCGGAGCCGCGCACGTCGGTGCCCTCGCTCCCGGTCAGGAGCGCGACCTTGAGGCGCGGGTGGTCGCGGCGGATGTCGCGGAGGAGGTCGAGCCCGCTCTCGGTGCCGACGTGGACGTCGAGCAGGACGACGTCGAGGCCGCCGCCGTCGAGCTGGCCGCGCGCCTCCGAGACCGAGGCCGCCTCGCGGACGCCGATCCCGTCGAGCTCGAGGTTGACCCGGCAGAGGAGCCGGATCGAGGGGTCGTCGTCGACGACGAGGACGCTGGGCCGCCGCTCCACGACGCGCGAGTGTAGCTGTCGCACCGGACCCGTAACCGAAGGCCGCGGCAGCCCGTTTACTCACCGAAAGTGATAAACCCGGCCCCCCGCACGCCGTCCGAGGAATCGCGCCACGAGCACCGGCCGCTCGAGCAGGTCTCCGAGCACGAGCTACCGCTGCCGACGACGCAGTTCCGCCGCCGCGCCTGGCTCGAGTTCCAGCGCGCCCTCGACCCGCTCGCGCCGCCTAGGCCGCCACGGCAGCGGCGGCACTGATCCGGGCGAGCGACCGCTCCTTCCCGAGGAGCTCGAGACTCTCGAACAGGCCCGGCGAGACCTTCGAGCCGGTGACGGCGACGCGCACCGGCTGGAACGCCTTCCGCGGCGACAGCTCGAGGTGCCCCGCGGCCGCCCGCAGCGCCTCCTCGATCCGCTCCGCCGAGAACGGCTCCAGCGGCTCGAGCACCTCGCGCGCCGCGGCGAGCATCGGCGCGCCGCCGTCGAGGAGCGCCGGGTCCGGGTCGACGTCGCCGAAGAGGAAGCCGGCGAACCCCGGGAACTCGCCGAGCCGCGCGATCTTCTCCTGCACGAGCGGCGCCGCCCGCACCACGAGCCCGTCGTCCCAGTCGTAGCCCTGCTCGCGGAGGTACGCGGCGAGTCGCTCCGCGTACTCCTCGGGCGGAAGGCGGCGGAGGTAGATCCCGTTGAAGTGGTCGAGCTTCTGGTAGTCGAAGACGGCGGCGCTCGCGCCGACGCGGTCGAGCGTGAACCGCTCCACGAGCTCGTCGCGCGTCATCAGCTCCGTCTCGCCGTCGTAGCTCCACCCGAGGAGCGCGAGGTAGTTGACGAGCGCCTCCGGGAGGTAGCCGTCGGCGCGGAACTCGGCGACCGAGACCGAGCCGTGGCGCTTCGAGAGCTTCTTGCCGTCCTGGCCCAGGATGTTCGCCACGTGCCCGTACAGCGGGAGCGGCGCGCCGAGCGCCTCGAGGATGCGGATCTGCTTCGGCGTGTTCGAGATGTGGTCCTCGCCGCGGAGGACGTGCGTGATCCCGTCGAGCCAGTCCTCGACGGGCGAGGCGAAGTTGTAGGTCGGCCGCCCGTCGGCGCGGATCGCGACGAGGTCCTCCAGCCGCTCGTTCGGCACCTCGATGCGGCCGCGGATCAGGTCGTCCCAGCCGGTCGTCCCCTCGTCGGGCATGCGGATGCGGATCGCGCCCTCGTCCTCGTACGCCTTCCCCTCGGCGACGAGGCGGCGCGCCTCCTCCTGGCAGCGCTCCATCCGGTCGAGCTGGAAGGTGACGTCGCCGTCCCAGTCGAGCCCGAGCCAGCGGAACGAGTCGAGGATGTGGTCGGTCGCCTCCGCCACCTCGCGGCTCGTGTCGGTGTTCTCGATCCGCAGCCGGAACTCGCCGCCCTCGTGCCGCGCGAACAGCCAGTTGAACAGCGCCGTGTGCACCCCGCCGATGTGCAGGAGACCCGTGGGGCTGGGCGCGAACCGGACGACGACGGACATGCCGCCAAGCGTATCGGGCGGTTTACGATCGGCCCGTGCAGCTCCTGACCAAGTTCCTCGTCGGCTGGCTCGCGAACGTCGCGGCTCTCTGGGTCGCGGACAGGCTCCTCGGCGGCGTCGAGATCGCCGGCTGGCGGCCGCTCCTGATCGCCGGCGCGGTGCTCGCGCTGCTGAGCGCGTTCCTGCGGCCGCTGCTCGTCCTCCTCTCGCTCCCGCTCGTGATCCTCACGCTCGGGCTGTTCCTGCTCGTGATCAACATCGCGGTGCTCGCGCTCACCGACGTCCTCGTCCGCGGCTTCGAGATCGAGGGGCTGCTCACGTACGTCGTCGCCGTGCTGATCGTCTGGCTCGTGAACGCGGCGGTCGACCGCATCGGCGTCCGCGGCTGATCCCGCTACGGTGGCCCGGTGATCTTCGGGGGCCACTGCTCGGGCGGGGTGAAGAAGGCGCTCGACCACGCGATCGGGATCGGTGCCGACGCGGTGCAGCTCTTCGTCCAGAGCCCGCGGACGTGGCGCTTCCCCGACCACGACCCCGCCGAGCTGCGGCGGTTCTGCGAGCGGCGCGAGGAGAACGCGATCCGGAGCGTCCTCGTGCACGCGCTCTACCTCGTCAACCTCGCGAGCCCGAACGACGACTTCTACGGGAAGTCGGTGTCGGCGCTGCGCTCGACCGTCGACGCGGCGTGCAAGCTCGACGCCGACGCGGTGATCTTCCACGTCGGCTCGCACCAGGGGGCCGGGCTCGAGCCGGCGATGACGCGGATCGTCGCCGCGATCGAGCAGGTGCTCGACCGCTGCTCGGACACGACGTGGCTGCTGATGGAGAACTCCGCGGGCGCCGGCGGGACGATCGGGCGCTCGATCGACGAGCTCGCGCTCCTCTTCGACGCCCTCGGCCGGCACCCGCGGCTCGGGATCTGCCTCGACACGTGCCACCTGTTCGTCTCGGGCTACGACGTGCGCGACCGCGAGGTGCTCGACCTCGTCCTCGAGCAGGTCGACCTGCTGATCGGCCTCGACCGCCTCCGCGCGCTGCACGTGAACGACTCGAAGGCGCCGCTCGGCTCGAACCGCGACCGCCACGAGAACGTCGGCGACGGCCTCATCGGCGAGCGGCTCGGCGTCTTCCTCTCGCACCCGGCGCTCCAGGGACTGCCGGCGGTCTGCGAGGTGCCGGGCACCGACGGCAACGGCCCCGACGCGGAGCAGATGGAGAGGCTGCGCGCGATCCACGCCCGCTGGACGAGCCCGCGCGGGCGCGCGCACGCCCGCACGACCTAGAGGCGCGGTCGCCCGCCACCTCGAGCGGTCGAGGCTTCGCGCCCACCTGCCGGACTATCCCAAGTAACAGACTGTTACGAGGGCCTCCCGGCGGGGCGGCGTCAGCTCTCGAGCGAGGCGATCACCCGGAACGTCGGGCGTCCGCGCGGCAGCTCGTTGAACTCCGGGTTGACGCAGCCCAGCCCGGCCTCGCGGCTCTCGTAGCAGCGCTCCACCTCCGTCTTGCACATCGGCAGCGGCTTGCGCGCCGCGCGGATCGCGCCGAAGCCCGCGTTCGTCGCCTCCGCCGCGCGGAGCAGGTCGGCGTCGATCTCGACGGCGTACACCTTCTGCATGCAGCCGATGTACGTGTGCCCGTGATCCTCGTACGCGTAGACGAACGGGCACGCGCGGTCGAGGCAGGCGGAGGGGTAGACGACCTTGTCGCAGTGGACGTCGCAGCGGCGGCACTCGACCTCGTCCTGCGGACGGAGGGGGAGCTCGTCTGCCGCCCTGCGGGGCTCCGGCATGCGCTGATTGTCGGCCCGGTTCGTCATGGTCGCAAGTCTTGACTTCGCGCGGCGTACCCGGTAGGGCGCGTCACGACTCGCCGTTCAGGCGGCGGACGGCGTTCAGGACGTCGTGCGGCGTGAACGCGCGGAAGTCCGGCTCGGCGTCGCCCTCCTCCGCGCGGAACCAGAACGCCTGCACCGTCCGCATCCCGACGGCCGCGGCGCCGGCCACGTCCTCGCGGACGCGGTCGCCGACGAAGACGGCGCGCTCCGGCTCGACCTCCAGCGCGTCGAGGGCGGCGTGGAAGATCGCCGGGTCGGGCTTGCGCTTCCCCACCTCCGAGGAGAAGACGGCGTGGTCGACGCGCGACGCGAGGCCGAGCTCGTCGAGGTCGCCGCGGAGGAGCCACCCCGGGTCGAACGCGTTCGAGACGATGCCGAGCCGCAGGCCGCGTGCCCGCAGCGACTCGAGGAGCGCGTGCGTGTGGGCGCCGAGCAGCCGCGCCGGGGCCCACGCCGCGTGCTCCGCCTCGAGGAACCGCGCCAGCTCCTCGTCGTCGACCTCCACCCCCAGCTCCGCGAGGAGCTCGCGGACGAGCGCCGGGTACTCGAGCTCGTCGACCGCGTCCGCCGACCACAGGAGCGGCTCGTAGCGCTCGCGGAAGCGCGCCGCGACGGCGTCCGGCTCCGGGAGCCCCTCGCGGCCGAGGGCGTCGAGCCCCGCGCGGTGCCCCGCCTCGAGGAGCTCGGGCTCGTAGGCGAAGCGCATGAGCGTGTCGCCGTAGTCGAAGAGGACGGCGTCGACCACCGTTCGCAGCGTAGCCGCGGGCCTGTACGCTCCTGCGCCGTGGCGTACGTCCTCCTGCTCGCGAGCTTCGCGATCCTCCTCGCCGGCGCGCTCCTCTTCACGAACGCCGTCGAGTGGCTCGGCCACCGGCTGTCGCTCGGGCAGGGCGCCGTCGGCAGCCTGCTCGCCGCCGTCGCGACCGCGATGCCGGAGTCGCTGATCCCGGTCGTCGCGATCATCTCGGGCGCGGAGGGATCGGAGGACGTCGCCATCGGCGCGATCGTCGGCGCGCCGTTCCTGCTGGGCACGATCGCGATGGCGCTCGTCGGGACCTCCGCCTTCCTCTACCGGCGCCGGCGGCCGCAGGGGCTCGGCCTGAACGTCCACGTCCCCACGCTGCGCCGCGACCTCACCTTCTTCGTCGTGTTCTTCACGCTCGGGATCCTGCTCGGCCTCGGCGCGCCGGAGAACTTCGAGTACCTCGCCGCCGCGATCTTCGTCCTCGCGTACGCGGCGTACGTGCGCTCGACGCTGAAGGGCGGCGGCACCGTGCAGGAGGAGGAGACGCTGAACCCGCTGATCCTGTCGCTCACGCGCCACGGCGGCCCTCCGCGCACCTCCACCGTCGTCACGCAGGTCGCGATCGGCCTCGGCGCGATCGTCGGCGGCGCGCACCTGTTCGTGCACGAGCTGCTCGAGATCGCGGAGCACCTCGGGGTGCCGGCGCTCGTGCTCGCGCTCGTGCTCGCCCCGCTCGCGACGGAGCTCCCCGAGAAGGCGAACAGCTTCTTCTGGGTGCGGGAGGCGAAGGACACGCTCGCGCTCGGGAACATCACCGGCGCGATGGTGTTCCAGTCGACGCTGCCGATCGCGATCGGCCTCGTGTTCACGAGCTGGGACCTCGACTTCTACTCGTTCCTCGCCGCGGGGCTCGGCGTCGCGGGCGGGCTGCTCGCCATCTGGTCGCTGCAGGTGCGGCGGCGCTTCAACGCGATCGCGGTCGTGATCTGGGCGCTGCTCTGGATCGTGTTCGTCGTCGCCGTGATCGTCGGGTAGAGCCGCGACCCGCCGCGGGTAGCCTTGGCTCGTGGCCGTCGACCCCGCCCCCGACGGCGCGGTCGTCTCCGCGCGCAACCTCACCCGCCGCTACGGGACGGGCGAGGCCGCCGTCGACGCGCTCCGCGGCGTGTCCGTCGCCGTCCGCCGGGGCGAGCTGACCGCGGTGATGGGCGCGTCCGGCTCCGGGAAGTCCACGCTGATGCACATCCTCGCGGGCCTCGACCGGCCGACGAGCGGCAGCGTCGCCATCGCCGGCACGGACCTCGCGAGCCTCGGCGACACGCAGCTCACGCGCCTGCGCCGGGAGCACGTCGGCTTCGTCTTCCAGTTCTTCAACCTGCTGCCGATGCTGAACGCGGAGGAGAACGTCGTCCTCCCGCTCTCGCTCGCCGGCCGCCGCGCCGATCCCGCGTTCCTCGAGGAGCTCCTGCGCCGCACCGGCCTCGCCGACCGCCGCACGCATCGCCCGTCGGAGCTCTCCGGCGGGCAGCAGCAGCGCGTCGCGATCGCGCGGGCGGTCGTCAGCCGCCCGACGGTCGTCTTCGCGGACGAGCCGACCGGGAACCTCGACTCGACCACGGGGGCCGGCATCCTCGAGCTGCTGCGCGAGTCGGTCGAGGCGTTCGGGCAGACGACGGTGATGGTGACGCACGAGGCGCGCGCGGCGTCGATCGCCGACCGGATCCTCTTCCTCGCGGACGGCCTCGTCGTGCGCGAGCTGCCGCGGTCGACGCAGCCGGAGATCCTCGCCGCGCTCGAAGAGCTCGCCGCCGCGTGATCCGCGTCGCGCTCCGCGACCTCGCCGGGCGGAAGCTCCGCTCGTTCCTGACCGCGCTCGCGATCGTCCTCGGCGTCGCGATGGTGAGCGGCACCTACGTCCTCACCGACACGATCATGAAGGCGTTCGACACGCTCTTCGAGAGCGCCTACGAGGGGGTGTCGGTCGTCGTCGCCGGCGAGCGCGTCGTCGACTTCGCCGTCGGCGGCGCGCCGACCGTCCCGGAGGAGCTGCTCGACGAGATCCGGGAGCTCGACCGCGTCGAGGCCGCGTGGGGAACGGTCGAGAGCCCGACCGCACGGCTGATCGACCGCGAGGGCGAGCCGATCGTCACCGGCGGTGCGCCGACGCTCGCGATCGGCGTCGACCGCGAGCAGGACACGGCGACGCCGCTCGTCCTCAGCCAGGGGCGCTGGCCGACCGGCGGCGACGAGGTCGTGATCGACGAAGCGACCGCGGAGCGGCACCGCTTCGGCGTCGGCGACGAGATCCGGATCGCCGCAGGCGGCCCGGTCGAGACGCTCGACGTCGTCGGCGTCGCGCGCTTCGGCACCGTCTCGTCGATCGGCGGCGCGACGTTCGCCGTGCTCGAGCTCGAGCGCGCGCAGCGGCTCCTGCGCAAGGAGGACGAGCTGGACACGATCCAGATCCGCGCCGCGCCCGGCGTGCCGCCCGAGGAGGTGATCGACGCGGTCGAGCCGCTCGTCCCGGAGGGAGTCGTCGTCCGCAGCGCCGCGGAGCAGGCCGACAGCGAGGCGGGCGAGGTGAACCAGGCGCTGCGGATCGTCCGCTACTTCCTGCTCGCCTTCGCCGGGATCGCGCTCTTCGTCGGCGCGTTCGTCATCTTCAACACGTTCACGATCACGGTCGCCCAGCGGGCGCGCGAGTTCGCGACGCTGCGGACGCTCGGCGCGTCGCGCCGGCAGGTGCTCGGGTCGATCGCCGTGGAGACGCTCGTCGTCGGGGCGGTCGCGTCGGTCGTCGGGATCCTCGCGGGGCTCGGCCTCGCGCGGCTGCTCGACGCCGTCTTCACCGCCTTCGAGATCGACCTGCCGCGAACCGCGCAGGTGCTGGCGCCGCGGACGATCGTCGTCTCGCTCCTGATCGGGATCGGCGTGACGGTGCTGGCGGGGCTCGTCCCGGGGTTCCGCGCGACGCGCGTCCCGCCGATCCTCGCCGTGCGCGAGGGGGCGACGCTGCCGCCATCGCGGCTCGCGCCGCTCGCACCGTGGCTCGCGGCCGCGGTGTCGGCCGTCGCGCTCGTCCTGCTCGGGCTCGGGCTGTTCGCGGAGGACCTGGGGACGCGCGACCGGCTGCTCACGCTCGCGGCCGGAGCGGCGGCGCTCTTCGTCGGCGTCGCGCTCGTCTCCGCGCGGCTCGTCCGGCCGCTCGCGGCGACGGTCGGGCGCGGCACCGAGCGCCTCGGAGGCATCGCCGGGCGGATCGCGCGCGAGAACGCCGCACGCAACCCCGGGCGCACGGCGATGACCGCGGCCGCGCTGATGATCGGGCTCGCGCTCGTCACCTTCGTCGCCGTCCTCGGCGCCGGGCTCCGCGGCTCGGTCGTCGAGACCGTCGACCGGCAGGTGCGCGCCGACTACGTCATCGGCGCCCGCGACGGCTTCAACCCGTTCCCCGCGGGCGCGGGCGACGCGGTCGCCGCCGCGCCCGAGGTCGAGGTCGCCTCGAGCGTCCGCGCCGACGCGGCGCTCGTCGGGCGGGACGAGACCGCCTACGTCACCGGCATCGACCCCGACACGATCACGCGCCTCTACCGGTTCGAGTGGGTCGAGGGGTCCGACGCGGTCGTCGCC
>Ga0247713_1000356_pt1 | contig 29709 bp, 31 predicted proteins | sample 21E_NmetaG_FD_189936 | JGI IMG/M metagenome (GOLD analysis project Ga0247713, IMG submission 189936) | Soil microbial communities from hillslope of Landscape Evolution Observatory, University of Arizona, Oracle, AZ, United States - 2-1-E_N | ecosystem: Engineered > Artificial ecosystem >...
GGTGACGCCGGCCCGTCACCAGGCGCTGCCCTGGGGCGTTGCAAGCGGCATGAGGCGTTGCCTGACGCTCCTGCTCGCGCTGCTCGTCGCCGTTGCCGCCGCCCCCGCTGGCGCGGCGGAGGCGGCGCAGGCCGCCCCCCTCCCCGCCGCCGGAGACGGTTGCGCGCACACCGCCGCGGGCACCCCCCGCCGGCCCGGCGCCCCCGCGCGGGTGCTCGCGAGCGCTCCCGCCGCGGGCGTCGCCGGCACCGGCTCGTGCGCCGGGGTCCGGCCGGGCGCGCGGATCGTCGTGGACGGGTCGTCGGTGTGCACGCTGAACTTCCGCTTCACCGGGCGGGATCGGCTCGGGCGCACGCACACGTACATGGGCACCGCGGGGCACTGCGCATTCGGGGGGCAGGTCCGGCCCCCCGTCCAGCGGGTCTGGGGACCCGGGCAGGGGCCCGTCGTGGCCGACGCGGCGGGCCGGCGGATCGGCACGTTCGCCTACGCGATCGTCAACGGCGCGCGGGACTTCGGCCTCGTCCGGCTCGACGGGGACGTGGCGAGCAGCCCGCGGATGTGCCACTTCGGTGGCCCCACGGGGATCAACTCCGACCGCCCCTCGGCCACGACGACGCTGCGGTACTACGGTCAGGGCCTGCTGTTCGGGGGCGTGCTGCCGGCCCGGACCGCCGTCGCCCAGGGCATGCCCGACGAGGCCCACGTGCGCGCCACGGGGCTCGTCGTACCCGGCGACTCGGGCGCGGGGGTGATCTCCGCCGACGCGCGCGCGGTCGGTCTCGTCATCACCCTCGGCGCGCACGGCGGCCGCGTCGGCGCCTCCGGCCTCGACGCCGGCACGATGGGCATCGCCCGCCTGGGACCGGTGCTCAACCGGGCTTCCGTGGCGCTGCGCGAGCAGCTGACCCTCCACACCGCCGCCCGTCGATAGGCGGCGCCGGCCCCGGCAACGGCGCGTCGGCACCCCGGGGACGCGGGACCGGCGGGCGCGGCGATCCTCGCGCTCATGTGAGCGCGCCGCGGAAGGCGTCCGGAGGTCCCGCCGCGTCGACGGCGGCCTGGAGCGCGGCGAGGAAGGGCATCGCCTCCGGGTCGAGCTCCTCGGCGGCGGAGAAGTCGCCCAGGACGCCCTCTGCGAACGGTGCCGCCGTGACGTGGGCGTGGTGGAGGCGGGCGGAGTAGGCGACCACGACAACGTCGACCGGATCGCCCTGCCCCGTCTCGAGGGTCGCCTCGGCGATGAAGCCGAAGCAGGAGGCGTTGGCGGGGCGTACGACCTCGGCACCGAAGCGCTCGAGCAGCGCGGTCCGCCCCTCGTCGTCGGGAGGAAAGTGGGGGAACGTCGTGACCTTGTTCCGCTCAGGCAGCGGCAGCACGACGGCGGGCGGAACCGGCCGGCCCTCGCGCTCCACGACACCGCGGGCGGCCTCCCGGCAGACGGCCTCGAGCTCGGCGAGCCTCACGGCAGGAGCTCCCGCGCGATCTCCTCGATGGCCATCGTGAACACCCCCGGCCAGTCGTTCGCCTCGGCGAGCGGTGGGGCTCGCTGCTCGGCTACCCGCTCCCGCAGCCCCCGTGGGACGGCGAACGCGTCGGCGGGCTCGAGGCCGAAGAACCGCCGACGCGCCTGCGTGTCGCCGCTCGTGAAGTCGCCCGGGGCGGCAACCGCCACGAGGGCGACGTCCGCCTCCCACTCCCGCACGACGAGCTGACCTGCCCGCCGGCCCTCGCCCAGCCCGGCCTGCGGGGTCTCGTAGACGACGGCGACGACGTCGAGCCCCTCCTCGGCCAGTGCCGCCAGCTGCGCCGCGACGTCCGTGCCGTCGAGCAGCCCGACCGTGTCGAGGACGTGCTGGCCGGCCCGCCGGTCGGGAACGTCGAGGTCGACGGCGGGCTCCCCGCAGCCGGTCGCGGCGACGGCCACGGCGAGCGCCGCCGCGACCAGCCGGACCCTGCCCGCAGCTCGGGCACCAGCCGTCTCAGGCATCGAGCGCCTCGCGCAGCCGGCGGACGGGCCCCTCGAGGTTGTGCCGGCGCGCGAGCGCCGCGAGAGCGTCGTCGTCGCGGGCGCCCACGCGGGTCGCGAGGGCGACGTCGGTCATGACGGGCACGACGCTGCGCATCGCGGTGACGTAGTCGCCCGCCGCGGCGAGGCGTTGGGCCAGACGCGGCGTCTGCGCGCCGGCGTCGGCGAGCAGGGCGTCGAGGTCGGGATAGGTGGTGACGAGCGTGCGGGCTGTCTTGTCCCCCACGCCCGGGACGCCGGGCAGCCCGTCGGACGGGTCACCACGGAGGATCGCGAAGTCGACGTAGCGGGCGGGGGGGACGCCGTAGCGCGCCTCGACGCCGGCCTCGTCGAACTCGGCGAGCTCGGACGTCCCGCGCACGGTGAACAGCACCCGCACGTGGGGGTCGCGCACGAGCTGGAGGAGGTCACGGTCGCCGGTGACGACGGCGACACGCTCGTCGCCCCCCACGGCGTGGCAGAGCGTGCCGATCGCGTCGTCGGCCTCCCAGCCGGGGGCGTGCACCTGGCGGTGACCGAGCGCGTCGAGGACGGACGGCAGCAGCGCGAACTGCGCGGTCAGCTCCCCGGGTTCTTCCGTGCGGGCGCTCTTGTACCCGGAGTAGGCGGCCACGCGGGGTGCCGGACGCCAGTCGTCGTCGAAGACGTGCACGACCTCGGCGGGCCGGCGGTCGGTCACGAGGCGGGCCGTCATGTCGAGGTAGCCGCGCAGGGCGTTGACCGGCGTCCCGTCGGGCGCGGCGATGGTCGTGGGCAGGGCGAAGAAGGCCCGGTAGAGCAGGCTCGAGGTGTCGAGGAGCAGCCGCATGCTCGGCCAAGGATACGGCCGCGGCCCGTGCTGCCCCCGACGCCGCCGGGCGCGGCGCGCGAGTGGGTCGCTAGCATCGCCCGGAGCACGACCGGGAGGAGCGGTGACATGGCAGAGACCCTCGTGTGGGTCACGGGCGCGTCGCGCGGCATCGGCGCTGCGCTCGTCGCGTCCGTGCCCTATGCCGACGCCCGCGTCATCGACATCTCACGTTCGGGCCCGGGCACGACACCGCCCGACGGCTCGGTCGTCGAGCACCTGCGCGCCGACCTCGCCGACCCGCAGGCGTGGGCGGCGGTGGAGGCCCACCTGCTCGCACAGCTCGGCGACTTCCGCGGCCGGCGGGCCGTGTTCGTGCACAACGCCGGCACGATCACCCCCATCGGGTTCGTGGGCGAGGTCGACTCGGTGGCGTACCGGCGCAACGTCCTGCTCAACTCCGCCGCACCCCAGGCGCTCGGACACGCCTTCCTCAGGGCGGTCAACGAATCGGGCTTCTCCGGACAGGCGCACCTCGTCATGCTCACCTCCGGGGCGGCGCAGACGCCCTACGAGGGCTGGTCGAGCTACTCGGCGGGCAAGGCGGCGCTCGACATGTGGGTCCGGGTCGCCGGCGCCGAGCAGGCGCGGCGCGGAGGGCGGACCCGTGTCGTCGCCGTCGCTCCGGGGGTGGTCGCCACCAGGATGCAGGACTCCATCCGCACCATGGACGAGGCGGACTTCCCCCAGGTGGCCAAGTTCATCGACCTGCACGAGTCGGGCAGCCTCGCCGACCCCGGCGACGCCGCCGGGGGAATCTGGAGGCTGCTCGAGCGCGACCTCGAGAACGGCGCGGTCACGGACCTGCGGACGCTGCGATGACCTGGCCGTTCGACCCGCCCCGCACACCGATGGAGGCGCGGGTCCACACCGCCCTGCCCAGCCCTCCGGGATGGGCGTACGAGCCGAAGTGGGACGGGTTCCGGGCCCTCGCCTGGGGTGGGCCCGAGCCGCGCCTGGACAGCCGCAACCAGCGCCCGCTGCTGCGCTACTTCCCCGAGCTGGCCCCCGCGCTCGCACTGCTGCCGGCGGGCGCGGTGGTCGACGGGGAGGTCGTCGTCGTGCGTGACGGCAGGACGGACTTCGACGCGCTGCAGCAGCGCATCCACCCGGCGGAGAGCCGGATCCGCCTGCTCGCGGAGCAGACCCCGGCCGAGCTCGTGGCCTTCGACCTGCTCGCCGTCCACGGCAACGACCTGCGCGGCGCCCCGTTCGCCGAGCGGCGGGAGCGTGTCGCCGCCCTCGTCGAGGGGCTCGAGCAGCCGGCCGGTCCCCGGAGCTGGCACCTCACCGTGTCGACCATCGACGTCGAGGAAGGTCGCCGCTGGTTCGACGCGTTCGAGGCCGCCGGCTGCGACGGGATCGTCGCAAAGGCCCTGACCGGAGCCTACGAGGAGGGCAAGCGGTCGATGGTGAAGGTCAAGCACCGTCGTGACGCGGACGTCGTCGTCGGTGGCTACCGTGTCCACAAGCACGGCGACCGGGTGGGCTCCCTGCTGCTCGGGCTGTACGACGACACCGGGCGGCTGCACTTCATCGGGCACTGCTCGGGGTTCGGCGACGCGGACCGCGTCGCGCTGCTCGAGCGGCTGCGGCCCCTGGAGGTGCCCGACGGCAGCGCCGCGCTGGGCGCCGGCGGCAGCGTGCGCGCTCCCGGCGAGCCGAGCCGCTGGTCCGGTGACAAGGACCTCGCGTGGGTGCCGGTGCGCCCCGAGCTCGTCTGCGAGGTGAGCTACGACCAGCTCACGGGCGACCGCTTCCGTCACGCCACCCGCTTCGCACGCTGGCGGCCCGACAAGGACCCCCGCGAGTGCACGTTCGAGCAGCTCGAGCGCCCGCGGGGGCCGACGTTCGCCGACGTCGTTGCGACCTAGACCCCAGGTCGCGTGCGGTCGGTGCCCTCAGCGCCCTGGACGTCGTCGCGCGTCGTCACCGCGAGCTCGCCGTCGTCGGCGAGCGTGATGGCGAGGTCGTCGGCGGTCGCAACGACCGCCGACGCGGCTGCGAGATCGCCGGCCGGGTACGTCGTCGTGAGTCCGATCGCGGGCATCCCCGCCGCGACCGCCGCCGCGATGCCGGCAGGGGTGTCCTCGACGACGAGCGCGTCGGCTGCGTCGACACCGAGCAGACTCGCCGCCCGCAGGTAGGACGCCGGGTCGGGCTTGCCGGCGGTGACGTCCTCGGCGGTGACGAGGACCGACGGTTCGGGCAGCCCAGTGGCGGTGATGCGTGCGCGGGCGAGCTTGCGCGTGCCCGACGTCACGACCGCCCACGTGCCGGGCGGGAGCGCATGGAGGTGACGGGCCGCACCCGGCAGCGCGCGCGTCGACTCCGCCGCCGCGATCTCGGCGCCCTCGAGCAGCGCGGTCTCCGCGTCGGGGTCGAGATGGGGCGCCACCGACCGGATCGTGTCGACGGCGCGCCGGCCGTGCGCCTGGTGGATGACGGCGTCCGCGTCGATTCCGTGCCGCAGCGCCCAGGCGGTCCACGCCTCGGCCACGGAGGCGGTGGAGTCCACGAGCACGCCGTCGAGGTCGAACAGCACCACGCGCACCGACCATCGGGTCACCGCCGCTGCCCGGCACGTCGGTCCGCCGCCAGCTCGCCTCGTCCCCGCTGGAAGTACAGGACCCAGCCGACGACGGGGACGCACAGCAGAGCCAGCCACTTCCACACGAGCACCCGGCGCACACCCTGGAGGTCGAGGACCTCGGTGAGCGCCTTGAAGGTGGGGATCCACCACACGAGGGCCATGCCCGCGACGACGGCGAAGCTCTCCACGGTCACCGTCGCGTTCTCCCTCCTGCCCGGTGCGCCGCCCGAGCCGCTCGCCCGGCGTTCAGACGACCGGCTCTTCGGCGGCTGCGCTCTCCTTGCGCGTCGTGCGTCCCGGCGAGGCGACGTCGAGCATCGGGATGGCGAAGTAGAAGAGCAGGAAGTACAGCAACGCGAACACCAGTCCCACGGGGATGATGAGGAGGGGGTTCGTGGCGAGCGGGTAGTTGATGAGGTAGTCGATGACGCCGGCCGAGAAGCCGAACCCGTGGCGGATGTCGAGCAGGTCGGCGGTGACGAGCGCCACCCCCGACAGCAGGGCGTGGATGCCGTACAGGGCTGGGGCGTTGAACACGAAGCTGAACTCGATCGGTTCGGTGATCCCGGTGAGGAACGACGTGAACCCCGCCGAGCCCATGATCGCCCCGGTTTGCTTGCGGTTGCCCGCGTCGGCGCGCCGGTACATCGCGTAGGAGGCCGCCGGCAGCCCGAACATCATGACGAAGAACCACCCCGCCATGAACAGGCCAGCGTCGGGATCGCCGGCGAAGAAGCGCGTGAGGTCCCCGCCGACGGCCTCGCCGGTCTGGGGGTCGCGGAACGTACCGAACTCGAACCACACGAGGGTGTTGATGATGTGGTGCAGCCCGAAGGGAAGAAGGCCGCGGTTGGCGACCCCGTACACGAACGCACCGAGCGCGCCGGCACCGACGATCCACTCCCCGAGCTCCCCGATGGCGAGCCCGATCGGCGGCCACACGAAGAACGCGACGATGCCGACGCCGATCGAGGAGAAAGCCGTGATGATCGGCACGAACCGGCGTCCGCCGAAGAACGCGAGGTAGTCGGGCAGCCGCACCTCCTTGTACCGGTCGAACAGCCAGGCGGCGAGCAGGCCGATGATGATGCCGCCTATCACCCCCATGTCGGCGGTGACGGCCTCCTCCACCACCTCGCCGTTCTCCACGACCTCGGGCACGACGACGGTGAGCTCGTTGATCGCCTGGAGGATGAGGTGACCGATGGCGGCGGCCAGACCGGCGGCGCCGGCGCCGCCGGTGAGCCCGATCGCCACGCCGATCGCGAAGATGATCGGCAGGTTGCCGAAGATCGCCCCGGCGGCAGCTTCCATGCCCTGCCACAGGGGCTGGGCCGGCAGCTCGAGCTCGATGCCGAGCGCCCCGAACCGCAGGAGCAGCGCGGCCGCGGGCAGCACGGCGATGGGCATCATGAGCGAGCGTCCGACTCGCTGGAGAACCGCAAGCATCCTGCGTCCTTTCCGTCGCCGGGCCCGCGCCGTCACCTCGGACGGAGCGGGGTGGCGCCCACCTCGCGCTGCAAGGCGGCCGCGCTCAGGCTTGTTCTTCGGCCCTCACCTCCATGAGCGGCGCACCCACGTCGACGGCGCCCGTGGCAAGCGGCCGCACCGAGTGGTGAGAGAGCACCACGACCGGGCTCGTGAGGTCGATGCCCCGACCCCGCAGCCGTTCGAGGTCGACGGTCACGACATGCTGACCGGCGGTCACGGCGTCGTGCTCGTCGACGTGGCAGGTGAAGCCCTCGCCCTCGAGCTCCACGGTGTCGAGGCCGATGTGGGTGAGGACCTCCACACCGTCGCTCGTCTGCACGACGAAGGCGTGTCCCCCACGGAACAGCTTCGCCACGGTGCCCTCCACCGGTGCGCACACCTCGCCGCTGGCGGGCTCGATCGCGACGCCGTCGCCCACCACCCGGTCGGCGAAGACGGGATCGGCGACGCGCTCCAGGGGCACGACCCGTCCCTTCAGGGGGCTCGCGAGCGTCCTCATCCGCGGCTCACATGAGCCTGCGCATCGCCGACTCGATGTTGTCGCTCTGCGTCCCCATGACGACCTGGACGACCTTGCCCGCCTTCATGACCCCGTGGGCGCCCGCCTTGCGCAGGACCGCCTCGTCGAGCTTCGAGGCGTCGTGGAGCTCCACCCGCAGCCGGGTGATGCAGGGTTCGAGGGTTTCGATGTTGTCCGCGCCACCAAGGCCTTCGAGCACCTGTGCCGCGACATCGTCGAAGCTCATCGCGATCCTTTCCTTGCTTTCACCAGCGGACCCGCACGCCGCGCGCCATCCGGTTCCACGTGTGCCGCACCCCCCGGACGGTCAACCGCGTAGGCGTACACGTTCTCCGGCGGGGCGGTCCCTGCCCATCCTGCGTCTCCGATGTGGTGCACGTCCACACCTATCCGCTTGGCGGTCGGCGCGAGGGCACGCAGCGTCGCGACGTCAGCGCCCTCCTGCGGCGTGCGCGTCCAGGCGTCGGTCAACGGGTCGGGGTGATCTTGCGGAGCCCCTCGGGGCTGTCGGGGTCGAAGCCCCGCCGCAGTGCGAGGGAGCGGGCGAGCTGCTGGCCGCGCACCGCCACGGGAAGGGGAACGAGGGGTTCGCTCGGCGTCGCGGGCAGCGTGAGGTCACCGCCCGGAGCGACGCGCACCACGCGGGCACCGCGTTCCCGCAACAGGCCCACGAGATCCTGCAGGTCGTCCCAGGTTGGCCCGGGCGTGGCAAGCACGAGCGCCGGGAAGTCGCGTTCGACGACGGCGATGGGGCCGTGCCGCAGGTCGGCCGCCGAGTAGCCGTGGGCGAGCACCGACGCCGTCTCCTTGAGCTTGAGGGCGGTCTCGAGCGCGGAGGCGTAGAGGTAGCCGCGCCCGACGACCACGAGGCCCGGGGCGCCCCCGATCCGGTCGACGGCGTCCTCCGCGACGCTGGCGTCGTCGAGCACCTCCTGCACCGCGGCGGGCACCGAGGCCCACTCCTCCGCCCGCCACGGTGGCTGCCCGACGGCCTCGGCGAGGAACGCGAGCACGGCAAGCTGCGCGGTGAACGTCTTCGTGGCCGGGACCGCCCGCTCCTCGCCGGCGTGCATCGCGACGACGACGTCGGCGACCTCCGCCAGGGGCGAGGCGGTGTCGTTGGTCACCGCCACGCCGGTCGCGCCATGCTCCTGCAACCGGTCGAGGACGGTGACGATCTCCGGTGTGCGGCCCGACTGGCTCATCGCCACCGCGAGGCACCCGGCGTAGTCCGCGGGCACCCGGTACAGCGTGTGGAGGCTCGGCGCCGCCAGCGCGACCGGCACCCCGCACGCCGCCTCGAGGGCGTAGCGCCCGTACACCGCGGCGTGGTCCGACGAGCCGCGCGCGATGAGCACGATCGCGCGCAGCGGCTGGGGCAGCACGGCCCGGACCGACGAGACGATCGCCTCCCGGCGCGTGACGAGGTCGGTGAGCACCCGGGGCTGTTCGGCCATCTCGGCGGCCATGAGGGCGCCGGGAGGCCGGGTGCGGGCCGAGCCGGACGTCGGTGTCAGGGTGCTCTCCGGTGCACCGGCCGTCGGGCCGGCGCCCCCGCATCGTAGGGGTCCCGCCGGTGGCGTGCCGCAGCCGCGCGTCCGGGCGCGACCGGCAGGGTCGTCATCCGGCGTGCTCCTCGCCGCGCACGACGGTGCGCTGCACCAACAGGTCGTCGTCGAGGACCACGAGGTCCGCAGGTGTGCCCGGGCGCAGCGTGCCGAGCTCCGGGCGGCCGACGAGCCCCGCCGGCACACGGGTGGCGGCCTCGACCGCCTCGACGATGGTCGCGCCGAGGGCGACGAGGTTGCGGACCGCCGCGTCCATGCTCAGCACGCTCCCGGCGAGGGTCCCGTCCGCCAGCCGCGCCGCCCCGCCGTTGACCGTGACGTCTCGGTCGCCGAGCCGGTAGCGGCCGTCGGGCAGCCCCGCCGCCTCGATCGCGTCGGTGACGAGCGCGAACCGCCCCCGGGCGGCGAGGAAGGCAGCCAGGGTCGTCTCCGGGGCGAGGTGGACGCCGTCGACGATCGCCTGGACGACGACGTCGCGGCGGGCAAGGGCGGCGCCGGCCACGCCGGGGTCGCGCGCGCGCCAGCGGCGCTGGGCGTTGTGGATGTGCGTCACCGCCCGGGCGCCCCGGTCGAACGCGGCGTGCGCGGTGGGGGCGTCGGCGTCGGTGTGCCCCACCGCCACGGTGATGCCCCGGGCGACGAGATGCGCGATGAGGTCCAGGGCCCCCGGCCGCTCCGGCGCGAGGGTCATGTAGCGCACCGGCCCGGCGTCGCAGAGCCGGTCGGCGAGGTCGACCTGCGGGTCGACGAGGTGCGCCGGGTCGTGCGCTCCGGCGAACTGCGGGGACAGGAACGGCCCCTCGAGGTGGACGCCGAGCAGACGGGGGCCGACCGCCGTGGACTGGGCGCGTCCCGCGACGTCGAGCGCGGCGAGGTAGGCGCCGGGCGGGGAGGAGATGAAGGTCGGCTGGAACGCGGTCACGCCGGAGCGCAGGAGCGCTCCGCCCACCTCGCCGTAGGCGGCGACGTCGGCGCCGAGGAAGTCGACGCCGGCGAAGCCGTTCACCTGCAGGTCGACGAACCCGGGGACGGCAAGGCTTCGACCCTGGCCACCGCCCACCCCGACCTGGCGGACGAGCCCGCCGGCGACCACGACGTCGCCGGGGACGCGCTGTCCGTCGACGAGTGCGGCTGCGACCCCGAGACGTCCCGTGGCCCTCTCCTCCGTGGAACCTAGAAGCCGAGCCCGTGGCCGAACGGGTACAGCACACCGGTGAAGTCCGCGGTCGGGATGGTGACGGGCAGACGACCGGTCGGCGCGACCGCCCCGAAGACGACCGCCACCGCGCCGCGCAGGGATACGGGCCGCCAGCTGTACGTCGCGAGGTAGGTGTCCACCTGAGGGAAGCTTGCGATGTCGTAGGGGTTGCGCACCGCGATCACGACCACGGGGGTGTCTGCGGCGTGAAGTGCCTCGACGAGCTGTCGCTGGCCGACGGCGGGCGCGAACGCCGCCGACATCGTCGCGACGACGACGACGTCGTGCCGCTGGGCCTCGGCGAGGACCCCGGCGATGGTCTCCTGACGGGGGTTGGCGCCCGTCTCGCGCACGGTGACCTCGGGCCCGTGGGCGGCGACGAGGCTGCCGAGGGTCGCGGTGGTCGCGGCCCCCCAGCCGGTGACGAGCACGCTGGCCACCTCGGCGGCGTCCAGGGGCAGCAGCCCGGCGTCGTTGGCCACCAGGGTCGTCGCACGCTCGCCGGCTTCCACGGCCACCGCCTGGTGGGCGGGGCTGCCGACGACGTCCAGCGGATGTTCGGGGTAAGGGTTGTGGAACAGGCCGCGGGCGTACTTGGCCCGCAGGATGCGCATCACCGACTCCTCGATGCGCCGCCTGCTGATCTGCCCGCTGCGCACGGCGTCGAGCACGCCCCGGTAGGCCAGGTCCATGTCGGCGGGCATGAGCAGGACGTCGGCGCCGGCCTGCAGCGCCATGACGGCGATCTCGGCGGAGTCCCAGAAGTTCGCCAGCGCGCCCATCTCCAGCGCGTCGGTGACGATGAGACCGTCGAAGCCGAGCTCCTCGCGCAGCAGCCCGGTCAGGACCCGGCGCGACAGCGTCGCGGGCAGGTCGGGGTCGACGGCCCGCACGATCATGTGCGCGGTCATCACCGCGTCGGCGCCGGCGTTGATCGCCTGCGCGAACGGCGCGACGTGGACGTTCATGAGCGTCTCGCGGTCGTACTCCACCGACGGCAGGCCGTAGTGGCTGTCGACGTCGGTGTCCCCGTGGCCGGGGAAGTGCTTGATCGTCGCCGACACCCCACCGGCCTGCAGCGCCGCCATGGTCGCCGTGCCGAGGCCGCCGACGAGCCCGGGCTCCTCACCGAACGAGCGGACGCCGATCACGGGGTTCTGCGGGTTGGTGTTCACGTCGAGGACCGGCGCGAAGTTCATGGTCACCCCGACCGCGTCGAGCTCCCGCGCGGTGATGGCGAAGACCCGCGCGGCCAGGTCGGCGTCGCGGGTGGCCCCGAGCGCCATCGCACCCGGGAACACCGTCGCCGGCTCCAGCATCCGGGCCACGATCCCCGTCTCCTGGTCGATGGCCACGTGCAGCGGCACCCTGGACGGCTGCGCGCCGGCTACGTCCTGCAGCGACGTGGACAGCCCACGGATCTGCGCGGGGTCTTGCGTGTTGCCCGACCACGCGAAGTAGATGACGCCGCCGAGGTGGTACTTCCGCACGACCTCGGCCGGCGTGCTCACGCCGTACTTGGCCTGGTTGTCCGCCGCACGGCTCGTGTCCTGCGCGTGCGCGCCGTAGACGTGCGTGGTGAACAGCTGCCCGACGAGCTCCTCCAGGCTCATCCGCGCCACCGTGCTGCGCAGGAGTCCCTGCTCGGCGTGCACGGGCGGGCCTGCGGCACCTCCGCCTGCGTGGGGCGGACGGCGGGCGCTCTGGGCCGCTGCGGGCACGCCGACGGTCAGGGCCATGAGGACGGCGAGCAGCGTGCCCGCCAGGCGGATCGCTCGGGGTCGCATGCGGTGCTCCGATCGGTCGCGACAGGATACGCGGGCACGCCGGACGATTCAGGGTCTTTTCGCGTCGCACAGAAGCCGGGGGCGGCGCGTGCGCCGCCCCCGGCTCGGGCCTCCTCGTGCCCTGGTGTTACGGGGTGTGCGCGACGCAGGTCGTCCGCTGCGAAGGCGGCGGCATGCGCGTCGGGCAGACCGGGGTGTAGAGCGACACCGCCCCGTTCGTGCTGTTGCCGGCGACGAGCACCTTGCCGCAGTGCGGGCCGCACGCGGTCGACTTCGCGTTCCCGGATCGGGGGACGCCCAGCAGGATGGCCTCGTCGGTCTTCGAGAGCGACGAGCTCGAACCGTGTGCTGCGGGCATGGCGCCGCCCGAGTGCCACTGTCCGGTGGCCGGGTCGTAGACCTCCGTGCTGCTGTCCACGCCCGTTCCGGGCACGGCGCCGCCGGCGATGAGGGCCTGGCCGTCGGGCAGCACCTGGAAGCGGAAGTTGAACCGCCCCGCGTCTGCCACCGTGCCAGTGTGCGTCCACGCGTCGGTGGCCGGATCGTAGATCTCCGAGGTGTCCCGACCCTGGAAGCCGGCGGCGACGAGCACCCGGCCGTCGTGCAGGAGCATGGCGCCCTGGCGGGCCCGGCCGACGTTGAGCGGTCCGGCCGTCTGGCGCCAGGTGCGCGTCGCCGGGTCGTAGATGTCGGCCGTGCGGCTGTTGCCGGTCTCGCTGAAGCCCGCCGGCACGATCACGGTGCCGTCGTGCAGCAGCGCCGCCGACGTCGTGTGCCGCCGCTCGGTGAGGTCGCCGACCACCGTCCATGTCCCGGTGGACGGGTCGAAGATCTCCGCGGTGTTCGTGCGGAACGTGAAGTTGCAGGCCGCCGGCGGCGCCTGGTCGCAGGTGCGCCCACCGGCGACGAGGACCGTCCCGTCGGGCAGCAGGCTCGCCGTGTGCAGCGTGCGGCGCGTGTGGAGGTCGCCCGTGCGCGTCCACCTGCCCGTGTCGGGGTCGTAGATCTCCGCGGTGCTCGTCACCGGCTGGGCGTTGCTGCCGGCCCCGGTGGCTGTCAGCGTGTAGGGGGCGGCGAACCCGCCGACGGCGAGCACCCGCCCGTCGCGCAACCGGGTGGCGGTGTGGCTCCAGCGAGCCTCGTTGAGCGCGCCCGTGGCCGTCCACGTGCCCTTCTGCGGGTTGTACACCTCGGCGGAGGACACGATCTGCACCGGTTCGCCGGTGACGACGCGGCGCCCCGAGGCCGCGAGGACCCGGCCGTTGTTCAGCAGCGTCGTCGTGTGGTCGTAGCGGGGCACCGACAGCGGGCCGGTCGACTCCCAGCGGCCCAACGCCACGCCCTGGAGGGCGAAGTCGACGGTGGCGGTCCGGCCGGCCTCGACGGTCGTGGTCTGTGACGCGCCGAGGAAGTTGCGCGCCGCGACGGTCACCGTGTACTCGCCGGGGTCCAGCGCACTGATCGTGTATGCGCCGTCCCCGTCGGTGGTCGCCGTGCGGCCGTGGGCCGACACCGTCGCACCCGCGATCGCCGCGCCGGTGCTCGCGGCGGTGACCCTGCCGGCAACGGTCCCGTGAGTCGGTGCCACCTCGCGTCTCAGTGCGAACGTCACGCCGAGCGTCTGGCCCGCCGGCGCCTCGACCGTTCTGCTCTGCGACTCGTAGCCGGGCGCCGACGCGGTGACGGTGTACGTGCCGGGGGCCAGGCCCTCGATGCTGTAGTTGCCGATCGTCGCCGGCTGCGGCGCCGTCGCGACCGTCGCCTGGCGGCCGACCTCGACACCGTTGCCGTCATAGGCGACGACGGTGGCGTCGGGGTGGCCCGCACCCGTCTCGGCGTCGGTCACCCTCCCCGTGATGGCGGCCCGCAGCTGGGCGACGAACGGGAAGCACTCGGCCTGGTTGGTCGCACTGCTCGCGCTCGCCCGCTCGGTGGCGCCAGCGACGCGGAGGTGGTACGTCCGCCCGGTCTGGATCGCGGCCCAGTTCGCCATGGTGAGGTCCCGGATCGCCGGACGACCCGGTGCCCAGCTGCCCGTCTGCCCGGTGCTGATCGCCTCGCCGCTGCAGTCGCTCGCCTCGTGGATCGTGTAGCCGCTCACGGGACCATGGGTGGTCGGCGTGATCGGTTCGCTCCAGCGGACGAACACGCCGTCGGTGGTGCCCTGCCCAGCCTGGATGAAGTAGTTGTTCCACGCGTCGAGCGCGCGGAAGTGGTTGTCGGCGGACACCGGGTTGGCGGCCACGAGGGTGCTGACCATGAGCAGCGCCGTCGCCGAGGCGAGCAGCGTGCGGACCGGGCGGGGGACCGCCCCTGACTTCGCATGTGCGTTCATCGGTGCGTTCTTCTCCCTCTGTCGCTGGTGCCGACTCGGCGCGACGCGTTGCGCTGCTGCGGAAAGGAACACCGCGCCGCCATGCAGAAAGGGCGTTGGAGTCTCGACCGCGACCGGTCGGGTCACCCGCCCAGAGGCTGACCCGCCACGTTCCCGCACTTTCCCGCACTGCGACGTGCCCAGCCTCTCAGGCTCCCAGACCGCACAGGCGCCCACAAGCGTAGGACCTACCTAAGTAGCCGGGCTCAGCCTCCCGGGGCCGGATCGCCCCGCGGGACGCTGTTCTGGCTGCGCACCGCGCGGCCATGAGCGGTTGCGATGCGCCCGGCAGCGTCACCGCCTGTACGGCAAATGGCTGTACCCTCGTACCGTAGGCGTCCGACAAATACCGTGCGTCCGGTCCCCGGCCGCATGGCGGCCGATGCTAGCGTTGCGCCCCATGACCGAGGGGCGGATGACGGCGAGCCAGCGGCGTGACCAGCTCGTCGGCGTGGCGAAGGCCGTCTTCGCCGAGCAGGGCTACCTCGGCGCCTCGATCGAGGAGATCGCCGCCCGGGCCAAGGTGTCCAAGCCGATCGTCTATGAGCACTTCGGGGGCAAGGAGGGGCTCTACGCCGTCGTGGTGGACCGCGAGACCCGCCGGCTGCTGGAGATGATCACCGTCCGTCTCGGTCCCGGAATCAGCCCGCGCGAGCAGGTGCACGCCAGCGCCGCCGCGTTCCTCGACTACATCGAGGCGGACTCCGCCGGGTTCCGCGTGCTGACCCGCGACTCGCCGTCGGGCTTCGCCGGCGGCGGACTGGCGGGGCTGCTGTCCGACGTGGCGGCCAAGGCGGAGGACGTCCTGAAGGGCTTCTTCGCCGAGTCCGGCCTCGATCCGGAGATGGTCCCCCTCTACGCCCGCGCCCTCATCGGCATGGTCGTGCATGTCGGCGCCTGGTGGAGCGAGGTGCGTGAGCCCGACAAGGAGGTCGTCGCCGCCCACGTGTCGGCCCTCGCCTACGTCGGCCTGTCCCGACTGCCCCGCGACCCCACACCCCGCCCCGGCTGAGCGAGCAGGTCGGGGTCGACGGCCGTGAGGCTCGCCACGACCACATCAGCCGCGGGCAGGGTGACCCCTGGAAGCGAGGGGCAGCCGATGACCCACAGCCCGGCGGCCTTCGCTGAACGGGTGCCCGCCGGCGAGTCCTCCAGGGCCACCGACCGCTCAGGCCGCGCGCCACAGCCGGCGCACGCCATCGTGTAGGGGTCGGGGGCCGGCTTGGGCGCCACGACGTCGTCGGCGCACACGACCGTCGCGAACCAGCCCGCCAGGCCGCTCGAGGACAGCGCCCGGTCAGCGAGCGCACGCTCGGAGTTCGTCGCGACCGCAAGCGGCAGCTGCCCGTGCAGCGCCTTGACGAGCTCGACCGCGCCAGGCCGGGGTTCGAAACCTCTCGCGAACGCCGCGGCGGCGGCACCGCGCATGCTGGCGGCGATGTCCGCCGGCGCGTGCCGGCCGCCGAGGTGAGCGGCGAGGAGTCGTGCGGCCTCAGCGGGCCCCGAACCGAGCAGCAGCGTGTGCAGCGCGTCCTCCCAGACGCCGCCGAGGTCCTCGACGACCTGCCGGGTGGCGCGCGCCCAGGCGTCCTCGGAGTCCACGAGCAGTCCGTCGAGGTCGAAGACGACCGCCTCGGGCGGGTACGGCGGCGCCGGGGACATGGGCGCAAGGCTAGCCGCCGGCGGTTGGCCGGCGGCTACGTCGAGTCCTCCGCGACGTCGAAGCGCTCGGCGTAGAGCCGCTTGGCCTCCTCGACGAGCCCCGCGGACAGCCAGGCGAGCGGCCGGACGCCGGTCACGAGCGGCTCGTTGTCGGGTCCGCGTGCCACGACCTCGCCTTCCAGGATCCAGGCCCTGCGCTCGTCGTCGGCCTCGTCGGCGAGGTGGACGTAGTTGCAGAGCTGGCGGGCGAGCCACTCCTTGACCGGGCGGGTCCACCAGGGCTCCGGCTGCAGGGGGTTGACCGAGAGACCGGGCAGCTCCAGACCGCTCTCGTAGTCGCGGCTGCAGCGGTCGCGGTCGACGGCGGGCCCGCGGGAGAACCGCACGAAGACGCCGGGGCGGACATGCTCGGCCAGCTGGGCCAGCGTGCGCAGCTCGGGCAGGTCCTCGTCCATGGCGCCCGACGATTCCCCGGCGCCGTCCCCCTCATCCCTACCGACGCCCGGAGATGGTCAGGAGGCCTGGGCCGCCTGCTTGGCCGCGCGGGCGGCGCGCTTCTCCTCGTAGCGGGTGGCCAGCCGGTCGAGGTTGTCCATGTGCTCGGCGAGCTGCTCCCGGGCCTTCGCCCCGCCCCCGTCGAGGCCTTCGAGCTCGAAGATGCGCCAGTGGCGCAGCAGCGGCCACACGACCTCGTCGTGGTGGATGCGCAGGTCGTAGATGCCCGCCTTCGCGATCTCCACAGCCTTGCGCTGAAAGCCCTTGATGACCGTGCCGGGCATCGCGAAGTCGACCACCTCGGCGGTGACCGCCTCGACGAGACGCGACGGGTCCAGCTCGAGCGCCGCGGCGAGCATGTCGCGGTAGAAGACCATGTGGAGGTTCTCGTCGGCGGAGATCCGGGCCATGATGCGGTCGGCGACGGGGTCCTGCGAGTAGCGGCCTGTGTTGCGGTGACTGATGCGGGTCGCGAGCTCCTGGAATGCCACGTAGGCCATCCCCCGCAGGGAGTCCTTGTTCCCCCGGTCGTAGCCCTTCTGCATCGCGTCCATCCGCAGCCGCTCGAGCTCGTACGGGTCGACGTTGCGCGTGACGATGAGGTAGTCGCGCAGCACGATGCCGTGGCGGTTCTCCTCGGCGGTCCAGCGGTGCGTCCAGTTGATCCACGCGCCGTCGCCGGAGCCGAACATCTCGTGGATCTCGCGGTGGTAGCTCGGCAGGTTGTCCTCCGTGAGGAGGTTGACCTCGAGCGCCGTCTGGGCGACGCCGGTCACCCGCGGCTGGTCAGGCGTCCAGTCGTCACCGCCGTCGAAGAAGGCCGGGTAGTCGCGGCCGAGACTCCACGGGACGTACTCATGGGGGAACCACTCCTTCGCCACCTTCTCGTGGCGGTTCAGCAGCTCCTCGGCCTTCGGCTCGAGCTCGGCGATGAGCGCGCGGTCCGTGTAGCGGGTCGGCACGATGATCCTCCCGACGGGGAGCGTTGAAAAGACTTACGGGAGCGTAACCTACGCAGGCGTAACTTACACGTCAAGGTGTCCGGTTCTTCGCGCACCCTCGCCGCGCGCCCGGCGCTCGCCCGATCCCCCGCCGCGGCGGTAGCGTGCGGGCGCGCCCGCGAAAGGACCCTCCATGAGCCAGCTCATCCTCGTCCGCCACGGCCAGTCGACCTGGAACGCCGAGAACCGCTTCACCGGATGGGTCGACGTGCCGCTGTCGGAGGCCGGATGGGTGGAGGCGCGCAAGGCCGGGGAGCGCCTGGCCGCGGCCGGCGTGCGCGTCGACCGTGCGTTTACCTCCACCCTCGTGCGGGCGATCGAGACCGGCCGCACGGTGCTCGAGGCGCTCGGGCAACCCGAGCTGGCGCAGGTCGAAGCGTGGGAGCTGAACGAGCGCTTCTACGGCGCGCTCACCGGCAGGAACAAGGACGAGGCGCGCGAGGAGTTCGGCGAGGAGCAGGTGCACATCTGGCGGCGCGGGTACGACGTCGACTTGCCCGGTGGGGAGAGCCTGAAGGACACCACCGCCCGGGCCATGCCCTACTTCGAGCGCGTCATCCTGCCGGCCACGTACGAGGTCGACGTCGTCCTGGTGAGCGCGCACGGCAACTCGCTCCGGGCGATCGTGAAGGACCTCGACGGCCTCGACGCCGACGCGGTCACGCGCCTGGAGATCCCCACCGGCGTGCCCCTCGTGTACGAGCTCGAAGACGGGCGCCCCGTCGACAAGCGCGTGCTCCTCTGAAGGCCCCCTATACTTCCCGCCCGTTGCCGAGACCCCGGAAGGCCGCTGCACCGTGAAGGTCACCGCCGAGGCTGCCGACCCCCGCGAGGTCCGCGCCGACCTGCTCGTCGTACCGGTCTTCAAGGGTGGTATCGAGGGCCCCGGGGCGGCCCTGGCGCTCGCGGCCCTGGGGCTCGAGGACCTGCCGATCACCCCGCAGTTCCGGGGCGACATCGGCCAGCACCTCCTCATCGCGGGCCCCGGCGACGCCGGAGCGGGGCTGGCCTGCCGGGGCGTGCTCCTCGTCGGCCTTGGCCGCATGGACGAGACGGAGCCTCCGAGACTGCGCCGCGCGGCCGGCGTGGCGGCGGCAGCCGCCGCCGGTGTCGAGCGGGTCGCCACGACCCTCGCGGAGGTGCACTCGACGTCCGCCGCGGTCGAGGCCGTCGCGGAGGGCTTCCTGCTCGGGGCGTACCGTGACCAGCGGTTCAAGACCGACCCGGAGGTGGTGCGCCTTGCCGAGGTCGTCATCCTCGTCCCGTCGAGCCGGCTGGCGCAGGCACGCCGGGCGGTGCGCCGGGCGGACGTGTACGCCCGCGCGACGTGCGCGGCCCGTGACCTCGTGAACCTGCCCCCGGACCGCAAGCGGCCGCCCGATCTTGCACGCAAGGTCGCCGACCTCGCGGGCGCGTGCTGCGACGCGGAGGTTGTCGAGGAGGCTGCGCTCGCCGAAGGCGGTTTCGGGGGGCTGCTCGCCGTGGGCGCCGGGTCGACCGCGCCGCCGCGGCTCGTCGAGCTGCGCTACCGTCCCGCCAACCCCCTCGGCCACGTCGTCCTCGTCGGCAAGGGCATCACCTTCGACAGCGGGGGGCTTTCGCTGAAGCGCGAGGGCGGGATGGACGAGATGAAGTCCGACATGGCCGGGGCGGCCGCCGTCGCCGCGGCGTGCTCGGCCCTCGACGACATCGGCGTGCGCCTCGACGTGACCGGTCTGCTGTGCCTCGCCGAGAACATGCCCGACGGCACCGCGCAGCGCCCCGGCGACGTCGTCACCGTGCACGGGGGACAGACGGTGGAGGTGCTCGACACGGACGCCGAGGGGCGCCTCGTACTCGCCGACGGGCTGGACTACGGGGCGGCCCTCGGACCCGACGCGATGGTGGACCTCGCGACCCTGACCGGGTCGGCGATCACCGCGGTCGGCCGCTACGCCGCGCCGCTCATGGGCACCGACGAGGACCTCGTCACGTCGCTGCGGCAGGCGGCCGAGGTCGCCGGCGAGGACGTCTGGCCCCTGCCCCTGTGGGGCTCCCTCGAGCACCTGCTCGACAGCCCCGTCGCCGACTGCAACAACACGGGCGACGGTGCCGGCGGCGGCGCGATCATCGGTGGGCTCTTCCTACGCCGCTTCACCGCTGACGTCCCGTGGGCGCACCTCGACATCGCCGGCCCCGCCTTCCTGCCACGGTCGCTGGCCGGTGGGCACCTGCCCGCCGGCGGAACCGGCTTCGGCGTGCGGACCCTCCTCGCCTGGCTGGAGCGCCGCGTCGCCTGATCAGGACGGCCACCCTGCGACGCGCGGCGCGCACGCCCCCTCAGTCAGCTGCTCGGCTGCGAGGGGGGCTGCTCCGGCGCCTTCGGGACGCCACCCGGCGGGATGATCCGCCCCGTCTCGGCATCCCAGGTGCCGTAGTCGTCGTTGATGACGACGTCGGCCTCGAGGAGCTTGTCCCTGACGAAGCGCTGCGCGCGGGCCTCGGCCGCCGTAGGCGCGCCGGGCTCGGGCGGTGGCGCCTCCTGCGCCTCGTCGCCCGCGGCTTCGGTGAGGGCCTCTTCGATGTTGCGCAGGGCGGCGAGCGCGCGGAGCTGCGCGGCCAGGTGCCCGGCGGGCATGCCTTCGCGCGCGACCGCCTCGTCGAGCGCCTGCGAGCCGCCGACGTCCTCCTCGAGCTCTGCGCGTGCCTGCGCGATGTCCTCGTCGGTGACCGGGACGCCGAGCTCCTCGGCGCATTCGATGGCGATGAGGTTGACGATCGTCGTCGACAGCACCTGCGCCTTCAGCAGGGCCAGCGTCTGCTCACCCTCCGCCCCCTGCATGGCCTCGGCGATCTGGGCGTTCTCGGAGAACGCCGCGATCTGGCCGTCGATGTCCTGCGCGCTGATCTCCTGGCCGTTGACCACGGCCGCGACGCCGTCGGGAAGGTCGGCACCCGGCGCGGCGTCCGGCGTCGGGTCCGGTCGCTGCGCGGTTTCGTCACCTTCGCCGCCGTCGCCGCCGCAGGCGACGAGGAGGAACGCGAGCAGCGCGACGGCCACGAGACGGGAGAGCATGCGCATGGACGGACCTTCGTCGGGGTTCTCGCACCACCCTAGGCCACGTGCAGGTCAGTCGCCGCGCTGGCGCCCCGGGCAGAAGAAGACCGTCCTTCCCGCCCGCGTATGCCGCCCCGGGGTCGGCGTCCCGGCGCAGGGGGTCGGGCCCGAGCCGGGCACGCACCGCCTGCTCCTCGCCCGCGTCGAGCAGCTCGCAGGCCATCGGACCGGCGAGGTAGACGGCGACCTCGTCCGTGCGTAGCGCGAGGCGGGTGGCCGCTCCCGGCGGTCGGACGTCGCCACGGAAGGTCCGGAACGTGCCCACGAGCCCGAGGTGGACGTGCAACGTGTCCCCCCCGCCGTCCCACCGGTAGAACAGGTGCTTGCCGTGGGCCTCGACGTCGCACAGGATGCGCCCGTCGAGTCGTGCCGCGCCGGCGGCGAAGCGCCCCTGGGGCGAGGCCACCGCGACCGTGCGGCCGGCGAGCTCGCGGCGGTGCTCGCGCGCGAGCCGGTGCGTGGTGTGGCCTTCGGGCATGGCACGCCAGTATCACGCGCAGGCGTCTCGTGCATCACCGGAGCATGGCGATTCCCCCTTGTCCGGGGGGCGGTCGCTACGAGAAGGAGGCGACGGGGCGATGACCCGGTTCCGCGAAGTGCAGCCGTTCTGGCACAACCGCGTCATGCTCGTGGTCTTCGTCGTGGTGGCGGCCTTCGTCGTGCTGGGCGTGGTGGCCGGCGGCGGACGGGGGCAGTCCGTCGCCGGGGTGGCGGTGCTCGCCTCCATGGCGGCGCTGCTCGCCGTGCGGCTCGTCACCACCGTCGACGACGGCGGCGTCCGGGTGCGGTTTCCTCCGCTCAAGGGCAGGTACCTGCCTTTCGAGCAGATCGCCGCCTTCGCCGACGAGCGGTACTCGCCCATGCGGGAGTTCGGCGGCTGGGGCTACCGGATCGGCGGGCGCGGCAAGCGCGCCTACAACGTGAGCGGCAACCGCGGAGTGCGGGTGCACCTCGTCGACGGCAAGGAGGTCGTGATCGGGTCGCGCCGGTCAGGCGAGCTGGCCGACGCGATCCGCATCGGCGTCCCGGACGTCTAGCTGGCCACCCGCCATCCTCAGGGACGCCAGCGCAGCACGAGGTCACGCGCGGCCCGCGCCTCGTCGAGGCGGGCGACCGGTGTCGTCGTCGGCGCGTCGCGCAGCAGGTCGGGGTCGGTCGCCGCCTCCTCGACGATCGCGCACAACGCCGCGGCGAACGCGTCGAGCGTCTCGGGCGTCTCCGTCTCCGTCGGCTCGACCATGAGGGCCTCGTCGACGATGAGCGGGAAGTAGTTCGTCGGCGGGTGGAAGCCGTAGTCGATGAGACGCTTCGCGAGGTCGCTCACCCGCACCCCGTGGCCCCGCAGGCTCTTGCCCGTGGCGACGAACTCGTGCATGGGCTGGTGCTGCGGGTACCCGAGGGGCAGGTGGTTCGCGACGCGGGAGGCGACGTAGTTCGCGTTCAGCACGGCGAGGGCGCTGGCGTCACGCAGACCCGACAGCCCGTGGTAGAGCAGGTAGCTGTAGGCGCGGACGAGCACTGCGACGTTGCCGTGGAAGCCGTGCAGGCGACCGATCGTCTTCGGCCGGTCGGTGTCCCACCGGTAGCTGCCGTCGCGGTCGCGCACGATCACCGGTGCGGGCAGGTACGGCGCCAGCCGCTCGCTCACGGTGACCGGGCCCGCGCCCGGTCCTCCGCCGCCGTGGGGGGTCGCGAAGGTCTTGTGCACGTTCAGGTGGACGACGTCGAAGCCCATGTCGCCCGGACGGACCCGCCCCATGATCGCGTTGAAGTTCGCGCCGTCGTAGTACATGAGGGCGCCCACCCGCGCGCAGGCGGCGGCGATGCGCTCGATCTCCACCTCGAACACCCCGAGGGTGTTCGGGTTGGTGAGCATGAGCCCGGCGGTCTGCTCGTCGACGAGCTCCTCGAGCGCCCCGACGTCGACGAGCCCGTCCGGGCCGGAGGGGACCGTCACGACGTCGTAGCCGCACATCGCCGCGCTCGCCGGGTTCGTGCCGTGCGCCGAGTCGGGGACGACGATGGCGCGCCGGGCGTCCCCGCGGTCCTCGTGGTAGGCGCGGATGAGCAGGAGACCGGTGAGCTCGCCGTGCGCCCCGGCGGCCGGCTGGAACGTCGCGGCGTGCAGCCCGGTCAGCGCGCACAACCAGCGCTCGAGGTCGGCGAGCAGGCCCAGGGTGCCCTGGCACGCGGCGTCGGGCGCCCACGGGTGCTGCTCACGGAACCCCGGCAAGGCCGCGACCGACTCGGCGAGGCGGGGGTTGTACTTCATCGAGCATGACCCGAGGGGGTAGAAGCCGACGTCGATGCCGTGGTTGCGGTGCGACAGCCGGGTGAAGTGGCGAACGAGGTCGAGCTCGGCGACCTCGGGCAGCGCAGGTGGCTGCGCGGCGAGCTCCACCCCCGGCAGCGCCTCGGCCGGGTCGACGGGCGGCACGTCGAGCGCCGGCAGGCTTGACGCCCGCCGGCCCGCGCGGGACTTGTCGAAGATCGTCGGCTCGGAAGCCGCGCGGTCACCCATCACCGGCATCAGCGCGCCTCCTGCAGCGGCCCGTAGGTGAACCGGTCGGGAAACGCGCAGAGCTCGAGGGCTCGCGCGAGGCCCTCGACCTCCTCGGCGGTGCGCCGCTCGGTGACGGCGACCATGACCGCGCCCGCAGCCGGCCCGTCCGGCACGACCGGCCCGACGAGGTGGCCGCCCGCGTGCAGCCGCGCCACGACCGCGTGCGGGTCGGCCACGTCGAGGCGGAGGGGGAACTCCTTCAGGAAGGGACCGTCGACCGCGAGCTCGACCCCCTCGATACGGGTCAGCCGCTGCGCGGCGTGGCGCGCGCGCGCGAGGCACGTGCGGGCCAGCTCGCGCAGTCCCTGCGGACCGAGCCACGAGAGGTAGACGAGCCCCGCGACGGCGGTGAGCGTCTGGTTCGTGCAGATGTTGCTCGTGGCCCTCTCCCGCCGGATGTCCTGCTCTCGGGGCCGCAGGGTCATCACGTAGCCGCGCCGGCCGCGGCGGTCGACGGTCTCCCCGACGAGCCGTCCCGGAAGACGCCGGACGTCCTCCTTGCGGCAGGCGAGAAAACCGAAGGTCGGTCCTCCGTAGACGAGGCCCTGCCCGAGCGGCTGGCCCTCTCCGACGACGAGGTCGGCGCCCTGGCTGCCGGGCGTGGCGAGCAGGCCCACCGCGGTCGGCTCGAGCTTCACCACGAGCTGGGCGCCCGCGGTGTGGGCCGCCTCCGCCCAGCTGCGCACGTCCTCGACGATGCCGAGCGCGTTCGGCTGGGCGAGGACGACCGCGGCGGTGTCCGGCGCCACGTCGGCGACCGGAGTGCGGCCGCTGGCGTCGACGGGCAGCTCGTCGATCGCGCGGCCGAGAGGATGGCCGTAGGTGCGTACCACCTGGCGCGACGGGGCGTCGAGGGCCGACGACAGGTGCACCCGGTTGCGGCGCGTGGCCGCGCAGGCCATCGACGCCGCCTCGGCCACCGCGCTGCCGCCGTCGTACAGGCTCGCGTTGGACACCGGCAGGCCGGTCAGCTCGCTGATGACCGTCTGGTACTCGAACAGCGCCTGCAGCAGCCCCTGGCTCACCTCCGGCTGGTAGGGGGTGTAGGCGGTGAGCAGCTCCCCGCGCGACACGAGCGCCGGCACGATCGCGGGCACCACGTGGTCGTAGGCGCCGCCGCCCGCGAAGCACACCGCGCCCTCGTGGTTCGCCGCGGCGAGCGCTGCGAGACGGCCGACGACCTCGTCCTCGCTCAGCCCTTCGGGCAGGTCGATGGCGGCGCCGGCGCGGGCGCGGACGGCTTCGGGCAGGTGCTCGAACAGCGCGGGGAGCGACGGCTTGCCGACGACCTCGAGCATCGCGGCGACGTCGTCGGCGGTATGGGGGGCGAAGCGCACAGGGCCGACTCCTCCTGGTTCGAACGAAAGCCCCGCAACCTAGCCTAGTCTGCGCCCCCCGGCACGCGAGCGCTCAGGCAGGGCGGGCGACAGACGGGCGACATGCCTCCGGCGGCGGTCGCCCGCTCTCAGCCGCCGGCCTGGCTGCGCCGGGCGCCCCCCCGGCGGCCCGTGACGGGCGGGACTGCCCGCTCGGCCGGCAGCTCGGTGATCCGCGCTTCGAGCTCCTCGTAGAGGGGCGCGACGGCGATGGCGAACACGCCCTGGCCGCGGCTGATGAGGTCGATGATCTGGCGGTTGTCGTCGAGGGCGTAGACCTTTCGGCCGTCGCTCATGAGCGTCAGGTGCTTGAGCGACAAACCCCGCTCACGGACGAACTCGATCGCCTGGCGGATGCGCTGGAGGCTCACGCCGGTGTCGAGCAGGCCCTTGATGACCTTCAGCTGGACGATGTCGTCGAAGGAGTACAGGCGCTGGGATCCCGATCCCTCCGCGCCACGCACCGAGGGAGTGACGAGGCCGGTCGTCGTCCAGTAGTCGAGCTGGCGGTAGCTGATGCCGGCGATCTTGCAGACCGCCGGGCCCCGGTAGCCGGTCTGCGCGTCCTCGAGACCGGGCAGGGGGATGTCGCGCAGGTAGCGGTTGGGGCGCGGCGTGGGCACGAGCCGTTCCTTCGCTCGGTTGCGGCTCGGACGCGGTCACCTCGGGTCGCCGACGGCACCCTCACCGTCCGAGTATTTCACCGCCGTGATTACGCGGGCCATCACCGTAGGGCAACCGGCGGGACGGGTCAATGCGGCGAGCGGTTTTCCGGCGGTGGGACGGGACGGAGTGCTGGGCAGGCGCCGTGCGCGAGCCGGGACCGCGGCCTACCGGAAGTCCTCGGGGCTCACCTGGTCGAGGAACTCTTTGAAGCGCTCGACCTCGTCCTCGTCCTCGTCCTCGATCTCGATGCCGGCCTCGCTCAGGACCGCCTCGTCGGCGTAGAGCGGCACGGTGGCCCGGACGGCGAGGGCGATGGCGTCCGACGGGCGCGACGACACGGAGATGGACTGGCCGTCCTGGGTCATCTGGATCTCGGCGTAGAAGGTGCCGTCGCGCAGCTCGGTCACGACGACGCGGTCGACGACGACCCGCAGGTGCGACAGGAGGTCGCGCATGAGGTCGTGGGTCATCGGCCGCGCGGTAACGATGCCCTGCAGGGCGAAGGCGATCGACGTCGCCTCCACCGCCCCGATCCAGATGGGCAGGAAGCGGTCGCCGCTGCGCTCCTTCAGCAGCACGATCGGCTGGTTGTGCGGCAACTCGACCCGCACTCCCACCAGCTCCAGCTCGATCACAAGGCGCTCCTTGGCTGCAAGCGTCGACGACGGCGAGTGTACGTTGCCCCTGCGACCCCCTCAATCAACCCCGGCCGCCCCGGCGGCCCCCGCGCACGCGAGCCTCACGTCACGCTGCGCGGTCGATCTCGTGCAGGCGCGCGAACGTCCGCAGAGCCTCCTGCACCGCAGCCCCGGCACGGACCGCCGCCGGCGCCTCCGGTACCTCGCCGACGCCGGTGGCCGCCCGCAGGGGGACGCTCCGCTCGACCGCGCCGTCGATGAGCAGCTGGGCCTCGCCAAGGACCGACCCGGCGGCGACGGGGCGGTCGACGACCGGCGGGACGACGGTTCGCCACGTCACCGCGGGCCCGTCGGCCGGCACGGTCCTGCCGAGCGCATCGTCGGCCAGGAGCGTGACAGCCGCGTCGGCCCAGCGGTAGACGGTCACGGGCGCGCCCGCCTGTACCGGCTCGGCGCGACGGAAGTCGCCGAACCCGTGGTCGAGCAGACGGGCGGTGTCTCCGAAGCTGTCCTCGCTGCGGAGCACGACCGCGTAGAAGGTGCGCCCATCGCGGGTGGCGCTGCCGACGAGGCTGTAGCGCGACAGGTTCGTGAAGCCCGTCTTCACCCCCGTCGCGCCGGGGTAGGTGCCGATCAGCTCGTTGCGATTCGTCATCGGCGGCAGGCCGGGGACAGTGAGGCTCGCCGCGCCCGCCCATGCCGCGATGTCGGGGTGGGCCATGGCGACCTCGGCGAGCCGGGCGAGGTCGAGCGGGGTCGCCCGGTGCCCGGGGTCGTCGGTCAGCCCCGAGGCGTTGAGGAACTGTGTGCCGGTGAGCCCCAGCTCGGCGGCTCGGGCGTTCATGCGTCCGACGAAGGCGGCCTCGCTGCCGGCGACGTGCTCGGCGATGGCCTGCGAGGCGTCGTTGCCGCTGCGGAGCATGAGGCCGGCGAGGACCGAGCGCGCCGGTATGCGCTGGCCGGCCGCGAGACCGAGGCTCGCCCCCTGCTGGGCCGCCGCACCCGGCGAGACGACGAGCTCGTCGTCGCCCGCGCCCGCCTCGAGGGCCACGAGCGTCGTCATGATCTTCGTCGTCGACGCCATCGGCCGGCTGACGGTCTCGTCCCTGCCGTAGAGCACGCGCTGGTCGGCGGGGTCCCAGAGGACGGCGCCGGCTGCGGTCACCCGGGGCGGCTGGGCCCACGCCGGCGCCCCTGCTGCGGCGAGCGCGAGCAGCACCGCGGCGACGGCGACAAGCCACCGTGCAACCCCCCCCACCCGCGCTAGCCCCGGTGGACGTAGGTGCGCAGCGCGCGCACGAGCAGCGCACGCTTCATGCGCCCGGTGAGCCCGGCGAGCTCCTCGAGCTGGCGGGTGGCCTGCCGCCGCGCCTCCGGGTTGCGCTGGCGCAGCAGCGGCGTCACGAGCTGCTCGAAGAGGGCGAGCTCACGGTCGACGAACTGGCGGTACATGCGCAGGTGCCGTGGCTCAAGACCGAGCCGCAGCAGGTCGCGGGCGGCGCGCGCGGCGAGCAGGTCGTCCGCGTCGAACGCTGCCCCGTCGTCGCCGCGGTCGCCGACGATGCCGTACTCGCGCAGGGACTTCACCGCGTCCGCTTCCAGACCGGTTGCGTCGCAGAGCTCCCGCAGGGACAACGACACGCGGGCGGCGGGCTGGTCGAGCAAAGGTCCGGAGTCGCCGACCGCGGCCTCGAGCGCTCGGGCGATCTCGGCGGCGCGCTTCGACGCCAGGCCGTCGCCGTCGACGGTGTCGTCGGTTGGCGCCCGGACATCGCCGGCCGGCTCGCCGGCGTCGAGACGTTCGAGCTGCTCGCGGATCACCCGCAGCGGCAGGTAGTGGTCACGCTGGGCGGAGAGGATGAAGCGCAGGCGGTCGACGTCGTCGTCGGTGAACTTGCGGTAGCCCGACTCGGTGCGGTCGGGGTAGATGAGCCCTTCGCTCTCGAGGAACCGGATCTTGGAGATCGTGATGTCCTCGAACTCCTCCTTCAGCTGGTTGAGCACCTCGCCGATCGTGAAGCCGTCCGCCGCCACAGCCCTACCTGCGGCTCACTGCGCGGGCTCAGCCACGAAGGCGACGAGCTTGAACTTGCCGATCTGGACCTCGTCGCCGGTGTTGAGCATCTGGTCGTCGGCACGCCGGCCGTTCACGTAGGTGCCGTTCAGGCTGCCGACGTCGTGGACCCAGAAGCGCTGGGCGTCGCGGCGGAACTCCGCATGGCGGCGCGACACGGTGATGTCGTCGAGGAAGATGTCGCTGTCGGGGTGGCGGCCGGCGGACACGACGTCGCGGTCGAGCAGGAAGCGGGCACCCTCGTTGGGTCCCCGTGCCGAGACGAGCAACGCCGTCCCAGGTTCGAGGTCGCGGACGATGTCCGCGGCTTCGAGCGCGGACGCCTGCTCCTCGACGGCTTCCTGGGGGTCGTCCGCGCGCAGGGCACCGGTCGTCGTGTCCCCGCTCGTCGAGGCCGTTGCGAGCGGGCGGCCGCAGTTGCCGCAGAAGTTGCTGTCATGGGGGTTCTGGTGCCCGCAGTGCGTGCAGTACATCATCTCCCCTACCCGATCGACAGGCAGCATGTCGAGTCTGGCGCGGCATGGTAGCACCGGCGAAGGGGTGGCCGCGGGACCGTTGTACCGTCGGTTATGTCGACTCCGTGAGCTTGCTGTAGTCGTCCGCGCGGAGCAGCCCGTCGACGCCTGCCGGGTCGTCCGCCTCGATCACGACCATCCACCCCTGCCCGTACGGATCGGAGTTGACGAGCTCGGGTGCGGACTCGAGCGTTTCGTTGCGCTCGACGATCGTGCCGTTCACGGGGGCGTAGAGGTCCGAGACGCTCTTCGTGGACTCCACCTCGCCGAACGGCTGGCCGGCCTCCACACGCGTGCCAGTCGCCGGCAGGTCGACGTAGACGACGTCGCCGAGCGCGTCCTGCGCGTAGTGGGTGATGCCGACCGTCACCCGGCTGCCTTCCCGGCGTGCCCACTCGTGCTCCTGGGTGTACCGCAGGTCTTCGGGGTTCACGTGCCGCTCTCCTCCTCGCCGCCGGGATGCGGCCAGGGATGCTACCGCCTTCCCCGGCTCACTCGGCGGCCTCGACCGTGACCGGCTCGCCGAAAACGAACGACGTCGGCTGGCCTCGCGCAGGCACGGTGAGCTGCGCACGGGAGTCGACGGTCGCGGTCACGCCGTCGCCGGCCCGCTCGAGGGTGTCGACGACGCCGTTGGGGATGGCCAGCGCGCGGGCCATCGTCTCGGCCGGCCCGACGGCGGCGACCCGGTAGGGGGAGGTGACGGGCGTGCCGTCGACGAGGAGGCGGTTGTTGCGCACAGTGAACGCCGAGGAGACCACGAGACGGACCCCGTTGACGTCGATGGCCTCCGCACCAGCGTCGCGCAGCTCCTGCACGGTGTCCACGAGGTGCTCCGGCCCGAGCGCCCCGCGGGGGTCGTCGACGGTGAGCACGATCCCTTCCCCCTCGGCGGCCACGACGCCGGCGAGGATGCTGAAGTCCTGCAGTCGGCGCTCGAGGTTGCGCATCGCCAGCCCGTCACGCTCCGCGGACTCCTCGAAGGCGAGGAGCGTGAGGCGCAGGTCGGTGAACTCGCTCTGGAGCCGGTCGCTCTCGGCTGACAGGTTCGCGAGGATCGTCGCGAGGTCCTCCTCCCGCTCCCCCTCGAGCTGCGTGCCGAGGCTCTCGCCGGCGCGCAGCTGGGTCACGAGCAGGAAGCCGAGAACGCCGCACGCGAGCGCGATCGCGGCGGTGCTCATGGTGCCTCGCCGACGCGGCCGGTCGGGGGCAGCG
>Ga0247713_1000358_pt1 | contig 29582 bp, 28 predicted proteins | sample 21E_NmetaG_FD_189936 | JGI IMG/M metagenome (GOLD analysis project Ga0247713, IMG submission 189936) | Soil microbial communities from hillslope of Landscape Evolution Observatory, University of Arizona, Oracle, AZ, United States - 2-1-E_N | ecosystem: Engineered > Artificial ecosystem >...
GCCACGACTCCGGACACCGGCTACTACAACCACGCGATCGCTCGACTGGCAACCCTGCGCATCCGGCAGGGCCGGCTGGAGGAGGCGAGCTCCCTTCTGGATCAGATGGGGGACCACCACGCCGCCCTGCTGCCGCTCGCAGAACTTCACGGCCTCAGGAACGATCATCGGATAGCCGAGAAGCTGCTCGGCAGGTATCTGGCGCTCGACGAGCCAGAGGCGGTGGAGCGAGCTCAGGCTTTGACCGAGCTGTCGAGTTGCCTACTGGCTCAAGGCAAATTTGACGCGGTCCACCGTGTCAACGGGCAGCTCGAGGCTTTGGCCGGAAAGGGGACGGTTCGGGCGGCCGCCCTCCACGCCTTCGCCGCCGGCCGGGCCTTCGCTGCATCGGAACAACCTGCCGAGGCCGAGCCGTTGCTCGAGCGCGCAATGCGCTTGTTTTCCGCGCACAGGCTTCCCTACGAGACCGCACGGTCAAGACTGGCTCTGGCCGGCGTCCTGGCCGGGCAGCCCGAGGTGGCGATTGCCGAGGCCCAAGGAGCCTATTCCACCTTCGAGCGCCTGGGGGCAGCGGGCGATTGCGATGCTGCGGCAGAACTTATTCGCTCGCTGGGCGGTCCGGCGCGGACCGGGCCGAAGCACGTCGGCGTGCTCACCCGGCGCGAGCAGGAGGTGCTGCGGCTGCTGGGAGCCGGGTTGTCCAACCCCGAGATCGCCGAGCGTCTGTTCGTCAGCCGCAAGACGGTGTCGCACCACGTAAGCAGCATCCTCGGCAAGCTCGGACTGCATAACCGGGTTCAGGCCGCGGCTTTTGCCGTCGGCGGACTGAAACCCGGTGCCGACCGTTTCTCGCCTCGCTGAGGTTTTGAGATGCTCGGTCCCGGGGTAATTCCCGAACCACAAGGGGAGGTGGTACATGATCAAGAAAAATCGTGCCGTCCATACGGTACTTGCAGGACTTTTATCGATATTTTTGCTCGCCGCATGCAATGGAGCTGAAGAGCCGGCGGAGACGGAGACCAGTCCGACTACGGGAGAAGCCGGTGCTTTTGAGATAAGCGGGACCGTCCGGGCGGTCGAGGTGGAGGACGGCGAAGCATCGCCGACGCCCAGCCCGACCGACGACGACGAAGAGACCCCCGCCGCAGGTGCAACCGGCACTCCCGGCGCCGGAACGACCCCGACGCCCACCGGGCCGCTGGCTCGCCTGGTGATTGAGATCGAGTCGATCAACCCGGAGCCGGCTGAGCTGTGTGACGTCGACGAGGGCGACACGGTGACATTGGTGGTAACCGAGGCTACCGCGATCGACCCGCAGCGTTCTCTGCAGGACCTCGAGGAGATCGTAGACCGCACGATCACGGCCGCAGGTAACGCCGAAGAGCTGGCGGAAGACGACCAGACGGGTACGCCCGGGGCAACCCCCGGTGAGGCTACGCCGGGAGCCGGGACCGAAGGTACTCCCGCAACTCCGGGCCAGGGGACCACAGGGACTCCCGCAACGCCCACCCCCACCGGCACCCCCGGAATCATCGGTAACCTGTTCGACCAGACCGCCGGCCAGGGATGCCACTTCGAGGTGGTCCAGCTGACCATCGAGGAAGAGGAAGGCGCAACGCCGGGTACCGGTGGCCTGCCGACGACCCCGACCCCGGCTCCTGCCGGAGGCCAGGGCAACATCGGCGGCACCGACGACACCCCGACCCCGGGTGCCGCCGGCACTACCCCGGACGTAACCGGCACCGGGCCGGGCGGCCAGGCGACTCCGCAGGCAACCCCGACCCCAGGGGGGGCCGGAACCGCCGGAAACTAAGCAGCACGCAAGCGCAGGGCCGGTCCTCGAACTGGTCGGCGCTGACCAGGCCGGGGCCGCCAACTGGCGGCCCCGGCTTTGTTTTGGGCAAGGCGGGTAGGTTGGTCCCCATGGACACCACCACCATGACCGGCGTGTATCTTCCCGGGAACCGCCGGGTCGACCTCAGGCAGGTGCCGGTACCCCGTCCGGGACCCGCACAGGTCCTGGTCAAGGTCAAGGCCTCCACTATCTGCGGCAGCGACCTGCGGGCGATCTACCGGGAGAATCTCGGCGAAGGGCCACTGGCGTACCAGGGCGTGATCGCGGGCCATGAGCCTGCAGGCCAGATCGTCGAGGTAGGCCCCGGTTGCAAACGCTTTCGCGTGGGCGATCGGGTAACGCTGTACCACATTGCCGGGTGCGGGGCCTGTGCGGACTGCCGATCCGGCTACATGATCGGATGTGCCTCCCCGGTCCGGGGTGCGTACGGCTGGCAGCGCGACGGGGGCCACGCCGATTACCTCCTGGCGGACGAGAGCACCTGCGTTCCGCTTCCCGACTCACTCAGCTACCTCGACGGGGCGTGTGTGGCCTGCGGCTTCGGCACGGCCTACGAGGCCCTGTGCCGGGCCGGCGTCTCCGGGCGGGACCGGGTGCTGATCACCGGCCTGGGACCCCTGGGGCTTGCCGCCGGACTGCTTGCTCGCGCCATGGGGTCCCGCCGGGTGATCGGGCTGAGCGGTACCGAACAGCGGCGCAGGCTCGCCCTCGAGCTGGGGGCAGTGGACGAGGCCCACAACCCGACTGCGCAGCCGGGCCTGCTGGCGGACCTGACGGAGGGCGAAGGCTGCGAGGTGGCGATCGAGTGCTCGGGTACGAATGCCGCCCGGGTGACAGCCCTGCAGGGAACCCGCCGCTGGGGCAGGTGTGTCTTTTTGGGGGAGGGCGGATCGGTCGAGCTGGACATAAGTGAGTGGCTGATCCATCCGCAGATCACCCTCATCGGGTCGTGGGTGACCAGCGCACCGCGAATGGAGGAGCTGACCCGCCTTCTGGTGCTGTGGAATCTGCATCCCCAGGTCATCGTCACCGACCGGTACGCGTTGGGCGATGCGGCAGAGGCCTACCGGGTTGCCGACGAATCTGTCGGCGGCAAGGTTGGCATCGTGATGGATGACTAGAGTGCCTGCCCTGGGCGCAGCCCAGATGTCTCATCGATCGCGGGTTTGGGTAAGTGAGGGGCGTGACCACGTCTCGAGTTGAGCTGAATAACCCGAGCCGCGGGGGGCCGACGCCCTTCCGGCTCGGATCCCGGGCCGTCGGGCGCCCTTCAGGATCCGCAGTAGCCGCGGGGGGCGACCTGGTGTCGAGCCGGGCGGTACGGTTCGAGGTCCAGACGGCTTGAGTGTGGACCGTACCCAGGAGTCGCTGGCGAAGATTGAACAAGTCCGAAGCTGGCTCGGCGGGTCCGGCCTGGCCGGGGTCCTCCTGGAATCCAATGCCGGCTTCTCGTGGGTAACCGCCGGGGGAGAGGGCTACGTCGTCGTTTCCGAGGACGGCGCCGCGGCAGCGGTGCTGATTACGCCCGATCGGGCAGCCGTCCTCACCCCGAACATCGAAGCCGCACGGCTCGCCGACGAGGAGTTGCCCGAGGGCTGCTTCGAGGTGGTCGAGTATCCCTGGCATGCGCCGGGCAGCCGGGGCGAGCTGATCTCCGGGATTGCCGGCACCGGCACGGTCGGGTCTGACTCGCCTTCGAATGAGATGCCGGCCGCAGGCCCGGGATTGAAGGAGCTGCGACGGGTGCTCGTCCAGCCCGAGATCGACCGGTGCCGGGAACTGGCACAGGACGCGGCTTTCGTAGTCGAGTCTGCGTGCCGGGCGGTGTCCCCGAAGGACAGCGAGCTGGAGATGGCCGCCCGGGTCTCTGCTCTGTGCTACGAGCGGAACATTCTGCCGGTGGTGAACCTCGTGGCCGCCGACGACCGCATCAGCCGTTACCGTCACCCGCTTCCCACCAGCATGCGTGCCGCCCGAACCTTTCTAGCGGCGCTGACCGCCCGGCGCGCAGGCCTGCATGCGTCGGTCACCCGGACCGTCTGCTTCGGAGACCCGGATCCCGAGCAGGCCGGGCGGCATGCCGCGTGCGCTCGAATCGACGCTCGGATGATCGGCGCCAGCCGCCCGGGCACCGCCCTGTCGAAGGTGCTGGCCGAGGCGGCGGCTCAGTACGAAGCCGAGGGCCATCCCGACGAATGGAGGAACCACCACCAGGGCGGCACCACCGGTTACGCCGGCCGGGAGGTCTTCGCCACCCCGGACGAGGAGTACCAAATCAAAGCCGGCCAGGCGCTGACCTGGAACCCGTCGGTCGCCGGTGCGAAGTCCGAGGACACGATCCTGGTGACCGACCGGGGGACCGAGGTCCTCAGCACGAGCGGCCACTGGCCGATGCTGGAGGTGGATGCGGGAGGCGGGACTTTGGGAAGGCCGGGACTCCTGGTCAGGTAACGGCCGCGCGGGGAGGGCCCCCACCCGCCCGTGCTTCGGTGCCGGCCGGCACCCGGCCCGACCGGGGATACCTCAGCTGCCGGCGGCGACCAGGCGGATCCTGTTCCCGGGCTGACCCTGCGCCACCAGGCGCAGGTCCTCGGAATGAACAACCCCGCCGACGGTGTACCCGCCGACGGTGGGTCCCTCTGCCATGAGGACGATCGGCCGTCCGTCGGGAGGCACCTGGATGCATCCGGGAACCAGCGGCTCGGACAGCAGGTCGGCTCGCCCGCCCGCGACCGAGCCACCTTCGAGCTGGTAGCCCATCCGGTCCACCCGGTTGCCGACGGTGAACTCCCCTGACAACCCTCCGTACACCCGTACGTCCCCCGACATCGGCGGCGCCACCACCGGCTGCGGCTCGACGTGGTCGTGGCCGGCGCCGAGGACCGCTCCGGGGGCCAACCACGATCCGATACCTTCCCGCACGCTGGCCGAGCGGCTTCCCATCACGATCGGGGCGTCGACCCCACCGCCCAGCGCCAGGTAGCTCCACATTCCCTCGGCCGGGCTGCCCAGCTCGAACCGGTCGCCCGGCTCCGCCTCGATAGTCTGCCACCACGGCGCCCCGGACCGAAAGGCGCCGCCGAACGCGATGGTGCCCCCGGGGGCGGTGATCTCGACCACCAGCAGGCCCGGCCCGAACTCAATGCCAGCGGCACCCGCCGCCGCTCCGGCGGCCCGGTTTGTCGCCCGCAGAGACGCGGTGTCCATGGCGCCCGAGCGGCCGAACCCCTGCATCCGGCTGCCGTACCGGCCCTGGTCCTGGATGCTGGTTGCGATCGCGGGGCCGACGATGCGGATCATCGGGGGGCGAACCTCACCCGGTCGCCGGGGACCATCGTAGGCAGCTCGGCCGCCTTGCCGATGATCCTCCACCCGCCGGGGCGGGGCCGGCCGTAGATGCCGGTCTGGCGGCCGCCTATTGCCACCGATCCTGCGGCAACCGAGCGCCGGGGTTCGTCCATCCGGGGTACGGCGAGGTCCTCGGCCACGTCCGACAGGTAGACGAAGCCGGGGGAGCCGAGCAGCCGTACGTCGTAGGTGGCAGCCGAATGCCGGGTGATCAGCGTCTGCGGGTCGGTCCCCAGGTAGTTGCACACCCATTCGAGGTCCTCCCCGTCGTAGGTCAGCTCCACGCGGTGCAGCGTCCCCTCAGCCGGCTCCACGTCGGCCATCATGCCGGGAACGGCGGCTTCGACCCTGTCCAGGTGCGGGGTCTCGATCAGCACGCTGGTCAGCCCGGGACAGGCGTCCAGCACTCCTTCGATACGGGTGGCGGCCCTGGCGAGGGCGGTCAGCAAAGCGGTGAGCTGCGACGACGGCTCGGCATGGAAACGAACCAGCAGGGCGCGGTCCCCCAGCATCTCGACCGTGAAGCCGGAGCCCGTCACGCTTCGATCCTCATGCCTGCCGCTTCCAGGCTCTCCCGGGCCGCGCGAGCCAGCGACACCGCCGACAGCGAATCGGAATGGATGCACAAGGAGTCGACGACCTGCGCCAAACGGACCGCCTGCTCCCGGGCCCGTGAGGAATCGGTGATGAGGGCCCCCGGCTCGCCGCGGGGAACCAGGGTTCCGTCGGCCCGGTAACCCCGGTCCAAAAAGCCTTCGGCGATGACCGGCGGGCCGTCGCCCGGGAGGTGGTCGAGCGCGCGGGCCGAAGCCAGCAGCATCAAGGGCAGCCCCAGGAGCCCGGCGACGGTCGCGACCGCCCGCGCCACTTCCGGGTCGACGGCCGCGTCGTTGTACAGCGCGCCGTGCGGCTTCAGGTAGGCGACTACGGTCCCGGTCTGAAGGGCGGCTTCCTGCAGGGCCGACACCTGTTCGCCCACGCAGTCGACAAGTGCCTGGGCACCCATCGCCATTGAAGTCCGTCCGAAGTTCTCCCGGTCCGGGTACGAGGGATGAGCGCCCGCCCGAAGGCCCAGCTCCCGGGCGATCTGCAGCGTCCGGCGCATGGTCGCGATGTCGCCGGCGTGGCCCCCGCAGGCGATGGAGGCAGACGACATCAGCTCCATCACCGCCCGGTCGCGCTCCACCGGCAGACCTTCGCCGACGTCGGCGTTGAGGTCGATCCGGCGCTTCCTGTCGGTCACGGCCCGAGGCTACCGGTACCGGACGAAGTCCCGGAGCACGAACTGGCCGATGTCGTGACCGGCGGCGTGGAACACCCGCCCCCCGGTCAGCTCGGCGAGCTGGTCCATGAAGCGGGTCAGGGCCTCATCCTCCTCCAGCATGTAGATGTTGAGGGTGATGCCCGATCCGGACAGCCGGGCTGCCTCGGCCAGTGTCTTGTGGATGGTTTCGGGGGTGGGCGGCCAGCGGAAGGTCGCCTCGACGCCCCCGTCGTATCCGTCCACCAGGTGGGCGGTGGGCTCGCCGTCGGTGACCATGATGACCTGCCGGGTGGCCCCGGGGTGCTCCGACAACAGGCGGCGGGCCAGAAGGAAGGCGTGCTGCATGTTCGTCCCGTATACCCGCTCTATCGTCCCTTCCACGGTCAGCGCCCGGGGTTCCAGCCGGCGGGCGTAATCGGAGAAGCCGATCAGATACAGGTCGTCCTGGGGGTATTTCCCCTCGATGAGCGCATGGAGCGCCAGGGCCATCTTCTTGGCTGCGACCCAGTGTCCCCTCAGCGGCATGGAGAACGACAGGTCCAGCAACAGCGCGGTCGCCGTGCGGGTGCGTGACTCCGCTACGACTAGCTCGAAATCGTCCGGTTGCAGCTTGACGCCCTCATCACTGCGGGGCCGGGAGACGCTCCGGGTAACCGCGTTGAAGACGGTCTTTTGGACCGAGATCTCACCGTGGTCCTCGTCGAACCGCCAGGGCCGGGTGGCTCCGGTGGGTTCGGCCGGCCCGCCGGTGCTGCGGTCCTCGTGGGAGCCCGGGCGGTCGTGCTGCAGCACCTCGAACACCTTCACCAGCGCCCGCTCGCCCAGCCGGCGGATACCCCGGGCGGTCAGTTCCAGCCTTCCGCCCTCCCGGGCCAGCATTCCCGCTTGCTCCAGGGCTTTCTCAATCCGCTTCAGCTCCCGCAGGTCGGAAACCGCCCGCTCGTCCAGGGCGCGCTGCAACTTCGCCTCGTCCACGTCGGCAATGCTCGCCCCGGCGTGGCGGCCCCGAAGGGCCTGCTCCACCTCCTCCATCTCGCCCAGTCGCTCGAAAGCATCGGCGGTCTCCGACAGGCCCATCGGCTCCTCGCCGGATCCATGGACCCCCTCTCCCCACGGCAGGTTCGGCGCCAGGGCCTCCAACTGCTGGGCGAGCATCGACATCTCGAACTCGAAGTCCATGTCGTTCATCACCGCACTCTGAAGCTCCTGCAACTCCCGCCGCTGCTCGGGCGACAGGCCGGCCAGCAGCCGGCTCATCGCCGCCATCCGGTTCGCCAGCACCTCCAGCAGCTCATCGAGGTCCTGCGGCCTCTCCGGGAACATGTCGCCGTAACGCTGCATGAAGCCGTCGAAGTCGTAGGGCTCACCTTGGTTGCGGGCCTGGATCATCGCGTTCAGCTCGGTGAGCATCTGTCGCATCCGGGCGACATCCTCGGCGCCGACGTTCCGCATTGCCCCCATCAGCTTTCCGAACTGGGCCTGCAGGACCTCGCGGCGGATGTCCTCGACCAGGCTGTCGAACGCCTCCTGCGCCCCGGGGTCGGCGAAGTGGTAGCTCATCAGCTGGCGGATCGCCCCCGCCGGCGAGGTGGGCATCAGGTCCAGCTGCATCTCCTTCAAGCGGGCATCCTGGGAACGATCGTCTGCCAGAGCGGCCCTTTCCTGGTCGAGGATGGCCTTCAGCCGGCCCGAGAACCGGCTTACGGACGCGTTGGTGTTGGTCTTCTCCGCCCATCGCCGGCGGGCTTCCGCCATCCGACGGGACAGGTCGTCCAGACCCCGCATGCGGCCGGGAATGCCCCGCCGCATCAGCCTTTGAAGGGCCCGTTCCGGGCCGAGGCCCGACAGCAGGTCGTCGGAAATCTCGTCGACGAGGTCCGAATCCTCTATCTCGTCGTCGTCGAAGCTTTGAGTTCCGTCCCAGCGGGAGTAGTCGGACCGCACCGGTGGCTCTTTCCTAGCCGCCGTAGCGCCAGGAGCGGGGTCCGGTTCCGGCCTTGTTGACCCTACGGGCAAGGTGCAGGCCCTCCAGGGCAAACTCCACCGCCGAGGCCGCCGCCGCCGGACTCTCCTCGGTAAGCCCGAGGCGCAGCAGCGTCTCCTGCAGCTCCGGCACGTCCCCGAACTGGGCGAGGAACTCCTCCGCGCCTTGCTCGTCGGAGCTGGTTATCACCATTCCGGTGTCGAAGCGGGAGATCCAGGGCCCGAAGTCCTGTCCCCCAAGCCGCCGGCGGAAGACCTCTGCGATGGCTGCCCGAAGGCACACTTCGAGAATCCGCCGCTCCCGGCCCTCCTCCATGGTGTCGAACTCGATCCGGCCCATCGACGAATCGATCACCGTCCACAGCTCGAGCGGGCGCGGGACCGCCACCGGCTCGCCGGCCAGAACCGCCCGGCGCAGCGCGCCGGCCATCAGGGTCTCCAGGTTGCCGATCGAGTAGCGGACCGAAACACCGCTGCGCTGGTTGATCTTCGGTGAATGGCGCAGCTGAGCTGTGAACTCGGCCAGCACCTCCTTCAGGAACACGGGGACGTAAACCGGGATGCCGACGTCCGGCGGAGCCGCTTCCTGGTCCATGATCGCAATCTCGTCGGCCGGGTCCTCCGGGTAGTGGGTACGAACCTGGGTGCCGAAGCGGTCCTTGAGCGGAGAGATGATGCGGCCGCGGTGCGTGTAGTCCTCCGGGTTGGCGCTGGCCACCAGGATCAGGTCCAGCGGAAGGCGCACTTTGAAGCCGCGGATCTGAACGTCGCGCTCCTCGAGGATGTTGAGCAGCGACACCTGGATTCGTTCCGGAAGGTCCGGCAACTCGTTGATCGCCAGGATCCCCCGGTGGGTCCTCGGAATCAATCCGTAGTGGATGGTCATCTCGTCGGACAGGTAGCGGCCCTCGGCGACCCGAATCGGATCGACGTCTCCGATCAGGTCGGCAACCGACGTATCCGGAGTGGCCAGCTTCTCCGAGTAGCGCTGGTCCCGGGAAATCCACGCTACCGGGGTGGCGTCACCATCCTCGGCTACCCGAGCCCGGCAGCCGGCGCAGATCGGCCGGAAGGGGTGGTCGTTTATCTCGCAGCCGGCAATCACCGGAATCGACTCGTCGAGCAACTCGACCAGCGACCTGATGAGCCTGGTCTTGGCCTGGCCGCGCTCGCCGAGGAGGATGATGTCGTGTCCGGCCAGGACGCCTCTTTGGAGGGCCGGCAGGACCGAGTCCGAGAACCCCCTGATCGACTGGAACATCGGCCGGCCGGCTCCCAGACGGCGGGCGAGGTTGGAGCTGAGCTCCTGCTTGACGCTGCGGTCGGCGTAGCCGGCAGCCTTGAGCTCGGCGACGGTGGTGGGCAAGGCCATCTCTAAAGGCTAACCCGACCGTCAAACTAGCGATCCAGACCGGGCTGGGGGAGGCGGGCCGGGACGCCGACCGGCCGTCCTCCGGTAGGGAAGACGGCCGGGGGCACCCAAGGTGACCGTCGTCAGCGCATGTACTTGTTGGCCACCGCGACCAGGTCCTGGGTACAGGGGTCGCCGACCAGAGGGCGCACGAAGAACGGAAGCTGCTGGACCATCTTCTGCATGTAGGCGTAAACACCGGGCTCGGCGCACATCGCCCCGACGTAGGTTTGAGCTTCCGCGGCGCACATGTTCTTGCCCAGGGCCCCCCTTAACTGCTGGTCCACATGGGCCGCCGCCTGCTCGGAGCCGGGGTTAGCAGCCCGGGTTTTCGCGGACAGGTCCAAAAGCCAGTGGATCTTTGCGTCGTCGAGCCGGTCGCACTGGATTCCGTCGGCTGCGGGCGCAGAAAGCGCGGCGCCGGGAACCGAAACGATCAACGGGATGTTGGCCGAGGACGCCGAGGAAGTCCTGGCCGCGGCCCGCGCCGGGCTGCTGCCGGAGCCCGATGCCGAATTCGATGACTGAGGAGCAGCGGCGGGCGCCGGAGGCTCCTCGACGGTCAAGGTCGTGACCAGGTCGGTGTCGTCGTCGGGCGCAGGCGCTGCCTGCGTGGACTCGATGGCCTGGGTGGAAGCAACCGGGGGCTGGGAAGCGCTGGCTATGCCGACAACGGCGCCGCTGCCGGCTCCCAGGGCAAGCAGGACGCATAGCCCCAGAATCCTCCCGGTTTTCGCTGAGATCGAAAGTATTCGGTGCAAGTCCTTCTCCTGTTCATCGGTTGATCCAGGCGGACGGTCCTGCTGGACCGGCGCTCGCAAGGTGTGCTGTGCATGACCTTTGCCTGGTTATCGCCGCGATGAGCGGAAGGGGAACCGCTTAGAGTGATTTGCTTGACCCGAGGCCGGGATTTATGAGGCCTAGAGGTAACCCTCTCGTTTTGGATTGGTGCCGTTGGCGCCGCCGAATTCGCCCATGGAGAGTTCTTGGCCGCCCTTGCGATCCAATTGCTGGACCGCAGCCTGCGCCTGGAACGACGCCTGCAGACCCTGGAACAGTCCACCCATCCACCCGATCAGCGCCGAGTACGCCACCCGGACCTCCTCGGCGGTTGCGCCGTCTTTGAACGGAAGGTCCAGCTCAAGGGCATTCAGTTCGGCCACCAGGAATTCGGGCAGCGCGTCCTCCAGCTGGGTTTTCACTCTGCCGTAAAGGGAGGCCAGCTCCTCGGCTGCCTCGGTTGTCGGCTGCATGCGGCGTGCTTCCTCCGCTACTTCTCGGACCATGCTGGCAATGCGCATCAGCTTGGTCGGATCGAGCGGGCGCTCCTCCGGAGCCTCTTCCATTGCCATGAATCACCACTTTCCGCCGGGTAATGGGTGCACGGGAACCTGCCCCCGTCACTCGATCATAAGAGGTCCGTCAAAAACAGCGTGAACCCCAACCCCATAATGGGTAAATGGGTCACGAACTTTGGAAGCTGATGCAGCCCCACGGAGACGCGGTCAGCGTCAAGCTACCCAAGGGGTTGATCCGGCGCATTCTCGTCTTTGCCCGGCCCTACCGGGCCCGTCTCGTGCTGCTGACCACAATCATCTTCGTGATGTCGGGGCTGGCCGCGCTGAACCCGTTGCTCATCAAGATGATCCTTGACGACGCCCTGCCCGCCGGCGATCTCGGTCTGCTCACCGGTCTCAGTCTGGCGATGGTCGGCGTAGCGGTGCTGATCGGACTCGTGTCGGTGGGGATGCGCTACCTGACATCCAGCATCGGCGAAGGCCTGATCTACGACCTCAGGGTCGCCCTGTTCGGCCATGTGCAGCGTCTGCCGATAGCCTTTTTCACCCGTACCCAGACCGGCGCTCTGATGAGCCGGCTGAACAACGACGTCATCGGGGCCCAGCGGGCGGTGACCGAGACCACCTCCGGGACACTGTCGGTTGCGACCGACCTCATCGTCACGACCGCGGTGATGTTCGCCCTGGAGCCGCGTCTTACGCTGGCCGCCCTGGTGGTTCTACCGCTTTTCATCCTTCCCACGAAGCGGGTGGCCAAGGTGCTGCAGGGACTGGTCCAGCAGCGCATGGAGCGTGACGCCACGATGAACAACCAGATGACCGAGCGCTTCCACGTCGGCGGGGCCCTGCTGGTGAAGCTGTTCGGCAACTACGCCGCCGAGTCGCAGCGCTTCTCCAAGAAGGCGGCCGATGTCCGGGACATCGGCGTTAAGACCGCTATGTACGGCCGTCTGTTGTTCATGAGCTTTACGGTCGCCTCAGCCATCGGCACCGCGCTGGTCTACTGGCTCGGCGGCCGCATGGTGATCGAGGGAACGTTGCAGATAGGCACCATTGTCGCGTTCTCCCTTTACCTGGCCCGCCTGTTCGGCCCGATCACCAGCCTTAGCAACATACCGGTGGAGATCAAGACGGCACTGGTGTCGTTCAACCGGGTGTTCGAGGTATTGGACTTTCCCAGCTCGATCCGGGAGCGGCTCGGCGCAGTGGACCTGGTGGACCCGAAGGGTGAGGTGGAATTCGAAGACGTCTGGTTTCGTTACCCCGCCGGGCCGTCGGTTTCGATTCCATCTCTGGAGGAGGGCCGGCCCGACACCGCCACCGACGAGGACGAGCCGCAGTGGGTGCTCAAGGGCGTTTCGTTTCGCATCGAGCCCGGGCAGATGGTGGCCTTGGTGGGACCTTCGGGCGCCGGCAAGAGCACCATCTCCGCGCTGGTGCCGAGGCTCTACGACACCACCGAGGGCGCCGTGCGGATGGACGGCATCGATCTCAAGCACCTGACCCTGCAGAGCCTGTCCGACGCGGTGGGGACGGTGCCCCAGGACGTCCACCTGTTCCACGACACCATTCGGGCCAACCTCGCCTACGCCCGCCCCGATGCCACCGAGGAGCAAATCGTCGAGGCCGTCAAAGCGGCACAGATCTACGACCTGGTCCAGAGCCTGCCCGACGGCCTGGACACCATGGTAGGGGAGCGCGGGTACCGCCTGTCCGGGGGCGAGAAGCAGCGCCTGGCCATTGCCCGGCTCCTGTTGAAGGACCCCGCAGTCGTAATCCTGGACGAGGCCACCGCTCACCTCGACTCCGAGTCGGAGGTGTTGATCCAGCGTGCGCTCGGCAGGGTCCTGGAGGGACGGTCGAGCCTGGTGATCGCTCACCGGCTGTCCACGATTACCAGTGCCGACCAGATCCTGGTGATCGAGGGGGGCAGGATAGTGGAGCGCGGAACCCACCTGGAGTTGCTGCGCGGCGGGGGGCTTTACGAGGACCTTTACCGGACCCAGTTCGAAGGAGCCCAGGAGCGTATGGATGCGGCCGGGGGCGTAGTTCCGGAGGCCGTGGACCTGTAGGGGGCAGAAAAAGCTATTGCAACTGCCCGAATCCCGGCAGATGCAATAGCCCGTTGGTATGTGGTGTGACTCCCCCATGCGATCGAACCCCCCAGTTCGATGCGGATTACTTATCGGTTGATCCGGGAATTCTTTAAGCCGGAAGCCCGATCGAGCGAAAGTTTTGAGATCAGCCCAGGATGCACAGCCCCGCCGTTCAGGCCACTTGCCGCGGACTACGCGATGATCGCGACGTGGACGCCCTTTCGGGAAGTGACCTGATCTGCGAACGCTACGAGCTCGGTGAGCTCGTAGCGTCCGGCGGCATGGGCCAGGTATACGCTGCTCGCGACGTAAAGCTCGACCGTGCCGTGGCGCTGAAGTTTCTTCGCAAGGACATGGCGGCGCAGGAAGACCTGCGGAGCCGCTTCGAGGCCGAGGCCCGGGCCGCAGGGCGGCTTTCCCACCCCAACGTGGTAGCGGTTTTCGACACCGACGAGCACGAGGGCAGCCCGTTCATCGTGATGGAGCTGCTGTCCGGCGCGACCCTTGCAGACGAGGCGGCAAAGGGCCCCGCCACCGAACAGCGGGCGCGCCAGCTCTGCGAGCAGGTGCTTTCTGCGCTGGCCGCCTCGCACGAACAGGGAATCCTGCACCGGGATCTCAAGCCGGGCAACGTGCTGCTGACTGCCGACGGCTCGGTGAAGGTCGGCGACTTCGGCGTAGCGAAGATGGCCGAGGGCATGCACATGACCCAGGCCGGCATGCTCTTGGGAACCCCCGCCTATCTCGCGCCGGAGCGGATCGACGGTGAGCCGGCGTCGGCCGGCAGCGACATCTACTCGGTTGGCGTGATCCTCTACGAGCTGCTTGCCGGCCGTAAGCCCTTTGACGCCGACACGCCGCTAGGGCTGATCCGGGCCATCCAGGACGAACCGGTTCCCTCGCTGGCCGAGGTCCGGCCCGACGTCGCCCCTGCGTTCGCCGCCGTGGTCGAACGGGCGATGGCCCGGGACCCCCGGGTCCGGTACTCCTCCGCCGCCGAGATGCAGGCGGATCTCGTCCGCAGTGCTCTTCCGCAAGCCCCGGCCGAGACGGCGTCGACCGCCGGCACAGCCGACACGACCCGGGTGATGGCATCCGCGGGGGCGGCCGGCACCGATCCCACCCTGGTGGCGCAACCGGCGCCCGGCCGGCCGAGAGTGGGGGCCTGGAGCCGGCTCTCCAGTCGCAACCGCATGGGCGTGGCGATAGCCGCAACCTTGATCCTGGTCAGCCTGTTGTTTTTCCGGGGCATCACCGCAGAGACGCCCAACAACGCTACCGTAGGCACCCCGCCGGCCGGAGATACCTCCGGGGGCTCCCTACCTGCCCCCCTGGAAGACGCGTTGAGGCAGCTCGAGCGGGCGGTGGAAGATTGAAAAAGATAGCCGGATGCCTGGTTTTGCTGCTGGCTCTTGTCGCGTGCCAGAGCCCCGAGGAAAAGGCCAAGGCCCGTCTTCAGCAGCAGGTGGCGGCGGTCAGGGAGGCCGCCGAAGCCGCTGATGCGGAGGCTGCTGCCGAGAGGCTGGCCACCCTTCGGGCGGACGTCGCGAAAATGCACCAGGAGAACCTGATCACCGAGCAGGATGCACAGCAGATTTTGACCGCGGCCCTGCAGGTTCAGGCCGGCCTTGCCTTCATCGCTTCCGAGGCGCCGCCCCCTTCGGCTCCTCCGCCCCCTCCGGCGCCGGCTCCTGCGCAGCTCGAGCCGCCCAGCTCAAACCGGGGCGGATCGATCAGAGGAGCCGACGGTCAGCCGGGGGAAAAGGGTAAGAAGGGGGCACCCGGCAGAGGGGCAAACAACAGTGACGACGATGACGACGACTGAGGCTCGGGCTCCGGAGCTTCAGGCGGCTGAAAGATCGCCCGGAGCCGCTGGTGACGGTAGGTCAACAGGAGCTCGGCCGGATCAGGCGGGGGCTGCTGTACGAGCCCGTTCCAGGACCTCCAGGAGCACCTCGGGCGGCTGAGCCCCGGAGACGGCGAACCGGCCGTCGATCACAAAAAACGGTACCCCGGTGACCCCGATCCGGCGAGCGTTCATCAAGTCGGCCTGCAACCTCGAGGCATACCTGCCGGTGCTTAGGGCCTCCCGAACCGCGTCGGGATCCAGACCGATCTCGGAGCCCAGCTCGACCAGGGCGTCCACGTCGAAGATCGAGCGTTGCTCGCCGAAGTATGCGCGATAAACCCGGTCCCAGGCCTGGGCGGCCAGGCCGTATTCGGCGGCCATGGCCAGAAGCTGATGGACCAAAAAGGTGTTGCCGGCCAGGTTGTCTCCCACGTGGTAAGGGGTCAGCCCCTCGGCGGCAGCCAGCGCCTCCACGTGTCCGGTCACCGAGGCGAAGCCCGCGTCGTCCAACCCGTACTTTGCGGTCAGCATCTCTTTTACGCTCACCGGATCGGAGGGTGCGCCGGGATCCAGTTGAAACGAGCGGTAGATCACCTCCACATCGTCGGCCTGGGGCAGGCGGGCCAGCGCGGCATCCAGGCGGTGCTTACCCAGACCACACCATGGGCAGACGATGTCGGACCAAACCTCAACCTTCATCGAGCCTGTCCCGACGTTGTAAGGCGCGCCCGGTTTCCCGAGGCGTCGCGCACCGCCACGCCGCCTTCGGGCGAGTCGGCCAGCTTCACGCCGCCCCGGTCCAGGCGTGAGATCACCTCGTCCAGGCCGCCGGAGGTGGGCAGCTCGATCGTGAACTCAAGGAGCCCGGCACTGCCGGCCGGCGCAGGGGGAGCTCCCCGGCCGGCCCAGGTGTTCAGTCCCAGGTGATGGTGGTAGCCGCCGGCGGAGACGAATGCCATCCCCAGCCGCGGGACGACTCCGGTCACGTCAAAACCGACGAGCCCGTTGTAGAAGCCGACCGCTTCGTCGATATCGCGCACGTGCAGGTGGACATGCCCCATCCTGCTTCCCGCAGGCAGCGGCACGAACACGTCCTCCTCGGGCGGCAGCTCGGCGAACAGCTGTCTCAGGTTGATGGGATCTCTACCGGACCGGATCCTTCCCGAGGAATCCCGGGCCCCGAAATCGTCCTCGGTCATGAACCAGGTTCCGTCCTCGGGGGTCTCCACGTACACCTCGATACCGTTGCCGTCCGGGTCCCACAGGTAGTCGGCCTTGGTCAGCGTGTGGTCGGTAGGCGCGTGAGGGTACCGGGTCTCCGACAGGCGCTTCACCACTCGGGCGAACTCCTTGCGATCGGGCACTACGATCGCCAGGTGATACAGGCCCGTGGTGCCCTGGGGCACCGGCTGAGCGGCGCCCGGGTGCAGGACAACCAACTCCCTGCCTGCGGCCCCGAGGCGGATCGCCGGGCCTTCCTCCAGCATCTGCAGGCCCAATACGTTCTGGTAGAACGTGGCCGCCCGGCTTCCATCGGTTACCGCCAGGTGGACTGCGCCGACGCCGGTTGCCGGTGCAATCGAGCGGGCCTCGGTCCGGGTGTGGGTGTCATTCATATCGGTGATTCTTCCTCGGTCTCGATGAACCATACCTAAGCTATTACGCTACAAGTTGCTCATATATTCCTAGTAGGTTCGGGCAGACCCGATACCGTAGAATTCTGCCAATGGGAAACAATCCGGTGCAGGTATGCGACCAGGCGCTAACTCAGGTCTTTTCGCTGCTGGGAAAGCGCTGGACGGGAGTGATCATCGGAGTCCTTCTCGACGGGCCGCGCCGGTTTGCCGAGATTGCCCGGTCCGTCCCTTCGATCACCGACGGAATGCTGTCCTCCCGCCTGGCCGAGCTGCGCGACGCAGGTCTGGTCGAACGGCAGATCATCGAAGGACCGCCGGTGGCGACGCTGTACCGGCTCACCCCCGGCGGTGCCGCCCTGCGTCCGGCGCTGGAGGAGCTGATGGCCTGGGCCCGGGCCCACCTGGACGGCCTGGAGCGGGCAGCCGCCGGCTGATTTAGGACCTGGGCCGATTGTTGCCTGCGAGTAGAAAGAAAAAGGGACGGTCCCTCGGGGGGACCGTCCCTTTTCTGGGCGGGATCGGCTGGTGTGTCTAGTTGCCTCCGGTTTGATTAGCGCCGGTTGCGAAAGCCACCCGATCCGCCGGTGGACTCCGTCTCGCTGCTCGAGCTGACGTTGAAGCTGGTGCCGTAGTTCTGTTGCATCTGCTCGGCGAACTGCATCCAGCTGCCGAGGTTGCCCCACTGGCCGAACTGGCCCGTGTTTCCGGTGGGCGCCGGCTGGGTGGGCACCGGAAGGTTGGTGACCGGTCCCGGGGTCTGGAATTTCTGCTGGTATTCGGTTGCGGTCGACATCAGGGCGGCGGCCATGTCGGTGATCTGCTTGAACATCCCGAAGGCCGAGCCGCTGGCCTTGTCGATGCTCTTGGCCGCGTCGCCGACTGCGTTCTGGGCGCCGTGGACCGCCTGGCCGGCCGCGGTCTGCAGTGCGCCGAGCTGGGCGACTGCCGAGTTGAGCTGGGCAGCCGCGTTGTTGACCTGGTCGATACCCTGCTGCCCGAGGGCGGTGGCCTGCTTTGCGCAGGCGGTCGCGCCGTCGGCAATAGCCTTGGCCTGGGCGACCATGGCCGTTGCCTGCTCCTGCGTGGTGATGCCCGGAATTCCTGCTACCAGAGCGTTCACCTGGGCGGTCAGCTCGTCCAGGCACTTCTGGGCTGCGGCGGCCGCCTTGGCGGCGTTGCGCTCGGCCTGAGAGGCGCCACGGACGGCCTGGGTGGAAGCTGTGGCAGCCAGGCCCTGGGCTCCCTGGTCGATAACCGCCTGGTGGAACTTGGGCAGCTCAGGGAACACCAGAGGAACTCCACCTCCGGTGGGCAGCCCCAAGGTCTCCGGGCCGGCGGCGGTGATGGTGGAAACGGCGACATCCTGGCCGGCGATGGGCAGCGAACCCGCCGCGGCCATGCCCCCGGCTACTCCGCCAACCGTTACTACGACGGCGGCTATCTTGCCGAAGATGGTGGTGAACAGGCCTCCGAACATGAATCCCTCCAATTTGTGCGGTCCTTTGAAGTGCAATGACAAGCGGTGAGCGCCGGCCCGGCGCATTTTGATATCGGTTCGGCGAATCTTTCCGAGAAAAAGAAAGGGAACTTCAGTGAAAGTTAGATTTGTCTTGACCTTGGGCCGCCTGATGCGTTGACTATGGTCGACCTTATTTTCCGTAGTGCCGGCGAGAAGGGGATGGGTGAAGAGCGAGTTGGCGGGCCCCAAGGGTGCAGTGCATACCCCGGCGAGAAAAGCAAAGGACCCGTGCGAGGACTGCCCGCTGGTTACGGTCTGGGTCTGCCGCAAGTGCAAGGGCAGCGACACGGTCGTGGACTTCCTTACCGACGAGACGCGGGCTTCGGTCAAGACCGTGAGGTGTCAGAAGGTATGCAAGGGACCGGTGGCAGGACTGGCGGTCCGGGGCCGCATGGAGTGGTTCGGCCGCCTGAAGGGACCCAAGCAGCTTGACGCCATGAAGCGGATGGTCGGGGCAAGCCCTGCCCCGAAGGTCCCCAAGCGTCTGCGCAAGCGTATGTCGGAAGAGCGGTCGGGCTGCCGCCCCAGATGAGGCTTTTGCCCATCGTATTGGCCTGACTCGGCTGGGGTACTCTGGCGGCATGGTGTCCGCCCCTTACCCCGAGCCCTTACCGGCTTCGTCCGAGGTGCTGGCAGCGATAGACATCGGAACCAATTCGATACACCTGGTGATCGCAAGGGTCACCGGTCCCCATGCCATGGAAGTGCTGGGACGCGAGAAAGAGATGGTCCGGCTGGGATCGGGTGCCGGGGACCTCAAGCACCTGGCCGGCGACGCGGTCGACCGGGGCGTCCGGACACTCGCCCGGTTCCGGGAGATGGCCGACGCCCTCGGGGCGCCGGTGACTGCGGTGGCCACGAGCGCGGTCAGAGAGGCCGAGAACCGTCAAGTGTTTTTGGACCGGGCGCGGGACGAGGCGGGGGTAGAGGTGGAGGTCATCTCGGGCTTCGAGGAGGCCCGCCTGATTCACCTCGGTGTACTACAGGCGGTACCCGTATTCGACCAGAGGCTGCTCGTCTGTGACATCGGAGGGGGCTCCACCGAGCTGCTTGTGGGCTGGCGGGGCGAAAGCCTCGCCGTCCGCAGCCTGAAGATGGGTGCCATCCGGATGACTCAGCGGTTTTTCGACGCCGAGAAGGTGCCCTCCGGTGCGGTCGACTCCTGCCGGCGGTACGTGCGGGCGAACCTGGCGGCGTTCGGCCGGGAGGTGAGACGGCTGGGCTTCGAGGTCGCAGTGGGCTCCTCCGGCACCACGGCGACCGTGTCGGCGATGGCTTTGGCGCGCAAGGAGGAGGCGGCACCGAAGACGTGGAACAACTTCGTTCTCAGCCGAAGCGACCTGAAGTCGGTCATCAAGTCCCTGGTCAAGGCCTCGTCCTCGGAGGCCAGAGCCAAACTGCCCGGCATGGACCCCAAACGGGCCGACATCATCCTGGGGGGCGCAATAATCCTTGAACAGGTATTCGATGAGTTTGAGATACCGGAGATGGTCTTCTCCGATTACGCTTTGCGCGAGGGCGTCCTGCTCGACGCGTGGCGGCGCCACCACGGAGGCTCGCTCCACCACCTTTCCGACCTGAGGCGCAAAAGCGTGATCTACCTGGCCGAGCAGATGGATGACGACCTGGATCACTCCGGCCACGTAGCTCAGCTGGCCCTCAGCCTCTTCGACCAGACCTGCGATCTGCACGGCCTGGGCGACGATGCCCGGGAGTACCTGGAAGCGGCCGCCCTGCTGTGCAACCTGGGGCTGTTCCTCAGCCACGCCGGCCACCACCGCCACAGCTACTACATGATCAGAAACTCCGAGCACCTTACGGGTTTCACCGACCGGGAGATCGAGTTGATCGCGCAGATTGCCCGTTACCACCGCAAGAGCGTGCCCAGCGCGAAGCACTCGGAGTTCGGCCTGCTCTCGAAAAAGGACCAGGCCCTGGTGCGGTCTTGCGCCGGATTGCTGCGGATCGCCATCGGCCTCGACCGTTCCCACGGGCAAAAGGTGAGTGGGATCGAGGTGGTCGTCGGGAAAACCGTAACCGTCTATGTGGACGCCAGGGACGGTGCCGACATAAGCCTGGAGCTGTTCTCCTCCTCCCAGCGGGCGGACCTGGCGACGGAGGCTCTCGGTCTGCCGGTGGAGGTGGTGGCCGCGGATGACTGAGGTCTCCCGGACGTTCACCTGCTTCGGCGGGGCAACGACGGTTGCGGTGGAGGGCAGCGGACCCGAAGGTCGGGCCGAACAGGCGGTTCAGATGTCCATCGACCTGCTGCTCGATCTGCATGCAACGTTCTCCCGGTTCAAGCAACAGAGCGAGCTGTCCGCCCTCAACCGCAGCAACCAGGACACCGTTGCGGTGAGCCCGGTGATGGCCCGATTCGTGCAAGCGGCGGTGGATGCCGCCGACGCCACCGGTGGACTGGTCGACTGCACCCTGCTGGAGGCGATCGAGGAGGCGGGGTACCGGGAGGACCGCTTCCGGGGGACCCTTGCTCTGCCGCTTGCTCTGGCCCTGGCGCCGGCCCGCCGGCCGGGGGCCGGCTCGTCAACGCAATGGTGGAAGCAGGTGAAGGTGGACCTGGACGCAGGCACGGTGACCCGCCCTAGGGGACTGAAGTTCGACGGAGGAGGGATGGTCAAAGGCCTGGCGGCCGATGCGGTTGCCGCCAGGCTTGCCGAATACCCCGGTTTTGCCGTCGACTGCGAGGGCGACGTGAGGGTGGGGGGGACGGAGGCGGTGGCCCGAATGCTGGAGGTGCCGAACCCGTTCAGCGGGCCGGTCGTCCACGAGTTCGCAGTGACCGGGGGAGCCCTGGCCACCAGCAGCGTCGCCAAGAGGAGCTGGTTTCAGTCGATGAGACCGACCCACCACCTTTTGGATCCCAACACCGGGGGCTCCGCTTTTACCGGGGTCGTCCAGGTGAGCGCCCTGGCCCCCACCGCCGTCGAGGGGGAGGTCCTGGCGAAGGCCGCACTGTTGAGCGGCCCCGAATCGGCGGAAGGATGGCTGCCGCACGGGGGAGTGGTGGTCTTCGACGACGGCTCGAACCGGGTTCTTGAGCCGGTCTGAAACCGGGATCAGGCGTCGATCAGCCGGAAGGCGTTGAGCGGCAGGCCGTAAAGCTTCTGCGCGCCCGCCTTGTCCATGTCGGTGATCTCCAGGGTCTTGGACCCCAGGTCCCCGCAGGGGTTCATCTCTCCTCGGGAGCCCGCATCCCGGCCCGGATCGTTCATTTCATCGTTATACGACGCATATCCGGCGCCGGAGAACCGTTTTTAGGTGAGAACCGGATCCTGCGAGCCAGTTTAAGTACAATCTTGCGATCCCCCATTTCGCCCCATTCTGCCGGAGGAGCCTTGAGTAACCATACCAACCGGTCCGTGGCGGATCCGGAGCCGGCGCTGCGAGTGGACGCCGACTTCGAAGACGAGTACCCCGGCGCAGATCCCCTTTCAACCGAGTGCTTCATGAACATAGCGCGGGCCTCGGATCAGCTTCTGGGAGAGCTGAACCGCCGCCTGAAGGCGGACTTCGACCTCTCGATCTCCGCAGCCACCGTGCTGGCCATCATCGACGGGGCCGGGGAGCCGATCACTCCCGGAGTCATTGCCGAGCGGGCGATCATCGCGGCGGCAAGCACCACCTCGGTGCTCGACACTCTGGAGCGCCGGGGCCTGGTGGAGCGCCGGCCGCACCCGACCGACCGGCGCAAACTGCTGATCGACCTGACATCGTCGGGCCGCAGCGCCATCGACAAGATACTGCCCGGCGTCCACCGGCTGGAGACGGCGGTCATGAGCGCTCTCAGCGAGGACGAAAGGCGCGATCTGCTCGGGTTGATCGCCAAGGTCCAGGCAAGCGTGGCGGCGGTGGCAGCCCAGCCAGCCGAGCCGCTGGGCGGACTGAGAAGAGTTCCTTCCCGGCTGCGCTCGAGCTCAGCGGCCGGCTAAGGCCGGTTTGCGGGCAGCGCCCGCAGGTTTCCGCCGGCGTCGAGGAAGATCCGCATGTCCCCCAGGGTCATCCCGATAAAGTCCGGTAGCTCGGCGGCGTTCTGGACCATAGCAGGCCGCCCGGCGGGGAAGTCCCACGGGACCGGGTCCAGCGGTCCCAGATACTGGCGGGCCGGCGCTTCCGGGCTGCGCTTGGCCTGTTCGCTGCTCGACAGGCGGACGTAGGAGAGCCCTTCCTGAGGTTCCCCAACCTCGCCGTTGTCCAGATTGATCGACACCTGCGCGCCCTCGGCGGTGGTCCCGAGAATCCTCGAAAGGTCGGCGGTGACCCCGATGAAGGGGCCGGGCTCGGTCGGCGGCCGGAACTGACCGGTTGACCACAGGGGATCGCCGCTGGCCGGGTCCAGCCTTTGCAGCCCCGCTTCGGCGCTGCACACCACCACGACGTCCGGGACCGGCTGCGGGCAGAGACCGAAGTCGGGATGGTGCCATCTCACCGAGCCGGTGTCCGGATCCAGGCCCACGGTCCCGTTGGGGGCTTCGGGGTTGGAGTTCGACTCCACTATCAAGGTCCCCCCGGCCAGCACCGCCTCCGCAACCACCGGTCTTGCATCCGGCCCGAGCGTCTCCCGTAGATCGGTTGCCCAGCGGTCTCCTCCGGTGGCCGGGTCGACCGAGCGCAGGACGGGCACGTTCAGGTCCTGCACGACCACCAGGCCGTCTTGCGCGTACAGGCGAAACTGGCTCCCGGGCGACGTCCACACGGTCTCGCCGCTGGCCGGGTCCCTGGCAACCAGCGCTGCCGACTCCAGCGACCAGTTGTCCTCGCTGCACACAAGCTCTCCACAAACGAACGGCCCGAAGGTCTCCTCAACCTGGACCTGCCAGATCTCATTGCCGGATGCTGGGTCGCTCCCTACGAACACGCTTTGAAAGCCGTCCGGCTCAAGGCCGACCACCACGTTGTCGAACAGCACCGGGGTCCCCACCCCGGTGCCCGAGTATCTCGCCGACGGCGACCACGGGCGGGTGAACCGAATCTCGCCGGTGCCGCCGTCGATCACCACCATCTCAAGGTCGGATGACCTGCCGTCCACCACGGCGACGGTGTTGCCCAGCCCCACCGGACTGCTCGCTGCCCGGATTCCTGAGGTGCTCCATCCCTCCTCCCCGGGGGCCGGGTCGTCGCCGCAGGCCGCGGCAAGCAGCAGAACAACGATCAACAGGACAGCTCGAAGTCGCGTGTGCATCGGGTCTCTACCGTTCCTTTTTGGTCCGGGGATGGCGTCGGGACTGTAAAGCCATTATTGCCGTTCCTGCAGCCATCCCCGTTCGGTGACCGCCTGCAAGAATCGCCGGTAGCCGTGTTCCAGGGCCTCGACCTCCGCACCATTGGGTTCGAAGACCAAGCCCTCGGCCGCCATGGCCGCGGTGGCGCTTCGCAGGTCCGGATGAAGGGTGCCCGAAGCCGCAAGGATGCACGCCCCCAGGGCCGTCCCGGCCGCCGGCTTGGCCTCCAGCGAGGTTCCGAGGACGGTAGCCCGGATGACGTTCCAAACCGCGCTTTTGCTGGCCCGCCCGGATGAGACGATCGGCCCCTTGGGCTCGGCCCCCAGGGTGCGGAGCCGCTCGTAGCCCAAACGTTCGACGAAGGCCACCCCTTCCAGGATCGCCCGGTAACGATCGAACCGGTCCAGGGGGGTGCCGAGGGTGAAGCCCTCTGCCTCGGCGCAGGCGAAGGGAAAGCGTTCGCCCCTTCCCAAGAGCGGATAGGTGACCACTCCCGAAGGCCCCCCGGCGGCAGCCCCGGCATCCAATTGCCCAAGGTCGTCGCCGGCGAACTCGGTAGTGAGTATCCGTCCGCCGGTGCTGGAGGCGCCGCCGGGCAGCCACCATCCGCCGGGGTGAAGGTGGCTGTAGACCGCGCCGGCGGGATCGGCGACCGGCCGTGCGCTTGCTCCCTTCAGGACGAGGGTCGACCCGAGGACCGACACGAAGCGGCCCGGTTCGGCGGCCCCGGCGGCCAGCTGGGAAGCGCAGGAGTCGGTCATTCCCAACTTGATCTCACACCCTGCAGGCAGCCCGGTGGCACCGGCGGCGTCCCGGCTCAGCCGCCCCGCCGAAGAGCCCGGCAGCAGAACCTCCGGCAGGAGGTCCTCGTCGATGCCCAGAGCCTGCATCGCCTCGCCGACCCATTCCCGCCGCACCGGGTCGAAGCCGCTCTTGAGGGCGTGGCTGGTGTCGGTGGGGGCCGGGACTCCGGTCAGCCGGTTGACGATGACATCCGAGGCGTGACCCAGTCGAACCACCGGGGCCGCTCCGGCCTGCCGCAGGAGCCATCCCCATTTCGGCAGTCCGAAGGAGGGTGCCATGGTCAGGCCCAGGGAGGCCCACCGCTCGGGAGCTGCCGCCTGGGCAGTCGCCGCCTCGTCGACTGCCCGCTGATCCGCGTAGGTGAGGGCCCGCCCCACCGGCAGGCCTTCCGCGTCCAGGCCTACGACGGTGGCAGAGGTGGCGCTCACACTCACCGCCGCGACGCGGCGGCTGCGGCTCCCCAGGCAGTCGGTCAGTTGAGCGAGGGCAGACGAGACCGCCGGCCACCAGGCGGATGGGTCCTGCTCGCACCATCCGGGCCGCGGAACCGCCGGCTCGGGTAGGGGTCGTTCCGCGAATGCGCAGACGTTGCCGGAGGCGTCGGCCGCAATCGTTCGCACCGCGGCAGTCGCCAGGTCAATTCCCACCACCAGGTCCATCCGGCAAACCTACCGCCTGGGCGCCCGTCCGGAAGCCTCAGGCGGCGTTGGTAACGCCTACAACCCGGCAAACAGATCTTCGTCCCGGCCGTCGGGGATCGGGGTGCCCCACCAGAGGGTGAACGACTCCCGGCTCAACAGGTCGTCCCCCACTTCGCCGGCGAGCTGGGTCATGAAGTTATCGGGGCCGAACTGGGTGGCGTGGCACCGTAACGCCGCCCGTTTGGCCTCGACGGTGGCCCGAACGTCCATTGTGACGTCGATCTCGTCGTCCTCCTGCCCGATGATCGGCATGTCGGGCCGGTCGAAGGCGCTGGTGTCCACGCCCATCTTCTCCAGCCGGTGCCTCATCTCGGTAAACCTGGTCCTGGAGATCGCGGTGAAAAACAGCCGGCGCGGGGCCCAGGCCGGTCCGGCTTGCGGATAGCGCGTGTCGTCGCGGGCGGCTGCCACGGCAGCGACCGTCTGGTGGTGAATCGCGATGTGATCAGGATGGCCGTACGCCCCCTCGGGGTCGAAGGTGATCACCACCTCGGGCCTGAGCTCCCGGATAAAGCCGACCAGGCTGGCGATGACCTCGTCCCGGTCGGCCATGACGTATGCCCGGGGATCGTTGTTGTCATCGGAGCCCTCCATGCCGGAGTCCCGGTAGCCGAGGAACTCCACCCTGCTTATGCCCAATGCCTCGGCGGCGCATCTCAGCTCGCGCTCGCGCACCTCGCCCAGGTTCTCCGGCGAAGCCATGACCGGGTCTGCGATCTTGCCGGCTTCACCCCGGGTGGCGCATACCAGGGTGACCTCGGCGCCCTGCGCCGCGTAGTGGGCAAGCGTGCCTCCAACCGCAAAGGACTCGTCGTCGGGATGGGCAAAACAGGCAAGTATGGAGTGGGTCACCGCTTAACCGATCTCTTCGGAGGACTGAGGAGCAAACAGCCTAACCTCAGCAGCCCCGTCCCCCCGGTGAGGGCCGGTCGGGGATTGAGGGGTCCACAACCTCTATGTGGACGTGAGGCCAGGCCGGGTCGGCCGTCCTGGCTTTGTCGACCTGCGATTCGAACGGGAGCTGATGCGGCCCGGGGGCCAACACCGTCTCGCGGGCGGTTACCCGCTGTCCCTTTTGGACGTTGAGGCCGGTCATGTGCAGGACCTTGACCTCCCAGCCCGGGCGTTCGTCCGGCTCGATCACCACGTAGTAGTCCCGCGTGTTGCAGTACAGGATGTAGGACCCGCCCCTGATAACCGTGCCGGTCACCGGGGAGCGGATCTCACCGGCCGGGTCGGCGACGATATCGGCGGCGGTCCGGGAACCGGTTCCCCGGTTGCGGGACTCCAGCGTCATCGGCGAGACCGTCGTGGCCAAGGTCACCATCGGGCGGGCCCCGTCGTGGTTAGCCTCGTGAAATCCCACCCGCTCCACGCGCGCGGCCGGGTGGTACAAAGTAACGCCCTCCACGTCGGCGAAGGGAGTGAACGGCTGCTCGGTAACCGACCGCGGTGGGGGAGGCGGGGGGACCGCTTCGACCACCGGCTCCACCGGTGCGACAGCGGGAGCGGCCGGGTTGTCCGGAGGCGGGGCGGATTCTCCCATGGCGGGCACACAAGCGCCGAGAAGCGTCGTGAGCAAAAGGAGCAGCACTGCAATTATGGGTCTGCGGCTTTGCACGCTGGCCCCCTCGGGTACCTAGACTTACTCACAAGAGTTTCTCACCTTGTTGGTGGAAAGCCTCCCAATCTCAGAAAGGCGGCGACCGATGGACGACCTTTGGGCAAGCCTCAGCGAGGGAGATCGCAACCGGGCCAACCGGATGACCGCGGAGTCGGTCCAGGTCATGGCCGCCGGCCTGGCGCATGTGTTCCGGGGGGACATGTTGGCGGCCAACGCGGTTTTCGAGCAGCTGAGCCCCCAGCCGGCCGACCAGGCGATGAACGCCCATGCGTTTGCAGTCGCGGTGGTGGACTACTGCTCCAAGGAAATGGAGCGCGATCCCATCGAGCTGCTGGAGGACATGGCGGCCCGGGCGGCTCTGCTCAGGGAATCCATCGAGGAGAAAGAGGACCCGGGCGGCGAGCCGCCTGTTTAGCTGCGCACCAGGGGCTTGTACTTGATGCGGTGAGGCTGGTCGGCGTCCGAGCCCAGGCGTTTACGCCGGTCGGCCTCGTAGTCCGAAAAGTTGCCTTCGAACCATCTCACTTCCGACTCGCCTTCAAAAGCCAGGACGTGGGTCGCGATGCGGTCCAGGAACCATCTGTCGTGGCTGATGACCACCGCGCACCCGGCGAATGACAGCAGGGCATCCTCGAGTGCTCGAAGCGTATCGACGTCAAGGTCGTTGGTGGGCTCGTCGAGCAGAAGGACGTTGCCGCCGGACCGCAGGACCTTCGCAAGCTGAAGGCGGTTGCGTTCCCCTCCCGAGAGCGTGCCGACCTTCTTCTGCTGGTCGGTCCCCTTGAACCCAAACGACGCCACGTACGCTCGTCCATGGATCTCCCGTCCGCCGACCACGAGGTTGTCCAGACCGCCGGTCACCTCGTCGTAGACGGTTTTCTGCCCGTCCAGCGCCTCCCGGCTTTGGTCGACGTAAGCGAGCTGCACGGTGGGCCCCACTCTCAACGACCCGGAGTCCGGCTTCTGTTCATCGGTGATCATCCTGAACAGCGTGGTCTTGCCGGCTCCGTTGGGCCCGATGATTCCCACGATCCCGCCTTTGGGAAGGGCGAAGGAAAGGTCGTCGATCAGGAGCCGGTCGCCGTAGCCCTTGGTCAGATTTTCCGCCTCCACCACCAGGTCGCCCAGGCGGGGACCGGGTGGAATCGTAATCTCGAGCTTGTCGGCCTGATCGGGCGCCGCTTCCGCCTCTGCCGCAAGTTGCTCATAGCTGTTCAACCGGGCCTTGCCCTTCGCCTGGCGGGCGCGGGGGGACATGCGGATCCACTCCAACTCCCGCTGCAGGGTCTGGCGCCGGCGGGCATCGGCTTTCTCCTCCATTGCCAGACGGTTCTGCTTTTGCTCCAGCCACGACGAGTAATTTCCCTCCCACGGGATGCCATGCCCGCGGTGCAGCTCGAGGATCCACCCGGCAACGTTGTCCAGGAAGTACCGGTCATGGGTTACTGCGACCACGGTTCCCGGATAGTCCTGCAGAGTGCGCTCCAGCCACGCGACCGATTCGGCATCGAGGTGGTTCGTAGGCTCGTCCAACAACAAAAGGTCGGGTTTTTGCAGCAGCAGCCGGCACAATGCCACCCGGCGGCGCTCTCCTCCAGACAGGGTGGCGACCTCGGCGTCGCCCGGAGGCAGGCGCAGAGCGTCCATTGCTATCTCGAGGGTCCGGTCCACCGACCAGGCGTCGGTTGCATCGATCTTCTCCTGCAACTGTGCCTGTTCTGCGATCAGCTTATCGAAATCCGCATCCGGCTCGCCCATGGCCTCGCAGACCGCGTTATAACGGTCGATGAGTGACTTCGCCTCGCCCACGCCTTCCGCCACATTGCCCATGACGTCCTTGGAGGGATCGAGCAAGGGCTCCTGGGGGAGGAAGCCGACGCTGAAGCCGGGTGTGAGGCGGGCCTCGCCCGTATAGCCGTCGTCCTCGCCCGCCATGATCCTGAGCAGGGACGACTTTCCGGAGCCGTTGGCGCCCAAAACCCCAATCTTGGCCCCCGGAAACATTGAGATGTTAATACCGCGGAGGACCTCCCGGTCGGGAGGATGGGTCCGCCGTAGGTCGCGCATGGTGAAGATGAACTGTGCCGGCATGGTCTCAGGTTAACCCAGCCCGCAGGGAGTCGGAGCGCTTGCTACAGATCCAAATACGGCAAACAACCTGGGCGGCCATGTTGAATAATCGGCGACAGCCGCCCGCTCCCCGCTTAACCCGAGGCAGAATCTGCCGATAAGGGTTACTGCCAATTAGTCCTGCGGGGGACGGGGGCTGCACAAAGGAGACTGCCGTGTCCTCAGCCCCAGGGTCGTTTCATCCATACCGTCCGCAACATCGAATGTCGAAGTCACGCAGACGCATTGCCAGGGTTGCGATAATCGCTGCAGTTGCCCTTGGAATGCTTCCGGTCCTGCCGGCGCATGCGAGTTCCAACTTCGGGCTCGTGGCCGATTTCCCGACAGTTCAACCGGTGGGCAAGGAACCGCTGAGCCCACCAACCATCTGGATCTCCAGTGTCAGCAGCGATTCGCTGACTGTCACCGACCTTCGCTTCGTCCCGTCCTGCTCCAACTGGGACGTGAATTGCATAGGAGGTATCGCGGATCCGGGAACCTTCAACATCAGCGCCACCGGTATGGGTATTGCCAAGACGGCGTGTGCCGACCGCAGCTTCGACTTCAAAGTTGTCGATCCCGCCACCGGACAGGTGCGGATCACGCCTGCCGACGGCAAGCCCCTGGTCCTCACTGCCCATGACATGGCCAGCGATCTGGACACCTGCCGGATCAGCTTTACGATGACAGCAAACCGAGTACCCAACCACGATTCGTTCCCCAGCGTGGAGGGCTTCCAGACCAACCAGAACATGCGCATCTCAGGCACCACAAACGGACAATCCCTCACCTTCACCAGCCATGACATCACTACAGTGACGGTCCCGCCGCCCCCATCCGACCC
>Ga0247713_1000359_pt1 | contig 29574 bp, 29 predicted proteins | sample 21E_NmetaG_FD_189936 | JGI IMG/M metagenome (GOLD analysis project Ga0247713, IMG submission 189936) | Soil microbial communities from hillslope of Landscape Evolution Observatory, University of Arizona, Oracle, AZ, United States - 2-1-E_N | ecosystem: Engineered > Artificial ecosystem >...
AGGCGGTGGTGGGCGGCGCCGCCGCCCCGCCCGGTGTCGCCGGCGCCGCCCACCACCGCCTACGTCTTCGACCCGGCGCCGGCCGACCCCTACGTCACGCCGCCCTACGTCTACAGCCCGCCGGTGACCACGCCTGACCCGGTGTTCGTGCCGCCGACGGTGGAGACGCCGGCGCCGGCGCCCGCGGGCACGGACTTCGCACCGCCCCCATACGTGCCACCGGGAACCGACACCGCGCCGCAAAGCAGCGCCGGCCAGCCCTTCTACCCGGCGGTGCCGCGCCGATGATGGTCGTGCTGATCGTGATCCCGGCCATCATCGTGGCCGTCGCCGTCGTGGTCGTCCTCGACCGCCTCGGCGTGCTCCCCCGCCTCGACGGCGGGCCGTCGCTGCCCTCGGGCGGGTTCATGGAGAGCATCCCGAGGGGCGCCCTGTGGGGCGCCGGCGCGCTGATGGCGGTCTGGATCCTGGCCTGGCTGATCTTCCTGGTCGTGGGCCTTAGCACCCTGGCTGGCTAGTTTCGCCATCGCAGCCAAAGGCTGCTCGGCGAGCTGATCGTGCTCCGGGCGACCGGCAAAGCCGGTCGCCCTCCGCGATTTCCTTTGGCCGGCAGCCGAACGGAGCCGGCTGCGCCGGCGCAGGCGGCCGCCGGTGAGAACCCGTTTAGACCGCTAGCAGGTCGCGGGCGCCGGTGTCGGAGCTGGGGTGGCGCAGCTTCGACATCGCCCGGGCCTCGATCTGGCGGATGCGCTCCCGGGTCAGGTTGAAATGCTCCCCGACCTCCTCCAGGGTGCGGGGCTCGCCCCGGTCGAGACCGAAGCGCAGGCGAAGAATCTCGCGCTCCCGCTCGTCGAGCGGGCCCAGGAGCTTGGAGATCTCCTCGGGCAGCAGGGCGGTGGCGGCCACCTCGAAGGGCGACTCGGCCGAGCGGTCCTCGACCACGTCGCCCAGCTCGGCGTCGCCGTCCTCCCGCAGGGGCTCGGACAGCGACAGGGGCTCGGCGGCGAAGCGCAGGGCCTCGGTGACCTTGTCCTCCGGCATCTCGACCTCGGCCGAGAGCTCCGAGAGCGTGGCCGGGCGGCCCAGCTTCAGCTCCAGGCGGGCCCGGGCCTTCTGGAGGCGGGCCAGCGTGTCGCCGGCGTGGACGGGCAGGCGGATGGTGCGGCCGGTGTTGGCGATGCCCCGGGTGATGGCTTGGCGGATCCACCACGTGGCGTAGGTGGAGAACTTGAACCCCTTGCGCCAGTCGAACTTCTCGACCGCGTGCATCAGGCCGAGGTTGCCCTCCTGGATGAGGTCCAGGAGGGGCAGGCCCGACGCCTGGTACTTCTTGGCGATGGAGACGACGAGGCGCAGGTTGGACTGGACGAAGGTGCGCTGGGCGTTCACGCCTTCGGCGTTGACCCGGCGCAGCTCGCGCCGGCGGGCCTGGGGCAGGCCGGTGCCCTCCCGCTCGAGGTGCAGGCGCGCCTCGTTCCCCGCCTCTATGGCCTTTGCGAGACGGACCTCGTCGTCCTTGGTGAGCAGGGGGTACTGCCCGATGTCCGTGAGGTAAAGCCGGACAAGGTCTTCCTCATCCCGCTCGACACGCTCTTTGGCCAATTTGAAAGCTCATTCCTTTGGAGTTCAGCTAGCGGCGGCTAGCCCTGGTGAAAAGACCGGCAAAGAGACAACGCCGTTCGGGACGCGGGAATTCCGCACCGCCTGGAATCGGCGTGGACTGTCCTCTCTACTCTACCTGGCAGGTCAACCCCGCCGGGGACGGTGCACATCTCATACCATTGTAGACCCTTTCGTCGAAGACCGTGCATCCCGCAGCCCGGGAGCGCACTTCTTGAACCGCCGGCGGCGCGGGGTTCAAGCCCGTGCCGGAACGCCTCGGTCCGATCGAGGGTGTGTCTCATACATGCGCATGGCGACGAGCAGTCCTGAAGCGGCAGTGAGCGCGGCGACGACCCAGATGGCAGCTTTCACGCTGTAGGCGTCTGCGACCACGCCGGCAAGAAGGGCCCCGACCGCAAACCCTCCGTCTCTCCAGAGGCGGTAGACCCCGACGGAGGAGGCCCGCCAGCGGGGGTGGGCGACGTCGCCGATGGTGGCCAACAGCGTCGGGTAGACCATGGCCGTCCCGATGCCCAGGAGCATGGTGGCGCCCAACCAGGCCCCGAAGCCGGTGGCGCCGGCGATGAGGGCGATGGCGAGGGCCTGGGCCCACATGCCGCCAACGATGAGCCACTTACGACCCCAACGGTCCGAGAGCGGCCCGGTGGCGATCTGCCCGAGGCCCCAGATTGCCGGGTAAGCGGCGACCAGCACGCCAATGGCGCGCACCGAGAGCCCCGCCGCGGCGAAGTAGAGCGGGAACAGCCCCCACGCCAACCCGTCGTTGAGGTTGTTCACCAGCCCGGCCTGGGACGCGGCCGAGAGAGACGGCTCGCTGAAGCTGGTGAGACGAAACACCTCCCCGGAGGTGAGGTCCTTTCTGCCATGCCGGTGGCGAGACCTGTCATTGACAGCTTCGAACCGAGCATGGCCTCGGGTCTCCCGCACGACGAGGGTGGACAGGCCGAGGCCGAGGGCGGCATAGGCGATGCCCAGGAAGAACGGTGCAGGCCGAAGGCCCCACCGCTCGGCGATGAGCCCGGTGGCGAGGGCGGTGGCGGCCACCGCCCCGTACCCCGCAGCCTCGTTGAGCCCCATGGCCATCCCCCGCCGAGCCGGACCGGCGAGGTCGATCTTCATGATGACGGTCGTGGACCAGGTGAGGCCCTGGTTCACTCCCAGCAGGACGTTGGCCGCCACGATCCATCCCCACGTCGGCGCCCAGATGATGAGCAGCGGCACCGGCAGCCCGACGAGCCACCCGGCGACGAGTACGGGCTTTCGTCCGTAGCGGTCCGAGAGCGTTCCGGCGAAGAAGTTCGTGATCGCCTTTACGACACCGAAGGCAGCGATGAAGGTCAGGGTCGAGGTGAAAGCGGTGAGGCCGAACTCCCTGGTCGCCAGCAGCGGCAGCACGGTGCGCTCCTGGCCGATCATCCCGCCGACAAGAGCGTTCACGCCGACCAGGAGACAGAACTGGGCCAGGTTCTCCCGAAGCCCCAGGCGTATCTCCGGCGGCACGGGTGGGATGGCGACCGGAGGCGGCGTCGTGGCGGTCATTCGACGACGAGCGGCTCGCCAGTGGCTGCCACCCAGTCACCGGGTCCGCCGGCTAGGACGGCGACATCGTCGCGGCCGGCCGCTTCGAGGATGCTGGCCGCAGTCGCTGCGCGCTCGCCATGACCGCACATGACGACCAGGGGCCCTGCGGGCAGGTCCGCCAGGGAGTCGGAGAGGTCACCCAGCTCGACATGGGCCGCGCCGGGGATGTGCCCCCCGTCGAATTCCTTCCGTAGGCGGATGTCAAGGACTGCTCGCCGCCCGACCTGCCCGGGGTCGACCACCGGGTTCGTCGCGACCTCTCCTCCGGCGGCGCTCCACGCGGCGATCCCACCGGCCAACTCCCCGATCAGGTTCTCGTAGCCGAGGTTGAGGCACTGGCGGACCACCTCCCGCCGGTCGGTGTGGTCGTCGGCCACGAACAGGAGGGGCGTGGCCAAATCGGGCACGATCCATCCCAGCCAGGACCCGAATTGCGGCCGCAGCGTGTTGGCCAGGGAGCCGGCCACGTGACCCGCTGAAAAGCTGGTGAAGGAGCGCACGTCGACGATCAGGGCACCGCGCTGGCGATGGGCGCCCACCTCCTCCGCGCTGAGTCGGCGGAGAGCGGGAAGCGCACCGAGTACCGCGGGGCCGAGACGGTTCACCTCGCGCAGCCGAAGGAAGTACGGCGGGTAGCTGCCCAGCCCGGCGAGCACCTGGTGCACGAAGGAGTCCTCGTCCGCGGCCGAGAAGAGCGGGTTCGCCCGGCGCTCGTCGCCAACGGTGCTCCAGCGTTGGGCCCCACCGGCCGCCGAGCAGAACGAGCCTGCTCCGTGGGTTGGCAGAACCAGGACGTGATCAGGCAGCGAGAGGATCTCGCTCTGGATGGAGCGCCACAGCGCTCTGGTCAGACCTTCGGTGTCGGCGGGGTCAGTGAGATCAGTGCGAGCCACCGCCCCCACCAGGAGCGACCCCCCGGTGAACACCGCCCGAGGCCCGGCGGGGCCCTCCAGGAGGAACGCCAGGTGCTCGGGGGTGTGGCCGGGGGTGGCCAGAGCCCGGAGCTGCCAGTCGCCGAGCACGACTCCATCGCCGGCGCCAAGGCCATGGTGGTCCCACCGCAGATCGCCGGCCTCGGAGGCCAAGGCCGCAGCCCCGCTCGCGGCTAACTCCGGACTTCCAGTGATGAAGTCGGCATGGAGGTGAGTGTCCGCTGTGTACGCGATCTCCGCCCCCAGTCGATCGGCGATCGCCTCGTAGGGCGCAGGATCACGTTCGGGGTCCACGACGACGGCGTGGCCGCCGAGGTCCAGCACCCACGAGGTGTTGCCGAGTCCCTCGTCGGTCACGGCGACGAGGCGGAGGTCGCCCGGCACCCGTTGGGCCACGAAAGGGTGGGATTCGAGCAGGCCGGACATCAGGCGCCGACCTCGACCGGAAGCCCCGCCCGTCGCCACTCGGGGAAGCCATCCTCCAGCCGGCTGGCCCGCCGACCCATCCTGCGCAGTTCCCGCACGGCATCGTCGGCGTAGACGCAGAACGGTCCACGGCAGTAGGCGACGACCTCGGCCGCCGACGACGACTGCCCAATCCGTCGCTCCACCTGGTCGGGCGGAACCGAGATGGCGCCCGGGACGTGGCCTGCGACGAACTCCGCTTGGGGTCGAATGTCCCAGACCTCCACTTCGTCGAGATGGAGGCGGCTGGTGAGCTCTGCTCGGGTGAGCTGCTCCAGGCCGTCTCGGTCACCGAGGTAGGCGGCGGCCAGGCGTTCGACTCCGTCCACGTGCCTGGTTGCGACCGCCCGCATGGCTGTCCACAGGTCTTCGACCTGCTCTCCGGCAAGCCGGTAGAGGATGCGGTTGCCCTCCCGTCGCGAGTCGACGAGACCGGCTCTGGCGAGGACCTGGAGATGCTGGGACGTGTTGGCCACGCTCTGGACGATCTCCCCGGCCAGCTCTTCCACCGATCGTTCGCCCTGGGCGAGCACGTCCACCAACTCGACCCGCCGCCCGCTCCCGAGGGCCTTGGCGGCATCTGCGAGCCGGTCGTACAGCGCGGTCTTGGCCAGTCGGTCGCCCATGAGGGGACCATACCGCCAGCTCCTCAACTATTCAAGAGAATTCTTGAACGACGCTCAGCCCTTGTAGTGATTGGTGATGGGTAGTCGCCGGTCCTTGCCGAAGGCCTTCGGCGTCACCCGTACCCCGGGCGGGGCCTGGCGACGCTTGTACTCGGCCCGGTCCACGAGGGTGACCACCCGCCGCACCAACTCGGGGTCGAAGCCGGCGGCGACCAGATCGCCGGCGGTGGCGTCGCCCTCGACGTAGGCCAGCAGGATGGGGTCGAGCTCCTCGTACGGGGGCAGCACCTGGTCGTCGCGCTGGTCCGGCCGCAACTCTGCCGATGGCGGCTTGGTCATGACGTCGGGCGGGATGGGGTCGGCCTCGCCGGCGGCCGCGGCCCGGGCGTTGCGGTTCCTGCACAGCTCGTAGACGAGCAGCTTCGACACGTCCTTGATGACGGCGAAGCCGCCGGCCAGGTCGCCGTAAAGGGTCGAGAACCCGGCCGCCATCTCGCTCTTGTTCCCTGTGGCCAGGACCAGCCACCCGAACTTGTTCGAGAGGGCCATGAGCGTCGTGCCCCGGACCCGGGCCTGGATGTTCTCCTCGGTCAGATCCTCCTCCAGGCCCTCGAACGACGGGCCGAGCATCTCCATGAACGCGGCGTGGGCCGCCTCGATTGGGATGGTGCGGTGCTCGATGCCCAGCGCCTCGGCCAGGAGCTCGGCGTCGGAAACCGACCCCCCGCTCGAATACCGCGATGGCATGAGGACGCCGTGCACGTGGTCGGGACCGAGGGCATCGGTGGCCACCGCGGCGACCAGCGACGAGTCGACACCACCGGAGAGGCCGATGACGGCGTCGGTGAAGCCGTTCTTGCGGGCGTAGTCGGCGGTGCCCACGACGAGAGCCTCGTAGACCTCCTCCACCGCCGGCAGCGGCTCGGTCACCTCCGGCTTGCAGGGCGTCTCGTTGGGCCGGGGGACGGCCGAGACGGCCACCTCGGGCAGCGGCGGGGCGGTGGCCCGTCCGCGGGGATCGAGCAGCCGCTTGCGGAACACCGGCCGGATGTCGACGTCGGTGATGAGGTCGGCCTGCTTGAACTGCGGGCCCCGGGCGACGACGCGGCCGTCGGCGTCGAGGACCAGTGACGCGCCGTCGAAGACCAGCTCGTCCTGACCGCCGACCAGGTTGACGTAGACCAGGGCGCAGGAGGCGTCGGCCGCCCGGGTGGCCAGCATGCGCTCCCGCTCGGAGAGCCGGCCGGCATAGTACGGGGACGCGTTCAGGTTGACGATCAGCTCCGCCCCGCCGGCGGCCTGATCGGCGATCGGCCCGTCGGGGGACCAGGAGTCCTCGCAGATGGAAACGCCGACCTTGACGCCGCCGACGACGAACAGAACCGACTCTCCGTGCCCTGGGGCGAAGTACCGCTGCTCGTCGAAGACCGAGTAGTTCGGAAGGATGCGCTTGCGGTACACGCCCTTGACCTCGCCCTCGCCGCACACCGCGGCGGCGTTGTAGAGGTCGCGGCCGGCGTCGACGAAGCCGACCACGGCCGCGCACCGGCCGGTGCGGGCGGCCAGCTTGTCGAGCGCGGCCCGGTTGTCGGCCACGAACGCCGGCTTCAGCAGTAGGTCCTCCGGCGGGTAGCCGGTGATGGCCAGCTCCGGGAACACAGCCACGTCGCACCCGGCGGCGTCGGCCCGCTCGAGGGAGGCCAGGATGCACTCGACGTTGCCGTCGAGATCACCCACGACGTTGTTGATCTGGCAGGCGGCGACTCGTAGTCGGGGCACGATGGAAGCCTAATGAGCATGTCGCTGCCGGCCGCCATCGACCGCTCGGCGGCGCCGGCCGCGGTCCGTCTGGCCCTCGAGCGACTGGGGGAGGCGCAGCCCGCGACCCTCGACCGCCTCGCCGGCGACGCCCGGCTGCTCGAGGCGTTCGTGGCCGTGACCGCGGCCAGCCGGTCGCTCGCCGAACTGCTCCTCACCGATGCCGCGGCTTTGGAGGTGCTCGCCGACCTCGACCGCCGGCCGGTCCTTCAGCCGGGCGACGACGTCCGCGGGTGGAAGCGGCTGGAGCTGCTTCGGATCGCAACGCGCGACCTGCTCGGCATCGACGACCTTCCAGAGGTCGGCGCCGGCCTGGCCCGGATGGCCGCCGACGTCCTGCGTGCCGCCGCCGGGCCGGCGCCCGGGCTGGCCGTCGTCGCCATGGGCAAGCTGGGCGGGTCCGAGCTCAACTACTCCAGCGACATCGACCTGATGTTCGTCGGCGAGGGCACCAAGGCCGCACGCGCCGTGCTCGACGTGGCCCGGACGTGCTTCCGGGTCGACGTCGACCTGCGCCCCGAGGGCCGCGACGGACCGCTGGTGCGATCGCTGGAGTCCTACGAGGCCTACTGGGACCGGTGGGCCCAGACGTGGGAGTTCCAGGCGCTGCTGAAGGCCCGCCCCGTGGCCGGCGACGCCGTGCTCGGGCGGCGCTTCCACGACGCGGCCCAGGGCCGGCTGTGGGAGCGTCCTTTCACCGCCGACGACCTGCGCGCCGTCCGGTCGATGAAGGCCAGGGCCGAAGCCGAGCTGGCCCGCAAGGGCCTCACCGACCGCGAGGTGAAGCGCGGCCGGGGCGGCATCCGCGACATCGAGTTCTCCGTCCAGCTCCTCCAGCTGGTGCACGGCCGTGCCGACCCGGCGCTGCGGTCGCCCACCACCCTCGACGCCCTCGCCGAGCTGGGCGCGGGCGGCTACATCGAAGTGGAGGACGCCCGCGCCCTCGACTACGCCTACCGCCTGCTGCGCACCGTCGAGCACCGCTTGCAACTGGTCGCCGAGCAGCAGGTCCACACCCTGCCCGCCGGGGGCGAGGCCATGGACCGCCTGGCCCGGGTCATGGGCTACCGCGACACGGCCGAGGCCGGCGCCGGCGACCTCCTGGCCGGCTACCTCACCCGCCAGCAGGCCACCGTACGGGCCATCCACGAGCACCTCTTCTTCCGCCCGTTGCTCGACCAGCTCACGCGGGGCGGGGCCGCCCTGCCCCTTCCGTCGGAGGCCGTCACCACCCGTCTGGCCGCCTTCGGGTTCGCCGACGCCGAGCGCACCCGCCAGGCCCTCAAGGAGCTGACCCGGGGCCTGACCCGGTCGTCCCGCCTCATGCAGCAGATGCTCCCGCTGCTGCTCGGATGGCTGTCGGAGTCGCCCGACCCCGACCTGGGGCTGCTGGGCCTGCGCATCCTGACGACCGGTGACCAGCAGGCGACGCAGCTGGCGGTCGCCTTCCGGGAGTCGCCCGAAGCCGCCCGCCGGCTCTGCCTGCTTCTCGGGACCAGCCGGCTCTTCGCCGAGACCTTCGAGCACCAGCCGGACATGATCCCGTCGCTCGGCCAGCCCGACGGCCTGGCCGCCCGCCCTCCCGCTGCCTTGCTGGCCGGCAGCGCCAACGCCCTGGCCTGGCGCGAGCACGTCGAGGATCGGCAGTTGGGGCTGCTGCGCTTCAAGCGCCGGGAAGAGCTGCGGGTGGCCGGGGCCGACGTCTTGGACCTTGACCATGACCCGGAGGCCGTCGTGCAGACGGCCAGCCAGCTCACCGCCCTGGCCGAGGCGTGCGTGGCCGCGGCCCTCGACTCCCTGCGGCCTCCGCTGCCCTTTGCGGTCGTGGCCATGGGCCGCTTCGGCGGTGCCGAGCTCTCCTACGCCAGCGACCTCGACCTGCTCTTCGTCTACGACGGCTCCACTCCCGCCGACTTCGCCGCCGCCGAGCGCCTGGGCGAGCACCTCGTCCGCTTCCTGGCCGGCGCCACCCCGCCGACGCGCATCTACCCCGTCGACCTGTCCCTGCGCCCCGAGGGCAAGGACGGCCCCCTCGCCCGCAGCCTCGACGGCTACCGCGCCTACTACGGGCGCTGGTCACGGACGTGGGAGCGCCAGGCCCTGATCCGGGGTCGACCGGTGGCCGGCGACGCCGGCGTGGCACAACGGTTCATGGAGATCGTCGAACCGCACGTGTGGGACCAACCGCTGCACGACGACGACGTGCGCGAGATCCGCCGCATGAAGGCCCGTATCGAGCGCGAGCGGCTCCCAGCCGGCGACGATCCGCAGTTCCACCTCAAGCTGGGACGGGGCTCGCTGTCCGACGTGGAGTTCACCGTCCAGCTCCTCCAGCTCCGCCACCGCGTGCGGGCCACCGGGACGATGGCCGCCCTCGACGCCCTGGGCGCCGCCGGGGCGCTGTCGACCGGCGACCGCTCCGTCCTGGCCGAGGCCTACCGGTTCTGCGAGCGCACCCGCAACCGCCTGTACCTGGTGCGGGGGGCTCCCGGTGACGCCCTTCCCAGCCGGCCGGAGCAGCTCACGCGCCTGGCCCGGTCGCTCGGCACCGGCCCCCACGAGCTGCGCGAGCAGTACCGGCGCACCACCCGCCGCTGCCGGGCCGTGGTCGAGCGGCTGTTCTACGGTAAGGCGTGATCGCCGGCGTCGAAGGGCCGCGGTTGTTGCCGGCGCCGGCGCCGCTCCACAGCCCCGATCTCAGCGACGAGACCGAGTGGGCCGGCGTGGAGATCACCGGCGACATCGGCGGGGAGCCGGAGGTCGACGCCGTGGACGTGACTGCGTCGCGGCTGGCCGCCGTCCGCCTCGCCGGCCGGCGCATCGACGGCCTGCGCGTGAGCGACGTGCTGGTCGAGGACTGCGACCTGTCGGGCGTCAATATGCCCGCCGCCCACCTGCGTCGGGTGGAGTTCCGGCGCTGCCGGATGTCGGGCCTGTCGGCGCCCAACCTGCGGGCGACCCACGTCCGCTTCACCGACTGCCGCCTCGACGACGCCTCCTTCCGGATGAGCGTTTGGCAGACCTGCGAGCTGTCGGAGGTCAACCTGGAGAAGGCCGACTTCCACGGCGCCAAGCTGGCCGGCGTGCACCTGCTCGGCTGTGATCTGACGGGCGCCGACTTCTCCAAGGCGACGACCTCGGCCGTGGCGTTGCACGGCTCGACCCTCTAAGGCATCGTCGGTGCGGCCCAGCTTCGGGGGTTGGTGATCGCCAGCGACCAGGTGCTGGCGCTGGCGCTGCGGGTGTTCGCCTCACTGGGCATCGTGGTGGACGACGAGTATGTGTCGGCGTCCGATTAGGTGCGGTGGAACGTCACCTTCTTCTGGCCCCCGCCGCACGCGTAGTCGGCTGAGGGCAGTCCCCGCTCGCTCCCGCCGGTGCGCAGGCACCAGAAGCCGTCCACGTTGAATGCGGCGTCCGGCCCGTTGACCGGCCCGGCCTCGCCTGCCGGCGTTACGCCGGCATCGCCGTTGTGTAACGGAGGAGCTACAGCGCCGGCGGGGCGGCGTCGCACCAGAGGCAGCGCCGTTCGATCAGCACGTAGCGGCTGCCCAGCTGCATCTGGCCACCGCCCCGCACGTCGTGGTGGCCGGTGCGGCACCGGAAGCGGTGCCAGATCCCGGCCAGGCGCCCGACGTCGTTGCTGCGTGACCGGCGGAGTCCCAGACGGCGGCCGTAGCGGGCCGGGATGCGAGGTGTGCGGAGCGCCGGCCCCAGCCCTTGGCGCATGCGCTCGAGGTCATGGGCCACCCCGTAGGTGTGAGGCTTGTCGTAGAGCTGCCGGGGCTCTGGCAGTCGCTGCGGGAGCGCGTGGGTGCGCAGTTCCGGGAGGTCCGCCATCTCCTCCAACCTCGCGCCCGAATCCCTCGTTCGCAATGGATGATCTCCGCATCTAGCCCCACGACACCCTCCGGGAAGGGTACCGCCAATAGGCCAGACTTGGCCGGTGGAGAGCCCGCTCAGCCGGCCGGTCGAGACGTTCGTGCGGGAGTTCGCCCCGGTGCTGGTCGACCTCGTCGCCGGCCTGCCCTTGGCCAAGGCGGACAAGCTGCCCGACGACGTCGCCCTGGAGGCCTTCAACCTGGCTGCCGCCTTCATCGACGCCGACGGTCGCCACACCGACGAGGAGCTGTCGGCGTTCATCTCGGTCTTCGCCGCCCGCTTCGACACCGTGGCCCGGGCCGGGAGCCCGCCGGCGCTGCGGGCGGCCGGCCTCCTCGCCGGGAAGCGCACGTTCCTCGACACGCCCTCGCCGCTGTTCGACCTCTTGGTTCAGGCCGACCGGCGCTCGGGCACCGCCCAGTCCTGGCGCTACTACCTGGCCTCGGTCGAGATCGCCCACGCCGTCTTCGCCCTCGACGACCACCCCTCCCACGCCGAGCTGACCGCGGTCGAGCGCTTCCGATCCATGCTGCTGCGGACCATCGACGGCGCCGGCGTGCCGAGGCCGGGTGGGCCCGAGCGCGCCCCTTCGACTGCCGCCGGCGGCGAGCCGGAAGCGGCCGCCGAACCGGAGGAGCCCTTGGAGCCGGCCCGGCCGCTCGAGGAGCTGCTGGCCGAACTCGACGGCCTGATCGGCCTGGCACCCGTGAAGGCCGAGGTGAAGCTGGTCACCAACCTGCTGCGCATCGAGAAGCTGCGCACCGAGCGGGGGCTGAAGGTGGTCGAGCACAGCCGCCACCTGGTCTTCACCGGCAACCCGGGCACGGGCAAGACCACCGTCGCCCGGCTCCTGGCCCAGATCTACCGGACCCTCGGCGTGGTCGAGAAGGGTCAGCTGGTCGAGACCGACCGCTCGGGCCTCGTCGCCGGCTACATCGGCCAGACCTCCATCAAGGTCAAGGAGATGTTCACCAAGGCACTCGGCGGCGTCCTGCTGATCGATGAGGCCCACGCCCTGGCACGGGGCCAGGAACGAGACTTCGGTCACGAGGCCATCGACATGATCGTCAAGCTCATGGAGGACCACCGCGACGACGTCGTCGTCATCGTGGCCGGCTACCCCGATGAGATGGCCACGTTCCTCGACGCCAACCCCGGCCTCCGCTCCCGCTTCCCGAAGACGATCTACTTCGACGACTACTCCAACGAGGAGTTGCAACAGATCTTCGACGGTATGTGTGCCAAGAGCCACTACAGCCCCACCGAAGAAGCCCGGGCCAAGGTCCTGGCCTTCGTGGCCGCCCGTCCCCGAGATCGCGGGTTCGGCAATGCCCGCCTGGTCCGCAACCTGTTCGAGGCTGCCGTCTCCGCCCAGGCGACACGCGTCGTCGAGCTGGGCGACGTCACCGACCAGGTGCTGGTGACGCTCGAAGCGGCGGACGTCCCCGAGCCTTAGCGCCGCCGCTCGAGCAGCCCGGCCAGGGCGGCGGCAATGCCGGCGACTTCGTCAGGTTCTGCGCCGGCGGCGTTCTCCGCTCGCGACAGCGCTTGGCGGTAGATCTCCTCCGCCTCGTCGATCCGACTGAGCCCCTCCCAGAGCAGGCCGAGGCCGGCCATGGTGGCGACGGTTTCCTCGTGGTTCGGGCCCAGCAGCTGCTCGGCCAGGGCCAGGGCGGCGACGAGGATGGCGTCGGCCTCCCAGGGCCGGCGCTGGATGCGGAGGTTGGCGGCCAGGCCCCGGGCGCAGCTGATGCGCATGCTGTCGTCGGGCCCGCCGGTCGGGATGGTTGAGAAGATGCCGCCGGCCCGCCGGTAGAGGTTCTCGGCGCCGGCCCGGTCGCCGAGATCGTCCAGCGTGCCGGCGAGTGCCTGGCACACCCGTCCCAGCGGCGGCGCGTCCGGCTCGCCGGCCAGCAGCGAGGAGGCCCTCGCGGCCAGCGCCTCGGCTTCCGCCCACCGCCGGCGGGCGTGCAGCGCCGCGGCGGTGCGCTGGAGCCGGTCGGCTTGCTCCGTCGGACTGCTCGCAGCGGTGGCCAACACTTGGTGCATCACGCCGTCTCCCTGGGCCGCTGCGAACCCCCACCTGCGATCAGTTCAGCAGGAATGCGTCGGCGCCGTCATGAGTACCGGGTACTCATCGGCGGCCGCGACCGGTCAGAGGGAGGAGAGGGCGTGGGTGAGATCGGCCCGGCGGGCCACGCCCAGCTTCTCGTAGACCCGTTGGAGGTGGTTCTCGACCGTCCGCACCGACACCGACAACCGGCTGGCGATCTCCTTGTTGGCCATGCCGGCGGCGGCCAGCGCCGCCACCTCGATCTCCCGGCTGCTCAGGAGCGCCTGGGTCTGGATGTCTCGGAGGGCCGGCGTCATGGCGCCCTGGCACCGCCGGGCCAGGTCGGCGGCCCGCACCTCGGCGGCTACCGCCCGGCGCGGCTGGTCGGCGCGCCGCAGCGCCACCGCGGCGCTCGCCGCGGCCTCGGCGGCGTAGAGCCAGGCGTCCATGGCCTCGAAGGCCAGGGAGACGTCGGCCAGCGCCCGCGGGTCACCCGAGACGAGGGCGGCGCCATGGTCGGCCCGCACCTCGGCCAGGCGGCCCTCGACGAGGTCGACGAGCTCCCGGAGGCGGGGCGCCGCTTCCTGCGACCAGCCGAGGCGAGCCAGGTCGTGCAGGGTCTCTCCCTCCCACACGAAGTCCTCCCGGCGCCTCGCCGTCGCCGCTGCGGCGCGCAGCTGCTCGGCGGCCGCGCTCACGTCGCCGTCGGCCACCGCCGCCCAGGCACGGGCCCGGTCGCGCTCGATGTCGTTGAGGTACTCCGACGGCATCCCCAGGGCGTCGAGCTCGGCGAGGGTGGCCCGGGCCTGCTCCGCCGATCCGCCGAGGGCGTGGGCCAGCGCCAGCTGGGTGAGCGCCGAGCGCGACATGTTGATCCACTGCATCTGGCGGAAGACGTCGCGGGCCTCCAAGGCGTGGTGGCGGGCGTCGGCCACCTTCCCCGTGATCAGCTCCACCCGGGCCAGGTACAAGGCGAACACGCCCTGGACCGTGCTGTAGCCGTGGGCGACGCCAGACGAGTAGGCGGCAGAGGCCACCTGTTCGGCGTCCCGGAGCCGGCCGGCGCCGATCAGCGCGCCGCAGCGGACGGTCTGGCGCCGCGACGGGTTGAGCGGCGGGGAACCGGTCCGGTCGGCGTCGAGCTCGTCGCACTTCCCGTTGAAGGCCAGGGCTTCCGCGAACCGACCGATGCGGACGAGGCAGGCGCCGCCGACCCACCAGGCGAAGGCGAGGGGTGGCCCCTCGCCCCGGCCCATCACCGGCTCGAGGGCGTCCAGAGCCTCCCGGAGCCTCCCGCCGGCCTGGAGGGCGAAGGCCCGCTTGGCCACCACCAGGTCCAGCGCCCCGGGATCGGTGAGCAGGTGTTCCGCGTCGGCGGCCACCTTCACCGCCTCATCGATCCGGCCCAACCGGCTCACCAGGTACTCCACCCGCGCCGCCACCACCCGCGCCCGCTGGGAGTCGTCGGTGGCGAGCGGGAGCAGTGCGGCCAGGAGCTCCTCCGCCTCGGGGCCCCGCCCCTGGAGCACGGCTACCTCGGCCTGCAGTAGGGCGGCTTCGATCCCAGCTCCGGCCCGCACGGCGGCGTCGGCGAGGCGCCGGGCCAGGTCGAGGTCCCAGCGGTTTCGTGCCGTGCGGGCGGCGGCCACCATCAGGTCGGGTGCCATGTCGCCGCCGGCGTCGAGGCGCCAGGTGGCAAAGCGCAGGGGATCCTCCCGCCGGCGGGCACCGACGGCATGCAGCCGGTCGGCCAGCCCCTGGCGGACCACCTGCGAGCGCAAGGCCGGGATCCGCGCCCGGATCACCTCGCCGTACAGCGGGTGGCCGAGACGCGCTTCGAGCCGCCGGCCGTTGTAGCCGGTGACGATCAGGCCCCGGGCCTCGAGCTCTTCGAGCTTCTGGCCGGTCGTCAGGGTCTTCAGGCACCCGACCCCCAGGGGCTCGCCGAAGGCCAGGCCCTCCAGCACCTTGCGATCGGGGTCCTTCACCGCGCCGAGTCGGGCCTCGACGAGCTCGACCAGCCGGCTCGACACCGCCGGCGCGCCCGAGAGGCGCCAGATGCCGTCCTCGTTGGTCAGGTTGCCCGACTCGATGCCGGCCAGGACCAGCTCCCGCAAGTAGAGGGCGTTGCCGGCGCTGCGCTCGCCCAACCGGTGCAGGGTGGCGCCGCTGATCGGCCCGTCCAGCACCGTGGCGAGCAGGGCGTCGATGTTGCCGGGGGCGAGCGGCTGCAGCTCCAGGCGCTCCGCCAACTCGTCCTTCCAAAGGGCGACGATCGGGTCCGGCGCCGGCTCCTCGGTGCGCACGGTGGCGATAACGAACGCCGAGCGGCTGCTGACCAGCTGGTGGACGAGCGTGGCCGAGGCATCGTCGAGCAGGTGGGCGTCGTCGACCAGCAGCACGAGGGGGCGACCTTGGCCCAGGGCCACGATGTCGGCCCGCGCTCGCCGCAGCATGTCGGCCGGCTCCACGCTGGGACCGGAGGAGCCGGGCAGCAGGGGGGCCAGGGCGCCGAACGGCAGGCCGCGGGCGGACTGCCCTGCCTTCACCCGCGCCGTCGCCCGGCCGCCCGCCTCGGCCGCGGCCAGCCACTCCGAGGCCAGCCGGGTCTTGCCCACGCCGGCCCGGCCGGCGAGGACCACGGCGAAATGCTCGCCACTGGCCAGGACGCCGGCCAGCCACTCCAACTCGCGGCTCCGGCCTACCAGAGGCCACGAAGTGAGCATGTCAAATTCTCTCATTTTGGACATGCGGTCGCTAGGGAGCCCCGTTTGAGTAGCTGCTACTCATGCCTGGGACCCCGGAGTCATGGTCTGCTGCCTGCAGCGATTCGAAGGATCTCGCTCTGACGAGTGCCGGGAAGCCCGCACTGCCGTGGCGGCCAACGACGGACGGGCATTCGTCAGAGTGAGCTCCACCTCGTGTCGACTCTGTCACAGTCCCCAGCGGGACTGGCCGAACCGGTAGCCCACCGAGCGGACGGTCTGGATCAGCACCGCGTGCTCCTCGCTCAACTTGGCCCGCAGCCGCCGGATGTGGACGTCGACCGTACGGGCCCCGCCGTAGTACTCATAGCCCCACACCCGCGACAGCAGCGCCTCGCGGGTGAAGACCTTGCCCGGGTGGGTGGCGAGGAATCGCAGCAGCTCGTACTCCATGTAGGTGAGGTCGAGCGGGCGGCCGTCGATGGCCGCCTGGTAGGTCTCCAGGTTCAGGACCAGCGGTCCGTACTCGATGAGCTCCGGCCTCGTGCCCCGGCCGGTCCGCCAGAAGAGGTGCTTGAGCCGCGCTTCCAGCTCACCGGGCTGCAGCGGGAGGAGGCAGAAGTCGTCGAAGAGGTCCTCGCGGGGCTCCAGGCCGGCCAGATGGCTGCTGCGGACCACCAGCAGCAGAGGCTCGAGGGGGATGTCGCGCTTGCGGAGGTGGCGGCACATGGCCGCCGCGCCTTCAGGGTCCTCGTCGGAGCAGACGAGGGCGCCGGCCCAACCGTCCTCGGGCTCGAGGCGGGTGGCCTCGTCGGCCGTGGTGGCCGGCCGGAACGGGTAGCCGGCGTCGGTGAGGGCCTGGGCCAACGCCGCCGGCGGCGGATCGGGGAAGACGAGCAGGGGTTCCACGGCCCCTACAGGTTCAGGTACCGGTCGAGCTCGAACGGGGTGACCTGGGTCCGGTAGGCGTCCCACTCGGCCCGCTTGTTGCGGATGAACCACTCGAAGACGTGCTCGCCCAGGGCCTCCGGCATCAGCTCCGACTGCTCCATGCACCGGACGGCCTCACTCAGGCTGCCGGGAAGGGCCTCGACCCCCTCGGCCAGCCGCTCCTCGGCGGTCATCTCGTAGAGGTTGGCGGTGAGCTCGGGCGGCAGCTCGTAGGACTCCTCGATGCCCTTGAGGCCGGCGGCGAGGATGACGGCGAAGGCCAGGTAGGGGTTGCAGGCCGGGTCGGGGGAGCGGAACTCGATGCGGGTGGACGCCGGCTTGTTGCGCTTCGACGTGGGCACCCGGGCCAGGGCTGAGCTGTTGTTGCGGGCCCAGGCGACATACGCCGGCGCCTCGAAGCCGACGACCAGCCGCTTGTAGGAGTTCACCCACTGGTTGGTGACGGCGGTGATCTCCCGGGCGTGGTGCAACAACCCGGCCAGGAACCCCTTGGCCACCTTGGAGAGCTGGGCCTCGTCGCCCGGGTCGTGGAAGGCGTTGACGTCGCCCTCGAAGAGCGACAGGTGGGTGTGCATGCCCGATCCCTGCACGCCGGCGAGCGGCTTGGGCATGAAGCTGGCGTGGACCCCCCGCTCCATGGCGATCTCCTTCACGACCAGCTTGAACGTCATGAGGCTGTCGGCCATCGTCAGGGCGTCGGTGTAGCGCAGGTCGATCTCGTGCTGGCTGGGGCTGTCCTCGTGGTGGCTGTAGCGGACCGGCACACCGATGGACTCCAGGCCCAGGATCGTGCGCCGGCGGAGGTCGGTGGCCACGTCGACGGCCGTGAGGTCGAAGTAGCCACCGGTGTCGAGCGGCGTGTTGGTGGGCCGGCCGTCGGGGGCCTGGGCGAAGTAGAAGAACTCGATGTCGGGACCGACGTAGAACGTGAACCCCTTCTCCCGGGCCAGATCGAGCTGGCGGCGCAGGACGTGGCGGGGGTCGCCGGCGAAGGGCGCGCCGTCGAGGGTGGTGACGTCGCAGAACATGCGGGCGACGGGGGCGTCGTCGCCCCGCCAGGGGAGCAGCTCGAAGGTGTTGGGGTCGGGCTGGAGGAGCATGTCGCTCTCCTGGACCCGGCTGAAACCGTCGATCGACGAACCGTCGAACGTCATGCCCTCCTCGAAGGCGTTCTCCAGCTCTCCCGGGACGATGGCGATGGACTTCAGCTGGCCCAGGACGTCGGTGAACCACAGGCGGATGAAGCGGATGCCGCGCTCCTCGACGGACCTGAGCACATAGTCCTGCTGGCGTTCCATTGTTTCCTCCCCGGCGGATTTCCCGCCTCCTCGCCGAAGTGGGGCCCCTGCCCCACCGGCGCTGTGGGGTTATCTTGGCAGGCGACCTGGCCAGTTCGGCCGGGTTCACATGCAGTTCATAAAGGTGCAACGGGCGGGAAACCCGGGGCCTGAGGACGAGGAGGCACCGTGGAGGAACGCAGCCCGGCCGAAGTGGTGCGCCTCTGCGAGGAGGAAGGCGTCGAGATCGTCGACTTCCGCTTCTGCGACCTGCCCGGCCTGATGCAGCACTTCTCCGCCCCCGTTCACCAGCTCACAGAGGAGGGCTTCGAGGACGGCTACGGCTTCGACGGGTCGTCGATCCGGGGGTTCCAGGAGATCCAGGAGTCGGACATGATCCTCGTGCCCGATCCCAACACCGCTGTGCTCGACCCGTTCCGCCAGCACAAGACGCTGAACATCAACTGCTTCGTGCGAGACCCGCTCACCGGCGAGCCGTACTCGCGCGATCCCCGCTACGTGGCCAAGAAGGCCGAGGACTACCTGACCTCGACCGGGCTGGCCGACACCGCCTATTTCGGCCCGGAGGCGGAGTTCTACATCTTCAACGACGTCCGCTTTCACCAGGACCAGCACTCGTCGTCGTACTCGGTCGACTCCGTGGAAGGCATCTGGAACTCGAACAAGGACGAGAACCCGAACCTCGGCTTCAAGCCGCGGACCAAGGAGGGCTACTTCCCGGTCCCGCCCATGGACCACTTCCAGGACCTGCGCTCGGAGATGATCCTGGTGATGGAGCGGATGGGCATCGAGATCGAGCTCCAGCACCACGAGGTCGGCACCGCCGGCCAGGCCGAGATCGACATGCGCTTCGACACCCTGCTGCGCATGGCCGACAAGGTCATGCTCTACAAGTACATAACCAAGTCGGTGGCCTGGGCCCGCAACCTGTCGGTGACGTTCATGCCCAAGCCGGTGTTCCAGGACAACGGTTCCGGTATGCACTGCCACCAGTCGCTGTGGAAGGGCGGTGAGCCGCTGTTCTTCTCCGAGACCGGCTACGCCGGCATCTCCGACATGGCCCGCTGGTACATCGGCGGCCTGCTGACCCACGCCCCGTCGATCCTGGCCTTCGCCGCGCCGACGACCAACTCCTACAAGCGCCTGGTGCCCGGCTACGAGGCGCCGGTCAACCTGGTGTACTCCCAGCGCAACCGGTCGGCGGCGGTGCGCATCCCGCTGGTGTCGAAGTCGCCGAAGGCCAAACGCCTGGAGTTCCGCTGCCCGGACCCGTCGGCCAACCCCTACCTCGCCTTCGCCGCCATGTTGATGGCGGGGTTGGACGGTGTGCAGAACCGCATCGAGCCTCCCGACCCCGTCGACAAGGATCTCTACGACCTCCCACCGGAGGACCTGGCCATGGTCCCCCAGGTTCCCGGTTCACTGGAGGAGGCGCTGGCCGCCCTGGAGGCCGACCAGGACTACCTGCTGGCCGGCGGCGTCTTCACCCCCGACCTGATCGAGACGTGGATCACCTTCAAGCGCCAGAGGGAGATCGACGAGGTAAGGCTCCGCCCCCACCCGTGGGAGTTCTACCTGTACTACGACATCTAGGTTTTACCCCCTCTGACCTGCGGTTATGTGATCTGGGCACCCGCCCCCGTCGCCCCCTTCTTCTTCGACCGGCTCGATCAACTGCTCCCTGCGGAGCGCAGCCCGACCTCGACAGCCGACTTCCTGCTCCACGAGCTACCGCCGCTCATCGACCTGCTCGCGGTCGACTACGAGGCGACAACCTTGGCGGTCAGGACGTACCGGAAGTTCGGGTCCTGATTGCCCGGGCGTCCTCATCGCTCGCCTGGCGCCCTACGTCGTGCTCGCCGACGACGATGCCGTCGAGATCATCTACCTCGAGATCGACCATGAGCGGTAGGGCCAGTTGCATCGGCTCGTCCTGGTCCCAGAATCACGAATGACTTGGTTGAAGTCGTCATCGCTGTACGCCGGCCGGGGGCGCCATGAGCGCGCCCCCGGGACGGCAACAGCCACGCACGTCGCAATGTCCGCGCACGGGGTGCCCGACATAGGTTCCCCCACTCCGGCGGCGCCGCTGCGGGGTTCAGGAGTTTGGTCCATCCGGACTTCTAACTACGTCGGCGTCGGGTGACAGTCCGAGGGACCAGCAATTGCGCGCTGAGGGTGTCGATCACCCAGCGCTCCCACTCGTCCGGGTCCCACTCCCGGTCGACCACGAACAGGAGGTAGGAGTCCTCCGTCCCCAGTGCGTAGAGCACGTCGGCGGCCCGCTGCACGGGGACGCCTCGGTTGTACCGCTCTCGCGTTACCAGCGCCTCGGCCAACATGCGGTGCCCGGTGGAGCGGTCCCGTCGGCTCTTGTCGAGTACCTGGGCGACCTCCGGATCGGAGGCCGCCGAGCGGATGACTTCGTATAGGCGGTGCGTGCGGTCGCAGATGGTGCGGGCGCCGTGGGCCCAGATCGAGAGCGCGGTGGCGGCGTCCTCCTCGGCGAGCGCCCGGGGGAAGAAGCCTCGTTCGGTGAGGCTGACGGGCTCGGCATCACCAGCGATAGCCACGTCGAGCGCGGCGGACAAGATGGCCGCTTTCGACCCATGGCGCAGGTACAGGGTCTGCACCGACACGCCGGCCGCGCTTGCGATCGCCGCCATCGTCGTGTCGACGTAGCCCTGAGTGCAGAACAGTGTGGTGGCCGCTTCTGCGATCCGAGCTTCGGTCTCGATGCTCCTCTTGCGCGCCACCCAGGTTGCCCCTTGACATCTCCTCGAGCATTAATAGAATCACGTTAAACAATAACACTCTACTATAGGGAGGGAACATGGGCGGGCAGTTGACAGCGGCGCCGGCGGTCGCTGGGTACCACCACCTCGGGCTCACTGTGTGCGATGTCGATCGCAGCGAGGAATGGTACGGCAAGGTGTTCGGCTTTCAGCGAGCCTTCGTCGAGCCGCATAACCAGGGCAATGGCTACGCGGTGGTGATGAGCATCCCCGGCACGGCCATCTTCATGGGCCTCGACAAGCACGACGGCCACCGGGGGGAGCAGTTCGCTGAGCACCGCACCGGGCTCGACCACCTCGCCTACGGCGTCGCCCGCCGCGAGGACCTCGACACGTGGGTCGAGCGCCTGGACGCGCTCGGCGTTGCCCACAGCAAGATCAACGACGTCACCGAGCCCTTCCCGGCGGCAACGCTGTGCTTCCGCGACCCCGACAACATCGCGCTGGAACTCGTATGGATGTAGCGACCGACCTCCCCCGGCGGCGCGGGGGGCGGCCCAAGACGACATCGGAGTTCCCCCACAGCCAGCTCGACGAGCAGCCCGACGATCCGAATCCGCTCAGTCTCCTCGCCAAGCGAGCCTTCGGGCTCGAGGGCGTCGTCGAGCGGCCGAGCAGCGTGTCGGTGCCGGGCGCGCGTGCGCTGGTGCTGGCCGAGGACCGGCCAACAGGTCCTCCTGTGGCCTTCATCCGGGGGCGCGAGTTCGCCCACTTCCACCCGGGTCCGGACTGGAGCCTGCACCTGGTGCTTGCCGACTCGATGGCCGACCTGGCGATCGAACGGGGCTGGGCCGAGCTCCACCTCATCGCGAGAACCGAGGAGTTCCCCGGGTCCGTCGTCATGGTGTACGCCCCGCGCGATGCCGCCGAAGCCGAGGTGGTGTGGACCCTGCTGCAGGCGTCACACGCGTTCGCTAGTACCGCCCCCGGAATCTGACGCCCCCGGCTGATGAGGTCGAGGCGAGCCGTTCCAAGGACAATGTCGCTCGAAGGCCTCCTGTCGTTCCTTCCGCTCAGTCCCCGTCGAGGCGGTACCGGAAGTGGCGATCCCGACTGGACGAGATCGGAAGGTACGTCCTCTGCGCCATGGCTCGCGCTGCCGAACGTCGATGACACTGCCGAAACCTCAGTGCCCGTTCTACCTCCGTCGAGCACGGAGACACGTGTCCAGTGCGGGGTGTCCCGTAAGCGTCTGCCCCACACGCCGGCAAGGAGACCTACAGAACGACTACCTCGACAAGACCGTCGAGTGCCAGGAAGTCGTCGCCGTTGCGTGTGTAGAGCGGAAGGCCGGCGGCAAGGGCGGTTGCTGCGATGAGCAGATCGACGGCTCGGGCACCGCGGGCCTTGCGCCCCGTCGCCATCACGGCTGAGAAGATCCGGCCGTAGGCACGCGCAGCATCGGTGTCGAACGGGAGCGGATCGAACGTAGCCTCGGCCCGCTGGAGCCTGTCCTGCCGCCGCCCGCGCTCCTCAGGATCGGTCGTGGCGTGTGGGCCGGCGGCCAGCTCGGCCATGGTGAGGGCGCTGACGGCCACCTCCGCGGGGAGCTGGGACGGGTCCAGCAGCTCCATGTCGATGACGACCGACGTGTCGAGCAGGCCGCGTCGGTGTCGCTCGTCAGGCACGGGGTGAAGCGTCTTGGCTCACGACCTGGTCCAGGTCGGCGCGGAACCGTCGCGCGTCAACAGCGGGTGCCGTCCGGAAGAGAGCGACCGCAGCCTCGGCGGCGACGAAGCGGTGGCGGCGCAATGGAGTGAGCTCGCCTACGGGAACGCCGTTGCGCGTGACGATGAACGTCTCGCCCTCGTCGAGCTTGCGCATGATCTCACCGCTGTCGTTGCGCAGTTCTCGCTGGGTGATCTCTCGGCTCATGGGCGAATCGTAGCACGGGTGCTACAGGATCGCATCCCCTACGGGAGGACCTCCATGCTGGCGACGACTCCGGCCTTCGGGGCGGTCCGGGAGGACGGTTCTGTCTGACCCGGCCCTTGACGGGACGACCGTCAAGGGCCTGCCCCCTACCGCCCCGACGGGCGCGGCGGGTGCTGTATACCGAGTCGCCAGCCCCAGGACGCCCGACATGGCGACGCGTGCCTTTGGGCTCCTAGCCATTACGACTGCAGGAGGAAGCCGTTCAGCATCTCGAAGGCCTGATCGAGCCGTTTCTGACGGCGACGGTCGGTCTCGTGGTTCGCCTCCGCCGCAAGATAACCGAGCAGCTCCTCAAGCTCCTCCGCGTCGCACGCCAGCAGGACGCCCTCGTCGGTGTGACGTGCTCGGAACACGAGCCGCTCACTGGAAGTGTCGAGCAGTAGGAGTTCCCGAAGCGTGGCAGCCACCTCGGGCGGCACGATCGCGTGAACGGACGGCGCGGGCATGAGCGTGGGCCGGCGGGGGCGCAGGTCGAAGGGTGATCGCTCCCAGCCGCTGATGACACCCTCGTCCCCGCAGGCGGTGCACCGCCACTCGATGGAAGGAGGCACGTCGGAGCGGAACACGGCGAGATGGCCGGTACATGCCCGTCGGCCGGGACGCCGGCGACATGGGAGGGCAGTGACCCAGGGCTGACCGCCTGCGCCGGCGGTCGCAGCGCGCACCAAGAGCGTCAGGTGCTCGGCCATCCGACGTGCCGGCCCGGGAACATTCTCCGGCATGTCGAGGAAGTGGCGAAGGTCGGAGACGAACACGTGGGTGAAGGTATCGCCGTTGGCCCCAAGAGGGGCGACCAGCCGAGCGGGCGGCGAGCCGGCCCTGGGGCCCTCGCGGTTCGATGATCATCGAGGGCGAGCGAGGGAGTGATTTCTATGCAGAGCTCGGCGTCCTGCCGTACGAGGTCGTGTACGAGGACATGGTCTCCGAGGAGGGGTTCGAAAGACCGTCCGTGGCGTTCTTGGCCATCTCGGACTGCCCTCATCAGGGTTCCCTTTGCCGCCACCACGCACGAAACGCCAATCCGACGAGATGAACGACGCGTGGGTGGATCGCTACCACGAGGAGCGTGACGGCCACAGGCCCGGTTGAACGTCTGCTCCCCTGCCAAGTCCGGTGCCCCGATAATCCGACACAGTCGGCGGAGCCGGGCGTCCGCTAACGCGGGCGGAGGGTCACAGCCAAGTGAGTGGCCTCAGACAACTACAGGACGTGGAACTCCAGGCCGTCTGCCTCGGCGGCCGCACGAAGGTTCCGCCCAACATCGTTGTGGGACACGGCGATCGCCCGGCCCAGCAGGTGGGCGGCGGCGAGCGCCTCGACCACGGCCGCCGAGAGTAACCGCCCGCTGGCACGGTGGCGTGTCTGCAAGAGCGCCATCGGCCAGGCCATGTCGCGAAGGCTCAGGACGTCGATCGAAGGGGGCAGGGCGACGAGCTGGGCTCGGAAGCGCGCCTGCATGTCCTCTGGCAACGAGGCGACCGGCCCGGACAACTTGCCGACGACGGTCGGATCGGCGAGCGACGAGTACAGCCGGAACAGCCATAGGCCGGTGGTGGCCACGCCGTCCGGCGCCAGTCCATCGAGGGACTCGTTGCGATGGCCGACGAGGATGTCGCGCAGCAGGTGGTCGTCGACAACCGTCGCCGGCACTACGTCGTGGCGAGATCGGGATCGTCGAGGCCGGCCACGAACGCCATGTGGTCCTCCGCCGACAGAGCCGCTTCAAGCAGTCCGGCTCGCCCGCCGGGGGGGAGAAGGACAACGGCGTCACCGAGATCGACCACGGTCACCCGTCCGCCATGATCGAGGCCCCACCTGCGGCGGACAGCGGCCGGGACGGACATCTGGCCGCTGGAGGAGACGAGGAACTCCGAGGCTGCGGGCATTGCCCCACCCCCATCTACTTGGTAGGTACACACTTCACCAAGTTTAGAGCAGTCACGCTGCTGCCGCTGCCTTGACTGTCGCAGACGAGGCGGCCTCCGGCAGCCGATATCAACTGCATCCGCTCCCTTCGACCGCCCCATCGTCGGTATCCACCTGCTGGTGCACATCTGGTGCACATCGCAGGGGTCAGGTGCGGGTAGCAGCGGGCAGCACCCGGTAGCTAAAGGTGCAGGTCAGCGGCACTTTCCGGCGATCGGCGCAGGTAGGCGTATCGTTCTGGCCTCCTGACCTCGCAGGCCCCCGCCGGTGCACATCCATGCCGGCTTCGGCGGGAAGGCAAGGGCCGCCCGTTGTGTTCGTCAGGAGGTACCCGTCGAACCCGCCCTCCGGGAGGTATGGCAATGGGCGATGCGGCAACTCGACCGCCGAAGGCCCCGCCGGCGTGGTTCGTGCACGCGGCCTGGCGCGCTCATCGGGCGCTGTACCGGCTCAGTGGGGGCCGGTTCCTGTGGACGACGTCGAACAAGCGGGGCTGGGGCGCGCTGGGCCTCACCACTACCGGGCGCAAGTCGGGCCAAGCACGCAGCGTCATCCTCGGGTACCTCGAAGATGGCCCGAACCTCGCCGTGCTGGCGATGAACGGCTGGGACGAGGGTCATCCCGCCTGGTGGCTCAACCTGGAGGCGCACCCCGACGCCGTCGTGCGCTTGGCGCGCCAGGAGCCGCGCCCCGTGCGGGCACGGCTTGCGAACGGCGAAGAGCGTGACCGGCTGTGGCAACGCTGGGTCGCCGTCGAGCCGGAGATCGAGGCGTATGCGGGCCGGCGGTCGACCCTGACGCCCGTTGTCGTGCTCGAACCACGCACCGGGACCGCTTGACCCGGGACCGCTGCTTTCCCGGTCACAACGGTCGTGAATTCCTGTCAACCTTCCAGCGGGACCACCGGCCATTCGAGGTGCTCACGACCGGTCACGTCGAGGAGTCGGCGGGCACGGTGGACTTCCGGATGCAGCCGGCGCCGGGGCGCAGGTCACCGCCTTTCCTCAACTGGCGACAGAGCCGCGTCGAGCAACAGCACCTCACCTTCCGCCGCGTAGCCGAGGACCTCAGCGAAGGGCTGGAGGAGCCGGGCCCAGGGACTCCGGACGCTGCACGCTCGGCATGCTCCTGTGCTCGCCCGGGACGACCGCCTCGCCTACGTGCTCAGCGAGCTCTTCGACATTCCAACCGACGCGCCGCGTCCATCTGCCACGTCTTCCGGGAGTAGCGGTCCCTCCCGGGGCCGGCAGAGGGGTACCGTCGACGAGGTGCTGTACCGATGGCTCGCCGAGGGCATCGTGGTCGTCCACCTGGCGTTCCTGGTGTTCCTGGCCGCCGGCGGGCTGCTGGCCTGGCGGTGGCGTGCGGTCGTCTGGGTGCACGTCCCCGCCGTCGTGTGGGCAGTCCTGAGCATCACGGTCGGGCTGGACTGCCCGCTGACGCAGGCCGAGAAGCATTTCCGGCGGCTCGCCGGCGGGGAGGCCTACTCGGGCGGATTCGTCGATCGGTACGTCGAGGGCGTGGTCTATCCCGAGCGGTTCACCATGGCGCTCCGCGGCCTCATCGCCCTGGCCGTGATCGTCGGTTATGTGAGGCTGTGGCGGACGCAGCCTCCTGGCCGGGCTTCGAGCGCCGAAGAACATCCCCACTCTCCTGGAGCCTGCCGTCGGGGACCCGCTCGACCACGTCCAGGCCGTCCAGTACCCAGACCGCTCCCGGATCTAGACCGTGATGACCACCTTGCCCCGCACCTCCCCGTCGAGCAGGGAGCGGATGGCAGCCGGCACCTCGCCGAGCGGGTAGCTGCGGTGGATCGCCGGCGTCACCTCGCCGGCGTCGATGAGCTCACGCAGGGCCACCAGGTCGTCGCTGTTCTCCGAGGCCACGAACGTGCCCAGCTTCTGGCCCACGAACGGCGACAGGAGCTGGGCCCTGAGCTGGCGGTCGATGCCGCCGAACCACTTCCCGGCACTCATGCCCCCGACGATGACCAGGCGCCCACGGGGCGTCAAGGCGTGGCGGAGCCGTGACAGGCGGCTGGTCCCGCCGATGTCCAGGACGACGTCGTAACGGTGCTCGCCGCCGGCGAAGTCCTCCCGCTCGTAGTCGATGACGTGGTCGGCACCGAGCTCCCGGACCAGGTTGGCCTTGGCTCCGCTCGCCACGGCGGTCACCTCGGCGCCGAACGCCTTGGCGATCTGCACGGCGAAGCTGCCGACGCCTCCGGAGGCGCCGATGATCAGCACCTTCTCGCCGGCCGTGACCTTCGCCCGGTCCCGCACCGCCTGCAGGGCCGTCGCGCCCGAGATGGGCACCGCAGCCGCCTGCTCGAATGACAGCCCCGCGGGCTTGTGCGCCACCTGGGCCGGCTTGGCGGCCACGTACTCGGCGAAGCTGCCCTCGGCGGTGCCGAAGACCTCGTCACCCGGCGCCAGCCCCGTCACGTCCTTGCCGACCGACTCCACCGTGCCGGCGAAGCAGCGGCCCGGGTTCGTCGCCTTCGGCGCTCGCACTCCGAAGCCGGCGACCCGCATGAGGTAGGGCGTGCCGGCCATGACGTGCCAAGTCCCGCGGTCGACGCTCGCGGCGGCCACCCGCACGAGGATCTCGCCGTCCCCGACGACCGGCCGGGCGACCTCGCCGAGCCGGAGCACATCCTCGGGGCCGGCGCCGTAGGCGTCCTGGACGATGGCCCGCATGGTGACGGTGGGAGGCGCCGGCGGGGTGGACGGTTCGAGCATTGCTGCGTTCATGGTTCCTCCGGCGACTCAGGTAGCTTACGTTGTAAGTAGCGTAGACTTACAACGTAAGTAAGTCAAGGGGTGGCATGGCCGCAGACCGAGTTCGACTGAGCCGGGACCGGGTGCTCAACGCCGCGGTGGCCTTCGCCGACGAGCGGGGCATCGAGACGCTCAGCATGCGCAAGCTGGGCGACGCCCTGGGCGTGGAAGCCATGTCGCTGTACAACCATGTCGCCAACAAGGACGAGCTGCTCGACGGCATGGTGGACGTCGTGTTCGGCGAGATCGGCCTGCCCGCCGGCGACGTCGACTGGAAGACGGCGATGCGCCGGCGGGCCGTGTCCGCCCGCCAGGTCCTCGCCCGCCACCGGTGGGCGATCGGCCTCATGGAATCGCGGACGTCGCCGGGGCCGGCGACCCTCCGCCACCACGACGTCGTCATCGGGTGCCTGCGGGCCGCCGGATTCTCGGTCGAGATGGCCGCCCATGCCTTCTCACTCCTCGACAGCTACATCTACGGCTTCGCCCTCCAGGAGGCCAGCCTGCCCTTCGACACCGCCGAGAAGACCGCCGAGGTGGCGGAGATGATCCTGGCCAGGATGCAACCGGACCAGTACCCCCACCTCACCGAGCTGGCCGTCGAGCACGTCCTGAAGCCGGGCTACGACTACGGGAACGAGTTCGAATACGGCCTGGATCTCATCCTCGACGGCCTGGAACGGGCTGCCGGTTAGGGCCGCTACCCTGTTACGATTTCTCGGAACTCCGGAGGGGAGTAGCCCCGCGAGGCAGTGTCGTCAATACGGCTTCGGCCCGGCGCTGCCTGCTCAGATGAGCGGGCAAGACCTTCGGTGACATCCAAGCTCGAAGGAGAGTCACCGTGGTCATTCACTCACTAGTCGCTGCAGCCGCCCCAGAATCGGGGGGCAGGTTCGCCCAGATCGACGTCCCGCTCTGGGGGTGGGCCGCCCTCGTCGGCGGCATCTCCGTGCTGCTCATCGCCGACCTCTTGATCGTGCACCGCAAACCCCATGCGGTGACCTTCCGGGAAGCCGCCATCGAGAGCAGTGTGTGGATCGCCATCGGGGTCGCCTTCACCGGGGTCCTGGCCCTGTGGTTCGGCGGAGAGGCGGCGGGCGAGTACATCACTGGCTACCTGATCGAGAAGAGCCTCTCGATCGACAACGTGTTCGTCTGGGCCGTCCTGTTCTCCTACTTCGCCGTCCCCAAGGAGTACCAGTTCAGGGTCCTGTTCTGGGGCATTTTCGGCGCTCTCGTCATGCGGGCCATCTTCATCTTCGCCGGCGTGGCCCTCATCGAGCGGTTCGACTGGATCCTGTTCATCTTCGGCGCCTTCCTGATCTTCACCGCCATCAGGATCGCCCGCCACAGCGAGACGGAGGTCCATCCGGACAAGAACCCCGTCCTGAAGCTGATGCGGCGCGTGCTGCCCTCCACCAGCGAGTACGACGGGCAGAAGCTGTTCACCCGGCGGTCGGGCAAGCTTCTGGCCACCCCGCTGTTCATCGTTCTGGTCCTGGTGGAGACGACCGACGTCGTCTTCGCCGTCGACTCGGTTCCCGCCATCCTGGCCGTGAGCCGGGAGCCGTTCATCGTCTTCGCGTCGAACGCGTTCGCCATCCTGGGCCTTCGGGCCCTGTACTTCCTGCTTTCCGGTATGGCCGGCCGGTTCCGCTACCTGAACGTCGGCCTGGGCTTCATCCTGGCCTTTGTTGGCGTGAAGATGCTGGTGGTGGAGTGGTACCACCCGCCGCAGTGGCTGTCGCTGGGTGTGATCGCCCTGGCCCTCACCGTCGCCATCATGACCTCGCTGCGAGCCGACCGTCGTGAGCTCGCCGGCGCCGGCGCCGGCGTCGGGGAAGCGGAATGACGATCGCCCCGGCTGGGTGCCGGGGCGATCGTTCCTTGGGAGGGACCTTGTCGATCAGGTGACCACGAGGGCGGTGACCATGCCGAACATCCCCTTCTCCATGCTCTCGGCGTGGGTGAGGATGTGGCAGTGCCAGACCCAGGTGCCGACCTCGGTGGCGTTGATGAGGACGGTGAAGCGCTCACCGGGGGAGACGTTGATGGTGTCGGCCTCGTAGGGCTGGGCCAGCGGGAAGCCGTCCTTGGCGATGACCAGCTGGGGCATGCCGTGCAGGTGCATCGGGTGGGCCATGACCCCCTCGTTCATGTAGTGAACCTGGATCCACTCCCCCTGCTTGGCGACGACGGGGGCG
>Ga0247713_1000360_pt1 | contig 29556 bp, 33 predicted proteins | sample 21E_NmetaG_FD_189936 | JGI IMG/M metagenome (GOLD analysis project Ga0247713, IMG submission 189936) | Soil microbial communities from hillslope of Landscape Evolution Observatory, University of Arizona, Oracle, AZ, United States - 2-1-E_N | ecosystem: Engineered > Artificial ecosystem >...
GGCGCGGTGAAGTGGCGGGCTGACGAACCGGGTCCGGCAGCGATTGCCACCATTGCTCGCGATGCGGTGGTCCTTCTTGGAGGTGAGCTAAAAGAACGGCTTCGAAGGTGTAAACGGTGCTCAATGATCTTTGTCGACCGCTCCCGCCCAGGACAGCGACTATGGTGCTCGTCGGCGGCGGGCTGCGGGAACAAAGAGCGTCTTGCGCGTCGACGTTCTCATCGCGCCGGGGGGTCCTCCGAACGGTGAAGCAACATCGGGCGCTATTCGACTTCGAAATCGATTTCACCAACGGTGGAGGGATCCAAGCGCAAAGGTTCCGCCTAGACATCGGGACCGATCGGATCTCAGATGAGGACCTAGCTCGCTGCGTCGTGCGCGATCTCAGACTTCTGATGGTTCGCGAGGTACGCATCCTTCGGAAAGAGATAGTCGAGGAACCCCACAAGCGGGATGTCGACGAATCCCATGGGAAGTCGCGGTGACATACCGCTACCGTCCCGAGGCGCGGACGCTTCTGTGATGGACTGGACCAAGCTGGCATCGCTGACGAACATCTACGAGGCGGACCTGCTCGCGGGTCGCTTGCAAGAAGCAGGCATCGGCTCTCAAACAATCAAGAGCGCTAACGCCCCGGGGGCGTGGTTGACGGGCAGCGAAAACTCGTTCGGGCCAATCGACCTCTATGTCCCAGCCGACAGGTTGGATGCCGCCCGCAAGCTGTTGCCGGCGGCGACGGCTCCATCCGACCGTGCGGCGGAGCGCTCGCCGCGGTCCAAAATGCGGATTGTCGGTGCCGTTGTTGTCACTCTTTCGCTCGTTGCAGGTGCGGTTGCAGCCGTCACCGACGCTCTGAATTAGGACCTCTCTCCTCCCAGCGAGAACTGGAAAGGGTGCCAACAGGCCTCAGCTTCGGGGAGTCCCAACAGACCTCACGAACAATCGCCCACAGGCCTGCGGTCGGTTGCGGTGATCAGCTTCGCCTACGAGAACGGCACCGACACAGGGGGAACCTGCCTGCAGGAACCCCGGTTTGGCCGCCCGCCGCCTCGCCCACTAGGCTGCCGGTGTGGGAACAGCGAAGCAGCACAACGTCAGCATCCAGGGCTCCCCTGACGGCCAGCCGATGCTCTTTGCGCACGGCTTTGGATGCGACCAGCACATGTGGCGTCACGTGGCGCCGCGCTTCGAGGATGACTTCAGGGTCGTGCTCTTCGATCACATGGGCGCAGGGAACTCGGACGTGAGCGCGTACGACCCGGAGCGCTACTCATCTCTCGACGGCTACGCGGCGGACGTTCGCCAGATCTGTCACGAGCTCGGGCTCAGCGACGTCATCTTCGTCGGGCACTCGGTCTCGGCGATGATCGGAGGGCTTGCGGCTGCGGCGGAGCCCGAGCTCTTCAGCAAGCTCGTCTTCGTGGGGCCGTCGCCGTGCTATATCAACGACGAGGACAACGACTACATAGGAGGCTTCGGCGAGGACGACATCAAGGAGCTCCTCGAGTCTCTCGAGAGCAACTACCTCGGGTGGTCGAGCGCCATCGCGCCGGTGATCATGGGTAACCCGGAGCGGCCGGAGCTCGTCGAGGAGCTGACCGAGAGCTTCTGCCGGACCGATCCCGCGATCGCTCGACGGTTCGCGGAGGTGACGTTCTTGTCCGACAACCGCGCCGACCTGGCGCGCATACCCCTGCCGACGCTGGTGCTACAAGCGAAGAGCGACGCCATCGCCCCGGTCGCCGTCGGTGAATACGTCGCCGCCCAACTGCCACGGTCGACCTACGTACTGCTTGACGCCACCGGCCACTGCCCCAACCTCAGCGCGCCGGACGAAACCTACGCCGCGATCGCCGCGTTCGTTCGTGACCGATAATCCGTCTGCCACCCCTCCCACCGACGAGGCGCTCGACGGTTTCTATACCGCGCTCCTCGACGACGATCCATCTGCGCTCTACGAACAGGCGCCGTGCGGCTACCTCTCGACCACGCCGGAAGGAAGCGTGATCAAGGTCAACGAGACCTTCTGCGCGCTGACGGGCTACGCGAAGGAAGATCTGGTCGGCAAGCGGACGTTTCCCGACCTCCTCACCGCAGGCGGGCGCATCTACCACGAGACCCACTTCGCCCCGATGCTGCAGATGCATGGACAAGTAAGCGCGATCGCCCTCGAGATTGTGCGCGCCGACGGTGAACGTGTCCCGGTGCTGGTCAACGCCGTGCTGGAGCGCAACGCGGAGGGGAATCCCGTCATCGTGCGGACCGCGCTCTTCGATGCTACGGATCGGCGCGAGTACGAGCGGGAGCTGCTGCGCGCCAAGCAGAGGGCCGAGGAATCGGAGGCGCGCGCTCGTGCTCTGGCTCACACCCTGCAGCAGACGTTGATCCCGCCGGCGCCGCCCGAGATTCCAGAGCTCGACGTGGCCGCCGCGTTCCGCCCGGCCGGCAGCGGAGACGAGGTCGGCGGCGACTTCTACGACATCTTCGAAATCAGCGCGGGCGACTGGGCCGTAGCGATAGGCGACGTGTGCGGCAAGGGCGCCGAAGCGGCGGTAGTGACGGCGCTCGCGCGACACACCATCCGCGCCGCGGCGGTGAACACGAGCAGGCCTTCCGAGATCTTGAAGGTCGTCAACGAGGTCCTGTTGCGTCACGACAGCGATCGGTTCTGCACGATCGCGCTGATGCGGCTGCGTCGGACCGACGACAGGTGGGTCGCGGACGTCGGTTCCGCCGGCCATCCTTTGCCTCTGGTATGGAACGAAACGCGCGAGCCGCGGGTCGTAGGCGAAGCCGGCACGTTGCTCGGTGTGCTCTCCGAGGCCGAACTCGTCGACGCGCACCTGGTTCTGCGCTCGGGGGATGCGATCATCCTTTACACAGACGGCGTGACCGAGGCCCGGGCCGGGGCTGATTTCTTCGGTGAAAAGCGTCTGCGCGCCGCGCTCCCGCGCGTGGCCGCCTCGGCGGCCGCGGTGGTCGACGGCGTGCTCGACGAGGTCATTCGCTTCCAATCCGGCTTCTCGAGCGACGACATCGCGCTCGTAGCCGTGCGCATCCCCTAGCGACTTCCTTGTCCGCGCGCCAGTCGGTCGGGTGGTGACGAAGTTAGAGCGCGAACCAGTTCTCCTCCTTGCGTTCGTGATGGATCCGGACCCATGGGAAACTCATCTCCACCGGTAAGACTCGGCCTCGAGAACTGCTTCGGAACGACCCGATACGGAAAGGCCGATCTAGGCACGGTGCGATCCGTATGCGTGCGAAAGATGGAGTTGTCCCTTGATGTGCAAGTCGTCTGAGAGGCCATGGTCACCGACCGTTCGCCCGCGCTCTTCCTTTACATCCTCTCGGCCCATTCGGATCGCCAGTTCGCGGCTTCAAAAGGCTCGCTGAAGACTCGGTTCGTTTGCGTACCATCCCGTGACGCAGCCTCTCGGTTCGTTCAATAGAGAATGGATGGGAGATAGGGACCATCGGGCTCGTTATAGAGGCCCACCGTCATCAAAGTCATGAGCTGAACCACCCGAAGCCCGTGTTCCAGGCACCAGCGAAAGATTGTTGCATTACGGGTGGGCAGAAGAAAACCGGGACCGGCGAATTGTGCGGCGTCTCCGATCAAGGCCTTCAAGCCCTCATTACTCTCCGCAATCGAGTGGCCGAAAAACGCGACCCCCGTCGTATATCCGACGATACGACCGTCATGCTCAACGACGCGGGCGGTTCCCTGGGCGATTGCATCTCGGACTTCACCGGCGCGGTCGTGACCGTGGACGCCCTCGCATAGCCGATTACACAAATCGAGGTCGTCGTGCGTCGCGGGCCGAACCTCATACCCAGTGATCGAGAGCCGAAGAGCTTGGCCTTGCAGGGTCGCAATCGACTCCCGAGGCTGGAATCCGAGTTTGGCATACAAGCTGAGGGATCGATTGTGGTACGCAGCTTGTAGCAGCCGCATTCCGGCGAATCCCTTGCTCTTCGCCCGATCCATCACGTCGAGCATGAGTTCCCGTCCAATCCCGGCGTCCTGGTTCAGCGGGTCAACCGTTATGGGCCCAACTCCCGCGATACTCGATCGTTCGTCAAGAAAGTTGCTCCCGACCGCGCGAGCTTCCTGTTCGGCGACGACGGAATAGAAGTCGGGGTGTGAGAGCAGACCGAGCAGCGAGCTCGTCGCCACAGCAGACGACGGAAAATCGGGAGGGAATCCGTGTGCGGTGGCCAGTGAGGCGAAGGCCTCGTAGCAGATGCGCCCACATTCGGTTGCATCCCCGACAGTACCTGGTCGGAGCTTGATTTCCACGAAGTCCCCCTCACTCGCTTCGGAATGGTACTATACAGACAGGTCTACCTCCTAAGATAGAGACAGGTCTGTCTAAATGTCAAGTCGAAGCACGGCGGGAACTACATCGGCACGGGAGCGTGTCCTCGACGCGGCGGCCGACCTCTTCTATCGCGACGGCTTCGTCAGCGTGGGCGTAGACACGATCGTCGCCGAATCGGGTGTCGCCAAGATGACCCTGTACCGACACTTTCGCTCCAAAGACGATCTGATCGTGGCCTACCTGGAGCGTTCCAATGAGCAATTCTGGGCATGGTTCGAAAACTCACTCGGGCAGGGCTCCCCCGCCGAACAGTTGGTGCACCTGTTCGAGTCACTGAGCGAATTCACAACCAGCCCCCAATGCTTCGGCGGCTGTATGTTCCAGCACGCGGCCGCCGACTTTCATAAGGATCATCCGGCGCACCGTGTCGCACGCGAGCACAAGACGGCCGTCCTTGCCCGCCTGCTTGATCTCGCCAAACAAGCGGGCGCTGGCGAGCCGCGCGCACTATCCGCTCAGCTGCTGCTGCTAATGGACGGTGCATTTGTTGCCGCGCGAATATTCGGGACGCGGAATCCCGCAGTCCATGTGGGGAGGGCCGCCGCAGCACTCATCAAGTCGCAGGCAAGCGGCTAAGGTCGACGTCAACCCAAGATCGCGAGTGAGCGCTTGCGAATCTTGATCCGCCTCCCGGGACCTAGGAATGCAAAACATAGAGGAAGAACGCCCAGCAGTCTTCACGATCGGCCATGGCACGCGATCTCTTGAGGAGTTCTTAGCGATCCTCATCAAAGCAAGAGTCGACTTGCTTGTTGATGTTCGGCGTTACCCAGGTTCTAGACGCAACCCTCACTTCGGGCGCGATGAGCTCCAGCTGAGTCTTCCCGCAGCGGGGCTCGTGTACGAGTGGTGGGGAGAGACACTTGGTGGTCGAAGGAGCCTCGGGAATCTCGAGGATCGTCACGTAGCGTGGCGCAACACCTCCTTCCGTGCCTACGCAGCGCACATGGGCACGCCGGGGTTTCGGATCGCGCTCGATTCTCTACAGCGCCGAGCCGTCACGTTCAATCTCGCCATCATGTGCGCAGAGACACTATGGTGGCGGTGTCATCGTCGCCTGATTGCGGACGCTCTGGTCGTCAAAGGCTTCGAAGTTGTGCACCTGGGGTTGGGAACCGATCGGATGCACGTTCTTACCCAAACCGCTCGGGTTCTGGAGAACGGAGAGTTGCTCTATGACGTCGATCGGGCTGGTGGGTAGGTTCGCCGACTCCGAACTCAAGCGTCGGTCACTCACGCCCATCGCCAGAACGGGAATTCTCGCAGGAAACTCGTGAGACTACGGGAACATCGCACACCCACCGCTCGAGAATGCGCCTGCCTGATTGCGCCTCGGTTGCGGGAACCGGAAGGAGGGCTGCAGCGTCGAACAGATCGAGATGAAGGGCTTGAACGGGAAGGAAACGATCATGAAGCTTGCAGCAATAGCGGCGCTCGTCACCGCGGTCTGCGTGGTGGCCCCGCCGCCCGCCACCTCCGAAGCCCGCTCGAGGCAAGTTGACGCCGAAGTCCTCAAGCGGGGACGGGCGCGCCCCTCTGGCACCGGCAACATCGGGATCTACGTCGCGAGTCGCCGCGAGTACCGGCGGCAGTGGGAGCGCTTCGGCTACCGCTCCGGACCTCCTGCGGTCGACTTTGCCGAGCGCCGCGTGGCGTTCGTCGCTACGGCGGAATCAAGCTCTTGCCCGCTCCGCTTCAGCCGCGCAACGGTGCGGCGCGAGTATGAACGCCTCGTGATCCACCTGAGCGACGGCGCGTCGTCGACAGACGCATGCACGGACGACCTGGCGCCGCGCAGCTTCGTGATCTCCCTGGATCGCAGCGACCTCCCGCGGGGCGACCTCGCGGTACGAATTCGACGAGACTGACGGAACTCCGGCCTGTGGGAAGGCAGAACGCAGACGCCGCGGATTTTTCCGTCCGTTAAAGACGCCTGATGGGCCGAAAAAGCCCAGCTGCCCCGGGAACCAGAGAAGCTCGGCCGCCTCCCGCAAGATCACACGGTAACTGGGTAATGAGGCTGCATGAACAAGCGTCTGTCGCGTTCTTCGGTCGCTCGAGCACAAGCGGCCTTCAATGTTCTAGGCGGTGCATGGCCCCTGATGAGCCTGCGGAGCTTCGAATGGGTTTACGGGAGGAAAAGGGACGTGTTCCTCCAAAAGACCGTCGGCGGTCTTCTGTTCTCGATCGGTTGTGTCCAACTCGCGGCCGCCGATTCGGCCGAACAACTGCCCACCGCCCGGCGATTGGGAATCGCCACCGCTCTAACACTGCTGACGATAGATCTCGCCTACATCCCCAAGGGCGAGATGCGGTGGACGTATTGGCAGGATGTCCTGTGTGAGTTGGGCTGGATTGCCGCATGGATGAAAGCACGTGAGTGAACGTCGGCATCGAAGCTTTGGGCTCGGCGGAGTCGGTCACGGTATGCCTCGAAGCCTTGCGGCGAGCGGCGGGAAGATCCGGAGGCCCGATCGAGCGCCACAGCACACGCGTATTCTTCATCATGGACCAACTCGCTCGCTCCGCGTCCGTCACCATCGACCGTGAAGTGGCGGTGTGCACCGCACTACTTCACGACATCGGGCTATACGATCCGGCAGCGCGACCTCGTCTGTATCTGCGCCACGGTAGAAGGTCGGCTCAGCAAGTGATTGCGACTTTCCAGTGGGACGAGGATCGGCGGCGGCGCTGCCTCGACGCTATCGAACACCATCACCGACTCACTCCTCAATGGAATCTCGCCGAGGAGGTCGAGCTTCTGAGACTCGCCGACCTCGTGGATGCGAGCCGCGGCGTTGTCAGCCTTGGCCTGGATCGAGCATGGCTCGGGTCGCTGTTCTCCTCGATTTCCCGTACCGGCCTACAGCGGGAGTTACTCCGCCACAGCATCCGCGGCGCACCCTGCATGACACGCGGGCTCATCGGCACGATCATCAATGCGCCGCGACGAAGGGTCAGTCGACCTTAATCGTGTCTAGCCACGCCACCGGACGAGTCCCCTAGTCGCAGACCAAGCACAGCGACTACCCCTTTTCAAGGGTGGGGACTCCGAAGACGGTTCGTGAGAATCACCACAGCGGGCCTCGACCAGTCGTGATGCTCCGACAATCGTTATTGAGGTTTCGGGTGACCGTCCTCCTCCTCACCGGGATAGGGCGCCTCTCGTAGGAGGCGAGCAAGATGGACCGCGTTGCGAACAGACATTGAGGTCGCGCGCTGCGTCTTCTCGGGAACATCGTCTAGATCCTTGTAATCGGTCGCTTGCATCGCTTCCCCAACCCAGTAGGTGACGGCGCTTGCCGCGATGCTGAAACCGACCTCGTTCATGGCTTGGAACAGCTCGGCGCTCACGTGATGCGCCCCGTCCTCGTTTCCTACGACCGCGGCAAGTCCAACCTTGCCGTACGACGGATACCTCCCCTGCTCGTCGGCCTCACTCAAGAAGGCGTCCATTCGCTCGAGCACGCGTTTGACGATGCTCGACGGCTGTCCCAGCCAGATCGGACTGCCGAGCACGATGATGTCACTGGCGATGATCCGCGTTCGCACGGCCGGCCAGTCATCGTCCGGCCCCTCATCAGAGGTCACCCCCGGCTTGATGTTGAGATCGGCGACCCGCAACATTTTTCCCTCAACCCCGTGCTTGCCCAGCTCCTCGAGCACCTGAGAAAGAAGGAGCTCGGTTGACGATTCGTCCGAACCTGTCTTCAGTGTGCAGTTGAGCGCAAGAGCTTTCAATGAAGATCCTCCTCGAGTTGGATGTTCCAACTCTTTTCCGCTACATGCCTCCGGTCGACTGAATCGACGATTCATCCCCATCAGGCGGGATAAGAAAACAGAAGCCGACATTCGTCGAGTGGAGGAGGTCGAAGTGCCGAAGGCGACGCGGGACGGAAGGGCCAAGGAAAGCGAACTTCCGGACACCCTCAAGCGTTCTCCGAAAAAAGCGCAACGCCAATTCGCAAAGACGCACGACAGCGCAGCCGAACAGTACGGCGAGGGCGAGAGGGCTCATCGCACGGCGTACGCGTCGCTCAAGCACAACTTCGAAAAGGTGGGAGATCACTGGGAGCCGAAGGACGAGGCAGGACCGTCCGACCCACGCTCGAAGAAGTCGACCGAGGACAAGCGGAAGGGGAAAGGGGAAACGTTCGGCGGTGTCGATGTGGAAGGGAACACGAGGAGGGAACTGTACGAGCGAGCTAAGGATCTCGACATCGGAGGCCGCTCGAAGATGAACAAGAAGGACCTCGCCCGGGCAATCGCTAAGGCTCAGGACTAGCGACATCGCACGAGCGGTAACAAGAAGTAAGGCTTGGGCACCATTCTCGAAACGTCGGTGTAGGGGCGTCTGTATCGGGTAACGATATAGTCGGCCATGACGTGTGAGCGAGGAAGGAGGTGCAATGGTGGGAATCGGCCTGGGCATCTTCCTGCTGGCGATCGGTGCAATCCTTACGTGGGCTGTTGAATTCGAGGTCGCCGGAATAGACATCGCTACACTGGGGGTCATCCTGATGATCGTCGGCGTCATCGCATTGATTGGCGCACTAGTCGCCGCGCGCCGCACCCGAACCGTCGTAGACGACCGGCACGTGGTATAGACCCGCCGCCCGAGGTAGACGAGGAAAGTGTGTCGGCACTGGAAAATTTGGCGAACAGGAGGATGAGGATGCGGTGGCCCTCGCGGTCGAGGCGCAGCGTCGTCGGGCTGCTGCTGTTAATGACGGCGGGGCTCGGATGTAGTAGCGACAACGAACCTCAAGATCTGCAGCGCGGCAGAGACACGCGCCCGGGCATCAAGGATGGCCCGCCCGAAGAGTCGCAGTGAACGTCACGGCACGGGTGGCGAATGCCGATCACACCCAACTCGCTATCGGATGCATGATATTTGCCGCGCCGTCTGGCGATGTCAGCCGGACAGGCGGTCGATTGCACGCCAGACTCGTTGGAACTCCGGACCAAGCCGCCCGACCTCCGCCAAATTCGCCTGGCTGATCCTTTCGAGCTTGCTTGCACCGGAACCCGTGAGCCCAAGACGAACGATTCGTTGGTCGACAGGATCCTGCCGACGCTGGACGAATCCCGCGGCCTCGGCACGGTCCACCAGTCCGACCGCGCTGTGGTGCCTGATCAACAGACAGTTTGCAATGTCACCAATCGTGGGGCCGCCTTCGCTGCGATGACCTCGGATGGCGAGCAACAACTGATGCTGAGTGGGCGTGAGCCCGACCTCCATCGCCTGATTCTTGCTGTACTTCAGGAACTTCCTGATCGCGGTGCGAAATTCGAGCAGACGTGAATAATCTTCATTGGTGAGCTTTCTTGGTAAGGCCACGGTTCAACAATCTCATAACCCGGAGCTGCTCGTCGGTCGCTGTGAACTCCGCCATTACGACTTGACCAACCGCTCGATCGCCGCGGTCGCCTCCGCCACCATGTCCTTGCCCCTGTGAGGAGACGCGTCGGTCACACAGTGTCTGATGTGATCCTCGAGCAACGTTACGGCCGTCTTCTTGAGCGCGTTGGTGGCCGCGGTGACCTGCGTCAAGATGTCGATGCAGTAGGTGTCTTCCTGCACCATCCGTTGCAATCCCCGCACCTGGCCCTCGATGCGACGCAAGCGTGCGAGGACGTCCTCTTTGTGCTCGTAGTAACCATGTTGCATCTTTTGCTCCCCTATCTACAGTTTTCTAGCCGTTGAAGCGTCGCAGCCGAAGCGAATTCGTGACCACACTCACACTTGAAAACGCCATCGCGGCCCCCGCCAGGATGGGGTTCAGCAACCCCACCGCTGCGGCCGGAATCGCGGCAACGTTGTAGCCGAACGCCCAAAACAGGTTCTGCACGATCGTTCGGTAGGTCCGGCGCGAAAGGTTCACGGCCGCGACGACCTTGCGCGGGTCGCCCGTCATCAACGTGAGATCGCTCGCTTCGATCGCGACGTCGGTGCCCGTCCCCATGGCGATGCCGAGATCCGACTGAACGAGGGCAGGAGCATCGTTCACGCCGTCTCCGACCATGGCCACGATCTCACCCGCCTCCTGGAGCCGGCGGATCTCGGCCACCTTGTCCTCCGGCAGAACCTCCGAGAGCACGCGCTCGATACCCAGTGACTGCGCAATTGCATTGGCGGTCCGCGAGTTGTCGCCGGTGATCATGGCTACCGACAAGCCCATGGAGCGCAGGCGCCGAACCGCCTCCTCGGCGCCCTCCTTCGTCGTGTCGGCGACCGCGATGACACCTCGGGCTTCACCCAGCCACCCCGCGAACACGACGGTCTTGCCGGCGTTCTCGAGCGCCTCCGCCGATTCCTCGAGCTGCTCCGAAATCAGGAGTCCCCCCTCCGCCATCAGCTTTCGCCGACCAACCCATACGAGGTCGCCGCCCTGCCGCGGGATCTCGGCTCGCACGCCGGAACCTGCGAAGGCTTCAAACGCGGCCGCGCTCGGGAGCGGGCCGGTGGCACGAGCCCGGTCGCGTATAGCAGCCCCAATCGGATGCTCGCTGTGCGCCTCGACGCCGCCGGCACGGCGCAGAAACTCATCCTCGTCGCCGAAAGTAACGACATCGGTGACGGTCATCTCCCCGCGCGTCAACGTGCCCGTCTTGTCGAAGACGACGGTGGTGATGTCACGGGTGCGCTCTAGAACCTCCATGCTCTTGATGAGCACGCCCATATCGGCGCCGCGCCCGGTTCCGACCATGATGGCGGTCGGCGTCGCAAGTCCGAGTGCGCACGGGCACGCGATGATGAGAACCGCGACGGCCGAAAGAATGCCCTTGGCGACATCGCCGCCGGCGACCGTCCACCCGAGAAAAGTGATTGCTGCGATCGCAAACACAATTGGAACGAACACCGCCGAGATACGATCGGCCAGCCTCTGGATGGCCGCCTTCCCGGCCTGTGCTTCGTCGACGAGCTTGACGATCTGAGCAAGAGCGGAGTCGGCACCCACGGCGGTCGCCCGCAACGTCAAAACTCCCGAAGTGTTTACGGTGGCACCCACGACCTTGCTTCCCGGCACCTTCTCGACGGGGGCACTTTCCCCGGTCAGCATCGATTCGTCGACCGCACTGGCGCCGTCGGTCACCTCGCCATCGACCGGGATTTTCTCGCCCGGCCGCACGCGGACGAGATCGCCCGCGCTCACGCTTTCAATCGGCACCATCTGCTCGTCGTCACCGACGACCAGACGCGCCTCTTTGGCGCCGAGCTCTAGCAGGGCGCGGATCGCTTTGCCGGCGCGTCTTTTGGCGCGCGCCTCGAACAGGCGTCCGAGCGAGAGAAAGCCGATAATCAACACTGCGGTCTCGAAATACAGCTCCATGCCGCCGGTTACGAGCTGGTACACGCTGAAGCCGAACGCCGCAAGCGTTCCGACGGAGATCAAGGTGTCCATGTTTGCCGTAAATCTCCGGGCGCGTCGGAGCGCCTCCCGCAGGAACGGCCAACCCACCCAAAACTGGACCGGGACGGCGACGCCGAACATGGTCCACCGCAGCGCGTCGTTCGTCATGGCGTCGTGGCCCATGAGCATCGTGATCATCATGAAAACGGCCGCGGGAGCGACGGCCACCACGCGGATGAGCCACATTCGCTGATGCCTCTCGTTGTCGTCGAGGACGCTGCGACGGCCTTCGTCGCTCGGCCCCTCGACACCAGACAGCTTGTAACCGATCCGATCAATAGCGGCCGCAAGATCATCGACGCCGACGGCGGAATTTGCAGTCACGCGCGCCCGGCCCGTGGCGAAGTTGACGTCCGCCTGTGATACTTCCGGTCGCGCCTCGAGGGCTTTCTGAACACGTGCGGCGCACGACCCGCACGTCATACCCTCGATGGCGATGTCAAAATTTTGGGTATTCGGCCGTTCCGTCACCGCAGCTCCTTTCCGTCCTTAGCAATACTATACCCCCCTAGGGTAAAGCCGCCGACCATAGGACTCATATGCTCGTGTTTCCGGAGACGTTCGTCTGGGGCGCCGCCACCTCGGCACATCAGGTCGAAGGGGGCCAAGAAAACGACTGGACCGTTTGGGAGCAGACCGGCGCCTGTGCCGAGCCTTCCGGGGAGGCGTGCCGGCACTACGACCTATTTGCAGACGACATCGCCTTGCTTGCATCGCTCGGCTTCGGCTCGTATCGGTTCTCGATCGAGTGGTCGCGCGTGGAGCCCGAGTCCGGAATCATCTCCTCCGCGGCCGTCGACCACTACAGGCGGGTGATCGACACGTGTCACACGAACGGCCTGCAAGCCGCGGTGGCATTCCACCATTTCACGAACCCGATTTGGATCGCGCGTTCGGGGGGATGGGAAAATCCCGCCACCCCGGCTCGTTTCGCCCGGTTCTGCGAGTCGACGGCCCGCGCCTTCGGCAGAGACATCGACATGGCGATCACGATCAACGAGCCAAACATGCCGCCACTACTGGGCTATGTCGACGGAGTATTTCCACCCGGCAAGCGAGATGGTGCACTACGGGAACTCGTCACAAGCAACTACATCGCGGCACACGAGCAGGCACGAGAAGCAGTATCCCGTTACACGGATGCCCCCATCGGGATGGCTCTCGCAATGGCGGATTGGCAAGCGGTGCCCGGCGGCGAGCAAGAGCTCGAAAAGATTCGTTCGATCCGCGAGGACGTTTTCCTCGAAAGTGCCCGGGCCGACGACTACGTCGGCGTCAACACATACACGCGCCATCGCGTCGGGGCCGAGGGATTCATGGACGTTGAAGCGGGTCTTGAAGTGACTGCAATGGGCTACGAGTTCCATCCGCGAGCGATCGATGCGACCGTGCGCCGCGCCGCGGACCTAACCGGCCGCCCCATCGTCGTCACCGAGTCGGGTATCGGCACAGACGACGACAACCGGCGCATCGCCTTCATCGAAGGTGCGCTCGAAGCGACCCATTCGTGTCTCGCGGATGGGGTCGACGTACGGGGCTATTACTACTGGAGCGCGCTCGACAACTTCGAGTGGCATCACGGTTATCGACCCAAGTTCGGTCTGGTGGCCGTGGATCGGGAGACGCAGGAGCGGAAGGTGAAACGCAGCGGAATCTTCCTCGGTGAGGTCGCTCGGACGGGGCGCCTCAGCCGACTTTCGTCTCCTCCAGATCCCGGTCGGCAAACCACCTGAGGGTTTCATCGATCCCCTCGTCGAACGACACGCGCGGCTCCCAGCCCAGCACCCGTCGGGCGAGAGAGACATCGGGTCGCCGCTGGAGCGGGTCGTCCTCGGGAAGAGCCTCGAAACGTATGTCCGACGAGGTTTTGGTTTTGTCGCGAATGATTTCTGCTATCTCGAGGATCGTACGCTCATCGGGATTACCGATGTTGATCGGCTCCGCGTAGCCTCCGCGGGCTACGGCCACGATCCCTTCGACTTGATCCGACACGTAACAGAAGCTTCGGGTCTGGGAGCCGTCGCCGTAGACGGTGATCGGTTCGTTACGAAGAGCTTGGGTGATGAAGTTCGAAACGGCGCGCCCATCGTTCGGATGCAACCGCGGACCGTAGGTGTTGAAGATGCGGACGATGCGTGTCTCTAGGCCGTAGGACCTCCGATATGCCGTGACCAGTGCCTCGCCATACCTCTTCGCCTCGTCGTAGACGCTTCGAGGTCCGGTCGTCGACACGTTCCCACGGTACGACTCGGGCTGCGGCGACACCTCCGGGTCGCCGTAGACCTCGGACGTCGAGGTGAAAAGGAAACGAGCCTCGGCCCTCCGCGCGATCTCGAGCGCATTCTTCGTCCCGATGCTGCCCACCTCGAGCGTTTCGATCGGATAGCGCATATAGGCGGGCGGACTCGCCGGTGACGCGAGATGGAACACGAACGCAAGGGGCTCGTCGGCGGCGTACGGTTCTCTTATGTCGTGCTCGACCAGCCGAAACGCGCGGTGATCGATCAGATGCCGGATGTTGTCGTAGGCGCCGGTGAGAAAGTTGTCGAGGCAGACGACCCGTGCTCCTTCATCTATCAAGCGGTCGCATAAATGGGATCCCAGGAAGCCGGAACCGCCGATGACGAGAGCAGTATCGGTCACGACTCCACCGTCGCGCGACCAACGGAAACGTAGGTTAGTCCGTGTCCTCGCATCGTTTCGAGCGCAAATAGATTGCGCCCGTCGAGCACGATCGGGAATCTCAGCGCCGCCTTCATCTCGGCCGGATCCAATGCGGCGAACTCCCTCCACTCGGTAACGAAAACGGCAGCATCCGCGCCGGTCATCGCCTCCAGCGCCGATGCGGACATCGTGACGGAAGAGGGCAAAACCTCCTTCGCGGCAGGCATGGCCACCGGATCATAGGCACTGACCGTCGCCCCCTCGTCGAGAAGCTGCCGGATGACCGCGATCGACGGCGCCTCGCGTAAATCGTCGGTTCCGGGCTTGAACGCAAGACCGAGGACGGCGATCCGCTTGTCCTTGAGGTGCCATAGAAGCGCCCGCAGCTTGTTTACCAACCGGATCGGTCGCTCGGCATTGATCTTCTGAACTTCCCGGAGGAGGTCGAAGTTGCAGCCGACCTGATCGGCCAGGGCCGCGAACGCGGCGACGTCCTTCGGAAAGCACGAGCCGCCATAGCCCAAACCCGCATCGAGGAACGAAGCGGCGATGCGCGAATCGAGCCCGATTCCGGAGGCAACGGTCTCGACGTCGCCTCCGGTCGCCTCGCATATATCCGCGACCGCGTTGATAAAAGAAATCTTCGTGGCCAGGAATGCGTTGGAGGCATGCTTGATCAATTCCGCGGTCGGAACGTCGGTCACGACCACCTTGCAGTTGGACTGTTCCGTGATGGGCCGGTAGAGGTCGAGCAGGATGTTAGTTGCCCGCTGTGAGTCGGACCCGATCACGATGCGGTCCGGATCGAGCGTGTCCGAAACCGCCGAACCTTCTCGCAGGAACTCCGGATTCGAAACAACATCGACGTCATCCACGCCGAGCATCCTCAGCATTTCGGACAGGCGACGCCCGGTGGTCACCGGAACCGTGCTCTTCTCTACGAGAGCAACATAGTGCCCGTTCAGGTGCATGGCGAGTTCATGCGCCACCCCCTCGACCTGGCTGAGATCCGCTTCACCGGATGGCTTGGCGGGGGTTCCCACGCAGATGAACACCGCATCTGCGTCGCTGATCGCATCCTCGATGCCGTGGCAGAAACGGAGGCGTCCCGATGCCTTGCCCGTCTCGACCAACTCGGCGAGACCCGGCTCGAAGAACGGCATGATCCCTCGTCTGAGGCCGTCGATCTTCTCCGGCAGCGCATCCACAGCGACCACGTCGTGGCCGATGTGCGCAAAACAAGCGGCGCTCACGAGCCCGACATGTCCGCTCCCGACGATCCCTACTTTCATCAGCCCTTCCCCTGTGTCGTAAATACGCGCCCGGTTCTGCCGATCGCGTCCTGCAACTCGGATCTGATCTCATCCCGGCCCTCCATCGGCGCACAGATATATATTTCGTGACCCGGCCGCTCCACTACACGCATCCCGGCCGATCGCAACATCGCTTCGATCGCAGCGTGGTTCGGCGCCCACCAGTTCGTCGGATCTCCCGCCAAATTTCGCTCGATGAAAGCCATCTTCGGCCATCCCGGGTGCAGCATGCGGTCGCGCTCGTCGATTCCAAGGTCTTCCGGAGGCTCGACCTCTTCTTCCCCCGGCATCGTGAGCGTCTGAAACACCAAAAGCTTGCCCGTCTTCGATGCAACGAGATCGAAAGCAAGGAGGGGGTAGCGAAGATGGTAGAGAACCCCCATGAACAAAACGAGATCGAAAGACTCGCGCATGTCGGCAAGATCGTAGACGCCCAACCTCTCGAAGCGAACGCTCCCCGAAAACCCGAACATCGGCGCCGCCCAGCACGCTTGCTCGAGATAGTGCTCGTCGTGATCGATGGCGAGGACGTCTGCCCCGCGATCCGCCAGCGCGAACGAATAGAAACCCGCGTTGCACCCGATATCGAGTACCGACCACCCGTGGAGATCCTGTGGGATATGAGCCTGGAGTTGCTTCCATTTGAACGAGGGAAAGTCACCGAGCGGGTGGTCCGGCGCGGTTTGGTGGCCGGAAGGCAAGTGGAGGTTGTGAAACCACGGCGCCAGCGAATCGATGCGACGATCGATCTCGTCGCCTGCCCGTCCGCGGCCCATCGATTGCAGCGTCATACCGCCTGCCGTGTGCCGAGAGGATCATTCAGCACGAGCGCGACCAGCCGGCGCGCCCTTTTCTCTGCCGTGTGGCTCTTCAGGACGCGCTCCCGCGCACGATTACCGATCGCGCACCGCTCCTCTTCGCCGACATCCTCGAGATACGCCTTCACCTGGTCGGCGCTTTTTGCCACGAGAATCTCGCTGCCGATCACGAACACGTCGTCGATGCCCGTCCACCAATCCGAGATCACCGGGACTCCACAGGCGGCAGCCTCGAACAAGCGGACACTGGGGGAGTATCCGGCGCGAACCATTTCCGCTCGCGTCACGTTCAGCGTGAACCGCTGGGCGTTGTAGAAGCGGCGGTGCCGTTCCGGCGGAAGGTGCTCGATGCGCTCCACATTTGAAGGCCACAAAATGGATGGCGGGTACTGAGGCCCCGCCACCACGAACCGGCGCCTCGGTGTGGATCCCGCGACGCGAACGAGGAGCTCGTCCACCGCCGGCTGACGATCATCACTATAGGTACCGAGATAGCCGAGGTCCCAGCGAACCTCGGCTTCTTCCGGGAAATGGAGATCGGGATCGACGACGCAGTAAAAAGCCTCTGCTCTCGGCGCGCCGTAAGTCTTCTCGATCCGCTCCAGGGTAGGCCCTCCGGTGAAGGAGAGGTAGAGGTCGTAACGCGGCACGAGATCGCGCGCCAAGTATTCGCGGTCCCCCGCCTCTAACTTCGCCAGCGTCACCGGCGTATCGATGTCGTAAAACGCCTTGACGCCGGTCGCCTCATCGCAAACGAGCTCGCCGACCTGGGCGCCCTCGGGAACGTACGAGCCCACGATCACGACGTCTGCCGCCCTAATCCTGCCCAGGTGATTCCGTCGGAGCTCGGTAACGGAGTCGTACAAGAATGTCTCGCCCCACGGTGGATCCGGCAGATCTCGCTGCTCCGCATACCAGGGCATATCTCGTTCGAGGAAGGTCACTCGATGCCCTTGTTCCTCCAGCGCTCGCATAAGGGCTCGATAGTTGGTCGCGTGACCGTTGCCCCACGATGAAGTGACCGAAAGCCCGATGAAGACGATTTCGAGGCTCGTCACCGATCGCCCTCCAGAATCGACTCGACGAGTTCGGCGCGGTGAGCGTAGGTGTGCTCCGCAAGAATTCGGCGGCGCGCGGCATCGCCGATCGATCGGGCGCGATCGGGCGTCAGCGTTCGAACCAACGAGACGACGTCGTTACCGTCGTGCGCCACCAGCACTTCCGCGTCCGGATCGAGAAACATCTCGATTCCCTCCCAGGCATCTGTAATCAAGCACGCGCCCGCTCCTGCCGCTTCGAACACTCTCGTAGCAGGGGAATACCCGTTCGACGCCATCGACTCACGGGACACGTTCAATACGCACAACGATGAGCAGTTCACCGCATTGTGGTCCTGCGGGCTCACGTGACCGAGGTATGTCAAATTCGGAAAACCGATCTTGTCTTCCCAGCCGGAGCCTCCCAGGACATACCGGTGGTCACGATCGACCTGCACTGCGCGGAAGAAGAAGTCCTCGACCCTCTCCTCGCGGTCCGGGAGGCGGTTTCCGAGGAACGCGAGATCGCCGGCGAAGCGCCGATCGAACGCAACCGGATAATGCGTCGTCTCATCGAGTGCGTTGTAAATCGGGATGCACCGGCTTGCGCCGATTGCCTCATAGCGTCGAATCACCGGCCGGCCGCCGCCGTACGTAAAGACGAGATCGTAGTGGGGAATCAATGCCCTCAGGCGCTCGGAGGGATCGCTCTCGATGTGGGTCAGGGTGGCGGGGGCATCGACGTCCCAAAAGACGACGGCGTTCGACGGCCGCTTTAGCTCGAGCACCGCCTCTTCGAGCAACCAATCAAAGACGCCGACGCCACTCGCCTTCACGATCACGTCGGCCGCAGATGCGCGCGCAACCGTACGCCGCACGTCGTCTTCGGAGCCGGCCGAGTACACGACGACTTCGGCCCAAGGGGGGTCGGAAATATCGCGGTGCGCTTGCCGATCGAACGCGTCCGGCTCGTAAAAGGTGACGTGATGACCCCGTTCGTAGAGGTTGCGGACGATTCCGCGGTAATAGGTGCAGGCTCCATTCCAATAGGCGGACACGAGGCTCGAGCCGAAGAAGGCAATCTTCACGATGCGTCCCGGTAGATCGCCAACAACTCGTCGACGCGGTGCGCACAGGTATGGCGCGCCCTGATGGTTTCCAGTCCGTTTTGCGCCAATTGATCCGCGAGCGATCCATCGTTGAGCACCTCCTTCAGGTGCATCTCCATCTCCGCCCCCGAACTCGCCACCAGGTAATCCCGACCCGGACGAAACAGAGCCTCCGAGTCTTCCCACGGCGCACTGATCAGCGGAATGCCGCACGCCAACGCCTCAAAGACGCGAATGGTCGGAATGCCGGGCATTCGACGCGCGTAGGGCCGCCGGGGGACGTGAACGGTTACCCGATGGCGAGCGAAGGCACGAGGGACATCGTGGTTCGCAATCCAACCGGCGAACTCCAGCCCGCTACCGGCCACCGCACGTTGCGCAGACATCGAATAGCGCACGCCGTGAATGGTTCCAGAGAGCTCCAGAGCCCGAACCGGCTCGAGCAAGTACTCGTTCAACTCCTGCGCGCGTTCGTCGTCGCCCATGTTGCCGATCCAGACGAGATCGCGCTCCGGGGCCCGCGGGAGCGGCGAGAACACACGAACATCCGCCGCTTCGTGCCACGTCCATGCCCGTCTCGTCCATCCCCTTTCGAGGTAGAGATCGCGCAGGATTGCACCGAAGGCGAGAACGCCGTCGTAGTCGGACAAGTCGAACCGCGCCATCGTCTCGGGTTGGGTCACGGCCCGATGATGAGTATCGTGGAATACAAGGAAGAACTCCTTAGAGCGGCGCACCCGGCCGATGCGTGACACGAGCTCCGGCTCGTTCCACTCGTGGACGATGACGAGATCTGCTCCCTCGAGCGCGCCCTCGAGGTCCAGAGAATCCGGGTGGTAGAGAAGGCTCGTTAAATGGGGGAACCGTTGTACGAATCTCGCTTCGGCGCGGGCGTCTTCGTTGCGAAGGTTGCGCAGACTCCATCCATCGGCGGGTTCGTAGACGTCAACCGCGTGTCCTCGTTCCTTGAGCTCGGAAATCACGCCTCGGATGAAGTGGGCATTGCCGTGATTCCAGTCGGAGATCAGTGAATGGACGAAGAACACGATTTTCATGGGCGTCCACCGACCGATCCGGTCACCGGCTCGAACAAGGTTTCGTAGCACGCGGCGTAGGCACCTCCGGTCGACGACATCGAGTAGCGGGCGGCTCGACGACGAGCCGCCGCCTGCCGCTCCACCAATGTCGCCTGATTTCGAATCAGCCCGTCCAGAGTATGTGCCAGTGCATCGTCATCCTCGGGCGCGACGTAGGTGGCGGCGTTTTCCCACACCTCGCGCAGAGAAGGGATGTCTCCCAGCACCAGAGCGCAACCCGCGATTGCCGCCTCGAGCGCCGCCAGACCGAACGGCTCGTACAGGGCGGGCTCGACGAAGATAGACGCTCGGGCAAAAAGGGCCGCCACATCTTCGGCGTCGAGAGGGCCGAGCGAGCGCACGCCGGGCATATCGCCGCTGCCCGCGACCACAAGCGGCCAGTCGAGATCCCGCGCCGCGGCCGCCGCCGCCTGAAGGTTCTTCGCGGGGTCCCACACGCGACCCGCAGAAACCATGAGCGGCTCCTTTGTGATTGCGGCCGGCGCGTTCGCAGACCGTGCATTCGGGATCACCACGCTCGGTGTTGCGAACCTGTATGCGTCGGCGAGCCCGTTGAGCATTGCCCGGGTCGGAGCGACCACCAGATCCGCCGCCCGCAAGCCGTTTGTGACCCTTGCTCGATACTCGTCCCACTCCGGAGGCGGTTCGCGGTGCTCCACCGAGCGCCACCACGTAACGACGTCGGAATGGGCAACGACGACAATCCTGCGCCCCCACTCCAGCGACCCATGGCTGAAACCATTTAGGTGGACCAAATCCACGTCGTGCAGATTCGCGAGGGTCAACAACCACTCACCCGCGGCATCCACGTCGCTCCACGCCCCCGGCATCCACTCCAACGCGAGCGGACGGAACTCCCAGCCGAGCAGCCCGATCCTCTCGAGTTGTTTGCGCTGGGAATCGGTCAGGCTGCCGCCCATCGCGGCGATGAAGACCTCGTGGCCCTCGCGCTCGAGATAGGTAGCGAGATCGACCGAATAGGTCCACACACCTCCCACGCAGTCGGTGGTCATCAAGATTTTCATGGGAGTCGCCCATATATGCGATCGACGGTGCGGGCGACGGAGATGCTAGATCGAACTTCACATTCAAAACCGGCGCCGGTCTCCAGCGCACGTGCCCAATCGATCAAGGCCCGGCCCCCCCAATCGTCCGGAGGTGTCGCCAGCGTCGTGGTGGATCTCCCGTCGTAAAGGCTCGCGACGAAGTCGTAGAACGAGCCGTGCACGTTGCGGACCGATGCCGCGGCTCGGGACCCATAGATGTGCGCTTCGATCACCGCGTCGCGCCCGATCGGAAGGAACCAGGAGCACGCGATACGCACGACCTGTCCGTTCGCCATCGTCAGTTCGGCAACCGCATAATCCTCTACGCGATCCGTCGCTTCGACGATCCGTTCGCCGCCGGCAAACAAGTTTGCAGAAACAGAAAGCGGTTCGTCTTCGAGCGTGGTGATTGCAAGATCCACCAGATGAGTTCCCAGATCGATTACGCATCCTCCGCCGGACAACGCGGGGTCGAGAAACCACCCCTTGTCGGGTCCGTAGGCATTGTGGAAGACGAGGTCTAGGGCGTAGACGCTGCCCAAACGTCCCGAACGTGCCGCTGCCCGGGCCGCGGCGAAAGCTTCGACGCGCCGATAGGAGAAATCAACCCCCAACAAGACATTGCGCCGCTCCGCCATATCGACGATCGCTTCCGTTTCCGCAGTCGTTCTTGCCAAAGGTTTCTGGCAAAAAACCGCCTTCCCACGCTCGAGACACGCAAGAGCCTGACCGGCATGCAATGCGCTGGGTGTCGCCAGCACGACCCCATCGACGTCGTGATCGAGCACCGCCTCGAACGACGTTTCGATTTGCTGGCAACCCACCTCAGCCGCCGCTTTCGCAGCAGTTTCCTCATCGGAATCGCAAACGACGACGGCCTCTGCAGCGCCGGCCTTTACGACGCTCTCCATGCGGGACCGTCCGATCCAGCCGATTCCGACGAACGCAAGACGTGATCGCGTCATGTTTGCACGACCGCTTTGAGAAAACCTTCGGGCCGTTGGATCAGGGTATCGAGCGCACGGTCCAACTCGGAAAGGTGAAACGAGTGCGTAACTAGCGGGGACAGATCGATTGTTCCGTCGCCGACTGCACGAACCGCCCTCCGAATGCCCTCCACGTAGATCGCTGGATCTCGCTCGTGTGCGTTCACGACGTCTATCCCGCGCCAATTCCACGACTGCATGTTCACGGTTCGCCCGGAATCCTGGTGATAGCCGGCGATCACCAGACGACCGCGAACCTTCACCAGGTCGGAGGCGACGTCGAGCGTGGTCTGGCGCCCTGCAGCCTCTACGGCCACATCGCATAGTTCCCCCGCAGTGAACTCGGCAACGCGCCCCATCACGTCGGCGGCGTCCAAAGAGATTGCTTGCTGTGCACCGCAACGTCGAGCGACATCCAGCGAAAACGGACGGCGTGAAAGTGCCACCACCCGTGCCCCGGCCGCAGTGGCGAGCTGGATCAGTATTGCCCCCATGAACCCGACTCCCACGACCGCGACGTTCGACCCCCTGCCGATTCCCGACCGAGCGAACACGTTCATCGCGCATGCGACTGCCTCCGCGGGAAAGGGATCTCGAACGTTGTCCGGAAGCGCGACTACGGCGTTCGAGCCCGCGACGTCGTAGCTCCCGTACGCGTGATGAGTGAGCGCCGCGACTCGACAGCCCGGAGCCACATCGGTCACGGCAACGCCGACCTCTTCGACGACGCCCCACCCCTCATGCCCGGGAGCCCCGGGGGCGAAGGGATAGTCAAACCACTCGCGCCCCTCCCAGACTGCGACGTCGGAGCCGCAGATGCCGCTGCCCTCGATCCTGATCACGACCTCGTTCGGTCCGGGCCGCGGCACGGGGAGATCTTCGAATCGGATCGACCGGGGGCCGTCGATGACGGCAACTGCGGACTTCCTCGTCCGGGTCGGCGCCTCGGGCGTTCCCGCAGTCATCTCGGCGGCCCTGCAGGAACCCCCAGGACCTCCCGTCGTTCCTCGCTCAGCCATTCGTAGAGGTCGCGGATCCCCTCGCGCACCGACACCTTTGGCGTCCATCCGGTGGCGGCTTCAAACGCCGAGGTATCCGAAACGTAGTAGCGCTGATCCCCGCGGCGCCACTCGGAGAATCGGGTCTCGGGAGCCGAACCGTGAATGTCTTCGATGATCTCGAGGACTTCCAGCAAGCTAACGCTGTTACCGGGTCCGCCGCCGATGTTGAAGGCGCGTCCGTCCATCAGTGCCGCCTCTTCCGAGAGGACCTGGCGCATCGCATTCACGAGATCGTCGACGAAGAGGATGTCTCGCACCTGTTTCCCGTCGCCGTAGATCTCGATCGACTGCCCCTCGATCGCGCGAATCAAAAAATGCGCGACCCATCCTTGGTCTTCGGTTCCGAATTGATGAGGGCCGTAAATGCAACTCATTCTTAAAACGGCACTTCGGATGGCGAAGGTCCGGGCGTAGTCGAGCACGTACTGGTCCGCAGCACCTTTTGAACAGCCGTAGGGGGTGTGCAGCTCCAGCGATGCGGTCTCGGACACGCCGCACGCGGCGAGGGCCGCGTCCTCCGGCTCGTAGCGGGTTGGCAGCTCGCGCAGCGCGACATGACCGAGATCTCCGTAGACCTTGTTGGTCGACGTGAACAGAATCGACGGAGGCGTCTCGAGGCGGCGCATCTCCTCGAGCAGGTTGACGCTGCCGGTGAGGTTCACCCCGAGGTCGTGAACCGGGTCCCCAATGCTGCTCGTCACCGCGACCTGGGCGGCTAGATGAACGACTTGATCGACACCATCCAGTGCGCGACGAACGGCGAAACGATCGCGTATATCGCCGAGCTCCGGCCGGATAAGTGCTCCATGTTGCTCTATCAACCACCGAAGATTTTGCTCGACCCCGGGCCGAGAGAGGTTGTCGAGCACTATCACGTGCGTTCCGGCCTCGGCGAGAGCATGCGCCATGTTGGTTCCAACAAAACCGGCGCCGCCGGTGATCAAAGTGGTGAGTCCCTCTCGCGTGACCTGGGCCCGCCGCTTTCCCAGCTCGGCAAAGCTTCGGACCCCTTCAAAGCCTTGATCCGCCCACACACGGGCCGGCAGCTTCGGCCTGCCGGTCGTATCGAAGAGACCAAAGTGGTAGGCCCGTTCGTCCGCGTGGAATCCGTCGAGCGTCTCCCGCTCGGGAGCGAGGTCCTCTGCGCTGTACCAATAGACGCGCGGCACGGGAGCCTCGGCGACGGCGACCAGTTCCTGCAGCATGCGGTATTCGTCGTGCTGCCACGTAGAAAACCCGCACTCGGTGATCCATATCTCTGCAGAGGACTGGTGGCGGTCGAGCACCTCTTGCGGACGGTCTACCTGGCGGGTCCATCCATCCCATACCGCTTCCCACGTTCCCGGAAATCCATGGATTCCGAGGACGTCTATATCTCTCATGGCCCCGCGCCGGAACATCAGATCCAGCCAGTTGGGATCCATCGGGCTCATCCCGCCGAGCACGCTCTTGAGTCCATGCTGCTTTACCACGGCGGCGGCGGCCCCGATCATTTCCGCAAAGATCGTCCAGGACGGATCGACCGTCCAGTCCCATTCGATGAAGTTGTTGGGCTCGTTCCACAACTCGACATATGCGAACGAATGGCCGTACCGCTCGAGGAGCAAATCGATGAATCGTGCGTAATCGAGCGGGTCCTTCGGCGGAGACGACGTCTTGGGCAAGAGACCGAGGTGGGTTGGGGTGTACAACACGCACGGCATTACCTCGAAGTGCTTGGTCAGCGTGGGCAGCAACCAGTCATAGAACTCGGCGCCGCCGTCACCGACGTAATCGTGCCACGAGACCGATGTCCGCAAGTGCCCTACGCCGAGCATGGTCAAGCCTTCGATCACTCGCTCGACCTTGGCGCGGTCGTTGAGATGGAAGTAGGAGACCACGCCGAATTCGGGATTGCCCTTACGCTCCCGGTCTCCGCCCTCGGAGGAGGGCGGCTCCGGCTCCCCGGGAAAACGGATCGTATCGACGATCCCCGTCACCTGGTCAGCCCTCTCCGGCTGAGCTCACCGGCGGCATCGTCCACCCGGTCGATCGCAACCTGGTCGGCCAGCCACTCCGCCAGATCCTCGAGACCCTCCTCCAGCTGCACCTCGGGCTCGAAGCCAAGAACCTCCCGGGCGAGCGCGATGTCGGCGAAGCAATGGCGGATGTCCCCGGCCCGGTACTTCCCGGTGATATCAGGCTCGATATCCGTCTTCCCCGTCGCCTTCGCAAGCTGCTGCGCGATTTCGATCACGCTCGAGCTTCGGCCGCTGCCGATATTGAGGATGCGTCCGGGTGCGTTGTCGGCCGTGAGGGCAAGGCGACACGCCCGAGCGACGTCCTTCACCGACACGAAGTCCCGGCGCTGCTCCCCGTCTTCGAAGACGAGTGGTGGCTTTTGATTGAGGTAACGGGCCGCGAAAATGGCAAGCACGCCGGTGTAGGGATTGGAGAGCGCCTGATCGCGTCCATAGACGTTGAAGAAGCGCAGGGCGACGGCCGGTACGTCGTAGGTAGATCCATAGAGCAGGCACATGCGTTCCTGATCGTATTTACCGAGCGCGTAGATCGACGACAAGCTCACGGGTTTGGTCTCTGGCGTCGGCACCGGTTCGAGGGCGCTACCGTCGCGGCCGAACGGATTCCACTCGTGGCGAGCCAGTTGCCCGGGTGAACGCTCGACGTCCGCATGCAGGGCACCGTCGGGCGAGCGGTAGAGGCCCTCGCCGTAGACGCTCATACTCGACGCGACCAGCAGACGCCCGAACGATCGGTCGGTCATCGCCTGGAGCAACACCCCGGTGCCGTACGAATTGACGCCCGAGTAATCGGCGATCTCATACATGCTCTGTCCCACGCCGACCTTGGCGGCAAAATGGACGACGTAGTCGATGCCGTCGATTGCTCGCCGCAATGCGTCCAAGTCCCGGATATCCGCCTGGACCAACTCGACTTCTTTGTCGAGGTAATCCGGACGCGAACGGGCTTCATGAACCTGCGGGCTGAGGTCGTCGAGGGCGCGGACGTGAAAACCTTCTCCAAGGAGTTCTCGCGCCACATGGGACCCGATGAAACCGGCGCCGCCGGTGATCAAGACGTCTGCCACGGCCCTCCTTCTCTAAGCCGGTTCGCCTCGTGCCTGATGGTGCGCCGGAACGAGGCGCGCACCAACCTTAGACGCGGCATAAGAGCAGCCGCCGAATCCATGTACTCCATATCCCCTCCACCAGCTTCTTCATACATGAGTGGGAGCATTTTCGCGGAATGAGGTGTTGACCGCGACACCCCGCGGGTAGGACCTTTGAAATGTCCCGAAAGACGCTCGCTCTATTCGTCACTACGGGAAGATGCGGTACCCAGTGGCTGGCCGAGAACCTGCGGGATCTCTACTCCGACGTTGCCGACGTTGAGCACGAACCTATTCGTGCGCAGTATCGATGCAGGGAGTTCTTTCGCGGTTACGACAGGACCGAGGACATGCTGCAAGTCGATGCCATTCGTCACCACCTCGACGAAGTCGACGCAGTGATTGGTGAAGGCAATACCTACATCGAGACCGGATGGCCGCTGTTCTCGGCGGTTCCGGCCTTCATCGCGCGCTTCGGCGACAATGTGCGGCTCGTTCACCTCGCGCGTCATCCCGTGCCGACATCCATTTCTCACATGGTCCACAAGACGTATGCGGGAAGCCCGCGCGTCGACGAATACACGCAGCTCGCAACCCTCGATCCGGCCTGTGGCGGCGTTTTCCAGAGTGAGCTTAGAGATCGTTGGGGCGTCTTGACGCCATACGAGAAGACGTTGTTCTGGTGGACCGAGGTCAACCTTTACGCAGAAGAACTACGCACCCGGTATCCGGAGGTGCCGTTTCATCGAGCCCGTTCCGAGGACCTGTTCGATCCGGCCACCGGCGCGATGGCCGCGCTGATCGAGTTCCTGGGATTGCCGGAGCGCGGTTCGCTCGAAGGCGCAACGACACAGCGGGTCGATCGGTGGCATCACCGGACCGAGGACGACTTCGACTGGCGCCTCATCCACGCACACTCCGCCGCAGTCGAAGTGGCGCAAAGACTCGGATACGACCTCGAAGCGGTCGATTCCGACTCTCTGAACGCGCGCTATTCAGCGTAGCCGGTGCCTATCGAACGTGAATCGTTTCCCGGGCTCCGGACGGGGGAACCTTTTACAAGAGGAAAAAGGAGGTGAACGATGGCGAAGAATCACGGATCTTCGGTGAAGAACGACAAACAATACGAAGCGCTTCGCGACGAAGGCATGAGCAAGAGCAAAGCAGCACGGATCGCGAACGCGTCGCACAACGAAGGCAAATCGAAGGTCGGCCGCAAAGGCGGAAAATCCGGAGCGTACGACGACTGGTCGAAGCAGGATCTCTACAACAAGGCGAAAGAGGTGGGGATCGAAGGTCGGTCGAGTATGGGCAAGAAGGACCTCATCTCGGCACTGAGAAACCACTGAACGACCGGCCGCAGCGTTGACATGTATACCCTGGGGGGGTATGGTACTACTCGGCCCCACAGGAGGAGGCAATAGGCATGGCGACGCTGGGCACTTCGGCGACTGAAGAAACCGGGCCGCACCACGATCCCGGGTTGACCGCGGACCACGGCAAACCCGACCGCGGCAGTGAAGGGCGCGGAGATCACAGTCATCACGACGCGGCGCAGTTTCGCGACCGGTTCTGGATCACCCTCGGGCTGACGATCCCGGTCGTCTTCTTCAATCACATGTTCCAGGAGTTACTCGGCTACACGGCTCCTCGTTTCGCCGGAAGCATGTGGATCTCCCCGGTGCTGGGCACGATCATCTTCATCTACGGGGGATGGCCGTTTCTCGTCGGTGCGGTTCAAGAGGCGAGAACCCGACGACCCGGAATGATGCTGTTGATCGGGCTCGCGATCACCGTCGCCTTCGCCGCCAGTGCGGCGACGGAGTTCGGCGCCTTCGACCTGGACTTCTGGTGGGAGGTCGCCGCGCTGATCACGATCATGCTGCTGGGCCACTGGCAGGAGATGAAGGCGATCGGCCAAGCGGGCAGTGCACTGGCCGCACTCGCGGAGTTGTTGCCCGACGACGCGGAACGCGTGACAGACGCCGGGACCGAAACGGTGCCGATATCGGAGCTGGGACAGGGTGACGTAGTCCTCGTGCGCTCCGGGGCCCGCATTCCCGCCGACGGTCACGTCATGGAAGGCACGGCCGACGTCGACGAGTCGATGCTCACCGGCGAATCGAGCCCGGTTACCAAGGCCACAGGAGACAACGTGACCGCGGGAACCGTGGCCACCGACTCTGCGATCCGCGTTCAAGTCGACGCAGTCGGGAACAACACGGCCCTCGCCGGCATTCAACGCTTGGTGGAAGCTGCGCAGAGTTCCCGTTCGCGCGCACAAGCGCTTGCCGATCGCGCGGCCGCCCTTCTGTTCTACGTTGCGATCGCCGCCGGGGTCGTGACCTACATCACGTGGACATTCTTGGGTGAACCGCGCAGCGCCGTCGAACGTACCGTGACCGTGCTGGTGATTGCGTGCCCGCACGCACTCGGCTTGGCGATCCCGCTCGTCATCTCCATCTCCACGGCACTGTCCGCTCGAAACGGAATCCTCGTCAAGGACCGCCTTGCCCTCGAGCGGATGCGCCAGATCGACGTCGTGTTGTTCGACAAGACCGGCACGCTCACGGAAGCCCAACACGTCGTGACCAACGTCTTTGCCGCCAACGGTGACGACGATGAGGCCCTCTCGCTGGCCGCCGCCGTGGAGGCAGACAGCGAACATCCACTCGCCCGAGCAATCGTGACCGCAGCCGGCGAGAAAGGATCGATCCCCCCCGCCACCGGATTCAGATCGATGACCGCGCGGGGGGTCGAAGCAGTGGTGGGTGGACGCAGGCTCGCAGTTGGTGGCCCGAAGCTGATGCAGGAACGAGGCGCTGAAGTCCCCGCTAACCTCCGGTCGACAGTCGAGCACGCACGCAACCGCGGCGCGGCGGTCCTGTTCCTGCTCGAGGGAAATGACGTGCTCGGAGCATTCGCGCTGGCAGATCGGGTGCGTGACGAATCCCGGGACGCGGTGAGAACTCTGCACGATATGGGCATCCGGGTGGCGATGATCACCGGCGACGCCCAGCAGGTGGCCGCAGCCGTCGCCGACGAGCTGAAGATCGACGAGTTCTTTGCGGAGGTTCTCCCGGAGGACAAGGATTCCAAGGTGGCCGAACTCCAACAGGGAGGTCGTCGCGTCGCAATGGTTGGGGACGGAGTGAACGATGCACCGGCGCTTGCTCGCGCGGACGTAGGTATTGCAATCGGCGCCGGAACCGACGTCGCGATCGAATCGGCCGGGGTAATCCTTGCCTCGGATGACCCGCGATCGGTTATCGGGGTAATCAAGCTGTCGAAGGCCTCGTACCACAAGATGGTGCAGAACCTGGTATGGGCCACGGGGTACAACGTGTTCGCCATCCCTCTCGCGGCCGGGGTTCTCACGTGGGCCGGTGTCAATCTTTCCCCGGCCGCGGGTGCGGTATTGATGTCGCTATCGACCATAGTCGTGGCGACAAACGCTCAGTTCCTGCGTCGCATCGACCTGCGGCCGGGGAAAGATTGACACCGGCCCACGTGAGAACC
>Ga0247713_1000361_pt1 | contig 29550 bp, 24 predicted proteins | sample 21E_NmetaG_FD_189936 | JGI IMG/M metagenome (GOLD analysis project Ga0247713, IMG submission 189936) | Soil microbial communities from hillslope of Landscape Evolution Observatory, University of Arizona, Oracle, AZ, United States - 2-1-E_N | ecosystem: Engineered > Artificial ecosystem >...
CGGGAAGCTGCCGATGGTCGGCGAAGAGAAGGGCGATGCGACGAACACTCTCAACTGTGCTCGTTCTGGCATTTGTCCTGTCGTCTGCTGTCGCGAAGGGCGCGCCGAAGTACAAGCGACTGGGCGACGACGCGACCGATGGAGTGTAGATGCGCACGTGCACGTCGGGCCCGAGACGCATTACGCGGATTCGTTCGCAACCACGAAGACGTTCGTGATTCCTTAGGCCTTCTTAGGGCCGCTCGAAACGAAGCGCATCGCCCTGGTTCGAGTTCCCCTCGAGAAACCGGGTTCCCGCGATCTCGCGTTCGAACTTGCCGTTGTAATCGAGGATGTAAAGGCCGTTGCGCACGTCGACCACATAGATGAGGCCGTCGACGACGATCGGAAACGACCACACGACGACCTTGTCTCGCCCCGACGACAGCGCCGGGTCTTCGGTCACGACGGCGGGAAGTGGGTCGGGAACGAACTCCGCGGCTTGCTTGGGCGACGCCGGATTTTTCAAATTCACGATCTGAAGGCCGCCGGCATGCCACGAGATCAACGCCAGGTTGCGCGTCAATGTCGGATTGTGTGCGGACCACGACGACAGACTGTTGCGGTCGGGGGTGTTCTCCGGCGACGAGCAGAACCTTTCTTTGTTTTGTTCGATCTTGTATTCCGAGACGACTCTGGGGCGCGCCGGATTTCCGATGTTCACGAGGCGCGTCCATCCCCACGGACAACCGTGGTCGGGGAGCAGGCCGGGGATCCTTCCGTACACCTCGTCGGTGACGAGCATCCAGTCGCGTCCGGGAAGCTTCGCCGCACTATGCGCGCCGGGGTCGCCCCAGCTGACGCGGTTTTGCAGTGGCGTCACCAGCTTCGCCTCCGGGTTCTTCACGCCCTTCGTGAACTCGGACACGTCGAGAATGAACGAGCCTCCCCCGAGATACGCGACGTATGCGCGCGCGCCGTCGTTGGAGACCGTCAGCGAATGCAGCCGGTTATCGGTCTGGGGGTCGGGAATGACGGTCGTCCACGTTCCGAGTTCTTTGAACTTGCCTTCACGCCACCCGGAAATATCCGTGACGACCAGTTGGGCCTCCTGTCCCGACGGCGACGATTGGAACAGCAGTGCCCGGCCCTTGCGATTCGGATCCACCCACAGGTAAAACTCGTGCGGGTTGTGCGTGGGGACGTATTCGGAAACGAGTTCGGGCGCGCCCGCGTTATCACCCGAGATGTCGTAGAAGCGGTAGTTGTCGTCCATTACCGCCTGCGTCGGCGAACAGGCGTGGATGAGCGGGCTGCAGTTAGACGCGAGGTTGAGCACGATGAGCGCGTCTTCATCGCGCCACACCCGCAACTCTCGCGATGTCTCGCCGGGCACACCCTCGTTCGGGGGCCCGATCTGTCCCGTCACCTCCGGCGCCGACGGATCGGAGACGTCCACCACCATCACGCCGGCATTCGGATGAAGACCGTCCGTGCGGCTTCCGATGTAGGCGTGATCGTTGTGCACCGCTAGGGCCGCGTTCATCCCGCGGTTCATGAGCGGACTGTGTCCAACGAGTGTGCTCTCGCCCTGGACGATGGGGGCTTCGTTTTCATGACCCGCCGCCCGGGGGGACGCCGCAACCGTGGCTGCGATAACCAAAGCGAGCAGAAGGGATCCGGTCGCGCCCGCCACGCGCTTTCTCTTTTGAAGGATCGTCTCCATCATCGTTTGGGTTCTCCGCCCGCCCGGTGGTTCCCTCTCCACTCCGCGGGTGATCGCCACCGCGGATCGGGGTAGACCGAACCGATATGGCCTCGACACCGGTCGCGAAGAAAATCGCGGATCGCTACACGATCTCGAGTCGTCTCGGCAGCGGCGGCATGGGTACGGTGTGGCGCGCCGAGGACGGGGTCTTGCGCCGCGAGGTGGCGGTCAAAGAGGTGAGCTTTCCCTCGTCGCTGAGCGACGACGAGCGAGAGTCCCTGCGCGCCCGGGCGCTCAGGGAGGCGCGCGCCGCGGCCGGGCTCACCCATCCCGGCGTAGTGACGGTCTACGACGCCATCGAGCAGGACGAGCATGTCTACATCGTGATGGAGCTGGTCGATGCTCCGACCCTCCAAGACATCGTCGACCGCAACGGGCCGATCGCTCCGGATCGCGCCGCCGAGATAGGCCTCGAGCTTCTCGATGTTCTCGAGGCGGCGCATGCCGCCGGCATCGTGCACCGCGATATCAAGCCGGCGAACGTCATGGTCCCGGATGACGGTCGAGTGAAGCTCGCCGACTTCGGCATCGCCGCAGTCACCGACGATCCCAAGATCACCGGAACCGGCATGGTCATGGGGTCACCCAAATTCATGGCGCCGGAGCAGGCGACGGGCGAGAAGGTTACGCCCGCCACCGACCTGTGGTCGCTGGGGGCCACGCTTTACTTCGTGGTCGAAGGCGTCGGGCCCTTCGACCGAGGGCAATCGATGGCGACCCTCACCGCGATCGTGCACGACGAACCACGCGCCACCACCCGCGCCGGTGTACTTCGCCCCGCGCTCGCCGCATTGCTGCAGAAAGATCCCGACGCTCGCATGAAACCCCCCGCGCTGCGCGCGCTGTTGCGCGACTCATCCGGCGCCGGAAGCACGCCGACTGCCACCGCCGTTGCCGCGGACCTCGTCACGCCGACCGAAATCGCCCCCGCGGAGCCGGCGCCGACGGAACGGCCGCCGCGCCGCCGCCCCCCTGCCGCGGCCGCCGAACGGAGCACGAGGCGCGGGTTGATGTGGACGGCGGCACTCGTCCTGCTGCTGATCGCAGTGGTTGCGGCCGCCGCTCTCCTCAATTCTCGGGACGGCGCGGGCGAGGGGGAGCGCGAGCAACCGAGGAACGCGGCGCCGGCCGATCCCGAAAACGAGGCGCCGCCCGAGGAGGACACCGCCGAAGAGCCGTCGGGAACCGTTCCCGCCGACTGGGAGAGGTTCACGTACGACGACCCCGGCTTTTCGATTTCGCACCCGCCCGAGTGGGGGATCGAGGAAGGTTCGTGTGACGCCGACTGCATCGATTTCAGCGATCCCGCGACCGGCAGCTACCTGCGCCTCGACTGGCAGAGCCCGCCCGGAGACGACGCGGTCGCGGCGTGGCAGGCGCAATCGGAGTCGTTCGGTGACGCGCACGAAGACTACGAGGAGATCGGTATCGAGCAGGTGTCGTTCAAGGGGAGCGACAACGCGGCCTTGTGGGAGTACACCTACTCAGAGGGAGGCGCGGCGCTGCACGCCTACAACCTGGGCGTCGCGTTCGAGGACTACGGCTTTGCCCTCAACTTCCAAACCCACGAGGAAAACTGGGATGCGCAACAAGGACTGTGGGAAGCGTTCCAGGAATCGTTCGAGCCTCCCGCGTAAGAGCCTTTTCTCTACGAGCGCGTGAGCTCGTCGGGCGCATAGAAGCGGGCCGCGATCTCCGCGGTCTCCTCGGTCACCCGCTTTACCTCGTCGTTCGTCAGGCGCCGGGACCAGGTCGCGGCCGCGGCGCGGCTGTCGCGTCTCACCGCACGGCGTCGCCGGCGCGGCACGTCTTTCGGATTGCCTGAATCCGTGTCACTCCGGATCGCATCGGCGGCGCCGGTGGTCCACGGCAGTCCGACGGCGCGGTAGAGAGACTCGAACTCGGCGAGGGGATCTCTCGCGACCTCCTCGTACTTCACGAACTGCCACTCCGGCCGCTCGCGGCAAAAACGGGAGACGACATCGTAGATCGAGTTCCACATCACGATCCCTTCGCCAACGAGATCGACCTCTCCCCGGTAACCGCGGTACTCGTGAGCCCGGTGGCCCAGCAGGTCGCGCATCAACAGCTCCTGGGCGAGCCAGTTCCGCTCGTAGTCGAAGCCCCAGTTGAGCTTCTTGATACTCCCGACAAACGCGACCGGGTGACGAATCATCACGATTACCTGCGCGTCGAAGGTGTCGGCCAGCCACGGTGCCGAGAAGAGAGCCAGGGGGTCCTTCAACAGCGGACGAACACCGCGGCGACGGTAGCCGATGCTTTTGGCCCATTCGGGGATCTGCAGTGCGAGCTGTCTGGGGGTACGCGTCCGGCGGAGTGAGGCGCGAACCGGAAACCGCAGGTTCACGACGCGCTGGAGAGCGCTCCGGTAGAGGTGGTCGTTGTCGGCGCAGATGTACATGTACCAGTAGGGCATCGGTTCCGGCAGCCATCCCGGAGACCTGCTCGGCAGGAACGGCTCGTGGACGTAACCGAAGGCGCCGGAGTGCGCCAGCATCTTTCCCACCCACGTCGTCCCCGAGCGGTGCGAGCCGGTGACGAGGAGCGGACGGCGGCTAGCGGCGGGGAAGCCCGAGGAGGCTTCGGCAGGTTCGTTCGTCACGAAAAACCTCGAGGGCGCGCCGAAGCGCCGGGGCGAAAGACCTCGCCCGGCCATGACGGCCGGCGTCGATCATGTCGAGAAGTCCACCGGTAGAAGCCGGATCGCGCAGCGAGCGGCACGAGCCCCGCGCCCCATCCGGCGCGCGCTCCGGCGCCGGCAGGTCGAGGGGCCCCGACAGGTCGTGGAGGCCCGGGGTCGGCACCGGGGTGGGGGTGGGAAAGGCCCCGGGAAACGGCAGCGGGACGGGCTCGCCCGGATCTCTTCCCGGCAGGACCAGGATGCTGGATCCGACCGGGCGCTCCCACGAGTCGGATACCCGGTTCTTGACCTTGCCCTGCAGCCACATGGTCGTCGACCCCCCGCCGTCTAAGTTGAGGGCCGACACCGCGCCGAGACGCTTCATCAGCTTTGCGAACGCGGGGATGCGGAGGCCGACCGACCACCCCGGCTGCCGCCCGTCGACCGTGACCAGCAATATCTTTCCTTCGGCGGTCACGCCTATGCCCGTGCGCGGGTGCCGGTTGCAAAAGGACGACCCGGTGCAGCTTTCCGCGGTGATGGTCCCATTTTCGAGAAGCGACGGATTGCCGCCGACGGTGTCGACGATGCCGGGCCATCCCGTCGACCACGAAAGATGCACGGTCTCGCCGGGAACGAGGGATTGATTCATCGCGAACGCGTTTTCGCCGCCGAGGCGGGCCGTGAGGATGAATCCGCCCCGGCGCGCCATACGGCTGTCCGCGCACTTGAGTGCCTCGACCGTGAAGCTCTGCGATATGCCGATTTGTTCTTCACCCCAGCTAACCGAACCCTGTGGGAATAGGCGCGCCGAGCACGCATCGTGCGGCGGCCGGTAGGTCGAGCCGCCCTCGGGCGTGAGAACCGTGAAGGTGTTGGTTGCAGGTACGTCGTTCCACGCATCGATGCGCCACGCCTCGCCCGTGTCGGCTTGGGTGAGAGTCGAGCGGAACTTGGGATGACCGACGAAGGTCGTCGACTCGTCCTGCGCGATGGCAAAGTTCCGTCCGAATAAGAGCGGCGACGTGACCAGGCGCGCATCCTCCGCAAATGTATGCACGGGCCGGCCCGCGAACGGGTCGCTCGGAAGAAGCGTGTAGTCGCCGTTGATCGCCGCCACCGCGTTCCTGCGCGATGCCATCGAGCTCGTACGTTCGTGACCCGGAATCGTGTCGTTCGCCAGCTCCACATCAAGCGTGAGGTCGGTGGCGGGATCCATTTCCACAACACGAATCTGGTTGGGCCCCTTGTTGTCGTGTATTCGGTAGAAGACGAGACCGTTGCGGACCTTCTTTTGCCGGACGGTGTATCGCTCGTTCGAACGAATCGCTTGGGGCGTTGCCTCAACGGACGTGAGAGAAAAAGCTGCCGCGGTCGTAACCGCGGCAAGCAAGGCGAACAACTTCGTCGGGCACCTCCCCTCCACTCGCGCAGGCTAGCAAAGGCTGAATGCGGTGTCAGCAAGAAATGCCGTGATACCTTCCGCTGCGACGAAAACACAGAAACGATAGAGATGCCGCGGTGGCGGAGCGGGCACGGGATACGGAGCCCCCGCCGGCGACAACGACGAACATCGAGGAGGAACCCTGTCGAGCAGAGGAAAGCGCGCCGCCGCAATCGCTGCGGGTGTTGCGTTGCTGGCCGTAGGAGCGTTCTTCCTGCTCCGCGATAAGGCCGGCGAACTTCCGATTGTTGGGGGACTTGTCGAAGACACGAGGTGTCCCCTCACGAACCGGAAACCGGCGCGCGACGCGCTGGCCGAACGCCCCGCGGTCGCGGTGAAGGTGGAGAACAATCCGGTTGCGTATCCGCTGTCGGGACTCGAACGCGCCGAAGTCGTCTATGAGGAACCGGTAGAGGGCGGGCTGACGCGCTTCATGGCGATCTATCACTGCACCGACGCCGACAAGATCGGTCCGGTAAGGAGCGCGCGGGCCATCGACCCCGCGATCATGAATCCGTACACGCTGATTCTCGCGGCGGCCGGCGGCAACGACATCGTCCGCGAAGCACTCGCCGAAGAAGACGTCGTGCTGATCGACGAGGACGGCGCAGGCGACGCCATGGTGCGCATCGAGCGGGCCGGCATCGGCATCGAGCACACGCTGTATGCCAACAGCACCGCGTTACGAAAGGCCGGGCGCCGCGAATTTGACGACGCGCCTGTTGACGACATCTTCGCGTTCGGGGAACTGAAAGGTCGAGCCGCGCGAGCAACAACCATCAACATCACGTTCAGCGCCGGCGCGTCCGCCACGTACGAATGGAACGGAGATGCGTGGGCGCGATCCGACAACGGCACCCCCACCCTGGCCGAGAACGGCGATCAGCTGACAGCCGACAACGTGTTGATCGAAGAGCACACGATCAACTTCTCCGAAGTCGGCGACGTGCTGGGAGCGCCGTCTCCCGAAATAGAAGACGTGACCGGATCGGGCAGAGCGGTGTTGTTCCGAAACGGACGCGCCGTCGCCGGCCGGTGGGTACGGGATGCCGTCGAGGACCCGGTCCGGTTCGAGACGCGCGCGGGCGACGAAATGGTGTTGGCGCCGGGACGCACGTGGATTGCGCTGGTCCCGGACGATCGAGGCGACGTGAAAGGATCCTTCAGCTATGAGAGGTAAGAGATGGTGCGTTGCTGGGGCGACCGCATTGCTCGTGCTGGCGGCATGCTCGGGAGGCGACGATCAACCCGCTCCCGACGAACAAGCTGCGGTCGAGGCGACGCCGCCGCCGCCTCCAGAGTGCCCGCTCAGCGGCGTCGAGCCTACGAATGAGAAGGTCCTCGATCGCCCCGCAGTCGCGGTCAAGATCGAGAACAATCCGGTTGCCTATCCGCTGTCGGGTCTCGAGGACGCCGAGGTCGTGTACGAGGAACTGGTCGAAGGCGGTCAGACGCGCTTCATGGCGATCTACCACTGCAGTGACTCGTCCAAAGCCGGCCCCGTACGCAGCTCGCGTCAGGTCGACCCCGCCATCATGATGCCGATCACGCGCATTCTTGCGGCGGCCGGTGGAAACGACATCGTGCGCGACTTCCTCGACGATGCCGGCGTCGTTCTCATCGATGAGGACAACGCCGGCGAGGCGATGCAGCGCATCGCGCGCGCGGGCGTCTCACTCGAACACACGCTCTACGGCGACACGAAATTGCTACGCAAGCTGGGGGCGAAGGAGTACCGGACTCCCCCGCCCGACGACATCTTCCTATTTGGTGAACTTCCGGCGAAGTCGCGCCCGGCGCGCACGGTGTCGGTTGAGTTCAGCGCCGAGGTGACCGTCGACTACGAATGGGCACAGGGGAAATGGCTCCGTTCGGATCGCGGCGCGCCGTTGACTTCGGAGTCGGGCGAACAAATCGCGGTCGACAACCTCATCGTCGAGGAACACACCGTCAACAACTCGAGGACGATCGTAGACGTCGCCGGAAATCCATCCATCGAAATCATCGACGTCACCGGCTCCGGACGAGCCCTCGTGTTCAGAGACGGCCGCGTCATCAAAGCCGTGTGGACACGGGAGAAGCCCAAGGATCGGGTCGTTTACCGGACCAAGAACGGCGACGAGATCGCGCTCAAGCCGGGGACGACCTGGGTGGAACTCGTGCCGAACCAAAAGGGCGAGCTCAAGGGACAGGTCACCTTCGGCAAATGAGGCAGGCGCGATCTCACGGTCACCTAGAGCGCAAGATCGAGTTGGCGCGCCGGCAGTGCACAACCTGCGACGAGGGGAGCGTAACCGGGAACGTGCTCGTGGGCGGTGTCGAGATAGACCTTTGCCTCGGGATGCCCTCCGAAGCGCCCGTGGCTCCAGCGGATTTCCACGTGACCGTCAACCGCAACCTCGTCGCCGTGAATGTGACGTTCGACGACCGCACGCCACCGCACAATCGGCTGTCCGGCCGCGGCATCTCCCCACACGTCGAACGCCTTCAATCCAAACTCGTTCCGCCAGTCCCACGGCGTGTAGATCCGCAGGCGAAGTGATCCGCGCCCGGACGCGCCCAGCACGAAATACGGCGCGCCGGACAGACGGAGAAGTCGCCACAGCATCTCTTCGTGTCCATTCCGCGCCTCGAGTGCCCGTTGCCACCGTCTCGCCGAGGCGTTGGCGATGTCGCCGCTGAAGGCGCGGTAGGCACCCGCGGCGTCGCCCGGCCACGATCCGACCAGCACGCGCCGCAGCCGCTCACGCGCCACCGGGTCTAAATTCTTTGGGTTTTCCGGGAGCGGCACGTCGCCGCCCAGCGCCCGGCGTACCTCCCGGTAGAGATCGAGATAGGCCTGAGGGGCCACGTCGAGATACCAATCCAGCCCGCCCCCCTTGCGATCGGCGAGCAGGCGATCGAACAAGAACGACGGCGACGCGTTGAACAGGATCTTCGACAGGTACTTGCACGACACCAAATAGACGTGGTCGATGCGAAGATCCGCCGGCATCAGGTCGTAGCCTGGTTGCCGGTACGGCCCCTTCCACTCGACCGTCAGCGGACGCCTGCCCCTCAGCCCATCGTCGGCGAGCGAGAACGCGATCCCGTTTGCCCACGCCGCGGCGAACTCGGCAGCATGCGCGCCCTCGCGATGCCGGTGCTCTATTCGCGTCCACAGGCCGTCGTCGACGCCGCGCATCTCCGGCGGCCGGGCGGCAAGCGCGGCCGACAGAGACGAATAGCCGAGCATGGCGAGCCCGGTGGTGATCTCGGTGATTTCGGTTCTAACGTGCGGCACGAAAACCGGCCCTGCGCATGACCGCTCCCGGCCGGAGGAACCGCCTGCAGCGTGCGTAGCGGAAGCTCCCGAGGCGGTCGATGCGGAATCGCGCCTGCCCGGGATGTCTACGGACGCGGTGGGTTTCGGGCGGCGGCCAGGCTCTCACTCGGTACAGACTGCCGCGGGATGGCCCGGCGGTCACGGATTTCCGCCTTTATGCGCGCCGGCTATCGGCATGCGCAAGCACACGCACAGAAAGCGCCGCCGCCTCCGCCTCTAGGGGCTCGACGACGGGACGATGTTCTGGTTGAGCCTAAAGACGTTGTCGGGGTCGAGCCGATCCTTCACCGCCACGAGCCGGTCGTACTTGTCGTCGCCGTAGGCGGCGCGGACGCGGTCGCTTCCCTCCTCACCCATGAAGTTCACGTACGACCCGCCGTCGGAGAACGGCTGCATCGAATCCCACAGGGAGCGCGTCCACTTGACGTGCGGCTCCTCGGCGGCGCCCGGTCCCCACCTGGCATTGATGTTGAGCACGAACGGCGCGCCGCGATGGCCGTAGGCGGTGTCGTCTTCGCCGACCCGGGCGACCGCACCTCCCAGCATCGGAATCTTGAAGTCCGATAGCGGCGAGGTGATGGCGTCGAGCGCCGACGCGAGCACGTCGATCGCCTCGTCCGGCAACCCGCGCAGGTATTCGGCTTTCCAGTAGTTGCCGAAGCCGGGGCCCCACGACGGGTCCAGCATCGACTGCAACTGCAGGTAGGGCCGGGGCATCAGGACGTCGCCGATCGGCGCGCCGAGCTCCTTGAGGGGGCGGAGCACCTCCATACCCTCCTCCGCCGGTCCGCTGTAGCAGCCGGCGACGGCCACCACCGGCTTTCCATGATGCTCTTCGGGAAGAAAAGGTGCGGGGGGAGCAAGACGGGAGACGCACGCCGCCATTGCTTCGTCGGGCGCGCCGGACGCGAACTCACGGAACCCCCTCACGACCTCGTGGTACCCATCTCGGGTGTAGAAGACGAGCCCCGCCGCGACCTCCGGCCCCAAGGGGTGGAGGTCGAACTCGAAGCGCGTCGCAATCCCAAAGTTCCCGCCGCCCCCCCGGAGTGCCCAGAACAGCTCGGGATCGCTGTCGGCGGAGACGTCGACCACGTCGCCGGCCGCGGTGACCAGGGTGACCGAGACGAGGCTGTCGCAGGCGAGACCGTGCTTGCGCTGCATCCAGCCGATCCCGCCGCCGAGCGTGAAGCCCCCCACCCCGGTGCTCGAGATCAACCCCCCGGTGACGGCGAGGCCGTGCTGCTGGGTGACGGTGTCGACGTCGGACCACAGGGCCCCGCCTCCGACTGACGCACGGCGCGCCGAAGGGTCGACCTCCACGTCGCGCATGCGCGATAGATCGATGACGATCCCGCCGTCGCAGGTGCCGAATCCGGCGACGTTGTGCCCCCCGCCGCGCACCGAGACGACGAGGCCGCGGCTGCGGGCGAAGGCGAGGGCCGCGGCGACGGCGGACTCATCGGCCGGGCGCAGCACCGCCGCGGGACGCTTGTCGATCGAGCCGTTCCACACTCTTCGAGCCTCTTCGTAGCCGGCATCCTGCGGAAAGATCACGTCGCCCGAAAAAGTCCCCCGGAGGGCGCGTGTGTCGCGTTCGCCCAGTTCGGTCGATACCGTCGTCATATCTCTCCCCTTCGAGTCGAGTCCCGCGTCACGACGAGCATGATCGTCACCGCCGCGAAGCTCAAGGCCAAAAACTGAACCTTGCGCGTCGCGGCCGGAGCGGCGCATGCTGTGTCGGTGAAGACCTACAAGCAGTACTGCCCGATTGCGAGAGGTGCGGAAATATTTGCCGAGCGGTGGACCCCGCTCATCATCCGCAACCTCGCTCTGGGCTGTCGAACCTTCAACGAGATCCTCGAGGGCGCGCCGGGGATGCCGCGCGCGCTTCTTTCGCAACGGCTCGACAGGCTGACCGAAATCGGCGTCCTCGCCCGGACGCGCCCCCCGGGGGGCCGCGGCAACGTCTACGAGTTGACGCCCTGCGGCCACGACCTCGTCGACGTATGTTTTGCGCTCGGCCGCTGGGGAGCGCGCTGGCTCGAGGTCGCTCCCGAGCATCTCGACCCGCACATCATGTTGTGGGCGATGGCGCGCACCGCGGCGCGCGCGGGGGTCCCTTCAAAGCGGGTGGCGATCCGCTTCGATCTCACCGATCTCAAGGAGAAGAACAGGTTCTGGGTCGTGCTCGATCGCGCCGATACGGAGGTCTGCCTCAAGAACCCCGGCGGCCACGAGGACGTCGTAGTCACGACCGACTCGGAATCGTTGATGCAGTGGCACACCGGTTCACTCGGGTGGGAAGAGGCGCGTCGGCGCGGGCTCATCGTGGCCGAGGGGCCGGCTCGCCTCATCAAGTCGATGGGCACGTGGGGTCTCAGCCCCTTTGCCGAGGTGGAGAAGGCCTACCCCGCGTGATTCGCAGCGCAGTACGCTCGATTGCATGGGTGATTCGAATCGGCTGATCGAGACCATCCGCGCCGCCGTCATCGGCGACGATCAAGCCATTCCAACGCCGTACGGCCTCAGGCGCGTGACGTATGCCGACTACACGGCGTCCGGCCGGTCCCTCGAGTTCGTCGAAGATTTCATTCGCGACGTCGTCCTGCCGTTGTACGCGAACACCCACACGGAGTCCTCCGGCACCGGTCTGCAGACGACCCGCTTTCGGGAAGAGGCGCGCCGCATCATCCTCGACGCGGTCGGAGGCAACGACGAGTACGCGGTGATCTTTTGTGGATCGGGTTCGACGGCGGCGATAGACAAGATGGTGCGGGTCCTCAACCTCGCGGTCCCGCCCGAGCTCGACGAGAAGTACCGTCTCGCGGCCGCCATCCCGCGCGACGAACGTCCGGTCGTGTTCATCGGTCCGTTCGAACACCACTCCAACGAACTTCCGTGGCGCGAATCGATCGCCGACGTCATCACGATCCGGGAGGATGCCGACGGCCACGTCGACCTCGATCATCTCGAGGACGAGTTGACGAGGCATGCGGCGCGCCCGCTCAAGATCGGATCGTTCTCGGCGGCGTCAAACGTCACCGGGATCGTCACCGATACGCGGGCAATAGCAACGTTGCTCCACCGTCACGGCGCGCTTTCCTTCTGGGACTTCGCAGCGGCCGCGCCGTACGTCGACATCGACATGAACCCCGACGACGACCCGCTTGCATACAAGGATGCAGTGTTCATCTCGCCGCACAAGTTGATAGGAGGACCCGGCACGCCCGGAGTGCTCGTGGCGCGCCGGGAGCTCTTTCGGAATCGTGTTCCCACCGTTCCGGGTGGTGGAACCGTGTGGTACGTGAACCCGCTCGAACATCGTTACCTCGACGAGGTCGAGCATCGGGAGGAGGGTGGGACGCCCGCGATCGTGGAGTCAATTCGCGCCGGCCTCGTCTTCCAACTCAAGACCACGGTCGGCGCCGACGCGATCCGGCGCCGGGAGGAGTCCTTCATCCGGCGCGCCGTCGAACGGTGGCGGGCGAACCCGGCGATCGAGATCCTCGGCAACCTCGATGCGGAACGGTTGTCGATCGTCTCGTTCGTTGTTCGCCACGACCACGGATATCTCCATCACAACTTCGTCGTTGCGCTCCTCAACGACCTCTTCGGCATCCAGTCGCGCGGCGGGTGCTCGTGCGCCGGTCCCTACGGTCACCGCCTGCTCGGGATCGATATCGATCGCTCCGTCGAGTTCCAACGTGAGATCGGCCGCGGCTGCGAAGGGATCAAGCCGGGATGGATACGCGTCAACTTCAACTACTTCATCTCCGAGGGTGTGTTCGACTTCATCCTGCGAGCGGTCGAGTTCGTCGCCACCCACGGATGGAAACTCCTGCCGCATTACAGCTTCGATCCCGTAAGCGGGTTGTGGCGCCACCGCCGGGGGGTGGCGGAGCCGCCCGCGAGCCTCGCCGACGTGAGTTATGTAGACGGACGAATGACGTACCGGGTGACGCGCCAGGTGGAGCCGGAAGAACGGCTGGTCTCGTATCTCGAGGCCGCGGAGGAGATCGTCGCCGACGAGGCGGGGCGCGCTGCTCAAACCGTCGCCGACGGACGAACCGCGGTCTCCGAGGACTTCGAGCATCTGCGCTGGTTCCCGCTCCCTCACGAAGTCCGGGCAGCGGGGGGACAAAGTGGGCGAGGGCGCGCGTGAACGATCTACGGGGGTCGCTTCTGATCTCAAACGGGAGCTTGTTCGACCCCAACTTCCGTCACACGGTGGTGCTCATCTGTGAGCACTCTCCCGAGGGCGCACTTGGGGTGGTTCTGAACCGCCCGACCCACGTGAAGGTCGCCGACGCAATTCCGGCGTTCGCGGAGGTCGTCCCGGAAGGCGCAACCGTGTTCATCGGCGGACCCGTGCAACCGCAGGCGGCCCTCATGCTCGCCGATCTCGAGCATCCCGACCTGGCCGGCATCGTCGTCACCGGGACCGTCGGTCTCCTCTCGGGAGAGGTCGACGACATCGTCGTAGACGGCATCCGGCGCGCCCGTGTCTTTGCCGGTTACTCCGGTTGGGGGGGCGGTCAGCTCGAGGCGGAACTGGCGCGCGACGACTGGATCGTCGAGCCCGCGATCCCCGACGAGCTCTTCACCGACGCACCCGAGCGGCTGTGGGGTGATGTGCTGGCCCGCAAAGGTGGGCAGTTCCGCCTGCTATCGCGCATGCCGTTCGACCCGTCGTCGAACTGACCTTGCGTCGAGAGGCCGCTTAGAACTTCAACGAGTTCATCTCCGGCTGCGGCGAAAACCGGCGACGAACAGCGCGGCTCCGGCCATGAACAGCACGGCCGCCGCGGTCTCGAGAGCAGGAAACCCGTCATCGCTCGGCGGCGGCGGTGCGATGCCGCGCGCCGACGCCGCCCCGTCAGAAGCCTCGGCGGCGAGGCCCGGAAGGAACGACTGTTTGTCGAGGATGCCCTCGCCTTTTACGAACACCCAGTCGTCGTAGATCGCGTGGCGGTATGCCACGACGTGCTCCGGGAACATGAGCGGGATCGCCGGCGCATCGCGCGCGATGACCTCGAGCTCGTTCTGGACCGCATTCAGCCGCGCCGAGGGATCGGTGGTCGCCGCGGTCGCTTGGGCGGCGCGGTCGAATTCACGGCTCCGGTAACCGGTGTAGTTGATCGGCGAGGTACGGGGGTCCCGGCCGAACACCGCGGTCAGAAATGCGGGATCGTGCGACACGAGCGACGGGATCCCACCGACCGCGACCGAGAACGTGGGACGGGCGCCGTCTTCACCTATCGCGCGTCCCAGTCGCTCCGGCGACACCGCGACCTCCTCCGCGTCGACGCCCGCCCGGACGAGCGCGAGCGCGACCTGCCGCGCCGCCTCTTCGCGCGCCGGATCGTTGTCGGGAGCGAGGATCCGGATCGGCCCGAGGTCGAGACGCCGGAAGACCCGCCGCGCCCGCTCCTGGTCGAACTCCTGCAACAGGTCGTGCGGCGCCCATCCCGATGACGGGTGAATGTAGCCGTGGCGGGCGGGGAAAACACCACCCACGCCGCGGGCGAGGCGCTCCAGGTCTATCGCCGCCGCCACTGCGCGCCGGGCGGCACGGCTGTCAAAAGGCGGGTTTCGCAGGTTGAAGAGGAGCGCCGTCCCCGCGTACGAGGGACCTTGCTCGCGGGCGATGCCGATGCCCCCGACCGATTCCACGATCCGGGTGGGGATCGCATCGATCTCGCGCCGTTCGAGAGCGGCGGCGGTGTCGCGGCTCTTGGCGATGATTTCGACCTCGAGCGTGTCGACCGTCGGCCGCCCCTTGAAGTAATCGGGGACCGCCTCGAGGCGGTAGCCGGTGCCGGGATCGCGATCGGCGAGCCGGTAGGGACCGCTCCCGACCGCCGGCCCGCGCGGAGCGGCGCGCCCGGGCGGGAGTGCGCTCCAGATGTGCTCGGGAAGCACCGGCATATCCGCAAGCGGCTGGTCGAGGAACCCCGCCTGCGGCTTATCCAACAAGATCATCACCGTCCGGTCGTCGGGCGTCAGCACCTCCGCCACGTCGGCGACCTGCGGGGTGAACCTCGGGTGGTAATTCGCGGCGACGTAACGGAAGGTGAAGGCAACGTCGGCGGAGGTCAGCCGCTCGCCGTCGTGGAACTCGAGGTCGTCGCGAAGCGTGATCGTGACCATGCGCGCGTCCGGGCTCATCTCGACGCTCCGAGCGAGCCACGGGCGCGGGTATCCCTCCTCGTCCCGCACCATCACGGTGTCGTAGACGAGGGACATCAAGCTGTAGCCGAACTCGAACGTGTACGGAGTCAGCGACCCCTCATCGGTGGGAAAGGAGATGCGGAGCCTCTCCACCCGCTCCTGCGCGACGCCCGATGTCGTAGGCGCCGCGACGACGAGCGCCACGACGATCGCGACCACAACCCGCGCCACAGATCTCATCCGGTAACCCTTTCACACGGCCAATGCCGGGAGGCAACGAGCCGTCCGCTGGTGCATGATGTGGCGATGGACGAAAAGACCCGGACCCGCCGCCTCAACCTGTGGACCGCCGCCGCCCTCGCCGCCCTCGCCGCGATCTACATCGGCGCCCTCGCCTACTCGCGGCCGCGGGCATCCGGCGAGCTCCTGCGCTACGACCGCTTCGTCGACCTAGTCGAGACGGACCGGGTCGTCAACGCCGAGATCCTCGACCGCGACGGCATAGTCGTCGGCCGCTACCTGACCGGCGACGATCGGCCTCGGGATTTCAAGGTCAACTACTTCAACAGCGAGGGGGTCCGGGAAGAGCTCACGGGCCTGCTGGTCACCAACAACGTCCCGACGACCATCAACAAGCAGTTCTCGAAGAGCCTCATCGAGCCGGTGACCTTCGTCGTGCCGAGCATGTTCTTTCTCGTCGTAATCGCGTACCTCTTCCTGTCGTGGCGGTGGAGCGTGGGGCTGTTCGCCACCAAAAGCGCGTCGCGGCGGGTGGAGGCCCAGCACGCCGAGACCAAGTTCGCCGACGTCGCCGGCCAGGAGGAGGCGGTTGCCGAGCTGAAGGAGCTGGTCGAGTTCCTGCGGCAGCCGCAAAGCTTCACGAACATCGGCTTGCGGGTGCCCAAGGGCGTCCTCCTCTACGGCCCGCCCGGATGCGGCAAGACGCTCCTGGCGCGCGCGCTGGCCGGCGAGGCGGGCGTGCCCTTCTATCAAATCTCCGGCTCCGACTTCATGGAGATGTTCGTGGGTGTCGGAGCCGCACGCGTGCGCGAGCTCTTCAGGGAGGCGCGCGAGGCCGCTCCCGCGATCATCTTCATCGACGAGATCGACTCGATCGGCCGGTCCCGGGGGCGGATGGGCCCGATCCAGTCACACAGCGAGCACGAGCAGACCCTCAACCAGATCCTCGCCGAGCTCGACGGCTTTTCGGCCGCCGAGGGCATCATCGTGGTCGCGGCGACGAACCGGCCCGACATTCTCGATCCGGCACTGCTGAGGCCGGGGCGTTTCGACCGAACCGTAGGGCTCGAGCTCCCGGGCGACGACGCACGCCTGCAGATCCTTCAGGTTCATGCCCGGGGCAAGCAGCTCGGCCCGGACGTCAACTTGCGCGCGATCGCGGCGAAAGCGCACGGGATGGCGGGAGCCGACCTGGCCGCGGTCGTGAACGACGCCGCGCGCGCCGCGGCGCGCGCACGAAAATCGCACATCGAGCAGGCCGACCTCGAGCAGGCCTACAGGACGCTCGCCGAAGCGCCCGAGCGAAGAAAGCGCCTCGCGATGAAAAATCCGAGCGTCGGGCGGCGCCCGTTGCAAGACGAAAGCGTCACGTTTGCAGACGTTGCCGGAGCCGACGAGGCCGTCGCCGAACTCGCCGAGATCCGTGACTATCTCGAGGATCCGGAGCGCTTCCTCAGGTTGGGCGCCCGCGCCCCCCGGGGAATCCTCCTCGTCGGGCCCCCGGGGTGCGGAAAAACCCTCCTCGCGCGCGCGGTCGCCGGCGAGGCGAGCGCCTCGTTTTTGTCGGTGTCGGCGAGCGAGTTCGTCGAGGTGTTCGTGGGCGAAGGTGCGTCGCGCGTGCGCGACCTGTTTGCCGAAGCGCGCTCGAGCGCGCCGTCGATCATCTTCATCGACGAAATCGACTCGATCGGCGGGCGCCGGGGCCACATCACCGGGCACAGCGAAGTGGATCAGACCCTCAACCAGATCCTCATCGAGCTCGACGGCTTTCGCGTCGGAAGCGGCGTCATCGTCATGGCGGCGACCAACCGTCCCGACATCCTCGATTCCGCCCTCACGCGTCCGGGTCGTTTCGACCGGCAGGTAGTCATCGACGCTCCGGATCGCGCCGGGCGCAAGGCGATCCTCGAGGTTCACGCCCGCAACAAGCCGCTCGCCGCAGACGTCGACCTCGATAAGATCGCAGGTCTCACGAGCGGAGCGGCGGGCGCCGACCTCGAAAACGTCTTGAACGAAGCGGCGCTCCTGGCGGCGCGCGCCGGTGCGCCCGAAATCACGATGCAGTTCGTGGAGGAAGGGATCGAACGCGCCCTCCTGGGGATCGGGTCGCGCTCCCATTTGCTGTCGGCGGAGGAGAAACGCCTCCTCGCCGTTCACGAAGCCGGCCACGCGCTGGTCGGTGCCGCGCTTCCGGGCGCAGATCCTCCCCACAAGGTCACGATCGTTCCGCGCGGGCGGGCACTGGGCTACGTGTGGAGCCCGGATCAATTCGACCGCGCGATGCACACACGCTCGAGGCTGATCGACCTCATAGCAACCGGCCTCGCGGGGCGAACCGCGGAGGAGATGGTGTTCGACGAGGTCGCCGACGGAGCGACAGCCGACCTCAAGCACGCGACGGCAATTGCGCGCCGGATGGTGTGCGAGCTCGGCATGAGCGACAAGGTCGGTCCACTCCACTACAACACGGTCGACGACAACAGCAAACGGTCCGAGCCCGCCAACATCATCTCGGAAGATGTCGCACGAACGATCGACGCGGAGATCCGCGCGGTCATCGAAGAAGGGCGCGCCCGAGCCACCGAAGTCCTCAAGTCGCGCCGGCGCACCCTGGATGCGCTCGTCGAGGTCCTGCTCGAAAAGGAGACGCTGTCGGCTATCGAGATAGAGGAGATCTACGAGAAGACGGCGCGGGCGCGAACCAAGGCGCGCGCCGGCCGCTAGCCTCGCTCATGCCCCTGCGCTTTCCGAGGCTGCCCACGGGAGACGCGCGCAACGCACTCCTCATCCCGCTCATCGCCGGCGGCCTCTTGCTCTCCGGCGGCGGCACGTTCCTCGTCGCGAACGCGCTCGACAAAGACCTCACCGCGACCCGGCAAGGGGCGAACTACCCGGTCAACGCGAGCGCTCTCGACCCCGCCGATTTCTCGTCAAACAACTCGCCGTCGGTAGTGACCAACCCGCGCGATCCGTCGAACGTGGTCGTGGCGAACCGCGTCGACACACCTCGTTTCTCGTGTGCCCTGCATGTCTCGCACGACGGCGCGTCGACGTGGTCGCAGGTCGAGTTGCCCATTCCCCGCGGCGAGCAGCCGAAGTGCTACGCACCGGATCTTGCGTTTTCACCCGATGGGACGCTGCGCGTCGTCTACGTGACCCTCATCGGCCGGGGCAACGTTCCGCATGCGGTGTGGACGCTGTCCTCGACGGACGGCGGAACCACGCTGTCGGAGCCGACGAAGGCACTGGGGGAGCTGGCGTTTCAGGTTCGCATCACCGCGGATCCGGCAGACGACGAGCGCCTCTATCTCACCTGGCTGCAGGCGGAGCAAACGGCGACGCTCGCGTTTCCGGAAACCGGGTATCCGATCATGATCGCGACGTCGTCCGACGCGGGAACGACGTGGAGCGAGCCCCAGCGCGTCAGTGACCCTGCGCGCGAACGGGTCATCGCCCCGACGACGGTGGCGGCTTCGAATGGTTCGATCTACGTCCTGTATCTCGATCTTGCCGACGACCGGCTCGACTACGGCGGGGGGCACCAGGGATTGGGCGGACCCCCCTACGACGGGTTCTGGCAATTGGTACTGGCGCGCTCCGACGACGGGGGCACACACTGGGAGGAAACTCTCGTCGACGGTGCAGTCGTTCCGACGGAGAGGTTCGTCGTGTTCATCCCGCCTTCTCCGTCGCTCGCGGTCGACGCCGCAAGGAACAGGGTCTACGTCGCATTTCACGATGCGCGGGCCGGCGACTCGGACATCTGGGTGTGGGCATCCGATGACGCAGGGGAAGATTTCGCTCGTCCCGTCCGGGTAAATTCGGGCCCGCTGACGGACGGGACGCAACAGCTTCCCCAGGTCGACGTTGCACCCAACGGGCGGGTCGACATCGTCTACTACGACCGCAGCCGCGATCCGGCCGATCTCATGAATGAGGTCATGCTCAGCTCGTCGATAGACGGGGGCGAGACGTTCGACACCCACGTCGACGTGTCCGATTCGAGCTTCGACTCACGCGTCGGCTTCGGAAACGATCGCGACATGCCGACGCTGGGAACGCGGCTCGGCCTGCTCTCCACCGACCGGCGCGCTCTCGCGGTCTGGACCGACACGCGCCAGGGATCGAAGCTGACGAGAAAGCAAGACATCGTGCGCGCGGTGGTTCAGTTCTCCGGACTCCCGCCCCTGTCACCCGAGGCGGTCACGATGTTGCGGATCGGCGGATTAGCGCTCGCCGCGGCCGGAGTGGCACTTGCGGCCCGGCGGATCGTGAGTACCTGGCGGCTTCCACGTATAACCCGCCGCAGACGGACCGAGGCGTGAACCCTCAGTCGGTAGTGATCTCGAGGACCCCCAGCATTGCCGGGTGGACGTTGCAGTGGAACCGGTACGTTCCCGGCTTGAGCTTGGACGTCTCGATGATGTCGCTTTGACCTTGGGCGACGAGGGCCGACTTGAACACCGGACGCTTCTTGTTGCCGCGGCCCTTCTTGTCGAAGGAAGTCATCTGATGGGCCTCCTCGTCCATCCCGGTGAACTTGATGTCGGTTCCTCGGGTGATCGTGAGGGGGACCGACGTGCAGTTGAAGTCCTCGCACGGAACCGTCCCGGGGAAAAACCAGCCCTCGGTGTGCTCGTGGACGTGCCCGAACCCAAAGACGTCGACACTTTCGTCCGCAGAGGCGCCGTCGCGCGCGGGCGCTACGCTCGTCCACCCGAGCGCCATCACCGAAGCAACCGACAAGACGAAAACCCTGCGCATGATCCACCTCACTGCGGCACGTGTGCCGCCCCTTTGCCGTTGAGCCGTCCTTTATGTTCTACGTCGTGATTCGAATCCCTGCCACCCCCCGTAGGCGGACCGGTCGAGGGAAGCGCGCGTGATGCGACGGGCGCCCGCGATCGCGGGAATCGTCGCCCTGCTTGTGGCGAGCGGCTCGCTGGCTGCGTGGGCGGCCGGCGGCGGCTTTGCCCGCGCCTCCCGGGCGCCGCGCGTGCTCGAGGAGGTTCCCGCCACGTCGAACTCGCTCGAACGTACCCTCGCCCAGAACTCGCCCACGATCGCAGTCGACCCGACCGACGCCCGCTTCGTCGCCCTCGCCCACCGGGTGGACTCGCCGGATTTCGAATGCAAGCTTCAGATCTCGGGCGACGGGGGGCGGGGGTGGATCGCGGCCGATCCCGTACCCGAGCTGCCCCCGGAGGCCGAGAAGTGCTACGCGCCCGAGATCGGGTTCGACGCGGGGGGCCGCCTGTACTACCTGTTCCTCGGGCTTGCCGGCACGGGCAACACACCGACCGGCGTCTACCTCACGACGTCCGATACGCGCGGCCGAACCTTCACCGCACCGCGGAAGCTCATGGGGCCGCGCAATTACCAGGTCCGCATGGTCATCGATCCCGATTGGGGGGACCGGGGCCGCATCCATCTGGTGTGGCTGCAGAGCGCGGGCGATCCCCCCACCGGAGGGTTCGCCCTCACCGATAACCCAATCGTCTCCGCCCATTCCGACGACGGCGGGCACACTTTCTCCGAGCCGGTGCGGGTGAGCGATCCGGCGCGCCGGCTCGTCGTCGGGCCCGGGGCCGCGGTCGCCGACGACGGCTCGCTCCACGTCGCCTACTTCGACCTCCAGCAGGACATTCGGGACTACCGGGGCCTCGCCGGCCCGCCGTGGGAGGGGACGTGGTCGCTCGTCACGACTCGGTCGACGGACGGCGAGCGAAAGTTCGACGAAGGTGCGGTGGTAACCGACGAGATCGTGCCCATCGATCGGGTGATCCTGATCTTCACGATGCCGCCGCCGTCGATCGACCTCGACGGCGAGGGCAACGTGTTCGTCTCGTGGGACGACGCCCGCAACGGCGACGCCGACGTCTTCGTCGCCCGGTCGGCCGACGGCGGACGCGCGTGGAGCGAGCCGATTCGTGTCAACGACGACGACGTTGGATCCGGCGCCACCCAGTACCTGCCCCGGATGGCGGTTGCGCCCGACGGCCGGGTCGACGTCATCTTCTTCGACCGGCGCCGGGACGACCGCGACACGCTCAACGACGTCTTCTACGCCTATTCGACCGATGGGGGAAGGCGGTTCTCGCCCAACATCAGGGTCACCGAGAAGGCGGGGACGTCGCGAAACGGTCAGCGCTACCTCATCCCCTCGTCCCGGAATCGCAACGACATCGGCTCCCGGAGTGCCCTCGTGTCGCTCGACGATCGTGCGCTCGCCGCGTGGACCGACACTCGCAACGCAGCGCTGCGCTCGTACCAGGACATCTTCGCGACCACGCTCGTCTTCGCCCCGGGCGACAACAACGCGGTGCTGTGGATCGCACTCGCCCTGCTCGGAGCCGGCCTGGTGGCGGCCGCCGCCGTGGCGTGGACGGTGCGACGCCAGGCTACCGGGACGGCCCGTCCGTGAAGAGCAGCCGTTGGGGAACTCTCGTGGCGGTGGGGGCGCTGATCGCAGGCTGCGCGCCCGAGGCCCCTTTGCCCCGCCCCCCGGGGAGCGTGTCGATCACGATGGACGAGTTTCGCTTCGGCGCGCCGGAATCGTTTCCCTCCGGCCGGGTGGTCCTGCACACCAGCAACGTGGGTGACCTGGAGCACGACCTGGTCGTGGTCGAACTCGCCGAGGACCTCCCTCCGCTCGCCGAGCAACTCCGGTCGGAGACCCGGCACGCGACCCCAACGCTTGCCGTCCTCCCTACGCAGGAGCCGGGGGAAAAGACCGCGTTTGCGCTCGACCTCGAGCCCGGACGCTACGGGATGCTGTGTTTCGTCCAAGACGACGAAGACGTCCCCCATGCCCTGAAGGGCATGCACGCGGAGTTCACCGTCGACTGACCCGGCGCCACACCGAGCTCCGGTGGAGCCGCCGGAGGCGAGCCTTCGAAGCCCCCTCAGCGGGTAATCGTCGGCAACTCCCGGACGAGCCGGATGTTCTTGAACTGGCACTGAGAATGCCACCCACCGGGCGGGTGATACAGCTTCACGTATTGCTCGAAGGCGCGGCACCAGCCGAACCCGCGGCCTTCGACGTCGGCGTCGAACTTGGGGCACCGGCGGCAATCGCGCCCCACAATGCCTCTTTGATCGATGATCTCCTCGAGACTCAGGTCGTCGTCGAGCGGTTTCACGGGAGCTTGCATCTAGAGATTTTCCTCCTCACTATCCAGTGTTCTCCGATGATCGATGACGTCTGCCGGGATGTCGCCGTTGGGATCGCCGACCAACTCCTCCCAGAATCCCGGGGTGAATCGTTCGATGAGAGTCAGGCGGTTCACCCACTTCACTCCCTTGTAGGCCCACTTCGTCGGAGGGGGCACGAGCCGAAGCGGCCAGCCGTGTTCGGCTGTGAGATCGGCCTCGTCCAGCCGCCAGGCGAGGAGGCTTTCGCGCGCGGTCTCGATTGTGAAGCAGCTCGAGTAACTGCCGCCCGCGGCCCCCGCGAGCACGAACGAGGCGGCGGATAACGGACCGGCTGCATCAATCACGCGGCTGGCGGGGATTCCTTGCCACCGGCACCCGTGCCGGGTCCACCCCCACACGCAGTTGAGATCCCACACCCGCTGCTCGCGAGGCATCGCGTGGATTTCGGCTATCGACCACGAACACACATCGGCGACGAGGCCCTCCACGATCAGGCCGACCGCACCGTGGGACGGGATCTGCGGCTCGAGATGGAGGATGGGCAGCTCGCGCGTGGACCGTTGGACGCGCACACCCGGTTGCAGCGCCATGCCGGTGTCGCGTGGAGCCATTTACGTCACCTTGGCCGGATCGCGCCGCGGGGCCTTCGTTCTGTCGCACGACGTGATCGATCGCCTACACCGATGCATGAGCCAAGCTGGGAGCTCTCTCGACTGCGAACGTCCGCCGCAGGTAGCACCACCACGTGACGCCGAGGCAGGTGACGTACAGAACGGCGAGCGCATACAGGGCGGCGGTGGGTCCCCCGGTGAGCGACGTCGACAGCCCGTAGCCCTGGGGGATCAGCCATCCGCCGTAGGCGCCGACGGCGCCTACGAAGCCCAGCGCGGCGGCCGTTTCTCGGTCGGCGGTCGCCGTCGCGGAAATCTCATCGTGACCGGCGATATCGAGATGGATGGCTCGAAAGATCATCGGGATCATCCGGTAGGTGGAACCGTTACCGATTCCGGCAAGAACCAGGAGGACGACGAACGTCGTGATAAATCCTTTGAAGGCGTAGGGCTCGGTCTTGTTGGTAACGAAGAAAATGACTCCGGCGATTCCCGCGATCATTCCGGCGAACGCAGCAAACGTGACCCGGGCACCGCCGAGGCGATCGGCGAGCCATCCGCCGAGCGGGCGCGCAAGGGACCCCAGGAGCGGACCCAGGAAGGCGACCGACAGCCCGACCTCGGGGAACTGCGTGCTGATGAGCAGCGGCAGGGCCGCGGAGTAGCCGATGAACGAACCGAACGTTCCTATGTACAGCCACGACATGATCCACGTCTGCCGGCGTCTAATCACGACCGCCTGCTCCTTCAGCGGCGATCTCGATACCTTGAGGTTGTCCATGAACAGCCATGCACTTATCGCCGCGGCGAGAATGAACGGTATCCACATCAAGCCTGCGTTCTGGAGGTAGAGGGAAGCGCCGCCTCCCTGGGGCCCGCCGACGAACGCCAGCGCGGGAGCGGCCACGGCGAGCGGGACCGCGAGCTGGGTCACCGCCACCCCGATATTGCCGCCCGCCGCGTTCAAGCCGAGTGCGAACCCTTTGCCGGCGGCGGGATAAAAGAACGAGATGTTCGCCATGCTGGACGCAAAGTTCCCGCCCCCGAGGCCCGCCGTGGCGGCGGCAATCACGAACATCCAATAGGGCGTGCCCGGGTTGGTGACCATCACTGCGAGGAGGACGACGGGGATGAGCAGAAGGAGAGCGCTCACGACCGTCCAGTTGCGGCCGCCGAAGCGGGGGACGGCCAACGTGTAGGGAAAGCGCACCGTGGCACCGACGAGAGCGGGCACGGCGGCAAGCGTGAACAGCTGCGTCGTCGAGAACTCGAAGCCTGCCTCGTTGAGCTTCGCGGCCGTGACGCTCCACAACACCCACACCGCGAAACCGATGAACTCGGCGAAGATGGAAAAGACGAGGTTGCGGCGAGCCACGGCGCGCCCCCTGCGGGCCCAGAAGTCACCGTCTTCCGGGTTCCAGTCTTCGATCCACGGTTTGGGCACGCCCGGGCTCTCCTGGTTCGTAGGGGGATCGGTCGCTGTCTCTGCCCATGATGGAGACGAAGATTTCGTAGGAGTTTTGATTCCTTTACACACCGGTGAATTCGAAGTTGCCGGGGTGTGGGAGGGGTTTATCGCCGGTGTTTCGTGATGGTTTCCCGAGGGCCGGGTGGGCCGCACCAAAATCAATCGACTCGAAGGCTCGTGCCGCCCCCCGTGAGTACGGCGCCGCCCGAGGGCTTCGACGGGCGGCCGCCCCGCGACCATCGCCCCCCGCGTTCCTCCCCGCCCAAAAAAAGACCCCGCGGGCGGCAGGAATCCCGAGCGCCCCAACGAATCCTCTCCCCGATAGCGGTATGTCCGACTTGCCCGTTTGCCGTGCAATTGCTAGGCTGGGAGCCGGATTTACCTCGTGGGCGACATGCGCGGGAGAGCGCAAGAGGGAGGCGAAGGGTTATGGCTCGACGTAAAGTGCTCCTAGTTCCGTTTTCGGCGGTGGCGTTCGTATTGATTGCGACGTCGCTGGCGTGGGCTTGCATCACGGTCAAGGGCGAGGCGACCATTGCGAAAGTCGTGCACAAGAGCGACGCCGCCGCAGACTGTGGCGACGAGGAGAAGTGTGCGGCACCGGGCGACGTGATCAAGGCGAAGGCGACGGGAAGCGTTCCTCTCACCGAGTACTTCCTGCACTTCCGCAACTACAACGCCACGAACCGCAACAAGACCAACTGCTACGGCAACGCGGTAGAGCCCGACGAGAAGATCAGCACGAAGTCGGTGGTCTCGGACGAGACCGGCAAGATCAGGGCGCTCAAGGGCACCATTCCTGCATCCGCCGAGTCGACGACCGGAACGCCTAACTCGCTGTTCGGCCCGTCCCTCGTGTGCTTCATCGACACGTCCCGCAACATCCTGACCGAAGCCGACACGCTGACGATCATCTAGACACGGTCTCGGCGGCCCCTTTCGGGGCCGCCGATTACCGCGGTTCAAAGGGAGGCTGCCGCACAATGAATTCGACGAAGAGACGATTGCAGGTTGTCCTTGCGGGGATGGGTGCAGTCGTGTTCGGTGCGGCTGCGTTCGCATGGGCATGCACCGAGAACGCGTCGATCAGTGCGTTCCCCAAGTCGGGCGTGGCCGGCAGCACTACGAAGGTCGACGGCGCCGGGTTCACCGACGCACCGGTGGAGCTCCGCTGGGACGCGGTGAACGGCCCGCTCCTCGCGGTCACCGACGGCCCGAAGTTCTTGCAGCCCGTTGAGATCCCGCCCGCGGGACCGGGCGTGCACAAGATCGTCGCGGTTCACATCAACCCGATGAGCGGCGACACGACCTACAACACGACCTCGTTCATGGTCGTTTTGCCGGAGGCACCCGACAACGCACAGAGGCAGGACGCGCCGGGTAGCCGCCCGCAGCAGGGGCGCCCGCAGCAGGGCCAGCCGCAGGCAGAGCCGCAGGCGCGGCCGGAGCCGGCAACCGCCGGAACTTTCTCGTTCGGCGCCCAGGACTCGGCAGGTTCCGATCGCGCCGCAGTCGCGGGGTCGGGAACGGGCACCTCGCCGGACGGTCTCGGCAACGGAACCATCGACGCTCCTCCGGTCTCTGAGCGCGCCGCGTTCGGTGACGCAACCGGCGGCTTCAGCAGCGCCGCGGGGCCCTCGCTTACGGAGGGAGCAACCGGAATCGTTGCCGACGATGAGTCGGGCGCGCCGGTGGCCGCAGGTCTTGCCCTTCTGGTTCTGGGCTTTGCCGCACTTGTGGGCGGTGGGTTCGTCGTCGCTCGTGGACGCCGTCCCGCTTCCGCGGCCGTGGAGCACGACAGGAAAAACTGACGCCCCAAGCGTCGCAGAACGAGCTTTCCAGCGGGCGCCGCACGAGCGGCGCCCGCTTCGCGTCGCAGCTCACAGCGCACCCGGACGGAGCGCCAAGAGGCGAACTCCGCCGACCTGGGAGAATGACATCATGACCACAGCGTTTCGTTCATCGGCGGCACCGATTGTCGTCGCGCTGGCGCTCGTGGGCACCGGATGCGGCCCGTCCGCGCCCGCCGCGGGCGAAGCGAGCCGGCGACCGGAGCCCGACGCGGGCAAGTGGAAGACGTGGGTGCTGTCGTCGCCCGACGAGATCCGGGTTCCGCCGCCCCCGGCTCCAGGATCCGAGGAGGCGGTCGCGGAGGAGGCCGAGCTTGCCGACCTGGCAGGCGCCCGGGACTCCGACGATGAAGAGCTGGTTCGCTTTTGGAACCGGGAGCCGGCGATCGCCCCGTGGATGAACCTCGCCATGGACTACGTCTCCATGAGGCCGAAGGACCCGCCCGGCGCATCGCGCGCCTACGGGCTCGTGGGCGTGGCGATGTACGACGCGACCGTGGCGGCGTGGCACTGGAAGTATGCCTACGACCGCGACGCGCCGGCCGACGTCGATGCGCTCGTTGCCCCCGGGCCCGATCCCTCGTACCCATCGGAACACGCAGTCCTCGCGGGAGCGGCGTCGCGGGTCCTTGAGTACGCGTTTCCCGAGCAACCGGCCGGACGCGTCGAGAGGATGGCGCTCGAAGCGGCGGAATCGCGGGTGATCGCCGGCACGAACTACCGAAGCGACGTCGAGGCCGGCCTCGAGCTAGGCCGTAAGGTGGCCGACCGCGTTATCGCTCACGCGAAGAAAGACGGCTATCACCGGGAGTGGAGGGGCAAGAGGCCGAAGTTCCCGGGTGCGTGGGAGCCTCCCCCGGGTTCCGTCGCCCGTCCCGTCCAGCCGCTCGCCGGCAAGTGGGACACGTGGGTCATGGAGTCGGGGAACCAGTTTCGGCCGCAGGCGCCGCCCCGCTACGGCTCTCACGCCTACATGAAGGAGGCGCGGGCGCTCGTCACGCTCGAAGCCAACCTCACCGACGAGCAGAAGCGGATCGCCGAGTTCTGGGCCGGAGGCGAGGGGACGCCTCTCCCGCCCGGGATCTGGAATCAGGTAGCGCTTAAATACGTCCGGGAGCGTCACCTCACGATCCCCAGGCAGGCGCGCGTGTTTGCGCTCATCAACGTCGCCATGGCCGACGCCGGCGTCTCCGCGTGGGATGCGAAGTACGCCTACTGGACGGTCCGTCCCGAAAACGCGATTCGCGACCTCGGCATCGACAAGGACTGGAAGCCCTACCTCGAAACGCCGTTCTTCCCGTCTTACGTCTCCGGCCACGCCACCTATTCCGGTGCGGTCGGCGAGGTGATGGCGCACCTGTTCCCGGAGGACGCCGCCCTGTTCCGCGCCAAGGCCAAGGAGGCGGCGATGTCGCGGAGCCTCGGCGGCATCCACTTCGCAATCGACAACGAGGTCGGTATCGTGATGGGGCAGCAGATCGGCGACCTGGTCGTCGATTGGGCCAAGAAGGACGGCGCCGAGGAATGAAGCGCATCGTTGCGGCGCTCATGGTGAGCGCCCTGCTGGCCGCTGCCTGCGGAGGAACCGACGAGTCTCGGGGGGGCAACGAAGACCCGTTCGACGAGATCCCCCATGCCTCCAACGTGAACGATCCCCGTACCGGCGCCGCCCCGCGTTGGGAGAAGGTCGAGACGCTGAAGGGGACCGGCGCCTCCACCGCCCGGTTCTCGATCGTCGAGAACGCGATCCAGTGGCGGGCGACGTGGCGCTGCACCTCGAAGGGCCGCATCGAACTTGCGCTCGATCCGGCCCCCCAAGAAGGAAATCCGATCGCTGAGGGCCGCTGCCCCGACATCGGAAGCGGGTTCGCCATCGAAACCGGCGATGTCACCCTCCAGATCGAGGCAGACGTGCCGTGGCGGATCGTCATCGAGGAGCAGGTCGACACCGCGCTCGAGGAGCCGCCCCTCCACGCGATGTCGGCGGCCGGTTCGAAGGAGCTTGCGCACGGCAAGTTCTACGGCATCGAAAGAGGCGGCCGGGGCACGGCGACCCTTTACCGGCTCGCAAACGAGCGCCTGGCGCTGCGCATGGAGGGGTTCAAGACATCGGCCAATACGGGGCTCTTCGTGTGGGTGAGCGATGCGCGCCGCCCTCGCAACACCAAGCAAGCATTCCGCTCCGAGCACGTGTCGATCTCGAATCTCAAGTCGACGCTCGGCGACCAGAACTATTTGTTGCCGCGCTCGATCGACGCCGCCGAGGTGCGCTCCATCGTCATCTGGTGCGAGCCGATCCGCATCGCTTACGCCGCCGCGTCATTGACCGCCCGCTGACCCGACGCGACCTTCACAGTTCCGACCTCCGCAGCTACTCGAACCTCAAGAAGAGCCTGTCCGATCCTCCAAACGTGTAATACACGGAAGGAGACGTTGACCGACTGGTGACGGACAAGTTCGGCCGAGACGAGAAGGCCGCGCAAGAAGCCGTTTCGCAGGTAGCCCCCGCGGCGGAAGTGGTGGAGCCGAAAGAAGAATCGACGACATCATCGAGGATGGCCCAGACAACAGAGTCCTCGAGGCCGCGCTCGCTGGAGATGCGGACGCGATCGTTTCCGGAGACCACCACCTGCTGGAGTTGGAGGAATGGCGTGGCATCCCGATCCGGGATCCGCCATCCTTCCTGCGGAGGCTAGAGTCGGGGAACAGAAATCGGGATGCCCTCCGGTCCGGGTGGAGCGGATCGGATTCGAACCGACGACCCCCTGCTTGCAAAGCAGGTGCTCTACCAACTGAGCTACCGCCCCTCACAAACCCGAGTTTACCTGCACAAACTCACTCGACCGGTGGTGCGAGAAGCGGTGCTGTTGCGAGAAGGTGCACGTGTGAAACAGC
>Ga0247713_1000363_pt1 | contig 29317 bp, 28 predicted proteins | sample 21E_NmetaG_FD_189936 | JGI IMG/M metagenome (GOLD analysis project Ga0247713, IMG submission 189936) | Soil microbial communities from hillslope of Landscape Evolution Observatory, University of Arizona, Oracle, AZ, United States - 2-1-E_N | ecosystem: Engineered > Artificial ecosystem >...
CCCACTGGGAGAGCAGGTGGACTTGAGCATCTTGCCGCGCTGAGTGTCTTGGCCCGGTGGGTCGAGGAGGCGGAGGTTGTGACGGCCCCAACGACGGCTTAGATTCGTTCCCACACTTTTTCACGCCCGGGATGCGCCCGGGTCCTCGATCAGCGCGCATCTGCCGGCTTACATGTTTTCGAAGCCCGCAACATCGTCTGGGTTATCGGGGTTCATCCAGCTCAACTTCACGTCGCGCACGACCTTCGACGTGTCAAGTCAATTCGTAACTGGCATCCCACGTGCCTAGAGGATCCGGTCCAGGCACAATCTAGGCACAATTGTGCTCTATTTCGCTTTGTATCATTTGCCGACGTTTTGCCTCTCTTCTCGATGGATGACGGGACGCTGACGGGACGGAGAGGAACTCGCGTCACGGAGTGAAACGGGGCCGGCTATATCCAGAACGGGGCCCACAATTAACCGGTGACTCCTCCTTTGTAAGGGGCTGTACAGCTTTTCAGTGGCACGTGCTGGTTGTCAACGGACCGTGAGATCTCCAGGTAGATGGCCAAAATTCCCGGTCCATGGCCACCAAAAAATCCGGGTAGGCGGACAGCAGACCTATCCTGTTTTTCAGTTCAGGGGCATACCCCCTTACCGCTCATGGCCTGAACCAGCAGCTGAGATTCCTCCTCGGTGATGATGATGGGCATGCTGCAGCAGGCGGTCCACCATGGGAATGGCTAGGGCCTTAGGCATGATGGTGCCGAAGCCGGATGGGTGGATGTTGAGGTGACCGCCAGCGAGCGCTTCTCGTAAGCGGCATCGACCAGCCGGTACAAAGCTTCACCCTCCGCCTGGCCGGCAGGAGGCATGCCGACATCGTCGACCCCGGTCATATCCGCCTGGCAGATCCGCTTGATCACCCCGCTGGTGGAGCGTCGACCTTGGAGCGGGGCGACGGTGGCGGCCAGCCGCTCCAGCGAGAAGCACGGACACCCGCATCCCCTGGTCGATCGCCGTGCCCGAGCGCCTCGACGAAATGGCTCTTGCCCGTGCCGGACGGGCCGGAGACCGACAGACACTCCCGGCGGTGGATCCGCTCCAGGGGTCCTCAACCCGTTCTGGGTTGGAAGCGGAATCAATGAGGCTTGCGGATCCAGGGCTCGAAGGTCTTGCCGGAGGGAAAGCCGGCCGCCTGCGCCGGCGCCGAGTGGCGTCATCGCGGCCTTTGACCTCCTCCTCTAGTAGGACTCGCATCACCTCGGCTGGGTCCCAGCGCTGGGCCTTGGCGGTGGCGATCACTTCAATGAGGCCGAGGGTGGTCTTCGATGAATGTAATTCCAACTCGAAGTAAGGGCGATCTAGAGAGACGCGAGCTATGGCCTTCAGTGCCAGAATGCGAACCCCGATCCCGCCTAGACTGGGACTTCGACCATCGTGCTGGACGGCCCGCCAGACGCCTAGCACGCGCGAGAACTCGGGCCGTCTCCGCACCGAGCACAGGCGTCGGTATGATCCTGACTTTAACGAGTCGGCCCTTAGGGAACTTACCAGCGGGCGCCGGCGGAGCGCGGAAGACTTCCGCTCGGATACAGTCTTCCCGGGGTACGCGCAGGTTGGGAGAGCGCAATGCCTGAGCTGTCGAACTAGTAGGCCCCGGGGCGAATAGGAAGCAGGCGTCAGACGAAAGGGCCTCCCAAGGTCGGAGCGCTTCGAGTTCTCGGAGTTAACCCGCTTCGCTTCGAGGATTCTTCGGAAATCTATCGGCGATTGCGTTTGCAAGGCCAGACGGATTAGACACCCCAAGAGCCTCACGCCTCAGACATCACCGAGTGTCTCGCGGAGTGAGGGATATCTGTCGAGTAGCTCTCGTGCCGCGGCTGCAGCGGCTCCCATCCCGTGCGACGTACGATGCGTGAGCTCCGCAACTTGACGCCTCGATCGGTCACGCTTCCTGAGCCAGGTGCGCCATCCTGCGATTACATCGGGCTCAAGATTAGCGAGCAATCCGTCCAGGTACTGGGGAGCGATCGTGTCGACCACAGTCAGAAAGACCGAAAGATTTTCGACAGCGTCTGAGCCCTGGAGGGCAAGCCCCTTACTGAGCGCCGCCCGATTTGCCTCAAGCAGTAGCATGGCCACGTCGGGATCGATCTGATGCAAGGAATTGAGGGCCCCGGCGGCAAGCAGCCAGTCGTGGTGGACTAGCTCGAGATCGAGGGGAACACCTCGCTTCATCGCTGACAGGGCAACTTCCGGAGCGATCAGCGTAATCCGGTTGGAGAGCCGCCCAATGTCGTCTGCATGTCGGATGAGCAACTCCCTGGCGGGGCCGCCGTCTGGGGTCGAGAGCAGGGCCAGCAGCTGTTCGAGCTCCCTTGGGACCGACTGCCACAATCCTTCAGTGACATCGTCGAGGGCATTTGCATCCACAGCCTTGACAATCGCGTCGAATGTAGCTCGGTCGGCTTCGGCGATAAATACCAGGAGCTCGGCGATGAGGTACCAGTCTCGCCGAGTGCCTCCGTTGATGGCGGATGCGATCCGGTCTCCATCGACTCCCCGAGCAAGCTTGCGTGCAACGCGCCGCTGGGCGGGAGAAGGTCTGCGTCGACGTAGGAAATTGGGTGACATGCCGAGGGGCCACCAGAAAATCTCGTGAAGTGCGGCAGTCGCCTCGGCAGGCCGGTTCGACAACCGTCTTGCCAGTTGTGCTGCGGCGGTCTCAATGAGGTTCGTACCAAGATCCCCCCGAAGGAAGTAGATGGCCTTGGCAAGCTCTTCGACTGCATATAAGGACTCGTCGGGTAGGCGGCTAAACAGTGACTCCAAGGCCCCCGCATCGAGAGCACTGGCGAGCTGCTCCGCGAACTGCTGCCCCCCGGCGTACGCCAACCGGTCGATCAGCTCGGCCCAGGCGGCTGCGTCGGTCCAGCTCGTCTGCGACACCTGACGGGCGATTGCGGTTGGGTCCGTTTGCGCGAGGATCCTCTCGGTAAGATCGGGTCGCTTCTGCGCAAGGTCGTTAAACAGTCGCGCCAGGCCCCATGCGGAGGACGGTTCGACTTCGACAACCCAGCGCGCGAGGTTGCTCTCCGCGTTCTCCAATTCCTCAATAATCGCTCCGTCGTCCCAGTGGATAAGCTCCGCGAGGAGAAAGCCAGCGATTTGCCGACCGCTCGCGTCAGTCATGGACAATGCACGGCGAGCCATCGTGAGAAGGCGCTCCCTTCCGGGCAGCCCTGATCGACTCAGGACCCACCGAATCTCGGGGCCGCGAAAGCAATCGAGCAGCCACAAGATGCCTCTCAAGGAGGTCCCGGGGTCGTCCAGGACATGGGCAAGGAGGGCGGCCACCGCGCTTCGGTCGGCATTTTCTTCTTCCACCGGGTGCGGATGATCGTTAGCCGTCGCTGGATGGTGCCTATGCCCAGTATCCTGCCGAGCCTCGTTTTTGTCGCCCGTTGACATGATGGGGGGAACGAGGATCGAATCGGACGGCAGAGAGGGCCATTCAGGAGGATGAAGAAGCACTTTTAAAACCACGTCGGCCATCCGCACGTGCGGCGTGCGCATGTGGGTATCGCCGGTTACCAGACGTCGGGTCCGAAGAAGGTTGAGTGCCGCCTCCATCCACTGTTCCTCTCGGCCGAGAAGGATCGCCGCGCGCTGCAACTCCCCAGGTCGGGCGCCGGCGTCGGCCGAGGCGAGCTGGAGCACGGAGACAGCCAGCAGCGCTAGGTCGGCCCGCTCGTTGTCGCGGAGACGAGCTAGGATGGTCCTGATTCGGCGCCATCCGCCGACGAGGGTGAAGATGAACTGCCAGGGCAATTCTTCGCGGCTAGCCAGTTCAAGTCGCCATTCAAGGGGTTCATCCAGGTAGCCCTCGCCGATACGGTCATCCAGTTCGCGAAGGAGCCCAAGAGCCTCGGCGCGTCGAGAAAGCAATTCCGCTGCAATCAGCTTCACCGCACGCTGTTCCGCGATCGGCACTTCGATGGCAGGGCCGGGTACATCGTCCGTACTGACGATCAAAATCTTGCGCTCAGGCGTAGCGCTCTCCGCTAGTCGGCGCAGCAGGTCGGATTCTTTTGCCTGAGCGTCATCGATCAGAGCGACCGTCGGAAGGGGTGCCCCAATCAGATACTGAACGGTTTCATGCACCGACCGCTCGGAGATTCCCTCACTGGCACGAACGATTTCAAAACCGTCCTCGTTCAGGTCATGTAAGGCCTGGTAAGCAGTGATGGACTTTCCTCCCCCGCTCGCGCCGCGGAGGGCGACGGCGTCGGCGGCGTGAAGAGCGCTGACAACTTCCTCGACTTCGGGAAGCCGGGGGCAGGTCCCCACGTCACCGGGTCCGAGCCGGGCCCCCCGCAGAGCCGCCGCGAGACCGTTGCGCTGTTCGTCGAACCCCAGGTACTCCCAAGGTGACTCCACATCGGCACTGCAAAGCATGTCGGCGAGCGGCGGGAGAATCTTCTCCGCACCCTGCACAATCGCGAATTGGCCCCGCGCAGACGGACCTATACGGATGACCTCCCAAGCGCTGGACAACGGCGCAATGAGTTGGTCCACGATGACCTCGTCCGACTCGGAGTAGCCGATGACCACGAGAGTCCGGGGGTGTCCCTCCCGAAAAGCTGCGACACGATCTAGTAGTCCCAAGTCGAGCCGGCCAGCCTTGGAGGGCAAAACCCAGTCAAGGTCGGGGCGGGCGGCGTCGCCGTGCGGCTTGCTGAGCCAGCCAGCGGGCAGGTTGTTCCCGTACCGACGCCTGTATGCGGCCTCCGGGCCCGTGTCCCAGTTGAGCGAGACGACGTGCTCGAAGATCCGCGCGTGGAGGAGGCGGCCGACAGCGTCAAATGCCGGCGAATACGCGCTTGAACGCTCCCGGTCGAGGTCGGCAAAGCCCTGCTGAAATGCCTGGCGAGCGACCGGGCTGGTCGAGATGATCTTCCACGCCTTACTGAGGGCAGTCGGGTCGCCCCCCAAAAGGATCTTGCCCGGGAGATGTAGGTCGCGCCCCAGGGCTCGTGCGAGGTAGGTTCGCTGTTCGGGATCGGCGTCCACAGCTTGCCAAACGAGTGGTTCTAGCAGCCGCATTGTCGGATAACGTGCAGGTAACGAAAGGCCTGCCCCTACCACTGCCACCGATCCCCATCCCAGCCGGCCTGATAGCAGGTTCAGGGCATCCTCTATGTCGGCTAAAGCCATGCCAGGCGCACTCCTGAGCTCGTACCGCCCGCCAGAACCTGCTCCCGGGGATCTGCCTCCATCTTCGTCTATACAGGGTCGACGCGTCATTGAATAAGTAATCACGAGACCTTAGGTAACGAGCGCAGGTAAGACACTTTCTGCCCCTCGTCGGATTTGCGGCCGCATAGTCTGGCTTTCACTCAGCAACTCTTCCGGCATTACCCGATCCGATGGAGCCTTATCGGTTGCCCGCTTCAGATTTCAGGCACAAATTCGCCTGTTTAGACCCACTGTTTTCAGGTCTCCGATTCACCCAGAAATGAGCAACAAACGACCACAGCCGCGGACCGCGACAAAGCCTCAAGGTGCCTGGCAGTAAAGACTGAGGGACGGACGAGAGCACGTATTTAACAGATCATGGGTCGAATGAACCGCAAAATGTGCCTAGAAATCGGTGGGAGTACGAGGATTTGAACTCGGACCTCTTCCGTGTGTCAACCGGTTCTTGTTTCGCTTCGTTTGGCGTCGTTTTGCCCTATTTCTCGATTGTGACGGGGACGCTCACGGGACGCTGACATGCCCGACCCCTGCTTTGTAAGGGCTGTCAGCGCCGGTCGAAAATTGACCCCTTTTCGCCGGTTGAAAATTGACCCCCCTAGGGAGTTCTTGGATCCTAATCAAGCGTTCTCGGAACCGCCAGGGACACGTCCCAGATCCCGGTCTTTCAACCGGTAGCTATCGCCTTTGAGGTTGACCACTTCGGCGTGATGCACCAACCTGTCGATCATTGCCGCAGCCACAACGGCATCTCCGAAGACCTCGCCCCAGCGCCCGAATGGCTTGTTGGAGGTAACGATGACGCTGGCTCGTTCGTAGCGTGAGCTGACGAGCTGGAAGAACAGGTTGGCCGCCTCGATTTCGAACGGCAGGTAGCCCACCTCATCGATGATGAGCAGCGGTGTCCAGACCAGCTGGCGAAGCTCTTTGTGCAACACGCCCTGGGCGTGGGCCGAGCTCAGCCTGGCTACCCACTCGGTGGCGGTGGCGAAGGCAACTCGGTGTCCGGCCTGGCAGGCCCTAATCCCCAAGGCTGTTGCCAGATGAGTCTTTCCGGTGCCCGGCGGGCCGAGGAAGATTACGTTCTGCTTTCCCGCGACGAAGTCGAGAGCACCCAGGTGGGCCACGACCTCCTTGCGTACCGAGCGCTGATGGTTGAAATCGAAGTCCTCGAGCGTCTTGTAGGAGGGAAAGCGGGCGGCTTTGACCCGGTTCTCACCCCCGTGGGTCTGCCGGGAGGAGACTTCCCGCTCAAGGCAAGCGCACAGAAACTCCTCGTGAGTCCAGCCCTCTTCACGTGCCCGCTCCGCCAGCCGGTCGGCGGAGGCGAGCAGTGAGGGAGCCTTCAGGTTGCGACACAGGTAGGCAAGATCCGACCGGGGCTTGCTCATGACAGCCCTCCCGTCAGTGCGTCGTAAACGCTGAGGTCGGGTTCTTCCACCAGCTGTGGCGCATCAGGTTGCGGGTTTTGCTGCGTTTGCTTCATCAGGCGGCGGGCCCGTCCGTGAACCGGGTCGGTGATGGTGCGGTGAGCCACCAGGCTGCGGCGGTGATTGGCTACCTGTTCGCCCCGGCAGGTGACCACAACCGACTCCAGATCCACTGCGATCTGCACCCTGCGGCCGATCGCTTTGGGGTGAACCGAGTAGTCGCAGGTCCCGTAGCGCACGTAGTGATCCCGTCCGAGCACCAAAGAGTGGTGAAACCGGACGTCGGGCAGGATCGGAGGAAGCTTCAGCATCGCCGCTTTGTCCTCGGCCAGCCGAGCATCCGGTCGGCAGTGCAGTGTTGCGTGAACCCGGTGGTTGGCGGTTACCCGCAGCCAGGACTTGAACTGGAAATTGAAGTCGGTTGGATCCTTGAACCTGCGCCCGGGCAGGAACGAGCGCTCGAAGTAGTCGTGGGTGCGCTCCAGGGCGCCTTTGCCCTCAGGGAAGCTGCCTCGCAGGATGTAGGCGCTCATCCCTAGCGTGCCCTTGAACATCGAGAAGGCCTGGGTGAACTCCTGCTTGCCGGCCCGGTTGCGGCCGATCGCTCCCTCGCTGTCGTAGATGCCCTGGCGGGGGACCGCCCCCAGGTCCTTCAGGCACTCCAGGTGGCCGGCCAAAACGTCGTGAGTCTCCCGGGTGGGGATCATGTGACCCATCGAAGTCCGGGAGTAGCCACTGAGGCCGGTGATCACCCAAAGCCGCTGCACCGCCTCGAAGCCAACCGGGATGTCGACCGGCGGCTGCCACAAATCCCACTGCGCCAGCTCCCCCGGCTGGTAGTCGGTGCGCTGGTAGGGCTTGGGCTCGATGTAGAGCGGCCGGAGTTCGGCCACCCGTTCCTTCAAGATGGTGATGCCCCGGCTCCACCCGATCCGCTCGGCAATCACCGTCGCCGGCATGGTCGGGCAGTCTTTGAGCAACGCCCGGATCTGAGGTTCGAACTCGTCTACAGCCGAGAGCTTTTTAGTTCGCTCGTAGGCCGGCGGGGTCTTAGAGCGAATCGCACTGCGGACTGTGTTTCTAGACACCCCCAACTGCCGGGCGATAGTCCTTGTCCCCATCTTCTCGGCCAAAGCCAGACGCCGAATCTCGGCCCAATCCTCCACTGATAACACCCACCCTTCCTCCTGAGCTCGGTTGCGCTCAGGCTCAATCACTCGGCAGCTTTTGCTGCGGATTCCCCGGAAGGGGGGTCAATTTTCAACCGGCGTTAGTGGGTCAATTTTCAACCGGCGCCGACAAGGGCTGCCGAGTGCTTGTCAATGGAGCGCGGTGGTAAGCGAATTTGGCGATTTAGTGCCTGCAAATAGCCTAAATTCGGACAAAGCTTCCACGAAGCTGGGCGCTGTTCAACGGGCCTTACTGCTCTCTTGCTCCCTTTTTGCTCCCTCTTGAGCCTCAGCTGGCCTCGGTGTGTAGCCGGGCGCTACCTGGGCTCCACCTCGTCTCCAGTTGATCTGGTGGGTGGACCCAGCCGTTCATAATACGAACCATCGTGATCTAGGCTTCCATCGCCTGGGGCTCGGCGCTGAGCAAGTTGAACCCGAGTGGACTGACGCGAGTTTCCTACTCCTCAGTCCGTTCCCGCCTGAATAGGGTCGCCTGATAGGAGGGCGCACTAGCCACCGTATCGAACGCCTTCCTCATGATCTTCGCACCGATCTTGTGCTGGGTCGCAAACACAAGGAAGTAGCGAAGCCGTCCCTCGAATGCTTTATCGCGAATCTCTCGAGCAATCACATGTCCATATCCCAAGCCCTTGAGGCGATCTGCATAAAGACGCACGTACTTGGTCGTTGCTTGATCAGTGGTTATCTCACGACGTTTGCGCGACTCATAGATGCCACGCCATTCGTCCGTGCCGTAGAGATGCGTCATGTTTCTAGCCGCCCATTCGGGGGCCTCCTCCTCGACAGTTAGCGTTCTCAGAAAGCCCGTATGGGTCGCGAGCAGAATCAGTTGCTCCAGTTTTGTCTTTTTGGTCTTGAAGGAAGCGATCCCCGTAACCGTCTCCCACGACAGCTCACACCCTTCTGGATCCAACAAGATGAGTGCAGGATCCCATCGCCCCAAGTGTCTCTGCATCAGCGGCAATAAATCCGCGTTGCAATCGCCCCTTTCGACTACGGCTCGATTACCATAGGACGTCGTCCTCGCCTGCAGCGTACTGACGACTCTCTCGCTAGCGTCCATTAGGAGACACTTAGCAAACGCAGGAGAACTCTCCAGCGCGATGAGGGGAGACCCTGCAACGCGTTCGCCCCCTATCAGATTGACGCCCGGTCCGGCGAACCCATCGACGAAGTGAAACGTCTTAGCCTTGGCGCACGCTTTTGCAAACCCTGGCAGGTAATAACGAACAATCGCAAGTTTGTCGGCAGTCCAGAGACGTGCCGGCCTGACCTCTAGATCATCATCTGGCGGGCGAGGCCACGTATCTTCAAACATCGGACCGGTATCTTTCATCAGTTCCGCTAGGCAATCCGACCAGCGCGCGACGTAGGCGAAGCTGAAATCCCCGTATCAAGACCGAGCGCGTCGCACACCATGTAGGCGACCGATTCGGCCTCGACCTAGCAATGGCAATCAGTCTCTCGGCCTGAGCCTCGGCCTCCGAGCCAAACGCTCGGATCAGGCATCACGCGAAGTTCCTTCAAGCGCTTCGCTCTGTTGATGACCTTCACGTTTCGGCATTTCGTCCCAAGTGCGACCATCGAGCACCCGCCCTCCCGCCTTCGGAGTCCGGCCCCCCCACTGCTTGAAGAAGAAGGCAACATTCGCCGAACGGCATTGGTCCCTTAGGCTTCGAACCCATTCTGCGTCCATGGATCTTGCTTGGGGCCCAGACTCTCCACCCACAATGACCCAATCCAGTTTGGTTGTGTCCTGAATCGTGATTGCTCCGAGCAAAGGCTCGCAGGAAAGGAATCTCACGGCAGCGGGGGCTTGAACCAGGAGGGGTACTCGGCGATCTGCCCACTCCTGGTTCTCAACCGAAGTCCCAAGCCACACATTGCTCAGGGGCTCATGGGCTCTCGTTAGGCACCAATCTTCGACAATGGGTGCCATCCTCCTAGGCCGTTTTGTTAGCACTTGGAACTGGTGCTGGTGAGCCTCGCCCATCACATCGAATATCTCTAAGATTAAGTTCCTTGGGACTCGAGGATGGAACAAATCACTCATTGAATTGACGAAGACGCGCCGTGGTTTCTTCCAGCTCAAGGGCTCGTAGAGCTTGTCCTTGTGAACTGTTAGACCAAATCCGATCCCGCTAGTTCCTGAGGAACCGTCGATTTGGTATCGAATGTTGCCCATGGCCTTCAGCCGTTTCGCGAGCGTCAATGCGTAGCAGTGATCGCAGCCAGCCGAAACCCGGTCACATCCGGTCGTGGGGTTCCAGGTTGCGTCCGTCCACTCGATTGCGCTGTTAAGGCTCATGGGCAATACCCTAGTGGTCGGCTACGACATAATCGCGGCTACCAGGCGTTGCTCAGGGCAAAGTTTGCATCCCGTTCGATGGGGCGGAGACGCTTCATTTCAACACCACGCGACGGTCCAAGGAGCCCGGCTATCCGGATCAAGGGTCGAAGTCGAGATCAAGGCTTTGGACGCCCAGCTGGATGAGTTAGTGCAGGACACCGGGGCCGATCTGCTCGGCCTGTTCGGGGTGGGCACTCAGGTTCCTAGCACTTCGCTGATCTCAGCAGGCGATAATCCCGAGCGCTTTGCAAGCCCGGCAGTGGGGCGTGGGCCCGATTCCAGCTTCCCTCGGGCAAGACCCAGCGCTACCGCCTAAACCGCAGCGGAAACCGCCAGGCCAACGCTGCCTTGCAACGCTCGTCATCGTCATCGTCCGTAAAGTCGTTACGAACCACTAAACGACGTTACGTCGAGCGTCGGATGAAATAGGTAAGTCCAAAGAAGGAAATAATCCGCTACCTCAAGCGTTACGTTGCCCGGGAGATCTTCGCCGTTTTGAGAAAGTTCACCGCACGTAAACTGGCAATGCCTGCATGAGAACGATGCTTAACGACTATAAGAGCATAGATCTTGCTAACGTGGGAGATCTGGGTTTTTGGGTCCGCACGAAGCGAGGAACACATGAAGGCTGACACGCTCGACTTCAGCAAACTGTTCGGAGCGGACGTCCGCTACGTCGTCCCGATGTTCCAGCGCCCATACGTCTGGGAGCGCGACAAGCAGTGGGAGCCCTTGTGGCAGGACATCGCCGACGTCGTCAACGCCCTGCTTGACAGCTACGAGCGACACGAGGACCCGAGGGACGCGGAGCAGTCGGTGCCGCCGCACTTCCTCGGCGCGGTCGTCCTCGACCCGCTTCCCGTCGGCGCCGGTAAGGTCGACGCGCGGCACGTCATCGACGGTCAGCAGCGGCTCACCACCTTGCAGCTCCTCATCGCGGCGATCCGCACGGTCGCCGACCGCGACGAACGCCTCGAAAGACACGCTCGGGTCTTCGGCAAGCTGCTGAGCAACGACCCGGATCTCATCGACGCCAACGAGGACGAGCAGACCTTCAAGGTGTGGCCGACCAAGTGGGACCGGGACACCTTCGTCAGCGCGATGGGCAACAATCCGTCTGAGGGCCGTCCCTCAGACGCGTATCGCTACTTCCTGAGCGCTGCGGAAGAATGGGCCAAGGAAGCCGACTCGGCCGGCGAGGAAATCCTCGTAAGCCACTTCGACGCGCTGCAACTCGTGATTCGCAGCCTGTTGAAGATCGTGGTCATCGACCTCGAGCCGAACGACAACGCCCAAGCGATCTTCGAGGTGCTCAACGCCCGCGGTACCGAGCTGCTGGCCGTGGACCTCATCAAGAACCTCACGTTCCGGGTGGCCGAAGGCCGCAAGGAGAACGTGGTCAGACTGTACGAGACCTACTGGCAGAAGTTCGACAGCGAGGCCTGGCGCGAGCTCATCACCGTTGGCCGCCTTCGGCGGGGCCGCGCCGACCAGTTCCTCCAACACTGGCTCGTCATGCAGACCGCCCGCGACGTCCACTCCCAGCAGCTGTTCCCGACGTTCCGTGGCCTGTTGAACGGGCATGGCAACGGCCCGATCGAACCACTGATTGCCGACCTGTCGCGCCACGCCGAGGTGTACGACTCGTTCGACCGTTTCCCCAAGGACTCGGCCGACGGCGCGTTCTTCGCCCGGATCGCCACCCTCGACGTGACGACATTCATGCCGGTCTTCTTGTTGCTATACGGGCTCGACGACTCGGTTCTGCCTACCGAGGATCGCCGGCGGGCACTACGAGCGATGGAGTCCTGGCTCGTGCGCCGAGCGATCGTTCGCGGAACGACGAAGGACTACAACAAGGTCGCCCCCACACTCATCGCCCGCATGCAGCGCGACCCTGCGGAGGCAGCTGATGCGGTCGTAACCTGGCTGCAGGAGGCGCAAGGGGACACCCGGGAGTGGCCGGACGACGACCGCCTTCGCGAGGAGTTGGTCACCGCTCCCCTGTACAACACCATCAAACGGTCCCGTCTGGTCATGCTGCTCGCGGCGGTAGAGGAGCACCTGCGGCGAGGGATGTCCGAGCAGCTCACCAGAACCGGTGGGCTACATGTCGAGCATGTCCTCCCACAGAGCTGGCACCAGCACTGGCCGCTTCCCGAAGATGCGGATCCCTTGGCTGCCGAGCTCGAGCGCGACGCGGCGAAGCACCGCCTCGGGAACCTCACGCTCGTCACCGCCAAGCTGAACCAGACCGAGTCGAACCGGCAGTGGGATGAGAAGCGAGAGCTGCTCCGCGAGCACTCCCTCCTGAAGCTCAGCCAATCGATCGTTCCGCACGATCTGTGGGACAGGCAACAGATCGCCGAGCGCGGCAGCGAACTCGCCGATGTCGTCCTCGAGATCTGGCCGGGCGCAGCTGACCCAGGATGGCAGGGGAACCCATCGTCCCACCGCGCAGCGGCGAGTGTTTCCGATGTCGCTGAGGTTCCGTCTCCTGAATAGCCACGGGCCGACAGGTCGGTCCAAATGATGAGGATGAAGGACGTGACCAGGAGAGGTGGGGACAGCAGATCTGGCGTTGGAGGGAGACTTACCCTCGGTCTGCAGCGACGCCGCAGTTCGTAAAGGCTTGAAACGCGATGGCTGCGTACCCAACGGTACCGATCAGGCGGTCAACTACTCGCAGTCAACACACATCGAAGAGCCCTTTCGGAAAAGGCCGGGACCCCTCGATAGGTGGCAACGGGGACATTGTCTCGTCGCCTGAGAAGGAGCCCCACACCCGCATCGATCACACTTTCTGCATCTGACATCCCCGCATTTTTCGCATGATTGGTAGCCCCAGGTAGCTTCCCCGCAATGAGCACATGTGCCCGACAGGGCGATCGGCCGCGCGCTCGTTACTCCGCCTGCTAAGAGATTCAGCCCGGGAGCCGCCCAATTTCGTTCTTCCGCAAAAACCGCGTACACAAGATCGCCTTCAGCGAGCGCGTCCAGCCACATCCCTTTACTGCCGCCTGCCCACTCGACCGGGCCCTCGCCTCTAAAACCCCCGTCACGGGTCACCGCACGCCAGATGGTGTGACTCTTGCGAAGTTTGGAACCACGCCGCCAAACATAGGGACACTCGGGAGAGGAGGCAGCGAACCGAACCGACGACGTTGAAACCTCCGCCAGGACTACGTAGCCGAAGCAGCCGAGCCGGTTCGCTAGGGCAACCGCACATGCCTCACGAGACGCGTTGGATGCCTCGTATAACCGAGAAATATGGTCAGCTTGCGGTCGTTGGTCATTGAGAATCTGATCCAACAGAGGAGCTGGGAGCAGGATTCGACTAGCGAAAAGGTGGCAGACCCGCTCCTCCGCCTCAAGCCCCCCATCCGTTCCTATGTCGGCGAGTGCGGAAAGCACGTCAACGTTCCCGCGCACGAGGTGATGACCCAACTCGTGGAGAATCGTAAAGTTCTCTCTTCGAGAGCCAGGCGTGGGTCTATAGGCGATCGTCGGACGCGGGGACCCCCAAAACGCTCCGTCGCATGAGCACAGATCCCCCATTGACGGTAGAGCGAAGGGCAAAACGGTGAGCCCGAGGGCACCGACAGCCTGCATTGGCGAAAGTGCGAGATCTCGCCGAGCATTTTCGTCCAACATCTCCTCGAGAGCCTGGGCAAGGCCCTCCAGCCCCTGGATCATTGGTCGAGAATCACGGAGTAGAAGTCGAGCAGCCGGCGCCAATCGTCGGCCGCAAGCTCACCACTGGATCTTTTGGGAGCTGAAACAAGAAAGTTAATCACCTCTTCCTTCATTTCCGCGGGATCGCGTCCCGCTCGCCCGGCTAATCGCTCAAGACGGCGAGCAAAGTCGTCTCCCCGAACAAACCTTTGAAGTGAGAGCGGCAAAGGCCTGGATGAATCAGCCGGATTGGCGCCAAGGAGATCGGTCACGGTGCACTCCAACGCAGTTGCTATCGATTCCAAAGACTCCAGTGTCGGATTCGCTTCGTTCCGCCGCTCTATGTCGGATAGGTAGGGAACCGAAATCTTTGTCTTTTCTCCAAGCTCCTTAAGGGTCCACCCTCGCCTTTGTCTTCGAGCCCTAATTCGGTCTCCCAATGATTCGGTCATGTGCGACTGACTCCTTTCCGGTGAGGAAAGGACTCATTGTTTCAATTCTGTTGACAACATACAACCTCCCGCTATACACTAGTTATGGTCTCACCAGAACTCACCATCACGCGTCGCTATTCTCACCAGACTTGAAGCTTAGGAAATGTCATGTCCCCCATCTATCGTGATCCCGCTCCGCTTATCGGCTCGAATAAGGGGGTTTCTTTGAGCTCATGGATCAAGGTCCCAAGAACTTGCCGCGTCAGAAGGTCCACGAAATCCTCGGCTATCGATCATATGTTCGATAGAATCGATCTTACTTCCCCTGGCGAACCGATGGCTGCAAGAGCCCCGGAGGGAAGATGAGGCTACTTTCAACCAAGACGAACTTAGGCTCCTGCTCCCGGTACGCCACAAGATGCGCGTCTCAGTCCCAGTCCAAAAGAGGACCTCCCCAGCTGCGTCCCTCTTAAAAGCGAAGGGCCAATCCCTGTTGGACTAGCGAACGGATATTCGATGAAACTTCTTTCCAGCTTTACTGGCTTCATGCAGGACACCGTGAATATCAACAAGACAAGGTTGTCGCAGCTGAGCGGGCGCGTAGACGCGATTTATGACGCACTTCGTGCCGACGAGATTTTTGGACCATACGTCCTCGGGAAGATTCCGCAAGGTTCTTGGCCCCAGAGAACCATTATCAAGCCGCTCGAGGACCATGAGTTCGACGCAGACTTCCTGCTGGTTCTCAAAGAGAATCCCGAATGGTCTCCCAAGAGATACACCCGAGAACTCTTCAAGGCCCTCGGTCGAACGAATGCCTACAAAGACATGAGATCTGAAAAATGCCGTTGCGTAAGAGTCACCTACGCTAACGATTGCCACATCGACGTTGTTCCTTTCGTCGAATTGGCAGACGGCCGCAGAATGATTGTCAATGCGGAACAGGACACATGGGAGAATTCTGACCCCGAAGGATTTACCAAGTGGATGAAAGAAAAGGACGACGCTTCGGACGGCCAACTTCGGAAAGTGATCCGGCTCGTTAAGTACCTGCGAGACCACAAGGGCACCTTCGATGGCACCCGATCGATCCTGCTAACAACCTTGCTCGGTGAGCGGGTAAGCACATCCAAGAAGCTGTTCGACACCGCCTACTACGGCGACCTTCCGACGGCCCTTAAGAACATCGTCAATGATCTCGATGTGTGGCTTCAGTCAAATCCGACCAAGCCCCAAGTTGCTGACCCATCGGGATGCGGCGCCTCTTTTGACCATCGGTGGACTCAGGTCACCTATTCCAACTTTAGGAACAAGATCCACACCTACGCCGCGGTCATCACCGACGCTTACAACGAAGCAGACCAGGAGAAGTGTCTCAAGAAGTGGCAGAAGGTCTTCGGTGAAGACTTCAAAGACACCAACAAAGCGAACTCGGCAAGCACCGGACGATATGGAGTCCCGATCGCTGCAACCTCCACCAACCGGTCAGGCCGCGCCGGTTGAGCAGACGAACGCTTAGGGCAGCGCTACTCCCCGGTCAGCAACTCGCACTCAAGCAATTGAAGGAAATTGAAAGCGAGTATTCCGAGATTAGCCGTGTGGGACAGCCGTCAGTGGACCCGGGCGGATGGGCTTCCATAATGATTCGGGTCGCAACCTCCGAACTGCCGCATCTTGCAGGTGGACTGTCCATCAGTGCGGACTTCGAGGATATTCGCCTTCACTTCCACGAGTATTTCCCTGCAGTTTTGCCTTTGGCTACGGTAGACCATGAACGATGGGTCGGCGAACCTCATGTCCTTCAAGGAAATCGCCTGTGTGTGTTCCTCGACCCATCTAGAGAGTGGCGTCCCGAACAAGGCATGAGAGGTTACCTGGAGCGTCTCCACCAGTGGCTCGCTGATGCCGCGTTAGGTCGATTTGATGCAGAGACGGCCCTTTACCACCCGGTCGGCGGCATCGTTCACCAGAGTAAGGGCACTCCTTTGTTCGTAGTTCGACAGTCCCTTTCTAAATTGGAAAGGAAGATGCTTCGCCGAATTCAGGTCCGCGAAAGGTCCGAGGAGCGGGCAGACCTGATCGCCTGGTCAAGCGAAACCAAAGTGTCGGCTGCAAGAGTTGGCCTCGCAATCACCACGGCCGACGCACTACCCTACGGAGCGGGTACCACCCTTCTCCAACTTCTCAGTCGGCTGAAGCAGCAAGGAATGGATGCCTCCTTGCTAAGCGCAGCAATGGTCAGGGCGGCAAGTGCAAACCCTGCAGGAGATTCACTCTTTGTTGTATTGATAGTGCCGTTCGGGAAGGGTCGAGTTGGTCGTGACCATCTGCTTGCGTTTCGCCTGGGACCCAAAATCACGTCTGTCCTCCAATCGCTAAACCATCAAGAAGCCTTCCCAACTGATGTCAACCCAGTTGCTCTGCCTCTGAACGAGCCCTTGGAGTGGTGTCAAACCGCCGATGAACGGCCTGAGATTCACCGGCGCCGTGACTCCCAACGTCCGGTGGCCATCTTTTCGGATCTAAAGATCGAGGTATGGGGTGCAGGGGCCCTTGGGTCCTGGATTGCAGAATTTCTGGCCAGAGCTGGTGCCGCCGAGATCACTCTGCACGATCCGGCTCGAGTTACTGGGGCACTACTGGTACGGCAAAACTATGAGGAGGACGACGTTGGTGCAAGCAAAGCAGAACGCATCGCCGCCCGTCTCAACCGAATCTCTGATGGTGTTGTAGCCAATGGCCATCAAGGCACAGCCCTCGCGCTGTGCCACCCCGACCACTTTCCCGATTGTGACCTGATTATCGACTCGACCGTTGACAATGGTGTTTCCTTCTACCTTGGGCTGGCGATGAAGGCCTTGGACAAGAAGCCATGGATCGCTCAGGTCGCTACCGATGTTCATTCGGCAACATTGGGCCTGCTGACTGTGGTTGCACCCTCAGATCATGTAGCAATCGGCGAACTCGACGAGGTGGCGGGAAAGCTGGTCGAGGCCGACCCTTCGCTCGAGTCCTTTAGGGTTTTCTGGACAAACCCTGCACCCGGAGAAGAACTGCTCCCTGCGCCCGGCTGCTCTGTCCCCACGTTTCATGGAGCGGCGACGGACGTAGCCAGCGTAAGCGCTTCGCTTTTGACCTTTCTGGCGCAGCAGATATCAGCAGGCGAGTCCGGGGTGCATCTTCTGGCATTGCCACATGCTCCCGTCAATGCCCCTCCGCACCATTACATCCCGATGGACCTGCCAAAGGGTGAGACTTCGCCTTGATCACGAACGGGGAGCGGGACACAGTGCAGCGGTTTCAGGTGTTGTCACTTGATGGTGGAGGCATTCTTGGGATCTTCACTGCCGCGCTACTTGTCGGCCTGGAGGAGGACCTGGGTCGGCCGGTGGTTGAACACTTCGACTTGGTCGTCGGCACTTCGACGGGAGGAATTATCGCTCTGGGACTCGGAGCGGGCATGTCGGTAAGAGACATCCTTGATCTCTATGTCACAGAGATGAAGACAATTTTTCCTGGTCCGCGCAGACTCAGATCATTGCGCCAACTCTTCAGAGCAAAGTACAAAGCCGGCGGTCTTCAGTCAGTAGTGCAAGAGGCCTTTGGAACTTTGACATTGGCGCACAGCCGCGTTCCATTGGTCATCCCCTCCTTTGACCTGGGCGAGAACCGGGTTTACCTGTTTAAGACTCCTCATCATCCTCGGCTAAAGAGAGATTGGAAGGTGCCCCTTTGGCAAGTAGCCATGGCAACCAGCGCAGCACCCACCTTCTTTCCAGCCTTCTCCCTACCCAATGAACACGTGCGTCTCGCAGACGGTGGCATTTGGGCTAACAATCCTTCTGTGGTGGGGATCGTTGAAGCCGTAAGCATGTTCGGCCGTCCGCTTGACTCAATCCGGCTGCTCAGCCTGGGCACCACGGCTGACTCTAGAGCTCGCAATCGTAGCCTCGACAAGGGCGGACTCTTTCAATGGATCCGCAGTCCCAACATCGCCAACGTTCTCCTGCAGGGCCAAAGCTATGGCGCACTTACGCAGGCGCAGCATCTCATTGGCATGGGAAACATCCTAAGGCTCGATGCCCATGCTCCTCCTGGACTATCAGCTCTTGACCACGCAGACGCTCGCGACCTGATAGCGAAGGCTGCTCATCACAGCCGGGTCTTTTGTCCGGACTTTGAAAGAGTGTTCGGAGGCCATGTCGCTCCAACATTTGAGCCCCTTTACCGAAACTAAACCTCCCTGTGGCTTTTGGGTCACACATATGTGCTGGCAAGATCTGCTGGCACCACCTTGAGCAAACTCGCCAAAAAAGACTACTCGCGGAGGCCGGCGATTCGGACAATCAGTTCCTAAACTCGGCCTGACGAAAAGGGGTGACATTAAGCTGCACGCTACGCCGGATCGTTACGGACTGGTTTGCTCAGTGGCTAGCAACTCCCGAACGGATCTCGAATAGTTCGATTGAATGCGTCCTAGAGCCAGAAGGCAGCTTACCGGACACTTTGAACCATGCCTAAGGCGCTATTCGGCGGTCATGATAAATCAGCGTAACAATGACGGCGAAACCGGAAAACCCACCAAGGGAACGCTAGTGGCCCGAAACTGTGACATAGGGACCGCGCAACAGGAAGACGGGGAGGTAAATGCCGGCTAAAGCAGTTGATAGAGCCACCGGACGTCCGGGCGGGACCCCCTCTAAGGTAGGCGTATGAACGGCGACCTGAATGGCAACCCGGAACGTCTCGTCAAGTCGGTCCAACGGGTTCGAGACCTTGGCGAGGTTTTCACACCGGCGACCACAATTCGGGCAATGTTGGATCTCTTACCAGAAGACATGTGGCGGCCGCACCCGTCGGCGACATTTCTCGAGCCAGCCTGTGGCGACGGTAACTTCCTCGTCGCCATCCTGCAACGCAAACTGACTTCCATCGAAACCGCCTACCAAAACTGCACCCTGCCCGCTGGTCCGGAGCCCGACGCAGTCATGTTCCATGGCCTCCAAGCGCTGGCGTCTATCTATGCTGTCGACATCTCCCCTGATAACGTTGTCGGAGGCATGCCTGGCCATGAGGTAGGAGCACGACAACGACTCCTTGACGAGTTTTACGCATGGCTCGAGTCCCTCCTTCGGGCCCACCTGGACCGGCAAGACCTCCCCGCGAAAGATGCCGCATGGATCGTTGAACGGAACATCCTCGTTGGGAGCATGCTGCCAGCCCTGCCAGACGGCAGTCCAAGCGGGCGCGAAGAGTTACCTATCGTCGAGTACCGCTGGCACCCAGAATCCCTCAGCGTCACGGTCTATCGAACGACCTTAGGGGCGGTCATGGAGGAAGCGGTGGCCGGAACCAGCGGGATACAGAACCTGTTCTCTACTGAGCCCGAATCACTCTGGTCAGGACCAGCCATCGACCTCTGGAAGGCCTCTATGCCGGCGCTTCGGCATCGGAAAAACTTATGGCCGAAAAAGAGCTGGATGGAGACAGGGCGAGGCTGATGACACAAACCACAAAACAGCCAGACATCCTCGAGGTCATCACCGATCTGTCGAATGACGAGATCTTTACCCCACCGAAGCTGGCTAACGCGGTTCTGGATTTGCTCCCGGACGAAGTGTGGTCTAACCCTGATCTGCACTGGCTGGACCCCGGCACAAAGACCGGCGTATTCCTTAGGGAAGTCAGCAAAAGGCTCATGAAAGGCCTGGAGGGTACCATCTCTGACGAGCAGGAGCGTCTCGAGCACATTCTGCGGACCCAAGTGTTCGGGATTGCCATAACCGAGCTGACATCCTTGATGGCGCGCCGAACACTTTACTGCTCGAAGACGGCCAACGGTCCCAAGTCGACAGTGAAAATGTCCACTCCCGCGGGAAATGTTTGGTTCGATCGAGTCGAGCACTCTTATAGGTCCAACGGAAGGTGTTCGGAGTGCGGGGCCTCACAGGAGTACATGGAGCGAGACAACCGGGAAAACTACGCTTATGCGTTTATCCACAAGGCGGCCAGAGCGGCGTGGGAGAAGGAGTTCGAGATGAAATTTGATGTGATCGTCGGAAACCCTCCCTACCAACTTGATGACGGCGGCCACAGCGCCAGCGCTTCGCCGATCTACCATCACTTTGTTGAATCCGCTATCGCTATGGACCCACGATTCATCCTGATGATTACCCCGTCGCGGTGGTTCGCTGGCGGCAAGGGCCTGGACACCTTCCGAGCCAAGATGCTGAAGGATCGTCGCCTTCGAGCACTCGTCGACCATCCCAAACTGTACGACGGCTTCCCCGGCGTAAAGATCCGGGGCGGAGTTTCCTACTTCCTCTGGACGCGAGACGACGTGGGGCCATGCACTGTCCAGACAATGTGGGACGGGCAGCCCCTCGGTCCTCCTGTCGAGAGATTTCTCGACTCCTACGACGTGTTGGTCCGCCGGAACGAAGCAGTGCCTATCCTGGAAAAGGTAAGGGCTTTCGTTTGCGAGGGAACGCCGGAGCCGACACTTGACAAGCGCGTCTCAAAGTCAAAGCCGTTCGGATATCGAACTTACTACACCGGCACGAAATCCCCTAAGGGCATGACTGACCCAGTAAAGTTGCATGGCAATCAGAAGGTCTCCTGGGTTGAACGATCAGAGATCCCGCAAAACGTCGAGTGGGTCGACGACTGGAAAGTTCTCATGACGGCGGTCCAGGGCACGAGCGCAGCCATAGAGACCATGTTCCTTAGCAAGCCGATCATCGCCGGCCCGGGCGAAGCTTGCACCGAGACGTATTTGGTCGCTGCGCGAACCTCTAGCGAAGAAGAGGCGGAGCTGTTCGCCAAGTATTTGCGCACACGTTTCGTCCGCTTCCTTGTGTCCCTGCGAAAGTCAACCCAACACGCTACAAATCATGTTTACGCCTTTGTGCCCGACCTACCCATGGACCGCGTCTGGACTGACGAAGAGCTGTACGTCCGTTACGGAATAACTGAAGAGGAACAGGCGCACATCGCTGAGACCGTAGCGGAGATGCCAGCGTGACGATCCCGATCGTCTCACTGACGGGAGGAGTACGACACCCAAAGATTTACGCATACACGACCCCCCAATACCAGAGCCAGCCGTGGGAGGGAAGCAGGACCGGCGTCGGACTTATCAAGGTTGGAGACACCGACCGGAATGCGCACCTGCGGATACGCGAGCAACTCGCTGGCGTCAAAATGCCTACCGATACGCCCTACGACCTCCGCCTTGCGGAGTCGGCTGTCACCGACGCCGGCTACGTATTCCGAGACCACGCCGTACACCAAGCTTTGGAACGAGCGGGTGTCCACCGCCGAGCCGGCGAATGGTTCGAATGCACGCCCGATGAGGTGACAGCGGCAATCACCTCCATCAAGAAAAGCACAATCCTGACCACGCTCAAGCCCACCGTGTCATTCCGGATGCGGCCCGAGCAAACCGAGGCGGTCGAAGCGACGGCCAAGTACTTCTCATCCCATACGGACAGCGAGAACCCGTCCCATTTCCTATGGAATGCGAAAATGCGGTTCGGAAAGACCTTCACTACCTACAAACTCGCCAAACGACTTACCTGGACCCGGGTTCTCGTCCTCACCTACAAACCGGCTGTGGAAGGCGCTTGGCGCGAAGACCTCGAGACCCACACCGACTTCACTGAATGGAGATTCAAAGGCAAGGACGACAGGATCCCCGACCTCGACGACCCGGCACCTCTCGTCTGGTTCGCTTCATTCCAAGACGTCCTCGGCACCGACCTCGGAGGCAACACCAAGAAGAAGAACGAGGATCTCTACCTGGTCGAATGGGACGCCATCGTCATTGACGAGTACCATTTCGGCGCGTGGCGGGATGCTGCCCGGGGCCTCTACCTCAGCGACTCTCTGGACCGCGACGTCCTCGGAGACCGGTCGGAACGCGACGAGCTGGACACCCCTGACCTCGACGAAGATTTTGTCGCCAACCTCGAGCAAACACTTAACCTTTCGGTACGCAACTATCTCTACCTGTCGGGCACACCATTCCGGGCGCTCACGCAAGGCGAGTTCCTCGAGGACCAGGTCTTCAACTGGACCTACAGCGACGAGCAGGGCGCCAAGGCAACATGGGACCCTGGCGGGGACAACCCCTACGCGGGGTTGCCCAAGATGCATCTTTTGGTCTACGAGATGCCTGCAAAATTGAAGGAAGTTGCGCTGAACAATCAGTCCGAGTTCTCGCTAACCGAGTTCTTCCGGACCGAACGACGCCTCGACAACCAGCCACATTTCATTCACGAGGACGCGGTCCAAAAGTGGCTGTCAATCTTGCGCGGGCAGGATTTGGCTGGATTGTGGGCCAACGTCTCAAACCAGAGTCGACCCCCACTCCCATACGAAGATGTCAACCTCCTGCAAGCGCTGCAGCACACCGTCTGGTACTTGCCAAGCGTCGACGCCTGCATCGCAATGTCCGACCTACTGCACGCCCAACACAACACATTCTTTCGCGACTACAAGGTGATCGTTGCCGCGGGCCCGAAAGCAGGGATCGGCGAGAAGGCCCTTCCGCCGGTCAAGACAGCCATTGGTTCGGTCCCCCAGGACACCAAGACGATCACGCTCTCTTGCGGGAAGCTGATGACCGGCGTGACGGTCCCAGCCTGGACCGGCATCTTTATGCTCCGAGAGCTGAAGAGCCCTGAGTCATACTTTCAGGCTGCATTCCGAGTCCAATCACCGTGGATGTCGAAGATCGTGGATGCCGAAGCAGGCGGCCAAACCGAACTGATCCACAAAGAACACTGCTACGTTTTCGACTTCTCACCGAACCGGGCACTTCACCAGATCGTCGACTACGCGACCCGGCTCCGATCCGAAACCGCAGCCGAAAGGGACGACGAAGCCGCCATCGAAGAGTTCATGGAATTTCTGCCGGTCCTCAGCTTTGATGGATTCGCTATGACCCAGCTCGAAGCTGCGGATGTCCTCGATTTCCTCACACATGGCATCAGCTCATCGATGCTGGCCCGCAGATGGAACTCACCCGAGCTCCTTACCCTCGACCTGCGAGCCATGGAAGCCCTCCTCGCGAACAAGAAACTCCTGGAGTCGCTTGAGCAGATCGAGATGTTTCGCAACATCACCAACGACCTTACAGCGATGATCTCGACTAACAAGGAACTCCGTCAAAAAACTCTCGCGAAAGAGAAGCTGACAACGGACGAGAAAGAGAAGAAGAGGGATGCCGCCGATAAGCGAAAGGGTCTGCTAGAGCGGCTTCAGCGATTCATGACTCGGATCCCGGCCTTCATGTATCTGACCGATGATCGGGAACGGGCTGTCAAAGACATCATCGAACAGATCGAACCTGAACTTTTCCAGAAGGTTACCGGCCTCACCCTCACGGACTTTGAGATGCTCGTGGACGCCGGAGTGTTCAACGACTCTAAGCTGAACGACGCGGTGTGGAAGTTCCGGAACTTCGAGGTACCCAGTCTTTACTACGGAAGCGTGCCCACGAATCTCCAAACGGTAGGGGGATGGAGCGTTGGGCGTGACGAGCGCTTTGCGCGGCTCATCATCGAGGAGATTCTCCAGCCCGGCGATACGCTTGTTGGAGCAGATGGCGGTTCCGTAAAAGGTGTCGTCACCGCCGACTACGGCATTGACATCGAAGGGACACGTCGGCAGAGCCCCGACGAAGCCGCTGCCGCAGCAACCGGAGGAGAGGTGACCGATGGGTGGACCTACTGGCTTGCCGACTCGGAATACGGATTCGAGACGCTAAACAACCTCAGCAGCCTGGTCTCTGAATGATCGAGCCGCGCCCATGACACGCGGCGCAGGTAACTCCGAAGCCCCTATATCGGCCCAATCTCCTGCAATTGGATTCAGAATCATTGAACCCAAGTCGTGGCCGCACCCCGGGTGAAGGGTGCAGCAATAAGGGCTGGTTTGGCCGGTGGAATTTGAACTCTAACGTCCAGCGGAATCAGAACAGCTTTAGCTTTAGTTCACTGGTGACACCGGAATGAGATCACCTTAGGTGGCCGACGTGCGCCCGACTGGGTTTCCCTTGCAAGGGGCCGGGCGCCCGACTTGCGGGAGCAGTCAGTGTCGGCCTGGGGAAGTGTGTTCACGCTACAAGTTCCCACCCTCTTCGGCAATAACGATTTTTCCGGTTATATCGGGTTCCGAACCTCCGTCAGCCGATGCCAAGTTTTCTTGGAGGTTCGATTGCCCTGCGAATTGCATGACCCTTCGCCCTACTCTTCTTGAGCTCCATGGGCGATTGCGCAGACGATCGCGCCGCGGTAATCGCGTCGCTATAAGAACGCTACGACGTCGCACTGATACCGCGGAAGATTTCTTGTGTCGCAGCGTTTCAGATTCGGCCTTTTAGGCGCTTTTGTATACGGAAGGTTGTCCCTACAGCTGACAACGGCAATTGATCGGCATCTGGCCGAAACGGCCGGTGTACCAGCGAGGGGTTGGCCTCCATTTGGAACTTGGTTGAGCTGAGTCGAATGCGGTAGCGGACAACTTCAGCCCAATCGCCGGCTTAACTGTGCAGCACCCGGCTTCAACCCACGGGCACCTCATTGACGTAGGCGAGTTCGTATCTGTTGAGAGCGTCGGTCGCTAGCACCGCCATCTGCCGAGCGTCCGGCTGCCATAAGTCCAACATCCGAATACGACCCGAGTTCGAAACACGAATCCAACTGGGCCTGTCTTTCCCAAGTAGCTCCAACACTGGGCTCCTCGGAACTGAATCCGCTCCTTTGCACACCTCTCCTGGCGGGATTGCCTCCCGGTCGGAGGGCCATTGGTGATGCCAAAAAAAGGAGGTGATAACCCCGAAGCGTTACCTGATTAAGTCAGCGACGGGCTAAACCAGCGCGCCTACCGACCAATCGCGTCCGCAATCTACTTAAGGAGGTGATCGATCAGGTGGACGCCTGTAACCGTCTCCCGGCTGATCCATTGAAGGACAGGTTGCTTCAGTCCAAGGGATCACGGGGAGCCACCTGGGACGAGTTGGCACAACGGGTCGGAGTGAGCTCTCGGACCCTGATGAGAGTCATGTCGGCGACGACGGTCAGTGAATGCGTCGCGGATCGCATGGCGATCCGGTTGGGTCTGCATCCGGTCCTCATCTGGCCAGCCGAATGGAACCGAGGAATCAGAGAGGAGGTATCGGCGAATGAATGAGTTTCAGCACACCGAGGCGATCGAATCCCTGATCCAAGAAGGCAGGCGAGAGGAGGCAGTCGAACGCCACAACCTGCATGTCAAACAAACCTTCACCCGGGCTCGGGCCGGTGAGCGCATAAATCTCACCGATCTCATAGCCGCCAAGCAGATCCTCGTCGAAAGCGCTGAGCGGCTGCCGCCCTCGTAACTTCCCACGTCACATCAATCCGGACGCGTGCCTTGTGCACGCGTTTTTTGCGTTCTAAAGACGAAAGGAACTCGTGATGAAATTTACAGTTGCAACCGAATACCTCGCCAAGGCGATCAAGAATGTCCAGCCGGCGGTCGCAAAGAAACCCATCTCTCCAGTCCTCGGCGGAATCAGAGTTGAGGCGTCCGAGTCGAGGCTGCACCTTCAGGCTACGGACCTCGACCTCACGATCAACGCCCAGGTCGATGCCCGGGTCGAAGAAATCGGCGTCGCAGTAATATCAGCCAAACAGCTGGCCACCGCGGCCAAAGCTATAAAGAACCCGGACCTAACGATCGCAAGCGGCGATCAGGACAGGGTTCATATCACCGACGGACGGGTGAATCTGACCCTGGCGACGCTTCCGTCGGAGGACTGGCCAAACCGCCGAGAGCCCGGAGATTTGACCAGCGTCGCTACGGTCGCCGGAGACGAACTCGTCCGGGCGATCTCCCGGGTTGTGCGATGTGCCTCGGGCGATCAGGGGCGCCCGGTACTCACCGGGGTTCAGGTCAATCTCGACGCCAGCTCACGCACTGGGGAACTGGTCGCCACCGACTCGTACCGGTTGGGGGTCGCAGTCGTTCGTCTGCAGTCGGTCAACCCCGACTACACCGAACGCCCGATCCTTGCGGCGGCTGCCCTCAAGGCAATGGCCGGAAAGATCTCGGGAGCCTCGGAGGTCTGGGTCTACGCCGGCTGTCCCGAAGGACAGCCCTCCCCGGTAGTCGAATTCCGGTTCGCGGCGACGACCTGGACGTTGCGGCCAATCGAGGGTCAATTCCCTAACTGGCAGCGAATCGTGCCGGATAGAACCGAGGGCGGCAGCTTCGAATTCGACGCCAAAGAGCTGGGCACCGCGGTTTCCGATGCAGCAGGGATCAGAACCGACCGCAGCACCCCGGTGCGGCTGAACCTCGGGCCGAGCTGCAGCGTCCGAATGATCGACGGAAACGTAGGCGAGCTGAGCCAGCCGTTGAGCCGGGCCGTCTATTCGCCTAACGGCACCGGACCGATGGAGATCGCCTTCAATCCGGCATTCCTGAAAGACGCAATCTCCTTCCTGGATGCGGAGCGGGCAATTCTCAGGGTCACCGACCCATGCAAGCCGGCGCTGTTTGTGGGCGTCGACGAGCGATGCGTGCTGATGCCGGTGCGAACGAACTAGTCGACCTCCCGAGGGCACTCCCCTCTTCAAACGTCCCAATCAGTGAGGCCTCTCGAAGGTTCCCGCCCCCCGGGCGACCCTTCGAGGGGCCTCCGTCATTTCGGAGGTGAAAAACCTATGGACCAAATCGTGGCCTGTCCGCGAGGACACCGCTATCGATCTACCGTACTGAATCTTGAGAGTCGAACCACCTGTCCCCGGTGCGACCTGGCAGACCTGATCTGCTTGGCCTATGGAGACTGTCAGGCGCCGCCGCGCGGCTGCCGGCTACTGACCTTCAGGTCTGAACCGATCACCGACTTCGGTGTGCTTTGCGAAGTCCTGCACCTTGTTGGCCGCTACAACCGCTTCAACCCGGCCACCGTCCTTTCTGAGCTGGAACCTTTGTTCCCCCGGTTGTCGGCCGTGGAGGTTGGGCGTGAAGGAAGCCCGGTGATCTATGCACGAGTCCCCCACTGGACGCACCAGGCGGTTCGCTGGTGCGAAACCGGTATGGGCACGCCCCTAACCGACCAGCACCGGCACGAGATCGCTGAGTCCTTCCTCGGGGCGATGAAACGGGCGCTAGCCGACGAACTCTCCGACGACGGGACCACCTGCCGAGCCTGGTGGGACTGAGCCAATCCAAATCCGTTACTCAAATAGGAGGCAGCGATGAACACGACGTTTGAGGCATTGAACGCACGGCAGTTCGGTCACTTCTCAGTCCATAACGCGGTCAAGGCAGAGCTGGCATGCCACGAGGCCACCTGTAGGGCCTACGAGGACATCTTCACTTTCCCCCGCTGGAAGGCCCAAGGATTCGTGGTTCGCAAAGGCGAGAAGGGAACCAAGATCGTCACGTTTGTACCGATCAAGTCCAAAGACGACGACGGAAAAGAATCAGTGGTAGGGAGGCGCCGCAAGACTGCGGTGGTCTTCTGCCGGCACCAGGTAGAACCGATCAAATAGGCAACGACCGCTCCGCGGAGTTGGGGGGTCGGGTTCGGCAATTAAGCCGATCCCGGCCCCCCTTTTTCTTGCAACCAACCGACGAAAGGAATTCAACCAATGCCCACATTGATGGAAGACCGGGTCGCCCGGGCTCGCAAAATTCCCTACAAGGAGACACGTCTCGCCTCAGCCGCCTCAGACTTTTATCTCCTCGAGGCCCTAGCCAACATCGAAGGGGTTGCCAAAGCGCAACCTAGGCTGGCGGCATTCGAATCCAAACTGGCCAAAGAGTTCTCCGACTACCTCGACATCGCCATCGGCGGCGAGCTTCGCTACGCCCAATCCATGCTTGGCGACGCAGTTCCCAATGAGCTCGCCCCCTACTTCAAGGAGGTACAGACCTACCGGGGGGACCGCGGAACGGCTTGGCTTATCTGGGGCGTGATCCGTCGCAAACTAGGCAGTCGGGCACTGGAACTGGCGGAGTTGACTTTCGAGCAGCCCGGATGGCGTTCCTCATTCGGAGGCTACCTTTGGGCCGGGATTACCCGTGTACTGCGAAGCTACCTTGAGGGCCGGATCAACGACCGAATCTTCGTTGATCGCTGCTGGTCTTTGCAGCACAACAGTGGCTGTGCCCTCAATAAGCTGTACTCGGTCCGTGACCTGGCAGAGGTGCTCGAAGCCCACGGCAACGACAACTACCCCATTCTCGTCCGCAACGCATCCGCCGAGGTTCGCAATATCTGGGAGACTCACCGCAGACAGAAAAGACGAGCAATCTGGCTTGACCACGATCCCGCCTGGCTCGGAATTGGCGCTTGGGAACCGGAGCTTGCGCCGACCGGTGCGTGGCTGTGAGCTACTTCGATGGTCTGGGTTGGGAGGACGACCCATGGGATCGCGCCTCGCAGTCTGCCCTGTTCTGGACAATCGGCAAGGACTCTGGAAACAAGTCCGGACCCCCGATCTGGCGGACGTGCGATCACTGGAGGCAGCGGTTCAGCCTCGAGAGCAATCTGTCTCTGTACGCATCGGCTTGGACGGATCGGCCGAGCAAGAAAACCCGGGCATCCGGGACTGGCCTACCCAGCCCACCCGACATCGGCCTATACCTGGATTCAGTATGGGCGTCGGATTCGCTGATCGTGTCGAGAGGCCTCGACTGTCCGGGGGGCGACGCTGCCGAGCCGGATCTGATCATCTTCCCATGGAGAGATTGGGGCGTTCCGGAGGATCCCGATCTGCTCCGTGACGTGCTGCTGTGGCTGTTGGACGAGATCCGACAAGGCAAGATGGTCGAGATCGGCTGCATAGGCGGTCACGGCAGGACTGGAGTTGACCCGGTTTAGTGGACAGTCGACGGTTGGGTGATTGCGATCTTAGCTTGGTACCTCCTTTCGAACTCCGACGGTGAAAGATACTCGAGGGCCGAATGCCGGCGGTGGGTGTTGTAGAAACCCTCGAT
>Ga0247713_1000364_pt1 | contig 29314 bp, 22 predicted proteins | sample 21E_NmetaG_FD_189936 | JGI IMG/M metagenome (GOLD analysis project Ga0247713, IMG submission 189936) | Soil microbial communities from hillslope of Landscape Evolution Observatory, University of Arizona, Oracle, AZ, United States - 2-1-E_N | ecosystem: Engineered > Artificial ecosystem >...
AACCGGCCGCGGCGATCCGCGACCGGTTCGTCGCGTCCCGCCGCCCGATCCTCGACGGCCAGCTCGCGGAGCTGCGGGCGCTCGAGCGGCTGACGCCGGAGGCGCTGGTCGAGCGCCGCGACACCGTGATCGCCGACTTCGACGGCGAGACGCTGTCGTTCGAGGGGAAGCGGCTCCGCTTCCCGGCGCACGCACGCGCGGAGGTGGAGGCGCTCGTCGCCGCGGAGGAGCCGGTGCGGCTCGGCGAGCTCCCCGGCCGGATCGACGCAGCGGGGCGGCTCGTCCTCGCGCGACGCCTCGTCCGCGACGGTTTCCTCCGGATCGTCGAGACCTAGAGCCGCTCGCACGCGCGCGCGACGAAGCGCCGCGGCTGCCGCGGCGTCAGCGCCTTGCACGTGAGCCGACGCTCGTCCCCGAGCTCGGCAGCCACGTCCACGCGGTACACGTCTCCGGGAATCTCGGCGAGGACGTCGACCGTCCAGCGATCCTGCGCGAGGCGCCGGCTGCGGACGACCGGGACGTCGTGGAACCCCCACAGCCCCGCCTCGTGGCGCACCCGCAGCTCGGCGGCCTGGGCCGCGAAGGAGTGGCAGGAGCGTCCGCGGTACCCCTCGGGCGCGATCCGTCCCGCGGCGTACGCGGCGAGCATCGCGTCCGCGGCGGCCGCGTCGAGACGCCCGTAGTAGAGGCCCTCGGGAAGGCAGACGACGTTGCCGGCGAAGCGGTCGCCGCCGACGTGGCTCGACTGCCACACCCACGCATCCGGCGCGACGCGGTGGAGGACCGTGCAGAGTTCCCGGCCGAGACGCGCGCAGCAGGCGTCGCGCTTCCCGTGCGTGCAGACGAGCAGGAGCGGGTGCGGGAGCCGCTCGCCGGGCGCGGGCGCCTCTCCGCGCAGCGCGGCCGCGAGGTCGAGGCCGAGCAGGTCGTGGTGCGCGTCGAGCTCGAGCTGCCGGAACCACGACCCGCGCTCGCGCGTCGTGCCGTAGACGACGCGAACGCCGCCGGCGCGGCGGAACGACGGGCGGCGGACGAGGAACAGCCGCGAGTTCCGCAGCGACGCGAGCTGCGCGGCGAGGTGCTCGCGAAGGCTCCCGGCGAAGACGATCGCGTCGAGCGGGTCGTGCGGCCAGTAGCCGGCGTACTCGACGAGCAGCCAGTGCTCGACGCGGCTCGCGGTCGCCGCGACCGGCTCGCCGGCAGCGACGGAGAGGGCCGAGCACGGCGGCCGGAGGATCGGCTCCGTCGCGGTCACTCGCCCTCGACGACGCAGACGACCTGGCCGCTGGAGACCGGCTGCCCGGGCTCGACCGAGAGGTCGCGGACGACGCCGTCGCGGTGCGCGTGCACCTCGTTCTCCATCTTCATCGCCTCGACGACGCAGATGACCTGCCCGGCGGCGACGCGGTCGCCGTCCGCGACCTCGACGGCGAGCACCGTCCCCTGCATCGGGCTGACGACGGCGTCGCGGCCCGCGCCGGCCCCGCCGGCGTGCCGGCCGCGCTCGCGCCGCCTGCGGGCGAGCTCCGCCCACGGCGGCTCCGGCTCCGAGACGCGGACGGTGAAGCGGCGCCCCTCGACCTCGACCGTCGTCGTGCGTGCACGCGAGCGCGCCGCGGGCGCTCCGTCCGCCCCCCGCGCTACCGTCGTTGTCACATGAGACAACTCCTCCGCACGCTTCGCCAGCTCCTCCGACTCGACGATCCCGTGGCACGTCTCCCCCGCGACGAAGCACGGGTGCGAGAGGAGCGCGCGGTGGAAGCCGAGCAGGTTGGCGACGCCCTCGATCGTGAACTCGTCGAGCGCGCGCAGCATCCGCCGCCGGGCGTGGTCGCGGTCGCGCCCGTGGACGAGGAGCTTCGCGATCATCGGGTCGTACAGCGGCGAGATCTCCGACCCCGCGGCGACGCCGGAGTCGACGCGGACGCCGGGGCCGCCGGGCTCCGCGTACGCGGTGATCGTCCCCGGCGCCGGAAGGAAGCCGGCGCCGACGTCCTCCGCGTTGATCCGGCACTCGATCGCGTGCCCGTGGAGCCGCACGTCCTCCTGCCGCAGCGACAGCGGCTCCCCCGCGGCGACCCGCACCTGCTCGGCGACGAGGTCGAGCCCCGTCACCAGCTCCGTGACCGTGTGCTCCACCTGGATCCGCGTGTTCATCTCGAGGAAGAAGTACTCGCCCTCGCGCGAGAGCAGGCCCTCGATCGTCCCGGCGGAGCGGTAGCCGACGGCCCGCGCGGCGTCGACCGCGATCCCGCCGATCCGCTCCCGCAGCTCCTCGTCCACCGCCGGCGACGGCGTCTCCTCGACGAGCTTCTGGTGGCGGCGCTGGATCGTGCAGTCGCGTTCGCCGAGGTGGATGACGTTGCCGTGCGCGTCGGCGAGCACCTGCACCTCCACGTGGCGCGGGTCCTCGAGATACCGCTCGACGTAGACGGTCGCGTCCGAGAAGTACGCCTCGCCCTCGCGCCGGGCCGACTCGAACGCGCGCTCCGCCTCGGCGGGCGAGCGCACCACCTTCAGCCCCTTCCCCCCGCCGCCCGCGGACGCCTTGATCGCGAGCGGCCAGCCGAGCTCGTCGCCGAGCGCGACGAGCCGCTCCGCCGACTCCAGCGGCTCCGCGGTCCCCGGCACGATCGGGACGCCCGCGTCGCGCATCCGCTCGCGCGCGGCGATCTTCGAGCCCATCGCCTCGATCGCCTCCGGCGGCGGCCCGATCCAGACGATCCCGGCGTCCTCGCACAGGCGCGCGAAGCGCGCGTTCTCGGCGAGGAACCCGTAGCCGGGATGGATCGCCTCCGCGCCGGCGCGCTGCGCCGTCTCGACGATCCGCTCCGCGTTCAGGTAGCTCTCGGAGGGCGCGCCGCCGCCGATCAGGTACGACTCGTCGGCGAACGCGACGTGGCGCGCGGCGCCGTCGGGCTCGGAGTAGACGGCGACGCAGCCGATCCCGAGCTCCCGCAGGGTGCGGAAGACGCGGATCGCGATCTCGCCGCGATTGGCGACCAGGACCTTGGAGAACGGCACGAGCGGCATATTCTCCCTGCGGATGGGCCTCCCGGATCAGCTGACCGTCGCGCGCGTCGCGGCGGTGCCCCTCGTGGTCCTCCTGTTCGAGTGGTCGTTCCCGCATCACGCGTACTGGGCGACGGGCGTCTTCGCGGTCGCGATGGCGACGGACTGGCTCGACGGCCGGCTCGCGCGCCGCTGGGACCGGACGTCCGAGCTCGGGTCGCTGCTCGACCCGATCGCGGACAAGATCCTCGTGCTCGCGGTCCTGGTCGTGCTGATCGACCAGGACGTACTGCCGGGATGGATGGTCGCTGCGATCGTCGTCCGCGAGTTCCTCGTCTCGGGGCTGCGCCTGGCCGCGGTGCAGCGGGGCGTCGTCCTGGGGGCGCGCGACCTGGGGAAGCTGAAGACGTGGTCGCAGGCGATCGCGGCGCTCGTCGGCGGCCTCGCGGCGGCGGGCGCGGTGTCGGCGGGCGTCGCGTGGTGGGCGCTCCTCGTCGCGGTCGTGCTGACGTGGGCGTCCGCGCTCGACTACGCGCGGGTCGCGCCGCGGCTGATCCGCGGGGCCGGCCACGGGGACGCCGCGCCGGAGTCGATCCCCGAGCGGCGCCACTCGCTCTCGTAGGGCGCCGGCCGCTCCGGGCCGAGTTCAGCGAGCGCCTCCTCGATCGCGCGCCGCTCCTCGTCCGTCGGCTGCGGGGTGATCGACCGCTCCACGCGGCGGATTAAAGCGCTCCGCCGGCCCCGCCGATACGTTCCGGAGGATGCGCCGCCCCATCCTGCTGCTCGCAGCGGCCGTCGCGCTGCTCGCCCCCTCGCAGTCGTTCGCCTCGCGAACGGCGCAGTCGTGGGCGGCCGCGGAGATCCGCGCGGTGGTCAAGCACGGCCTGATGGCGCCCGACGCCGCGTCGTTCCGCCCCGACGACGTGCTCGTGCGCTCGGATCTCGAGCAGCTCGTGAGCGGCCTGCGTCCCGAGGCGGCTCCCGTCGTGCGGCGTGGCGACGAGCCGGTGACGATGGCCGTCCTCAACGCGCGCCTCGTCGCGGCGCTCGGACTCCAGGACGCCGGCCGCTCGTTCGCGCAGGCGCTGCGCGCGCAGGGGATCACGCCGACCGCGCGCTTCGGCACCGAGGTGACGGCGCGGATGCTCGGGCTGCGGAAGAACCATCCCGCCGCGCAGGACGCGCTCGAGCGGCTGCCGAACGACCCCGCCACCCGCGCCGAGGCGGCGTACTCCGCCGCGCGGATCCTCTCCTTCCGCGGCTGGGAGGTCGAGTCGGTGCGCGCGGCCGCCGAGACGTTCGCGCTCCCGCAGCTGACGCCGTGGCAGCGCCGCGTGCTGACCGCCGCGTTCTCGCTCGTCGGCCTCCCGTACGTCTGGGGCGGCGAGAGCGAGCGGGCCGTGAACCCGTTCCGCGCGCAGGCGCAGGGCGGCTTCGACTGCTCCGGCTTCGTGTGGCGCGTCTACAAGCGTCACGCGTACCCCGACGCCCCCGCGCTCGCGGAGACGCTCCGCGGACGGACGACCTTCACGATGAGCGTCGAGGTTCCCGCCCGCGACCGGATCCCGTACGCGGAGCTGGAGCCGGGCGACGTCGTCTTCTTCGGCGCGAAGGGGCCACGCTCGAAGGGGCCGGAGATCGACCACATGGGCATCCACGTCGCCGACGGCTGGTTCGTGCACTCGTCGCGCGACGGCGTCACCGTCACGCCGCTCGCCGGGTGGTGGCGCGACCGCTTCGCGTGGGCCCGAAGGCCGCTCGCCGAGGCCGGTCTCGCGCCGCCGCGCACGCCCGCCAAGCGCTGAGGCGCACAATCACCCCTACGGGGGATGGAGCCGACGGAGGCGCGGGTGGAGAATCCGCACGTCTGGCGTCCGAATCACCGTTCCTGGGGAGGAAGCAATGTTTCAGTGGAAGCCTCGTTCGATCGTCCTGCTCACGTCGCTCGCGCTGATCGCGGCAGCGCTGGGGTTCGGCTCCGGCGGCTTCGGCGGCACCGGCTGGCACTGGGGCTGATCCCCCAGGCGTAGGCGCATTCTGGTGAGCCGGTCGACGGCTCTCCGGCCGCGCGCGTGGCTCGTCCTGCTGCCCGTCTGGGCGGCAGGGCTCGCCGCGGCGGGGGTCGCAGCGTACGACCTCGCGACGACTCCCAGCGATCTCGGCTCGCTCCTCTCGATCGCGGCGCTCGGCTGCTTCGCGCTCCTCGCGGAGCGGTACCCGGTGCAGCTCGAGCTCGTGTCGGCGACGGGGCTCTCCCTGAGCTTCGTCTTCGGCGCGGCGACGATCGTGCTCTTCGGCTGGGCCCCCGGCGCGCTCATCCTCGGCGCGGCGCTCGCGATCGTCCACGTGCTCGAGCACCGGCCGCTGCTGCGTACCGCCTACAACAGCGCCGTCTTCGTCCTCAGCGCGGCGGCCGCCGGCGCCGCGACCTGGCCGATCGCCGGCGCGGGGCCCGGCTCCCTCGTCGCGCGGGTGACACTCGCGTACCTCGCGCTGTTCACGGTCAACCTCGTCCTCATCGCGCTGATCGTCGCCGCGACCACGGGCCGGAACATCGTCGCGACGATGCACGACGGGCTCCGCCAGATGGCGGTGCCGTGCGCGCTGATGTGCTCGACGGCGCTGATGCTCGTCGTCCTCTGGGAGCGCTCGCCGCTGTTCTCGGTCGCGCTGATCGGGCCGCTGCTCGCGATCGCGCTGTACCAGCGCTCGCAGTCGCGCGCGCTGCGCGCCATGCGGCTCGCCCTCACGGACCCGCTCACCGGGCTCGGCAACCATCGCCACTTCCACGAGCGGCTGCAGCGTGAGCTGCTCGACGCGCACGACCGCGGCACGCCGCTGTCGCTGTGCCTGCTCGACGTGGACGACTTCAAGCGCGTCAACGACCGCTACGGCCACCCCGCCGGCGACCGGTTGCTCGGCCAGCTCGCGGCGCGGCTGCGCCAGGGCGGCGAGGCGTTCCGCCTCGGCGGCGACGAGTTCGCGATCCTCCTCCCCGGCTACGACTCGAACTCGGCCTACACGGCGGCGACGTCGATCCTCGACCGCATCGCGTCGCTCGACCCCGAGCACGGGCCGGTGACGCTCAGCGCCGGCGTCGCGACGTTCCCGTCGCAGGGCGTCGGCCGCGACGAGCTGATCCGGCTCGCCGACAGCGCGCTCTACTGGGCGAAGGAGCACGGGAAGAACCAGGTCCGCGTCTACCGGCCGGACGTCGTCGAGCTCGCGGAGCTCAAGCGGCTCGCGGCCGGGCCTGACCGTGCCGCGCGGTACCGCGCGGCCGCGAGCCTCGCGCGGGCCGTCGACGCCCGCGACGTCTACACCGGCAGCCACTCGCAGCGTGTCGCGGACCTCGCAGCGCGCATCGCCCGCCGGCTCGACGTCGGCCCGGAGCAGATCGAGCTGACGCGGCTCGCCGGCAGCCTCCACGACCTCGGAAAGCTCGCGATTCCCGAGGAGATCCTGCGCAAGCCGGGGCCGCTGACCGACCCCGAGCGGCTCGTCCTCGAGCGCCATCCGCAGATCGGCTTCCGGATGCTGGAGACGCTCGGCGTCGACCCGGTGGCGGAGTGGGTGCTCCACCACCACGAGCGGTGGGACGGGAACGGCTATCCCGACGGGCTCGCGGAGGACGCGATCCCGCTCGGCGCGCGGATCATCTTCGTCGCGGACGCGTACGACGCGATGACCTCCGACCGCGTGTACCGCGAGCGGCTCAGCGAGGAGGAGGCGCTCGAGGAGCTCGAGAGCTGCGCCGGGACGCAGTTCGACCCCGCGGTCGTCGCCGCGCTCGCGGACGAGCTCGGGCTCACGCGCAGCCGCGACCGCGCAGCCGTCGCGTCGAGCGTTTAGACGCGGCACGACGCGCGCAGGACCTCCGCGTGACCGAGCGAGGAGGACCAGTGAACCGAGAGCAGCGCCGCCATCCCGAGAAGGCGTTCGAGGAAGAGGTGCCGCCGAACGAGCACGCGCCGCCGAAGGAGCTCGACATCCACCGGACCGGGCCGCAGGACGTCTCGAGCGTGCGCGCGAAGAACAGCGGCCACGGGAAGAAGACGGCCGACAAGTGGAACCAGTGACCCGCCGCCGCTGACGCGGCCGCTGTGGGCGAACCGGCACGAACTCGGCGCGAAATCGGCGCACCCGCGTGACGCGCGCACCCGTACCCTGTCGCCCCACCCTTTGGGTGGGGGGTGAGGTGGTGGGGACGCACGGCGCCCCCGCCCCGCTCCCCGCCGACGCGCCTCGCGCTACAGCGGGATGTTCCCGTGCTTGCGCGCCGGGCGCTGCTCGCGCTTCGTGAGCGCGGTCTCGAGCGCGTCGATCAGCACGGGGCGCGTCCGGCGCGGCTCGATCACCTCGTCGACGTAGCCGCGCTCGGCGGCGGTGTACGGGTTGGCGAACCGCTGCTTGTACTCGGCGATCAGCTCGGCTCGGCGGGCGTCGGGGTCGGGCGCCGCCTCGAGCTCCTTCCGGAAGACGATGTTCACCGCGCCCTCGGGGCCCATCACCGCCACCTCCGCGGTCGGCCACGCGAAGTTGAAGTCGGCGCGGACGTGCTTCGAGCTCATCACGTCGTACGCGCCGCCGTACGCCTTCCGCGTGATCACCGCGAGCTTCGGCACCGTCGCCTCGGCGTACGCGTACAGGAGCTTCGCGCCGTGGCGGATGATCCCGCCCCACTCCTGTGCCGTCCCCGGGAGGAATCCGGGAACGTCGACGAAGGTGACGAGCGGGATGTTGAACGCGTCGCACGTCCGGACGAAGCGCGCCGCCTTCACGGACGAGTCGATGTCGAGCACCCCCGCGAGCGACCGCGGCTGGTTCCCGACGACGCCCACCGAGTGCCCGCCGAGGCGCGCGAAGCCGCAGACGATGTTCTCCGCGTACCGCTCGTGGATCTCGAGGAACTCGCCGTCGTCGACGACGCGCTCGATCACCGCCTTGATGTCGTACGGCCGGTTCGGGTGGTCCGGGACGATCGAGTCGAGCTCCGGGTCCTCCCGGTCGGGCGGGTCCGACGGCGTCGCGTACGGCGGCGGGTCGACGTTGTTCTGCGGGAGGAACGAGAGCAGGTAGCGCGCGTCCTCGAGGCAGGCCTCGTCGTCCGGGGAGACGAGGTGCGCGACGCCGGATTTCGCGGCGTGGGTCGAGGCGCCGCCGAGCTCCTCGAACGTCACCTCCTCCCCCGTCACCGTCTTCACCACGTCGGGGCCCGTGATGAACATGTACGACGTCCCCTCGACCATCAGGACGAAGTCGGTGATCGCGGGCGAGTACACGGCGCCGCCGGCACACGGGCCCATCACGAGCGAGATCTGCGGGATCACGCCGGAGCACTGGACGTTGCGCCAGAAGATCTCCGCGTAGCCCGCGAGCGAGACGACTCCCTCCTGGATCCGCGCGCCGCCGGAGTCGTTGATCCCGATCACGGGGCAGCCGTACTTCGCCGCCAGGTCCATGACCTTGCAGATCTTCTCCGCGAAGACCTCCGAGAGGCTGCCGCCGAAGACCGTGAAGTCCTGCGAGAAGACGAAGACGCGCCGCCCGAAGATCGTCCCGTAGCCCGTGACGACCGCGTCGCCGTACGGCCGCTTCTCGAGCATCCCGAAGTCGGCGGTGCGGTGGCGGACGTAGCGGTCGAGCTCGACGAACGAGCCGGGGTCGCAGAGCCGCTCGGCGCGCTCGCGCGCGAGCAGCTTGCCGGCCGCGCGCTGCCGCTCGACGGCGGCTGCGCTGCCGGCATGGCGCGCCTCGTCGCGCAGCTGCTGGAGCCGCCCGAGCTTCCCGCGCGTCGTCTCCTCCGCCGCCTCCGGACGGTCGTCGGTCGTCGCCATGCGCGGCAGCCTAACCGGAGCCCCGCGCCCCCGACGAGCGGCTACAGTCGCGCCGCGTGCTCGACCGCTCCACCATCTGGCCGTACGAGGGCGGCGAGCCGGGGCCCTTCTACTACCAGCGGTACGCGCACCCGACGGCGGCCGCCGCGGAGGAGGCGCTCGGAGAGCTCGACGGCGGTCACGCGCTGCTGTTCCCGTCGGGTTCGGGCGCGACGACCGCGGTGGTGCTCGCGCTGCTCGGCCCCGGGCGCACGGTCGCCGTCGCCGGAGACGCGTACTTCGGCACGGTGGTGCTGCTCCGCCGGCTCGAGGAGTGGGGTCTCCGCGTCGTCGAGTTCGACCAGACGGGGCCGCCGCCCGGCGGCGCCGACCTCGTCTGGGTCGAGGCGCCCTCGAACCCGCTGCTGACGATGCCCGACCTGGAGGCCGCGGCGGCGCACCCGGGGCTCGTCGTCGTCGACGCGACCGCCGCGACGCCGATCCACCTGCGCCCGCTCGAGCACGGCGCGGACATCGTCGTCCACAGCGCGACCAAGTACCTCGGCGGCCACCACGACGTCCTCGCCGGCGTCGCCGTCTGCCGCGCCGCCGAGCACCGGGACCGGATCGCCGACCTCCGCGCGCGGACGGGGATCGTCGCCGCGCCCGACGCCGCCTGGCTGCTGCTGCGCGGGCTCGAGACGCTCGAGCTCCGCGTCCGCCGCCAGGGCGAGAGCGCCGCGGAGCTCGCGCGCCGGCTCGAGGAGCATCCGGCGGTGGAGCGCGTCCGCTATCCCGGCTTCGGCGGGCTGCTCTCGTTCGACGTCCGTGGCGGCGCCGACGCGGCGCGCCGTGTCGAGACGTCCACGCGGCTGGTCGTGAACGCGACGAGCCTCGGCGGCACGCGCTCCGTGCTGGAGACGCGCGCGCGGTGGGAGGGGACGCGCGTGCCGGCTAACCTCGTTCGCCTGAGCGTGGGGCTCGAGCCCCTGGAGGAGCTGTGGCTCGACCTCGCGCAGGCGCTCGAAGCACGAAGTTGACGGTCTTTCCGGTTTAGAAGCCGGAAAAGCGGCTGCCGGAGCGTCCGGCGGAGAGGCGCGGCGCGCCCAGCGCGGGTAAAACACCGGGTACGAGGGCGACTTCGGGACCGAGGAGGACACACGACGCCGACGGCGCCGCGCTCTCGCATCCCCCCGAACACTGAAAAGGAGCACCTGTGGCTGTCGAGGAGAAGAGGGTCGGGCAGCAGCGGCGCGCACGCCGCGCACCGTCGGACGACGGCGCGGCGGCGGACGGCGCCGTCGTCGACGCACGCGAGCTCGAGGACCTGCTCGCCGCGCTGCGCGCGGCGCGCAACGGCGAGGTGGGCGTCCGCGTCACGAGCCGGAAGGGCGGGATCACCGCCGAGCTCGCGCGCGCGTTCAACGACCTCGCGGAGACGCGCGAGGCGACGACGAAGGAGCTCGTCCGCGTCAGCAAGGTGATCGGGCGCGAGGGCCGCCTGACGGAGCGCGCCTCCGTCGCCGGCGTCTCCGGCTCGTGGGCGATGAGCGTCGACGCGATCAACAGCCTGATCGACGACCTCGTCCGCCCGACGACGGAGGTCGCGCGCGTGATCGACGCCGTGGCCGTGGGCGACCTCTCGCAGAAGATGGCGCTCCGGATCGACGGGCAGCAGGTGAAGGGGGAGTTCCTGCGGATCGGCACGACGGTCAACCGGATGGTCGACCAGCTCTCCTCGTTCTCGGCCGAGGTGACGCGCGTGGCGCGCGAGGTCGGCACCGAGGGCAAGCTCGGCGGGCAGGCGCGCGTCAAGGGGGTCTCCGGCGTCTGGAAGGACCTGACCGAGAGCGTCAACACGCTCGCCGGGAACCTGACGACGCAGGTCCGGAACATCGCGCAGGTGACGACCGCCGTCGCGAACGGCGACCTCTCGAAGAAGATCACGGTCGACGCGCGGGGCGAGGTCGCGGAGCTGAAGTCGACGATCAACACGATGGTCGACCAGCTCTCGTCCTTCGCGGACGAGGTCACCCGCGTCGCCCGCGAGGTCGGCACCGAGGGCAAGCTCGGCGGCCAGGCCCAGGTCAAGGGCGTCTCCGGCGTCTGGAAGGACCTGACCGACAACGTCAACACGCTCGCCGGCAACCTGACGGGGCAGGTGCGGAACATCGCGGCGGTCACGACCGCGGTGGCGAACGGCGACCTCTCGAAGAAGATCACCGTCGACGTCCGCGGCGAGATCGCGGAGCTGAAGGACACGATCAACACGATGGTCGACCAGCTCCGCTCGTTCGCCGCGGAGGTCACCCGTGTCGCGAAGGAGGTCGGCACCGAGGGCAAGCTGGGCGGCCAGGCCGAGGTCGAGGGCGTCTCCGGCGTGTGGAAGGACTTGACCGACAACGTCAACACGCTCGCCGGCAACCTCACGAGCCAGGTCCGCAACATCGCGCAGGTGACGACCGCGGTCGCGAACGGCGACCTGTCGCAGAAGATCACCGTCGACGTCCGCGGCGAGATCCTCGAGCTGAAGGAGACCATCAACACGATGGTCGACCAGCTGCGGTCGTTCGCGTCCGAGGTGACGCGCGTCGCCCGCGAGGTCGGCACCGAGGGCAAGCTCGGCGGGCAGGCGCGCGTCGAGGGCGTGGAGGGCGTGTGGAAGGACCTCACCGACAACGTCAACACGCTCGCCGGGAACCTCACGAGCCAGGTGCGGAACATCGCCGCGGTCACGACCGCGGTGGCGAACGGCGACCTCTCGAAGAAGATCACCGTCGACGTCCAGGGCGAGATCGCCGAGCTCAAGGACACGATCAACACGATGGTCGACCAGCTCCGCTCGTTCGCGGACGAGGTCACCCGCGTCGCCCGCGAGGTCGGCACGGACGGCCGGCTCGGCGGCCAGGCGCAGGTCGAGGGCGTCAGCGGCACGTGGCGCGGTCTGACGGAGTCCGTGAACCAGATGGCCGCGAACCTGACGGATCAGGTCCGCAACATCGCGCAGGTCGCGACCGCGGTCGCGACCGGCGACCTGTCGCAGAAGATCACGGTCGACGCGCGCGGCGAGATCCTCGAGCTGAAGGACACGATCAACACGATGGTCGACCAGCTCCGCTCGTTCGCGGACGAGGTCACCCGCGTCGCGCGCGAGGTCGGCACGGAGGGGCGGCTCGGCGGGCAGGCGGAGGTCGAAGGCGTCAGCGGCACGTGGCGCGGCCTCACCGAGAGCGTGAACGGGATGGCGTCGAACCTGACCGACCAGGTGCGGAACATCGCGCTCGTGACGACGGCCGTCGCGCGCGGCGACCTCTCGCAGAAGATCACGGTCGAGGCGCAGGGCGAGATCGCGGAGCTGAAGGACACGATCAACACGATGGTCGACCAGCTCTCGAGCTTCGCCGACGAGGTCACCCGCGTCGCGCGCGAGGTCGGCACCGAGGGGATGCTCGGCGGCCAGGCGCAGGTCGAGGGCGTCAGCGGCACGTGGCGCAGCCTCACGGAGAGCGTGAACGGGATGGCGTCGAACCTCACCGACCAGGTGCGGAACATCGCGCACGTCGCGACGGCGGTGGCGACCGGCGACCTCTCCCAGAAGATCACGGTCGCGGCCCGAGGCGAGATCCTCGAGCTGAAGAACACGATCAACACGATGGTCGACCAGCTCTCGAGCTTCGCGGCGGAGGTCACCCGCGTCGCCCGCGAGGTCGGCTCGGAAGGGCGCCTCGGCGGTCAGGCGGAGGTCGAGGGCGTCTCCGGCACCTGGAAGGACCTGACCGAGAACGTCAACTTCATGGCGACGTCGCTGACCGAGCAGGTGCGGAACATCGCCGAGGTGACGACCGCGGTCGCCCGCGGCGACCTGTCGAAGAAGGTGACGGTCGACGTCCGCGGCGAGATCCTCGAGCTGAAGAACACGATCAACACGATGGTCGACCAGCTCTCGAGCCTCGCGGACGAGGTCACGCGCGTGGCGAAGGAGGTCGGCACCGAGGGCAAGCTCGGCGGCCAGGCGGAGGTGAAGGGCGTCTCCGGCGTCTGGAAGGACCTGACGGAGAACGTCAACACCCTCGCCGGCAACCTCACGAGCCAGGTGCGGAACATCGCGCTCGTGACCACCGCGGTCGCGAAGGGCGACCTGTCGCAGAAGATCACCGTCGACGCGCGCGGCGAGATCCTCCAGCTCAAGAACACGATCAACACGATGGTCGACCAGCTCTCGAGCTTCGCGGCCGAGGTCACCCGCGTCGCCCGCGAGGTCGGCACCGAGGGCAAGCTCGGCGGCCAGGCGCAGGTGAAGGGCGTCTCCGGGACGTGGCGCGACCTGACGGAGAGCGTGAACGGGATGGCGTCGAACCTGACGGGTCAGGTGCGGAACATCGCGCAGGTGACGACGGCGGTCGCGAACGGCGACCTGTCGAAGAAGATCACCGTCGACGTCAAGGGCGAGATCCTGGAGCTGAAGGACACGATCAACACGATGGTCGACCAGCTCCGGTCGTTCGCCGCGGAGGTCACGCGCGTCGCGCGCGAGGTCGGCACCGAGGGCAAGCTCGGCGGCCAGGCGACGGTCGAGGGCGTCTCCGGCACGTGGAAGGACCTGACGGAGAACGTCAACTTCATGGCGTCCTCGCTGACCGAGCAGGTGCGGAACATCGCCGCGGTGACGACGGCGGTCGCGAACGGCGACCTCTCGAAGAAGGTCACCGTCGACGTCCGCGGCGAGATCGCGGAGCTGAAGGAGACGATCAACACGATGGTCGACCAGCTCTCGAGCTTCGCCGACGAGGTCACCCGCGTCGCGCGCGAGGTCGGCACCGAGGGGAAGCTCGGCGGCCAGGCGCACGTGAAGGGCGTCTCGGGGACGTGGAAGGACCTGACGGACAACGTCAACCAGCTCGCGGAGAACCTGACGACGCAGGTGCGCGCGATCGCCGACGTGACCACCGCCGTCGCGCGCGGCGACCTCTCCCAGAAGATCACGGTCGACGCACGCGGCGAGATCGCCCGGCTCAAGGGGACGATCAACACGATGGTCGACCAGCTCTCGAGCTTCGCCGACGAGGTCACCCGCGTCGCGATGGAGGTCGGCACCGAGGGCAAGCTCGGCGGCCAGGCTCAGGTCGAGGGCGTGTCCGGCGTGTGGAAGGGGCTGACCGACAACGTCAACCAGCTCGCCGAGACGCTGACGACGCAGCTCCGCGCGATCGCGGAGGTCTCGACCGCCGTCACCCAGGGCGACCTGACGCGGTCGATCACCGTCGAGGCCCGCGGCGAGGTCGCGGAGCTGAAGGACAACATCAACCAGATGATCGCGAACCTCCGCGACACGACCCGGAAGAACGCGGAGCAGGACTGGTTGAACTCGAACCTCGCGCGCTTCTCGGGGATGCTCCAGGGGCAGCGCGACCTCGCGACGGTCTCCCGGCTGATCATGTCGGAGCTGACGCCGCTCGTCGGCGCCCAGCACGGCGCGTTCTTCATGATGGAGGCGGCCGCCGCGGCGCCCGACGAAGGCGAGCTGCAGCTCGTCGCGACGTACGGCTACAAGGAGCGCAAGACGGTCGCGAACCGCTTCAAGCTCGGCGAGGCGCTCGTCGGACAGGCGGCGCTCGAGCGCAAGAGCATCCTCGTCACGCGCGCGCCGGACGACTACATCAAGATCACCTCGGGGCTGGGCGAGGCGGCGCCGGTGAACATCATGGTCCTCCCCGTCCTGTTCGAGGACCAGGTGATGGCCGCCGTCGAGCTCGCGTCGTTCGGCGAGTTCTCGCCCATCCAGCAGGCGTTCCTCGAGCAGCTCGCGGAGACGATCGGCGTCGTCCTCAACACGATCGTCGCGACGATGCGGACCGAGGAGCTGCTGCGACTGCTGCAGCAGCTCGCGCACGAGCTCCAGAGCCAGTCGGAGGAGCTGCAGGCGCAGCAGGAGGAGCTCCAGCAGACGAACAAGGAGCTCGAGGAGCAGGCGGCCACGCTGAAGGCGTCGGAGGAGCTGCTCCAGCAGCAGCAGGAGGAGCTCCAGCAGACGAACGAGGAGCTCGAGGAGAAGGCGGCGCTGCTCGAGGAGCAGAACTCGCGGATCGAGATCAAGAACCGCGAGATCGAGCTCGCGCGGGCGGCGCTCGAGGAGAAGGCGGAGCAGCTGGCGCTGTCCTCGAAGTACAAGTCCGAGTTCCTCGCGAACATGTCGCACGAGCTGCGGACGCCGCTGAACTCGCTGCTGATCCTCGCGAAGCTCCTGGCGGACAACCGCGACGGCAACCTGACGGAGAAGCAGATCGAGTTCGCGAACACGATCCACACGGCCGGCAGCGACCTCCTCGACCTGATCAACGACATCCTCGACCTCTCGAAGGTCGAGGCCGGGAAGATGGACGTGCACCCCGAGACGCTTCCGCTCGAGCAGGTGCGCGACTACGCCGAGCGGACGTTCCGCCCGGTCGCCGACGAGCGCGGGCTCGAGTTCGCGATCGAGATCGCGGACGGCTCGCCCGATTCGCTGTTCACCGACGAGCAGCGGCTCCAGCAGGTGCTGAAGAACCTCCTCTCGAACGCGTTCAAGTTCACCGAGGAGGGGACGGTGAAGCTCTCGATCGGCCTCGCGCCCGGCGAGGCACGCTTCGCGAGCAGGACGCTCACCGACTCGGAGCGCGTCGTCGCGTTCTCCGTCTCCGACACCGGGATCGGGATCGCGCCGGACAAGGTGCGGCTGATCTTCGAGGCGTTCCAGCAGGCGGACGGGACGACGAGCCGGCGCTACGGCGGCACGGGCCTCGGCCTCTCGATCAGCCGCGAGATCGCGCGGCTGCTCGGCGGCGAGATCGCCGTGGAGAGCGTGCCCGGCGTCGGCAGCACGTTCACGCTCTACCTGCCGGAGCGCTACGTCGAGCCGCCGGAGCCCGCGGGCGACCGCGACGGCGCGTCGGCGGCGGCGGCGGCGGCCGCGCTCGGTCTCGCGGGGCTCGAGCCGGCTCCGCTCGCGCGCGACGGCGGCGGGAACGGTTCCCACGCGGCCGTCACCGGCGCCTCGCCGCCGACGGACCCGTCACTGCTCGAGATGGGCGAGGTGGAGGACGACCGCGCCTCGATCGACCCCGGCGACCGCGTCGTGCTGATCGTCGAGGACGACGCGGACTTCGCGCGCACCGTCCTCGACGTCGCGCGCGAGGGAGGGTTCAAGGGGATCGTCGCGCTCCGTGGCGACATCGGCCTCGCGCTCGCGCACGAGTACCGGCCCGACGCGATCGTGCTGGACGTGAACCTGCCGGTGATGGACGGGTGGGCGGTGCTCGACAGCCTCAAGCGGCATCCGGACACCCGCCACATCCCGGTGCACGTCGTCACGGCCGGCGGCGACGACGGGCGGCAGGACGCGCTCCGCGCGGGGGCGATGGCGTTCCTCGAGAAGCCGGTGACGAAGGAGCGGCTCGAGGAGGCGCTGTCGGAGCTGCAGACGTTCATCGACCGCGGCGTCCGCAGCCTGCTCGTCGTCGAGGACGACGAGGAGCAGCGGCGCTCGATCGCGGAGCTGATCGGCGGCGACGAGGTCGACATCGTCGGCGCGGGCTCGAGCGAGGAGGCGCTCGCGCTGCTCGACGAGCACCGCTTCGACTGCGTCGTCCTCGACCTGAAGCTGCCGGGCAAGACCGGGTTCGGCCTGCTCGAGCAGGTCAAGCAGGACGAGCGGTTCCGGCACCTGCCGATCATCGTCTACACCGGCAAGGACCTGACCCGCGCCGAGGAGACGCGCCTGAAGCGCTACGCCGAGACGATCATCGTCAAGGACGCGAGCTCGCCGGAGCGGCTGCTCGACGAGACGTCGCTGTTCCTGCACCGCGTCGAGGCGCGGCTGCCGGAGCCGAAGCGCCGGATGCTCGAGCAGCTGCACAGCGCGGAGGCCGTCTTCCAGGGGAAGCGCGTGCTCATCGTCGACGACGACGTCCGCAACGTGTTCGCCCTGACGAGCGTGCTGGAGGGCCACGGGATGGAGGTGCGGTTCGCCGAGAACGGCCGCGAGGCCCTCGAGGCGCTCGAGGCCGATGCGGACGTCGACCTGGTCCTGATGGACTTGATGATGCCGGAGCTCGACGGGTACGACACGATGAAGGCCATCCGCGAGCGGCCGCAGTTCAAGAACCTCCCGATCCTCGCGCTGACGGCGAAGGCGATGAAGGGCGACCGCGAGAAGAGCATCGCCGCGGGCGCGTCCGACTACATCACGAAGCCGGTCGACACCGACCAGCTCGTCTCGCTGATGCGCGTGTGGCTCTACCGGTAGCGGGGTGACGGCGCAGCGAGCAGAGACCGAGGCCGCGCCGCCGGACACGGCGGCGGCGCGGCACGCGGCCGGACGCGATCTCGAGCAGCTCGAGATCGAGCTGCTGCTCGAGGCGATCCACCGGCAGTACGGGTTCGACTTCCGCGGCTACGCGAGCGCGTCGCTGAAGCGTCGCCTCCACCGGCGGATCCGGGCCGAGGGGCTGACGACGGTCTCAGGGCTGATGGAGCGCGTGCTCCACGACCCGTCGACGATGGAGCGGCTCCTGCTCGACCTGTCGATCAACGTCACGTCGATGTTCCGCGACCCGTCGTTCTACGCCGCGTTCCGCGAGCGCGCGGTGCCTCTGCTCCGGACGTATCCGTTCGTCCGCATCTGGAACGCCGGGTGCTCGACGGGGGAGGAGACGTACTCGCTCGCGATCCTCCTCCACGAGGAGGGGCTCCACGACCGGACGCGGATCTACGCGACGGACATCAACGAGGCGGTGCTCGCGCGGGCGCGTGCGGGCGTGTTCCCGCTCGACAAGATGCAGGAGTACACGCAGAACTACATCCGCGCCGGCGGCAAGCGCGCGTTCTCGGAGTACTACGTCGCGGCGTACGGCGGCGCCCGGTTCCAGCGGTCGCTCGTCGACAACGTCGTCTTCGCGCAGCACAACCTCGTCTCGGACCGGTCGTTCAACGAGTTCAATGCGATCGTGTGCCGGAACGTGATGATCTACTTCGACCGACCGCTCCAGGACCGCGTCCACCGGCTCTTCTACGACAGCCTCGCGACGTTCGGCGTGCTCGCGCTCGGCCACAAGGAGTCGATCCGCTTCACCGAGCTCGCCGACCGCTACGACGAGCTCGACGGCCAGGAGCGGCTGTACCGGAAGGTGCGGTGAGATGGACTACGAGCTGATCGCCATCGGTGCCTCGTGGGGCGGCCTCCACGCCGTCGGCGACCTGCTCGAGACGCTGCCGCCCGGCGTCTCGCCGCCGCTCGTGCTGGCGCAGCACCGCAGCCCCGACTCGGAGCCGGGCGGCCTCGAGCGGCTGCTCCAGCTGCACACCGAGCGGCCCGTCTGCGAGGCCGGCGACAAGGACCCGATCCGCCCCGGGCACGTGTACGTGGCCGCGCCGGACTACCACCTCCTCGTCGAGGGCGGCGAGTTCTCGCTCTCGCTCGACGGCCGGGTGCAGTACTCGCGCCCGTCGATCGACGTCCTCTTCGAGTCGGTCGCCGACTCCTACGGCGAGCGCGCGATCGGGATCATCCTCACCGGCGCGAACGCCGACGGGGCGGCGGGGCTCGCGCGCATCAAGGACGCGGGCGGCGTCGCGATCGTCCAGGACCCGGGGACGGCGGAGCGCGCGGCGATGCCGGAGGCGGCGATCGCGGCGACGTCGGCCGACGCGATCCTCCCGCTCGAGGAGATCGGGCCGTTCCTGTACGGCCTCTGCTGCACGTCGGGAGACCCCGCGTGACCGGGACCGACGGCGAGCGCGCGAACATCCTGCTGGTCGACGACCGGCCGCAGAACCTGCTGGCGCTGCGCGCGCTGCTCGAGCCGCTCGGTCACGAGCTGCTCACGGCCGACTCGGGCGAGGAGGCGCTGCGCGTGCTGCTCCACCACGACGTGGCCGTGATCCTGCTCGACGTCCAGATGCCGGGGATCGACGGATTCGAGACCGCGGAGCTGATCAAGCAGCGCGAGCGGACGCGGCACATCCCGATCATCTTCCTGACCGCGATCAGCAAGGACAGCGAGCACGTCTACCGGGGCTACTCCGCCGGGGCGGTCGACTACCTGTTCAAGCCGTTCGAGCCGGCGGTGCTGCTGTCGAAGGTCTCCGTCTTCATCGACCTCTGGGAGAAGAACCGGCAGATCCGCCGCCAGGCGGAGCTGATCGCGGAGCAGGAGCTCGCCGAGGCGATGCGGGAGAGCGAGGAGCGCTACCGCTTCCTCGCGGAGTCGATCCCCCAGCAGGTGTGGACGGCAGCCCCGGACGGGACGCTCGAGTACGTGAACGGGCGCGTGCTCGAGTACTTCGGGCGCCCGCTCGAGCAGACGCTCGCGGACAGCCGCGTGCTCCACCCGGACGATCTCCCCGGGAGCGACGCCGCGTGGCAGCGCTCGATCGGGACCGGCGAGCCGTACGAGTACGAGTTCCGGCTCCGGCGCGCGGACGGCGCGTACCGCTGGCACCTCACGCGCGCCGTGGCGATGCGCGACGCCGACGGCGCGATCGTCCGCTGGTTCGGGACGAACACCGACATCGACGACCAGAAGCGCGCGGAGGAGGGACAGCGGCTGCTCGTGCGCGCCGGGGAGCTCCTGGCGTCGTCGCTGGACTACCGGACGACGCTCGCGGCCGTCGCGCGCGCGGCGGTTCCGGACTTCGCCGACTGGTGCGCGATCTCGATGGCGGAGGAGGACGGCGCCGTCCGCGAGCTGGCGATCGTCCACGTCGATCCCGCGAAGGAGCAGTTCGCCGACGAGCTGGCGCGGCGCTACCCGCCGAAGCCGAAGACGGGCGCCGCGCACGTGATCGAGACGGGCGAGTCGCTGCTCGTGCCGGAGCTGTCCGACAACCTGCTCGCAGCGATCGCCGTCGACGACCTCCACCTCGGCCTGCTGCGCGAGCTCGGTCTCCGCTCGTACATCGGCGTCCCGCTCGTCGCGCGCGGGCGCACGATCGGCGCGATCTCGCTCGTCCAGGCGGAGTCCGGCCGCCGCTACGACGAGTCCGACCTCGCGCTCGCGCAGGAGCTCGCGCGGCGCGCGGCGACCGCGATCGAGAACGCGCAGCTCTACCACGAGGTCGAGGACCAGGCGCAGGCGGCGCGCGTGCTCGCCGCCGTCGGCGACGGCGTCGTGCTCGTCGACAACGACGGCGTGATCCGGCTGTGGAATCGCGCGGCCGCGTCGATCACCGGCCTCCGCGAGCAGGACGTGCTCGGGCGCCGGATCCATGACGTGATCCCCGGATGGGAGGCGCTCGCGACGCGGATCCCCGTCGCCGCCGGCCCGGGCGAGACGGTGCGCGCCGAGACGACGCCCGTCGAGATCGGCGGGCGCGAGCTGTGGATCTCCGGCTCGGGCGTCGGCTTCGACGACGGCACCGTCTACGCGTTCCGCGACCTGACGGACGAGCGCGCCCTCGAGGCGATGAAGTCGGACTTCGTCGCGACGGTCTCGCACGAGCTGCGGACGCCGCTCGCGGCGATCCACGGCTCAGCGCAGACGATCCTGCGGCCGGACCTCAGGCTCGGAGACGACCTCCGCGACCAGCTTCTGCGCGTGATCGCCGAGGAGTCGGACAGGCTCGCGCAGATCGTCAACGACCTCCTGATCGCGAGCCACCTCGACTCCGGACGCATGCCCGTCAAGATCGAGAGCTGCGACGCGCGCGAGCTCGCCCAGAGCGTCGTCGACTCGGCGCGGACGCACCTGCCCGCCAACGTCACGATCGCCCTCTCCGCACCCGCGCGGCTCCCGCGGGTCGCGGCCGACGGCGGGCAGCTACGGCAGGTGCTCAGCAACCTCGTTGAGAACGCGATCAAGTACTCGCCGGAGGGCGGCGCGGTCGACGTGAAGCTCGAGCCGCAGGACGGGTGCGTGCGGTTCACCGTCTCCGACGAGGGGCTCGGGATCCCGCCGGGCGAGCACCGGCGCGTCTTCGAGAAGTTCTACCGCCTCGACCCGAACATGACGCGCGGCATCGGCGGCACCGGCCTCGGCCTGTACATCTCGCGCGAGCTCGTGCGCACGATGAACGGCCGGATCTGGGTCGAGTCCGCGCCCGGCGCCGGGTCGGCGTTCTACGTCGAGATCCCGCAGGCGAAGGCGGCGCCGAAGCGCCGAGCCGCCGCGCGGCGGCGCGCCGCGACGAGCCGCTGACGCGCGTCCTCTGATCTAGTGCTGACCGTTCGGGACATCGCCGCGTCGCCGGGCGTCGAGCTCGCCGTCGCCGCGGGCGAGGCCGGGCTCGACAACGAGGTGCGGTGGGTGCACGTCTCGGAGCTCGAGGATCCGACGGAGTGGCTGGAGGGCGGCGAGCTCCTGCTGACGACGGGGATCGGCGTCGGCGACGAGGCGGCGTCGCAGCGCGCGTACGTCCGCCGGCTGGCGGAGCACGGACTCGCCGGCCTCGGGTTCGGCGTCGGCTTCGGCTTCGCGGACGTTCCCGCGGCGCTCGCTGCGGAGGCGGAGCGCCAGGGCTTCCCCGTCCTCGCGATCCCGTACGACGTGCCGTTCATCGCCGTGACGAAGGCGGCGTTCGCGCACCTCGCCAGCGACGAGCTCGGCCGCGTCACCGAGGCGCTGCAGGTGCACGAGCGGCTCGCACAGGCGGTGCTCGACGGCCGCGGCGTGCAGGCGCTGCTCGGCATCCTCTGCGAGCGGCTGTCGTGCAGCCTCGCGCTCGTCGACGAGGGCGGCCGCACGATCGGCGAGCGGCACGCGGGAGCGCGCCTTGCCTTCGACGACGCGCTCGAGCTCCCGGTCGGCGACAGCGCCGTCCTCCTCGCCGCGTGCGAGAGCGGGGTCTTCGGCGACTACGACCGGCTCGTCCTCCACCACGCGCGGACGGCGCTCGCGTTCGAGCTGTCGCGACGGCGCGCGGTCTCCGCGGCGGAGCTGCGGCTGGCCGGAGACCTCCTCGAGGATCTCGAGCACGACCGGCTGGACGAACGCGAGGTCGAGCGGCGAATGACGGCCTTCGGCCTCGATGCGACGCGCCCGTACACCGCGCTCCTCGCCGAGCCGCGGCGCGGCACCTCGGCGGATCGGCTCCGGCTGGTCGTCGCGCGGGCGCTCGACCGCCACGGGACGCGGCACCTCTCGACCGCCCGCCGCGATCGCGCCGCGTTCCTCGTCGAGTGCGCGGACGAGGACGCGGCGCTCGCGCTGGCGCACGCGCTCGCCGACGCGGCCGGCGACGCGCGCATCGGCGTCGGCCGCCCGGCGGCGGGAGCGGCTCTCGGACGCAGCCTCGTCGAGGCGCGCGCGGCGCTCGACGCGGGCGCAGGCCCCGTCGCCTCGTATCGCGACCTCGGCTCGCTGGAGCTCCTGCTGGGGCTCCCGGACGCCGCGCTCGAGGCGTACGTCGATCGCGTGCTCGGCCCGGTGGCGCGGGCGGGGCCGCTCGTCGAGTCGCTGCGGGCGCTCCTCGACGCCGGCTGCCGCTGGAGCGACGCCGCCGCGGCGCTCGGCGTCCACCGGCACACGCTCCGGTACCGGATGGAGCGGCTCGAGGAGCAGACGGGGCGGCACCCCGACCGCCCGGCGGAGCGCATGGAGCTCTGGCTCGCGGTGAAGGCGGCGCAGGCGCTCGCGGCTCGAAACGGGAGCCGCGCCGGCGCGTGACGGCACCGCCCAGCGGCGCCGGGTGCTCGCGGTGCTGTCGACGCCGGGCGGCTAGCGCTCGCCCTGGTCGTCGTCCTCGTCGCCCGCGTCGCGGCCGCTCGAGAACTTCGCCCACGGCTCGTCGCCGCCCTCGAGGAGCCCGCCGCTCTCCGACCGCTCCTCGTCGCCGCTCGCGATGTTGGCGGTGCTGCGCCGCTCGTCCGCGGTCCGCTCCGCCGCCTCCATCGTCTCGTTGTCGAGCTCGCCGCCGCCGCGGCCGAGGTCGTTCTCCTGCTCGAACTGGGTCATGCGAGGAGCATCGCCGGAACGCGCTGCGGCGAAACGAAGAGCCGGAGGAGGGACTCGAACCCTCGGCCTACGCTTTACAAGAGCGTTGCTCTACCAGCTGAGCTACTCCGGCGCGCCTCGCCCATGGTAGGCGCGACGTCGCGCGGCCGCTACGACAGCACCTGGCGCGACTTCTGGTGCTGGAGGATCTTCCGCTTGACGCGCTGGAGGGCGTTGTCGATCGTCTTCGTGTCGCACCCGAGCTCCACGGCCATGTCCTCGTAGGAGAGGCCGTCGAGGTAGAGGCGGAGCGCCTCCGACTCGAGCCGCGAGAGTCCTGTCCCCAGCGTGAAGACGAGGCTCTGGAGCTCCTCGGTCGAGATCACGCAGATCGACGGGTCGTTGACGCCCGGGCCCGGGAGCGCGTCGCCGAGCGTGCAGTCGCCCTCGTTCTCCTGGCCGGCCGGCGTCTGGCTGAAGGAGACGTAGGTGTTCAGGGGCGCGTGCTTGAACCGCGTCGCGGTCTTGATCGCGGTGATGATCTGCCGCGTCACGCACAGCTCCGCGAAGCTGCGGAAGGAGGTCTCCTTGTCGGCGCGGAAGTCGCGCACCGCCTTGTAGAGGCCGATCAGCCCCTCCTGGATCAGGTCTTCCGAGTCGCCGCCGGCGAGGAAGTACGAGCTCGCCTTGAGCCGGACGAAGCCCGTGTACCGGCGGAGGAGCTGGTCGAGCGCGCGCGCGTCGCCGTTGCGCGCGCGCATCACGAGCTGCAAATCCTCTAGCTCTCGTTGAGCCTTCTGGGGGTTCTGCGCTGCGGTGGCCGGCCGAGCGAGCATGGCGTCTCCCGTCGTCTCCTGGGGTTCGCGGGCGAAGTCTCACCCTGAGGTTGAGGCGGAACATAGCAGGAGGGTCCACGCGTTACAAGTTCCTTGCGCTGGACCCAACGTGTTACGAACGTGTGTTCGTTCTGGATCCGCGGCCGGTGTCAGCGCCGGCGGCGCGCCACCGCGAGGAGGTGAGGGCTCAGCGCACGCAGGTGAGGGTGCGCTTCCGCCTCCTGCGCCACTACGAGGAGACGCCCACGCATCCGCTCGTCCTCCCACGCGGCGCCGAGGTTCCGATGCAGCCACCCCGGACCCTCGACCCCGTAGACGCCGACAACCTCGAACCCGACGCCGCAGATCTCCGCCTCGAGCTCCTCGGGCAGGTGGAAGTACGCGTCGGGGAACGGCGACGTGCGCCGGGCGCCGCCGACCCGGCGTCCGGACTGCATCTCCGCGCGCACGTTGGCGAACACGTCGTCGTCGTCGATGCGCCGGTCGAGGATCGCGTCGAGCAGGCCGGCGAAACGCGAGATCGCGGCCGCGAACACGGTCGCGCCCGGCTTGCAGACGCGGCGGGCTTCCGTGAGCGCCCGCGCTCGCTCCTCGACCTCGCCGAGGTGGTACAGCGGCCCGAGCAGCAGCACGGCGTCGAACGTCTCGTCCGGGAACGGGAGTGCGCGCGCGTCCGCGAGGTGCACGCCGAAGCGCGGAGGCTCCCCCGCGCGCTGGCGCGCGCGCTCTACGTGGAGTGGCACCGGCTCGACGAGCTCCACGCGGTGCCCCATGGTCGCCAGCCACTCCGCGTAGTGGCCGACCGCACCGCCGATGTCGGCGACTACTGCAGGCGCGCCGAGGAACCGGCAGACGATCTCTTTCGTCCTCGCGAACTCGAGCGCGCCGGCTCCTCGGAGGAGACGCCGGGCTTCGACGTCGGTCTCGTAGTAGGAGACGACGTCGTCGGGAGGCGGCGGGGTCGCGTCGCTCACGTGCACATGGTGTCGGCCCGGACGCCGCGGTGCACCCGCCATCGTGGCGGGGAGCGATGCGCGCGCAGGCGCCGTCAGCCGCCGCGGCGCAGGCGCTCGAGCCGAGCGCGCGTCTCCTCGTCGACGCGGTCGCCGAGCTCCGTGCGCGGCCGCTCGCGGTGCTCCGCCGGCACGAGCTCGGCGAGGAACGCCGGCGAGCTCAGCTTCCGCACCTCGCCGCCCGAGGTGCCGCGCACGGCCGCATCGGAGGAGACGAGGTGGACGGTCTCCGTCGCGCGATGCTCGGCCGCGAGCCGCTCGAGCAGGGCATCGGCGTCGGGCGCGTAGCGCACGGACAGCGCCCCGTGCTCCTCGTCCGCGCCGGTGCCGTCGAAGACGAGCACGCCGCGGGCGCCCTGCGTCGCGACGAAGCTCGCCAGCGCGTCGCGCAACTCGCGCTCGTCCGCGAAGCCGCCGGCGTGCAGGAGGTTGTAGCCGTCGAAGAGGTACAGGTCCCCGTCAGCCACCGAACAACCCTCGACCACCCTCGACGGTGTCAGGCACCGGGGGGCGGAACCGCGGCGACCATGCGGCTCCGCCGGCGGCCGGGTCCCGTCCGGACGGCGAACAAGCCTCGACCGACCTCACGCGGGTCTGACCCCGGGGTCGGGGGCGGCCGGAACGCCCCGCTGGCGGCGCGCCTCGTAGAGGAGGAGCCCCGCCGCGACGCTGACGTTGAGCGACTCGACGCGGCCGAGCTGCGGGATCGCGACGAGCGCGTCGCACGTCTTGCGGACGAGCGGCCGCAGCCCCTTCCCCTCGGCCCCTAGGACGAGCGCGACGCCGCCCGCGAGGTCGGCGTCCCACATCGGCGTCGCGCCGGGCCCGGCGGCGGCGCCGTGCACCCACAGGTCGGCGCCCTTGACCTCGCCGAGGTAGCGCGCGAGGTTCGTCACGACCGCGACCGCGACGTGCTCGACCGCGCCGGCGGACGCGCGGCAGACCGCCGGCGTCACCTGCGCCGAGCCGTGCGCGGGCACGACGACGCCCGTCCCCCCGGCGCCGTCCACGTTGCGGCAGACGGCGCCGAGGTTGTGCGGGTCGCTCACCTGGTCCAGGCAGACGACGAGCGGCTGCTCCCCGGCCGCGAGCTCGTAGGCGTCCGCGTACCGGTACGGCTCCGCCCACGCGAGGACGCCCTGGTGATCCCGCGTCCCCGCCGCCTCCGTCAGCTCCCGCTCCTGCTTCGCCTGCACGCGGACGCCGCTCTCGGCGAGCCACGGCTCGGCTGCGAGCGCCCGCTCGGTCGCCCACACCTCGAGCACCTCGCGCGGCCCGCGCAGCGCCTCCCGCACCGGGCGGCGGCCGTACACCTGCTCGCGCGTCATCCGCGGCGGACGAGCCGGAAGTCGTCGCCCGCGTCGCGGACTTCCCAGCCGGCGGCCTCGATCTCGCCGCGCAGCCGGTCGGCGTCGCCGAACCGCCGCTCCGCCCGCGCGCGCCGCCGCTCCTCGGCGAGCGCGACCAGCTCCGGCGGCACCTGCTCCTCCTCGGCGAGCGACTCGAGACCGAACACGGCGAGCGCGCGCCGCAGCAGCTCGTGGTCGCGCCATTCGTGCATCACCGCGAGCGCCTCGGGCGTGTTGAAGTCGTCCGCGAGCGCCGCCGCGAACCGCTCCCACGCGCCGTCGCCGGCCGGCCGCGACGGGTTGCGGAAGACCTCGCGGAAGCCGGCGACGCGCGCCTGGGCCGCGGTCATCACCTCGTCGTCGAAGTCGACCGGCTTGCGCCAGTGCCCGGTCAGGTGGAACAGGAGCAGTGTCTCCCGGCCCCAGGTGTCGAGGACGCTGCGGAGCGACACGACGTTGCCGAGCGACTTCGACATCTTCTCCTCCGCGAGCTCCAGCATCCCGTTGTGGAGCCAGATCCGCGCGTACGGATGCCCGAGGCTCCGCGACTGCGCGAGCTCGTTCTCGTGGTGGGGGAAGCGCAGGTCGTTGCCGCCGCCGTGCAGCTCGAACTCGGTGCCGAGGTGCTTCTCCGCCATCGCCGAGCACTCGATGTGCCAGCCCGGCCGCCCCGGCCCCCACGGTGACGGCCAAGCCGCGTCCTCGTGCGGCTTCTGCGCCTTCCACAGCGCGAAGTCGCGCTGGTCCTCCTTGAGCTCGCTCGGCTCCTGCGCCACCATCTCGTCCAGCTGCGCGCCGGAGAGGCGGCCGTACTCGGGGAAGCGCGCGACGCGGAAGTACACGTCGCCGCCGGCGACGTACGCGAGGTCGCGCGCCAGCAGCTCCTCGATGAAGGCGATGATCTCCGGGATCGTCTCGCTGGCCCGCGGCTCGACGTCGGGCCGGCCGAGCCCGAGGTCGCTCGTGTCCTCGTGGAACCACTGCGCCGCCCGCTCCGCGAGCTCGCGGGAGCCGACGCCCTGGCGCGCGGCCTCGGCGTAGACCTTGTCGTCCACGTCGGTGATGTTGTGGACGAACGTGACGTCGTAGCCGCGGCCGCGGAGCCAGCGGCTCAGCCACATGCCGAGGACGAACGGCCGCGAGTTGCCGACGTGGATGCGGTCGTACACGGTCGAGCCGCAGACGTACATGCGGATCGGCCCCGGCGGCGGCGGCAGCTCCTGCTTCGTCCGCGTCAGCGAGTCATAGAGCCGCATCGACCCTCCGCAGGATCTCCTCGCGCTCGAGCGCGGCGAGGACCGCCCAGAGCTCGGGCCCCCGCGGCCGTCCCGTGAGCGCGAGGCGCACCGCGCGCAGGTCGCCGCCGACCGCCTTCAGCTCGCGCACGAGCGCGCGCCCGTCGAGCGCGCCGTTCGTCCGCTCCACGAGCTCGCGCAGCCGCTCCAGCGTCGGCCGCGCCTCCGGCGGGACGTCGGCCGGCTCCGGCCGCAGGACGAGGGCCGCGAACTCCCGCGCCTCCCGCAGGTCGCGCGCGCCGCGCAGCGCCGGCACCACCTCCGGCGGCGCTCCCACGCGGCGCGCGAGCTCCTCGTCGGGCAGCGCTGCGATCGCCTCGACCGCGAGCCGCCTGATCCGCGGCAGGTCGTAGCGCACGTCGTGCCGCGGGACGCCGAGCCCCTCGAGGTACGCGCGCACCGCCTCCGGCGGGATCCCCTCCTCGCGGAGCGCCGCGACCGTCGCCCCCGGTGCCCGCTTCGACAACTTCTTCCCGTCGTCTCCGAGCACGAGCCCGTGGTGGACGTACTCCGGCGGCCGCGTCCCGAGCGCCTCGTGCAGGCGGCGGTGGAGCTCCTCGTTGGCGCGGTGGTCGGCGCCCCGGATCACCCGCGTGATCGCGAAATCGGCGTCGTCGACGACGCTCGCGAGGTGGTACGTCGCGCTGCCGTCCTCGCGCACGAGCGTCGTCCGCCCGAAGCGGGAGCCGCCGAGCCGCTCCGCCGCCGCCCGGTAGCGCGCACCGCGCTCGCTCTGCCGCACCGGGCCTTCGTCCCACTCGACCCCGAGCCACCGCAAATCGTCGAGAATCGCCTGCTCGCCGCCGGGAACGTTCCGCGCCGGATCGGTGTCGTCGATCCGCAGCAGCATCCAGTCGCCCTCGCGGCGGTTCGCGACCGCGCTGAGGGCGTTGCCGACGTGGAGCGACCCCGTGGGGCTGGGCGCGAAGCGGACGCGGACGCTCACCGCGTCACTGTACCCCGGGCGTTCCGCGCGCCTCAGACGCCGGTGCCGGGGTTCGGCACGACCGCGGCGACCGCGTTCCAGCGCGCGATCTCGCACCCGTCCGTGTACGCCAGCCGCGCGTCGACGGGCTCCCCGTCGACCGTGCCTCGGACGATCGCCTGCTGCGGGCCGCCGTACTGCTGCGTGCACGCGACGTCGGCCGGGACCGGCGCGAACGCTTCCGCGCCGAGCTCCGCGAGCGCCGCGCACGCAGCCTCCGGGTCGGGATGGTCGCCGCCCGGCGGATCGCAGCTGAGCGTGTAGCTCTGCGAGGCGCCCTGCCCCTCGCCCTCCGGCCACACGGTGATCTCCAGCTGCGTCCCACCCGCCTGTGCGGGCGGCTCCTCCGCGCCCGCATCGCCCGACCCGGCGTCGGCGCCGCACCCGGCGGCGACGGCGAGGAGCGCGAGCAGCGTCCACGGCAGCGTCCTCGTGCTCATGCCCCTTCGACCGTCCGCGGCGACCCGAAGTTCCCGGCTCAGTGGAACGGGAGCTGCACCTCGCTGACGTCGAGCCCGAGCGAGGCGGCGAGGCGGACGCCGTCGTCGAGCTCCTCCTTCAGCCGCTGGATGTCGCGCGAGCGCATCGCGCTGCCGATCCACGCGCGCTCGCGCGGGCGCCAGAGCGCGTGCTCGACGAACGTCGGGAGCATCCGGTTCGCGGCCTCGATCAGCTTCCGCTTCGTCTTCTTCGGCGCGTGCTGCAGCAGCACCCGCTCGTAGGCCATCCCGGCGCCGTGGTGGATCCCGTCGTCGATCGTGAGGCGGTTGCACAGGTCCTCGAGGACGGTCCCGCGCGAGGAGCGGGCGATCAGCCTGAACCGCGGGATGATCAGCCGCTCGTAGAAGACCTGCATGACGAAGACCTTCTCCTCGAGCGTCTCCGCCTCGAGCGTCTGCTTCGCCATGTCGTCGAGGTACGGATCCCGCTCCGCGGTGCCGCCGACCTCGTCGATCAGCTTGAGCCACGCCTCCACGTGGCGCGACTCGTCCTGCACCATCGTCGAGTAGTAGAGCTTCGCCTCGTGGTGCGGCGCGAGGTTGAGGAGCTGCGCCGCCATCTCGACCGCGAGCGCGTCCGCCTGGTACTGCTGCGTGATCACGG
>Ga0247713_1000365_pt1 | contig 29303 bp, 35 predicted proteins | sample 21E_NmetaG_FD_189936 | JGI IMG/M metagenome (GOLD analysis project Ga0247713, IMG submission 189936) | Soil microbial communities from hillslope of Landscape Evolution Observatory, University of Arizona, Oracle, AZ, United States - 2-1-E_N | ecosystem: Engineered > Artificial ecosystem >...
CTGGGCCTGGGCACGGGCGGGTGGGACGTCGTGCATTGGAACCTGTCCCGGGAGTCCTGGTCGGCGCCGGGCGCCGGCCACATCCTCAAGCTGCGCTACACCAGCCTGCAGGTCGACACCGGCGCCGAGGTGGGCGAGGCCGCCGACCTCGACGGCAAGCCGGTGGTGGCGTGCGACCTGCACAGCCAGCTGGCGCCGGTGGCCGCCGCGTTCGCCGAGGCCGCCCCGGGCCGGCCGCTGTCCTATGTGATGACCGACTCCGCCGCCCTGCCGCTGGCCCTGTCCGACCTGGTCGCCGACCTGGTCGCCGCCGGCCTGCTGGCCGAGACGATCACCTGCGGGCAGGCGTTCGGAGGCCAGCGGGAGGCGGTCAACCTCCACTCCGCTCTGCTCCTCGCCGGCGGCGACGGGATCGTGGTCGGGCCCGGCCCGGGGGTGGTGGGCACCGGCTCCCGCCTGGGGTTCAGCGGGCTGGAGGTGGCCGGCGTGGTCGACGCCGTCACCCGGCTGGGCGGCCTGCCGATCGTGGCCGTGCGGTGGTCGGAGGCGGACGGCCGCCAGCGCCACCGGGGCCAGAGCCACCACACCACCACCTCCCTGGAGCTGGCGTCGCATCCGGCGCTGGCCCCCACGCCGGCCGACGGCTGGGCCGGGCCCGACGTGGGCGGCGTGACCACGATGGGACGGACCCAGGCCGAGGACCCCGAGTTCTTCCGGTACGCGGCGGCGGCCGGGCTGGCCGCCGCTCAGCTCCTCGGCGCCAGCTGATCGAGGGTGGCCTGGCGCAGGGCCGGCGTCTGGGCCTGGATGGTGAAGAACGCCGCCTCCCGGAGCAGGCGCTGGGCCGGGTGGCCGACCGACATGGCCCGCCCGCCGGTGGCGACCACCAGGGCGGTCGCCGCCCGCACCGCCAGCTCCAGGCTGTGGGCCCGGGCCTCGACGAGGGCGTCGACGTGGGGCTCGGCGGCGTCGGCCATGGCGTAGGACCGCCGGCGGCAGTCGTCCAGCTCGGCGGCCAGGGGGGTGTCGCCCAGCAGCCGGACGCAGGTGGCGGCAATGCCGAAGGCGGCCGGGTTGGGCTTGGCGGTGGCCAGACGGTCGTCGGCCCGCCACCGGTCGAAAGCGACGACCGACAGCACGTCGTCCTCGGGCACGAAGAGGTCGTCGAAGGTGAGGCGGACCGTCGACGAGGCGCCCATGGCCGCCAGGGCCAGCGGGGGAGAGGGGTGCGTGTGGTCGTGGCCGGGCTCCAGCACGAAGAACAGGACCTGGTCGTCGAGGCGGGCGGCCACGGCGAAGACCCCCGCCAGCCCCCAAGACGTCACCCATGGGGCCTCGCCGTCGATCCGGTACCCGCCGGCCACCGGCGTGGCAACCACCGCCGGTGGGCCGGGCCGGCGCAGGTAGGCGAACGCCACCCCGCCCAGCACCCGGCCGGCGCACAGGTCGTCGAGGTACCGGTCCCGGAGCCCCTCGTTGGCCGACGCGGCCAGCATGCGCACCGGCGCATGGTGCTGCACCCACACGAAGAACGTCACCCCGCAGGCGCCGGCGAGGGCCTCGTACACCTCCCGGACGACGGCCGGCGGCGCCGCCGGCGGGCGGTACAGCCCCATCAGGCCTCCGGCGGCGAGCGCCTCCAGGTGCGACGCCGGCACGACCGGGGCCCGGTCGGTGACCTCGGCGGCCGGCGCCAGCACCTCTTCGGCCACCCGGCGTGCGGCTTCGAGCAGGCCCTCTCCCGCCCCCTCGCCCCCGCCGGCGGCAAGGACGTCGTGGACGTCGCTACTCAGGGCGGGGACGGATGCGATAGGCGCAGACCACGTCGCCGGCCATGGCATGGGAGATCCGGGTGACCTCAACGTCTGGCCCCAGGACCTCCCGAAACAGCGACAGCTCCATGGTGCACACCGCAGGAAGGTGCTCGGCCACCCGGTGGATGGCGCAGTTGTGCTCGGTGAGCACGAGGGTCTCGTCCTCGCCGGCCGACCACTCGGCCTGGTAACCGGCCTGGTCCCGGAGCCGGGCCAGCTCGGTTACCTGCTCGCTGAGGTCGGCGCACGGCGCCAGCACCGCCTGGTACTGCGCCACCTGCTTTTCGTTGCGGCGGGCCAGGGCGACGGCGAGGTCTTCGGGGGCCAGCTCTTCGACGAGGTCCAGGGCGAGGACGTCGTAGCGGCGGGGGAACAGCTCGTGGCCGGCGGCACTGAGGCGCCAACCTGTCGGCGGGCGGCCAGGGCCGGCCGGCGTACATGGCGCCGGCTCCGCCAGTCCTTCGGTGGCCAGGGCGGAAAGGTGCCGGCGTACGCCCATGCCGGAGATGGCCATCTCCCGCGCCAGCTCGGTGACCGTCGCTCCCGGATGCTTGCGGAGGAGCAGCAGGAGCCGGTGCCGGGAGCCCACCAACCCGAAGGGTACCGGAGGTTGAGGTCCCGGCTCGCCGGCGGGCCTCGTAGCATCGGTGCCGTGCACCGGCTGGAGCGGTTGATCAATCTGGTCGCCGCCCTCCTGCACGCCGAGCGGCCCCTGACCGCCGAGGAGCTGCGCAACCGCCTGCCGGGCTACGCCGAGGACCACGGCGCCTTCCGCCGGGCCTTCGAGCGGGACAAGGAAGCCCTACGTGACCTGGGCATCCCCGTGGTGGTGGAGCCGGTGGACGAGGTCACCCAACCCGGCGTCGTGGGCTACCGCATCCCCAAGGAGGCGTACTACCTGGACGACCCCGGCCTGGCCCCCGACGAGCTGGCCGCCCTCCACCTGGCGGCGTCGGCCGTGCGCCTCGAAGGTGCAAGCGGGGTGGAGGCGTTGTGGAAGCTGGGGGGCGAGCTGGCCGAGCAGGGGCCGGCGCCGGCGGTGGCCGCCCTCCCGGGCACCGCCCACCTCGCCCCTGTCTTCGCCGCCATCTCCGCCCGCCGGCGGATCGAGTTCACCTACCGGGGGCGGCCGCGCCGGGTCGACCCTTGGCGCCTGTCGTTCCGCAACGGTCACTGGTACCTGGCCGGCTACGACCACGACGCGGCCGAGGAGAGGATGTTCCGCCTCGACCGGGTGGAGTCCGACGTCGACGTGACAGGGGAGGGCGGCGCCTTTGAGCGGCCACCCCACCTCGGCGCCCAGCCGCCGCCGTGGCAGATGGGAGGCGACGAAGCCCTGACCGCCCGCCTGCTGGTCGACGCCGGCCAGGCGGCGTGGGCGACCGGCCACGTCGGCCCCGAGGCGGTCGAGGAGCGGCGCCCCGACGGGTCGGTCGTGCTGGCCGTCCGGGTGACGAACCGGGAGGGGTTCCGTTCGTTCGTCCTCGGCTTCCTCGACCACGCCGAGGTCCTCGATCCTCCCGAGCTGCGGGCGGAGATGGTCGACTGGCTCGAGGGCCTGGTGAGCACCGAAGGTGCGAGCGTGGCCCGAGCGGCCCCACGAGCGGACAAGTAGTGCCGAAGCTGAGCGCCGACGAGCGCCTGCAGCGCCTCCTCGCCATCATCCCCTGGGTGGCGTCCCGGGACGGCCCCCGGGTGGAGGAGGTCAGCGCCAGGTTCGGCTGCACCCAGGCCGAGCTGGTCGACGACCTGGAGCTGCTGTTCCTGTGCGGCCTCCACCCCTACACGCCGGACATGCTGATCGACGTCGACATCGCCGACGGCCGGGTGTGGATCCGCTACGCCGAGTACTTCTCCCGGCCGCTCCGGCTGACTCCCGCCGAGGGGCTAGCACTGCTGGCCGCCGGCCGGACGGTGCTGGCCACCTCCGGTGCCGAGGCCGACGGCCCCCTGGCGCGCGGCCTCGACAAGCTGGCCGGGGCCATGGGCGTCGACGCCGGCGAGGCGGTGGAGATCGACCTGGGACCGGTGGCCGAGGATCTCCTCGGCACCCTCCGGGCCGCCGCCGGCGGCCACCGCCAGGTGGAGATCGATTACTACTCCTTCGGACGCGACGAACGGGCCCGGCGGGTCATCGACCCCTACGCGGTGTTCTCCGCCGCCGGCCAGTGGTACGTGTCGGGCTGGTGCCACCGGGTCGACGACGAGCGCCTGTTCCGGGTGGACCGGATCGCGTCGGCCACGCCGCTGGACACGTCGTTCACACCGCCCAGGAAGGCACCCGACCTGGCCGCGTACCGCCCGGCGGCGACCGACCCTCGGGTCACCCTGGAGCTGGAGCCGTCGGCCCGCTGGGTGGCCGAGCAGTACCCGGTGGAGCACGTGGAGGAGGTCGACGGCGGGCGGTTGCGGGTCACCCTCGTCGCCAGCCAGCCGGCGTGGTTGGAGCGGCTGTTGCTGCGGCTGGGCCGGCGGGCGACGGTGGTGGACGGCGACGCCGGCGTGGCCGCAGCCGCCGCACGCCGACTGCTCCGTCGGTACCAGGGGTAACCTCGTCGACAGTGTCCATCGAAGACGACCCTGTCCTGAGGGAGGCGGCTCGCGGGGCCCGGCCGGTCACGACTGAGCCCGAGCTCGAGCCCGAGGAGCGGGAACGACCCTCAGGGCTGCGCAACGTCGCCGAATGGGCGCTCATCGCCGGTGGTGCGCTGCTCGTCGCCTTCCTCATCAAGACGTTCCTGCTCCAGGCGTTCTACATCCCCTCGCTGTCCATGGCACCGACACTGAAGGTCAACGACCGGGTGCTGGTCAACAAGCTCAGCTACGACCTGCACGACGTTCACCGGGGCGACCTGGTGGTCTTCGAGAGCCCTCCCAACGAGGGCTCACAGACCAAGGACCTCATCAAACGGGTGATCGGCCTCCCCGGGGAGACGGTGGAGAGCCGCGACGGTCAGATCCTCATCAACGGCCAGGTGCTCGAGGAGCCCTACCTCCTTCCCGACGTCACCACCGGTCCGCTGGAGAAGGTCACCGTCCCGCCCGAGCACCTCTGGGTGATGGGTGACAACCGGCCGAACTCTCGCGACAGCCGGTTCTTCGGCGCCATCCCGGAGTCCCTGGTCATCGGCCGGGCCTTCGTCCGGGTGTGGCCGGTGACGGCCATCGGCCTGCTCTGACCCGCTTCGGGGCCCGACAAACAGGGTAGGCCGCGCTCATGCGCGTGGTGGTGACCGGGGCGACCGGCAACGTGGGCACCAGCCTCCTGCGGCTGCTCTCCGACGAGCCGGCGGTGACGTCGATCGTGGGCCTGGCCCGCCGGCGACCGGAGCTCCACCTCCCCAAGGTGGAGTGGGTGGCCGCCGACATCAGCCGGGACGACCTGAAGGGCCCGTTGGCCGGCGCCGACGTGGTGGTGCACCTGGCCTGGCTGATCCAGCCGTCGCACCGCCTCGACGTGATCGAGGCCACCAACGTCGCCGGCACCCGGCGGGTGCTCGACGCCGCTGCCGCGGTGGGCGCCGGCGCGGTGGTCTACGCCTCCTCGGTCGGCGCCTACTCGCCCGGCCCCAAGGACCGCCGCGTCGACGAGAGCTGGCCGACCGACGGCGTGGCCAGCAGCTTCTACTCCCGCCACAAGGCGGCGACGGAGCGCATGCTCGACGGATTCGAGGCCGACCACCCCACCACCCGCGTGGTCCGGCTGCGCCCGGGGCTGATCTTCAAGCGGGAGGCGGCGTCGGGCATCCGCCGGCTGTTCCTGGGCCGACTGCTGCCGCCCCAGCTGCTGCGCCCGTCGCTCATCCCGCTGGTGCCGCGGACCGAGCGCCTGGTGTTCCAGGCCGTCCACACCGAGGATGTGGCCGAGGCCTACCGGTTGGTGATCGTGGGCGACGCCAGGGGCGCCTTCAACATCGCCGCCGACCCGGTCCTCGACGACGCCGAGCTGGGCCGGACCCTCGGCGCCCGCCCCGTCCCGGTGCCGGCGCCCGTCCTGCGGGTCGTCGCCGACCTCTCCTGGCGGGCCCACCTCCAGCCCACGCCGGCCGGGTGGCTCGACCTGGCGGTCGAGACGCCCATCCTCGACACCACCCGGGCCCGCCAGGAGCTGGGCTGGTCGCCCAGGTACACCTCCGGCCAGGCCCTGTGCGAGCTCCTCGAGGGCTTCGCCGAGCGGGCATACGGTCCCACCGCCCCGCTGGCCCGCCACGGCTGGCGGGCGCCGGCGACCACGGCGGTGACCCCGCAGGTCCCTTCCAACCGGTGACACTTTCCGGGGTCAGGGCCCCGGGGACTGTCACCGGTTCGGTCAGGCGGTGACGAACTGGGCTTCGAGACGGTCGGCCAGGCGGCCGATGGCCTTGACCGCCTCGGAGTCGGGCGCCGAATCGAGCACGCACATGGAGGCCCGGTCGGCGGCCGGCACCGCGGGGTCCTCGGGGATGGCGACGAGCAGCTCGCAGCCCCGCTCGGCGGCGAAGGCCTCCATGCGCTCGACGTCGGCCGGGCTGGTGGCCCGATTGCCCAGGAAGGCGATGCGCTCGATGCCCAGCTCCAAGGCGAGCTTGTGGGTGCGGTCGGCAGTCATCATGACCTTGGCCGTGGGCTGGACGACGACCAGCAGGAGGTCGACGTAGCGGAGCGTCCCGCCGGCCCAGGACAGGTGCTCGAGGCCGGCCTCCATGTCGGCGACCACGAAGGTGCCGGGGAGGTCCTTCTCGATCCGTTCGATGAAGTCACGCACGGTGACATGGGACTTGCCCGTTCAGCCGGAGCCGGCCTTCTCGGCCATCGCCCCCAGCATCATGGTGACCCCGTCGGGACCGGGAGTGCCGTACTCCTCTAGGAGCTGCTGGGGAGACAACCCCTCCGGAACCCGCCGGACGGGCCCGGACTGGTCCAGGAACGGCCGCAGCTTGGCCGCTCCTTCCTCGCCCAGGCCGATGTTGGCACCCAGGTTGGGATCGGAGTCGCAGTCGATGGCAATGACGCGATGGCCCCTGCGGGCCAGGGTGCGGGACAGGACGGCGGAGGTGGTGGTCTTGCCCACCCCGCCCTTGCCGGAGATGCCGAGGCGCATGGGCGCCGAGGCTAGCGAGTCAGGGAAGCATGCGGCGGATGGGCTCGACCCAGCTGTCGGGATCCGTCGGGTCCAGCGCCATGTCGGCGCCCAGGGGGACGACCTTCTCCGGCGTGATGGCGCCGACCGGCAGGAAGCGTCCGCACGCCGCCGCCCGCAGCTCCATCACGAACTCCTTGCCGACGGGCTGGCTGGCGTCGATCAAAACCACCGTGGGGATGATGCCCCCGCACATCTCGGGCTGGATCGTGTCGAAGGTGTGGCTCACGAAACGGCAGTCGCTCATGTGGCCCTGCAGGACCCGGGTCGAGTCCTCGTCCACCCCGATGGTGAGGACGACCGACGGGGGCAGGCCGGCCAGCTTGCGGGCGCCGCCGAGCTCGGCGGTGTAGTCCGCCTCCTTGAACGGCTCGTCGGTGGAGTAGTCGCCGAGGAAGGCGTCGGCGCCGGCCCTCGCCGCCAGGGCGGCCGCGGCCGCCGCGGGGTCGGAGGCGTAGATGTCCCAGGCGACGAGGCCCAGGGCGATCTCGGTGTAGGTGATGGTGTAGAGCAGCTGGGGGTTGCTGTCGACGTGCTTCAGCCCCCGTTCGGAGAGCTTGTCGCGCACCCGGTCGCACACGTCGGTGTCACGCGGCGGCGGCTCGTTGCGGACCGAGAACACGTCGGGCGAGATGCGGAAGCAGGCCTGCCACCACCCGTCGAAGAACAGGCAATCGTGCTCGAGATGCAGGGTGGGGCTGAACGCTGTGCGGGCGCCTTCGTGCACGAAGGCGTGAATGACCTCGCTGTCTTCCATCGGAAGGCAGCGTACCGGCGGCGGGTACGTTGCGGACATCGAAGAGGCCTTCTGCTACATCACCACGACCGGCCGGCGGACGGGCGATCCGCACCGCATCGAGATCTGGTTCGCCGCCGCGCCGAGTAGCCGCACCATCTACGTACTGGCCGGCAGCCGGGAGCGGGCCGACTTCGTCCGCAACGCCATGGTGCAGCCGCAGGTGAGGGTGCGGATCGGCGACCGGGAGGGCACGGCGACGGCAAGGGTGGTCGACCCCGGCACCGAGGAAGACATCCTGGCCCGCCGGCTGGTGCTGGCCAAGTACCAGGCACCCGGCAAGACCGATCTCGAAAGCTGGGGCCGCAGCGCCCTACCGGTGGCCTTCGACCTCGACTTCTGACCAGGCCACGAGGGCGTACAGCCCGCCGCCGATGACCATGCCCAGCCCGATGCCCCCGACGATGTCGAGCGGGTTGTGGGCGCCCACGTAGATCCGCCCCAGGCCGTTGAGGGCGACGACGACCCACGGCACGGCGCGCCACCGGCCCGGCAAGGCGGCGGCGAGGGCGACGGCGAAGGCGGTGGTGATCGTCGCGTGGCCCGACACGAAGCTCAGGCCGCCCGGCTCCACTGCGCCCCGGGTGATCACGTCGCCGACGCTGGTGCCGGGCCGCTCCCGCTCGACGAGCATTTTCACCACCCGCTCCAGCACCAGCTTGGCCACGACGCCCGTCACCGCCGCGATCGCGAGGCGGGTGTTGCGCAGGAGCACCGCCAGGCCCACGACGACCAGGGCCGCCACCACGATGTTGCCGAACTGCTGGAACACCCACAGCGGGCGGTAGAGCCACTCCGGCAGCTCGTTCAGCGCCCGGAACACCGACTCCTCCGCCGGCCCCACCCGCCCGTTGCGGGCGACCAGGGCGCAGGGGAAGAGCAGCAGGAGGCCGGCGCCGGAGACCGCCACGCCTTTCCGCAGAGGCGGCCGCATGGTCGGAACCGTAGGTCAGCTGTTGACGGGGCGAGTCATGACGACGTGCGGCCCGATTCCGGGGACGTCGAACTCCTCGCTCACGACCTCGAAGCCGGCCCGGCGGTAGAAGCCGACGGCGGCCATCCGGGCGTTGCACCACAGCTCGCTCCCGCCGGCGCCGGCCACATGCTCCACGCAGCCGGCCAGCAGGGAAGCGCCGAAGCCGGCGCCCCGCACGCCGGCGTCGGTGGCCATGCCCCGCAGCCGCCAGCCGCCGGCCCGCCCGTCGAGCCTGTCCTCTTCGTAGAGGGAGGCGATGCCCACCAGCCGCTCGCCGTCGAAGGCGGCCAGGTGCACGCCGGCGTCGTCGCCCGGGTAGACGGTCTCCTCGAACGCCTGGCCCGGGCGCAGCACCGTGTGGCGCAGGGGCCGGACCTCCTCGGCGGTGACCCGCCTTATGAGCCCGCGCTCGGCATCCACGCGGGCCGGGCCGCCTCGTAGGTCACGATCTTGTCCTCGTTGCGCAGGCTCAGCCCGATGTCGTCGAGGCCCTCCAGCAACCGCCACTGGGTGAAGTCGTCGAGGGGGAAGGTGGCCGACACGCCGGCCGCCGCGGCCAGGATGGTGCGGCCCTCGACGTCGATGGTGACGACCACCGCAGGATCGGCCTCGACCGCGGCCAGCAGCGCCTCGCCGACGTCGGCGTCGACCTGGACCGGCAGGACGCCGGCCTTGGTGCAGTTGGTGCGGAAGATGTCGGCGAAGCTGGGCGACACGACCGCCCGGAACCCGTAGTCCTGCAGCGCCCACACGGCGTGTTCCCGGGACGAGCCGGTGCCGAAATTGGGGCCGGTGACCAACACGCTGGCGCCGGCGTACCGGGGCTGGTTGAGCACGAAGTCGGGATCGGACCGCCATTCGGCAAACAGGCCGGCGCCGAAGCCGGTGCGCTCCACCCGCTTCAGCCACTCGGAGGGGATGATCTGGTCGGTGTCGACGTCGGACCGCCTGAGGGGGACGGCGGTGCCGGCGATCTGGCGTACGGGCTCCATCAGGCGATGTCCTCCGGTTGCCTGGTGACATCCTCCGGGGTGGCGAAGCGGCCAGCAACGGCGGTGGCCGCGGCCACCGCGGGGGAGACGAGGTGGGTGCGGCCGCCCCGGCCCTGGCGGCCCTCGAAGTTGCGGTTCGACGTCGACGCGCACCGCTCGCCGGGCGACAGCTGGTCGGGGTTCATGCCCAGGCACATCGAGCAGCCGGCGGCCCGCCACTCGAAGCCGGCGGCGGTGAAGATGCGGTCGAGGCCCTCGGCCTCGGCGTCGGCCTTCACCCGCATGGAGCCGGGGACCACCATGGCCCGCATGCCCGACGAGATGTGCCGCCCGTCGACCACCGCGGCTGCGGCCCGCAGATCCTCGATGCGTGAGTTCGTGCACGACCCGATGAAGACCGTGTCGACCGGGATCTCGCGCATCGGCGTGCCCGCCCGCAGGCCCATGTAGGTCAAAGCCCGCCGGGCCGACTCGGCCTGGCCGCGGTCGCTCAGGGCGTCAGGATCGGGCACCGCACCGTCGATCGGCACCACCTGCGACGGGTTCGTGCCCCAGGAGACGTGCGGGCGCAGCGTGGTGGCGTCGACGACCACCTCCTGGTCGAACGTCGCTCCCGCGTCCGTGGCCAGGCTGCGCCAGTGCTCCAGCGCCGCCTCCCACTCGGCCCCCTTCGGGGCGTGGGGGCGGCCCTCCAACCAGGCATAGGTGGTCTCGTCGGGAGCGACCATCCCGGCCCGGGCGCCGGCCTCGATCGACATGTTGCAGATCGTCATCCGGCCCTCCATGGACAGTGACCGGATGGTCGAGCCGCGGTACTCGATGACGTGGCCCACGCCGCCGCCGGTGCCGATGCGGCCGATCAGGGCGAGGATGACGTCCTTGGCGGTGACGCCGGCGGGCAGCTCGCCGTCGATGGTGACGGCCATGTTGGCGGCCCGGCGCTGGGGGAGGGTCTGGGTGGCCAGGACGTGCTCGACCTCGCTGGTGCCGATGCCGAAGGCCAGGGCCCCGAAGGCGCCGTGGGTCGACGTATGGCTGTCACCGCAGACGATGGTCATCCCCGGCTGGGTCAGCCCCTGCTCGGGCCCGATCACGTGGACGATGCCCTGGTTGGCGTGGCCCATGGGGTAGAGGGTGACGCCGAACTCGTCGCAGTTGGCGGCGAGGGTCTCGATCTGCTTGGCCGAGACGGGGTCGGCCAAGGGGAGGTCGAGGCCGATCGTCGGCGTGTTGTGGTCCATGGTGGCGACGGTCAGGTCGGGCCGTCGCACCCGCCGCCCGGCCAGGCGCAGGCCGTCGAACGCCTGGGGCGACGTGACCTCGTGGACGAGGTGCAGGTCGATGTACAGCAGGTCCGGCTCGCCTGCGGCCGAGTGGACGACGTGGCGCTTCCAGACCTTGTCGGCGAGCGTTTGTGGTCTCATATGCTGAGACGATAGTCTCTCCATGTGGACACTGTACCTCGCCGCGATTCTGTAAGCGGGATCGGAGTGCTCGACAAGGCGGTGTGCGTCCTCGACGCCGTCGAGGCCGGCCCCCGCACCTTGGCCTCCCTGGTCGATGCCACCGGGCTGTCGAGGGCGACGGCCCACCGGCTGGCGGTCGCCTTGGAGGCCCACCGGCTCCTCGCCCGCGACGGCGCCGGCCGCTTCGTCCTCGGTCCCCGCCTCACGGGCCTCGACCTGCCGGCGCTGGCCCGGCCGGCGCTGGAGGCGTTGCGGGACGCCACCGGGGAGAGCACCCAGCTCTACGTGCGCCGGGGCGACCGCCGGCTCTGCGTGCTGTCGCTGGAATCGCCCCACGGCCTGCGCACGATCGTGCCCGTCGGCATGTCCCTGCCGCTCGACGTCGGCTCCGCCGGCAGGGTTCTGGGTGGCGATGCCGGCGAGTGGGCCCAGAGCGTGGAGGAACGCGAGAGAGGCGTGGCGTCGGTGAGCGCTCCCGTCCGTGACAGCAGAGGCGACACCGTGGCCGCCGTGTCCGTGTCAGGCCCCATCGAGCGCACGACCCGGGAGCCCGGCCGCCTCTACGCCGGCGCCGTGGGCGAGGCGGCGGCGGCGGTGTCGGCCGCCCTTCAGCGGCAGACGTCCTCCGGCTGAGCGCCGTCGACCTGGACGCCGTCGTAGAGCATCGCCCACGGCGTGGGGTTCAGCTGGCGGGGATCGTCGGCCTCGTGCTTGGTGACCAGCACCACGTAGAGCGACGCCGGCCCCGCCGCCGCACCTTGGGTGAGCGGGGAGTAGTCCCGCGTCACCTCCACGAAGATGCAGATGGGGCTCACGGTGATGAGCCGCGACACGGTGGTCACCCGGTTGCCCGGCGGGTTCTTCAGGCTCACCAGCCCGTTGGCGACGTCGGCCCGGAAGGCGTCGATCTGGTTCAGCAGCTCGGGGCCGACGTAGATGGACCGGAGCGCGTCGGTGACCTCGGGGGTGATCCGGCGCGCCCGCACGAGGGCCCGCTGGGCGTCGCCCATCACACCGTCGAGGCCGGCGAGGACTCGGTCGATCGACGCCGTCTCCTCGGCGCCGGCCTCTGGCACTGAAGGAGGGGGAGAGGAGGCGCCGCCGGCGCCCGAGCAGGCGCCCAGCAGCAGGGCCAGGGTGAGAGCAGCTCTTCGCATGCCTCTCATGCTATCTCATGCCTTAAGGCTACGTCTCGATGTCGACGATCTCCACCTTGAGGTTGCCGCCCGGGGCCTGGTATTCGACGACGTCGCCCTTGCGCCGGCCGATCAGTGCCTGGCCGAGCGGGGACTGCGGCGACACCACGGCCACGTCGGCGCGGCGCTCTTCGATCGAGCCGACGAGGAAGCGGTCGGCGTCGTCGTCGCCCTCGTAGCGCAGGGCCACGATGCTGCCCTGGGCGACGGTGTCCGACGCCTGCGAGGAGTCGACGATCACCGCGTTGTCGATGAGCGACTGGAGCTGGCGGATGCGGGCCTCCATCCGCCCCTGGTCGTCTCGGGCGGCGTGGTAGTCGGCGTTTTCCTTGAGGTCGCCCAGCTCCCGGGCCGTCTCGATGGTCCGGGCGATGTCGACGCGCCCGCGGGTGGTCAGATCCTCCAGCTCGGCCCGAAGCCGCTCGTAGGCATCCTGGGAAAGGTGCGTCTCTGACATCCATCGAGGCTACCCGGGAACCCAATTGCGCCGAGCAGACGTGGAGGGCACACTTGCAGGAGGCATGTTCCCCCGCACCATTTCCGTACTGCACTGAGCGCACGCCCTGCCGGCGTGTGCTCTTCGACCGCCCTCCGGGCGGTCTTTTTTCTTCCTTAGAGGAGCCCCTTGGGTCACAGAATCGGCGTCATCGGCGGCGACGGCATCGGGCCGGAGGTCACGGCTGAGGCGATGAAGGTGGTGCGTGCCGCCGGTGTCACCCTCGACGTGGTCGACTACGAACTCGGTGGCGCCCGCTGGCTCCGTGACGGCGAGATCCTGCCCGACAGCGTGCTGGAGGAGTTCCGTGGCCTCGACGCCATCCTCCTGGGTGCCGTCGGTGACCCCCGGGTGCCGCCGGGCATCATCGAGCGCGGCCTGCTGCTGCGCCTTCGCTTCGCCCTGGACCTCTACATCAACCTCCGCCCGTTCGACGGCTTCTCCGTGGTGCGGGAGAACACCGAGGGCTCCTACGCCGGCGAGGGCGGCTTCCTGCGCAAAGGCACGCCGGCGGAGGTCGCCACCCAGGGCTCGGTGAACACCCGCATGGGGGTCGAGCGCTGCGTGCGGTACGCGTTCGAGCGGGCCGGGGGTTCGGCGCGCCGCCACCTGACCCTGGTCCACAAGACCAACGTGCTCACCTTCGCCGGCGACCTCTGGCAGCGGGCGTTCACCGAGGTCGCCGCCGAGCACCCCGACGTCATCACCGACTACTGCCACGTCGACGCCGCCTGCATCCACCTGGTGGAGAAGCCGGACCGCTTCGACGTCATCGTCACCGACAACCTGTTCGGCGACATCCTCACCGACCTGGCCGGCGCCGTCACCGGTGGGATCGGGCTGGCCGCGTCGGCCAACCTCAACCCGGCCCGCACCGGGCCGTCGCTGTTCGAGCCGGTCCACGGCTCGGCGCCCGACATCGTCGGCACCGGCCGGGCCAACCCCCTCGCCGCCATCCGCTCGGCGGCCATGATGTTGGAGTTCCTGGGCGAGGGCGACGCCGCCGCCCGCGTCGCCCAAGCCTGCGCGGCCACCGCCGGCCGGGCCGGTACAACTGTGGAGCTGGGCGACGCCGTCGCAGAAAGGGTCTAGGGAGAAATGCCGCTGCAGAAGGTCGAAAAGATCTGGATGGACGGGGAGCTCGTCAACTGGGACGACGCCAACGTGCACATCCTCACCCACACCCTCCACTACGGCAGCGGCGTCTTCGAGGGCATCCGGGCCTACGCCACCAGCCAGGGGCCGGCGGTCTTCCGCCTCCGCGACCACATCCACCGCCTGTTCAACAGCGCCAAGGTGTACCTGATCGACATCCCCTTCACCGAGGACGAGCTGGTCGATGCGGTCAAGGAGACGGTGCGGGTCAACGCCCTGGACTCCTGCTACATCCGGCCGCTGGTGTACCTCGGCTACGGCGAGATGGGGCTCAACCCGCTCCCGTGCCCGGTGCGGGTGTCGGTGGCCGTGTGGCCCTGGGGCACGTACCTGGGCGACGAGGGCCTCAAGCACGGCGTGCGCATGAAGATCTCGACCTGGCAGCGCCACGACCCGAATGCGGTCCCGGTGGCGGCCAAGGGCGTGGGCATGTACGTCAACTCGTCCATGGCCAAGGTGGAGGCGCTCAAGGCCGGCTACGACGAGGCCATCCTGCTGTCGCCCCAGGGCTACGTCAGCGAGTGCACCGGCGAAAACCTGTTCATCGTCAAGAACGGGCGCCTGCTCACCCCGCCGGTGTCGGCCGGCGCCCTGGAGGGCATCACCCAGCACTCGGTGATGACCATCGCCCGCGACCTGGGCTACGAGGTGGCCGAGGCAAACCTGCTGCGCACCGACCTGTACCTGGCCGAGGAGGCCTTCCTCACCGGCACCGCGGCCGAGGTGGTGCCCATCCGCTCGGTCGACGACCGGGTGATCGGCGAGCCCGGGCCCATGACCAAGGCCATCCAGGAGACCTACTTCGCGACCGTGAGGGGCGAGGTCGACCAGTACAAGGACTGGCTCGATCATGTCTCGGGCTGAGTTTCCGGAACTGCCGTCGGCCGTAGACATCTACGACACGACGCTGCGGGACGGGAGCCAGCAGGAGGGGCTGTCGCTCACCGTCGAGGACAAGCTGCGAGTTGCGGCCCAGCTCGACGAGCTGGGCGTGGCCTACATCGAGGGCGGCTGGCCCGGCGCCAACCCCAAGGACGACGAGTTCTTCGCCCGGGCGCCGGCGGAGCTGAAGCTGTCGACGGCCACGCTGGTGGCGTTCGGGTCGACCCGCCGGCCCGGCGGCCGGGCCGAGGGCGACGACACCCTGCGCCACCTGCTGCGGGCGGAGACGTCGGCGGTCTGCATCGTGGCCAAGGCGTGGGACCGCCACGTCACCCAGGCCCTGCGCACCGACCTCGACGAGGCGGTGGCCATGGCCGCCGACTCGGTGCGGTTCCTGCGGGCCGCCGGCCGGCGGGTGTTCCTCGACGCCGAGCACTTCTTCGACGGCTGGAAGGCCAACCGCGAGTTCTCCCTGCGGGTGCTGGCGGCGGCGGAGGAGGCCGGCGCCGAGGCCCTGGTCCTGTGCGACACCAACGGCGGCACCCTGCCGCATGAGGTGGAGGAGATCGTCACCGACGTGCGCCGGCGGACCTCGGCCCAGATCGGCCTCCACTTCCACAACGACGGCGGCTGCGGGGTGGCCAACACCCTGGCCGGCGTCCGGATGGGCGCCACCCAGGTCCAGGGCTGCGTCAACGGCTACGGCGAGCGCACCGGCAACGCCGACCTGTGCGCCGCCATCCCCGACCTCACCCTGAAGATGGGCGTGGAGACCATCGGCCGGGAGCGCTTGGGCCGGCTGGCGCCGGTCGCCCGCCACGTCGCCGAGCTGGTCAATGTCGCCCCCAACCCCCAGCAGCCCTACGTCGGCCAGTCCGCCTTCGCCACCAAGGCCGGCCTGCACACCTCGGCCATCGCCCGGGGCCGGGATCTCTACTCCCACGCCGATCCCGAGGCGGTGGGCAACTCCAGCCGGGTCATGGTCGGCGAGTTGTCGGGTCGGTCGACCATCCAGCTCAAGGCCGCGGAACTGGGCCTGGACCTGGACCCGCTGGCGATCACGGAGATCCTGTCCAAGCTCAAGGAACTCGAGTACCAGGGTTACCACTTCGAGGTGGCCGACGGCTCACTGGAACTGCTGATGCGCAAGGCCGCCGGCTGGGAGCAGCCGTACTTCCGGCTGGAGTCGTCGAGGGTCATCACCGAGCAGCGGGAGGACGGCCGCTTCGTGTCCGAGGCGACCCTCAAGGTGCACGCCGGCGGCGACCGGGTGGTGGCCACCACCGAGGGGAACGGTCCGGTGAACGCCCTCGACGCCGCATTGCGCCAGGCCATCGGCGGCCACTACCCGGCCCTGGCCGGCGTCCACCTGACCGACTACAAGGTGCGCGTCCTCGACACGGCCAAGGGCACCGCCGCGGTCACCCGGGTGCTGATCGACAGCACCGACGGCGAGCGGACCTGGTCCACCATCGGGGTGTCTGAGAACATCATCGAGGCGTCGTGGCAGGCCCTGTCAGACTCCATCGTCTACGGCCTCTTGCACGCCGGCACCCAGGAGTAGGAGAACGCCATGGCAGCGCCCGATTACGTCCCCGTCGCCCAGGGCGACCGCCCGCGAGAGCCGCTCGACGTGCCGGGGCATCGGGGCTGGACGGCCACCCGCCCCGGCGACCTCGTCGGGCGCCAGCCCGAGGGCCGGCTGTTCGGCAAGCAGGGCCCCGACCAGGGCTACGCCATGACGCTGGTGAGTCGGTTCCACGGCCGGCTGATCCTGACCGAGGGCGAGGACGAACACGACGCCGAAGCCGGCTGCGTGGGTGTCGGCACGGCCCGGGCGTCACTGTTCGGCCGGGCGCCGGTCGTCTACGACCTCGAGCTCGCCTTCGGGCTGTGGGGCTTCCTCGACCAGGCGCCGGCCGACCTCGTCGAGTTCCGCCGGCCCCTCTTCGCCGGCGCGTCGCACCACTACTGGGACCAGCGCGAGATCGTCGACCTGGTGCCCGAATCGACCCTCCGGCTCACGCCGGCGGCGGTCCGTGGACGGCTGGGGGAGTGGCGGTCGCTGCTGGCGATCTGACCGCGCACCCCGCCGGGCTCGCGGGCGCCGGCGTGGGGCTGGTGCTGGCCGGCGCGTTGGCCGCCCTCGTCGTGATGACCGAAACCACGCTCGGCAACAGCGTGGGTTGGTTCATCTGGCTCGTGCTGTACCCGTTGAGCCCTTTGCTCGGCTACGACCTGGCGACAGGTGGCCAGGGTGACGGGCCGCTGCTTCGGGTCGGGGGCTACTCGGTGGCCCTCGCCACCGCCCACCTCGCGGTGGCCGTCGGCGTCGCCCTAGGGGCGGGCGCCGACCTCGACGGTCGCTCGCCGCTGCCGACAGTGCTGCTCATCGCATCAATTGTCGTGGTACCGCCGGCGAGGGGCGCCGCCACCCGGGTGGCCCGTGGTCTCCGGGGTGGCGGCTGGGCGCTCATCGGCGCCGCGGCATTCACGCTGGTGGTGGCCTGGGGTTTCTGGATGGTGGCGTTCACCCAATGGGTGGCGCGAGTCGACTCGTGAAGCGGACCACCGTCGACGCCGCCGGCCTGACGTTCGACGCCCTCGTCGCCGGCCCCGACGCCGGCGAGCTGGTCCTGCTGCTCCACGGGTTCCCGCAGTCGGCGGCAATGTGGCAGTCGCAGCTAAAGGCACTGGCCGGCGCCGGCTACCGGGCGCTCGCGTTCGACCAGCGGGGGTACTCGCCCCGGGCCCGCCCGGCCGACGTCGACCTCTACCGGATCGGCCACCTCGTCTCCGATGCCCTGGCCGTCGCCGGCCCGGAGCCCTTCCACGTCGTCGGCCACGACTGGGGCGCAGTCGTCGGCTGGCATCTCGCCGCCAGGAACCCCGAACGTATCCGGAGCCTCACCGCGCTCTCCGTGCCGCACCCCCTGGCCTTCGCCACCGCGCTGGTGTCACCCGGGAGTGACCAGCGGGCCCAGTCCGGCTACGTCGCCTTCTTCCAGATGGCCGACATCGCCGAGGAGGTGCTGCTGAACGGCGGCCTGGCCGCGGCGCTGGCGGCGTCGGCGTACCCGCTCGAAATCGACGAGCGGGTTCGGGCCATGTCCGAGCCCGGCGCGCTGACCGGCGCCCTCAACTGGTACCGGGCCATCGATCTCAGCCTGGTGGCGATCGGGAGCGTCACCGTCCCGACGCTCTACGTCTGGAGTACGGGCGACGTCGCTTTGGCTCGCGAAGGCGCCGAGGCCACCGCTCGCCACGTCGACGGGCCGTACCGGTTCGAGATTCTCCGAGCCGTCAGCCACTGGATCCCCGAGGAGGTGCCGGACGTCTTGAACCGGCTCCTCCTGGAGCACCTTTCGGCTCAGTAGGCCTTGGCCACCGTGGCAGTCAGGCCGGGATCGGCGGACGACGCAGGGATGCCGCCGTCGGCGGTCTGCAGGCAGCGGACGGTGACGGCGTCGGCGGCCAGGTCGGTCTCGGAGTCGCGAATGAGGTCCCACGAGACCCGGGCGAACCCCTTCTGGGCCGCCTCTCGCGCCTCCCTGAGGTCGCCGGCGTCGACGGTGCCTGCCTCCCGCCGGTCGAGCGCGTCCTTGTAGAGCGACGACTGGATCTCGGCCAGCATGTCCCTGACCCGGTGCCCCAGCCCCTCGATGGGCACGGTGGCCTTCTCGCCGGCGACGTCGCGCCGCACCAGCGTCACCGTTCCCGCCGCCAGGTCACGGGGCCCCACCTCCACCCGGACGGGCACGCCCTTCAGCTCCCACTCCACCGCCCGCCGGCCGAAGCCGGTGTCCACCCGGTCGTCGAGGCGCACCCGCACGCCCGAGCCGGCCAGCTCGCTGGCCAGTTTGGCCGCCCGCTCGCCGGCCCCGTCCTCGTCACGCACGAGGACGACCACGGCCTGGATGGGGGCGAGCGCGGGGGGCACCCGCATGCCGGCGTCGTCGCCGTGGCCCATGATCAGCGCCCCGACGAGGCGCGTCGACACCCCCCACGATGTCTGCCAGGCGTGCTCCGACGTGCCGGCCGCCGACTGGAAGGTGATGTCGAACGCCTTGGCGAAGTTCTGGCCCAACTCGTGACTGGTCCCCATCTGCAGCGCCTTGCCGTCGCCCATCATCCCCTCGATGGCGTAGGTGGCATCGGCGCCGGCGAAGCGCTCGCGCTCGGTCTTGCGGCCGACCAGCACGGGGACGGCCATGACCTCGCGGGCGAAGTCCTCGTAGACGTCATGGAGGATGCGCAGGGCGTAGGCCCGGGCGTCGTCCTGGGTGGCGTGGGCGGTGTGTCCCTCCTGCCAGAGGAACTCCGTCGTGCGCAGGAACACCCGGGGTCGCAGCTCCCAGCGCACGACGTTGGCCCACTGGTTGATTAGCAGGGGGAGGTCACGGTGGCTCTGCACCCACTTGGAGAAGAAGACGTTGATGATCGTCTCGCTGGTGGGGCGGACGACGGCGGGCTCCTCCAGCTCCTTGCCGCCGGCGTGGGTCACGACGGCCAACTCGGGGCTGAAGCCCTCGACGTGCTCCGCCTCCCGCCGCAGGTACGACTCGGGGATGAACAGGGGGAAGTAGGCGTTCTCGGCGCCGGCGGCCTTGATGCGCCGGTCGAGCTCGGCCTGCATGCGCTCCCAGATGGCGTAGCCGTAGGGGCGGATGACCATCGTGCCCCGGACGGGGCCGTTGTCGGCCAGCTCGGCCTTGGCCACCACGTCCTGGTACCACTTGGGAAAGTCCTCGGACTTCGACGTCAATACCGCTTTAGCCATGGGGTGCCGAGGCTACCGTGACCGGGGTGACCGCCCGCGTCCGATTCTCTCCTGCGCCGACTGGCTTCCTGCATGTGGGCGGCGCCCGGACCGCGCTTTTCAACTGGCTCTTCGCCCGCTCGGTGGGGGGAGTGTTCGTCCTGCGCATCGAGGACACCGACGCCGCCCTGCTCCGCGAGGGCCTCGTCGACGGCATCCTGCGCACGCTGCGCTGGCTCGGGATCGACTGGGACGAGGGGCCGCACCACCAGTCCGAGCGGGCCGGCGCCTACGCCGAGGCCGTCGCCGCCCTCCGCTACTCCGGCCACGCCTACTACTGCGACTGCACCCGCGACGACGTGCGGGCGCGCACCAGCGACGACGCCGGCTACGACGGCTTCTGCCGGGAGCGGGGCCTGACCTCGGGCGCCGTGCGGTTCCGTGCTCCCGACGAGGGGGCGACGGTCGTCCACGATGTCATCCGGGGCGACGTCACCTTCGACCACACCGCCATCGAGGACTTCGTCGTGCTGCGCACCGACGGGACGGCCGTCTTCCTACTGGCCAATGCGGTCGACGACATGGACATGGCCATCTCCCACGTGATCCGGGGCGAGGACCTTCTGGCGTCGACGCCGAAGGTGCTCCTGATCCGTCGGGCCCTCGGCGACGACCATCCGCCGGTGTACGCCCACCTCCCGCTCATCGTCAACGAGAAGCGCCAGAAGCTCTCCAAGCGGCGCGACGACGTGGCCGTCGAGGAGTACCGGGAGCGCGGTTTCCTGCCCGAGGCCATGCGGAACTACCTGGCCCTGCTCGGCTGGTCCCCCAAGGAGGACCGGGAGATCCTGCCGATCGATGACATGGTGGCCGAGTTCCGCATCGAGGACGTGAAGCCGTCGCCGGCGTTCTTCGACGTCAAGAAGCTCGAGGCGATCAACGGCGAGTACATCCGTGCCCTGCCCGTCGCCACGTTCGTCCGGGAGTGCCTGCCCTGGCTGGAGACCGACCCTCCGTGGCCGCCGGAGAACTTCGCCCTGGTCACCTTCGAGGCCGTCGCCCCCCACGTGCAGGAGCGGGCCCGGACGTTGGCCGAGGTGCCGGCGATGGTCGACTTCCTCTTCCTGGACGAGCCGGTGGTCGACGAGGCGGCGTGGGACAAGGCGATCACCCGGAACCCGGCCGCCGCTGGCGTCCTCGACGAGGCCATCGCCTGCTACCGGGACGCCCACTGGGACGCCGCGGATCTGCACCGCCTGACCGCGGCGCTGGCTGACCGCCACGGGCTGAAGCTGGCCAAGGCCCAGGCCCCCATCCGGGCCGCGATCACCGGGCGCTCCGTCGGCCCGCCCCTGTTCGAGTCCTTGCACCTGCTGGGTAGAGAGCGCACGCTGGAACGGTTGGCTCGAGCAAAGGACCAATTGCCGTTTTCGTCGTGAAGCTGGCGCTCAAGGTCGCGGTCGCCCTCGTGGCTGCGGTGGTCCTCTACCTGGCCGTGACGTTCGTCCAGGTATGGCTCGCGGCGCGAAACGACCAAGCCCGGCCGGCGCAGGCCATCGTCGTGTTCGGCACCGCCCAGTACAACGGCGTCCCCTCGCCGGTGCTGGCCGCCCGGCTCGACCACGCCATCGAGCTCTACCAACGGGAGCTGGCGCCGGTGATCGTCGTCACCGGCGGCAACCAGCCTGGCGACGAGTTCACCGAGGCAACGGCGTCGGCCAACTACCTGATCCAGCGTGGAGTGCCCGATCAGGACGTCCTCCGAGAGGTCTCAGGAACGTCGTCGTGGCAATCACTGGCGGCAGCCGCCAACTTCCTCGACGACCGGCAGATCGGCGAGGTGCTCCTCGTGTCCGACCCCTTCCATTCGTTGCGCATACGCGCCATGGCGGCCGAGCTCGGCCTGGACGGCCACTCGTCACCCACCAAGACCAGCCCGATTCGGGGGATGACCGAGGCCCGCTACATGGCCCGGGAGACGGTGGCTGTCGCCGTCGGCCGGATCGTGGGCTTCCGCCGGCAGGCGAGCATCAACGACGTAGTGAAGTCCCGGGCGTGAGCTAGGCTGGTCCGGCCCGTTCGGGGGTGGTGTAATCGGTAACACAGCAGGTTCTGGTCCTGTCGTTGGGGGTTCGAGTCCTCCCCCCCGAGCCAACGGAGTAGGGTGCTGCTCCGATCACGGCCCCATCGTCTAGAGGCCTAGGACACCACCCTCTCAAGGTGGCGACACGGGTTCGAATCCCGTTGGGGCTGCAAGGAAAAGCGCGGGTCAGAGGATACTTGTGACCTGCAGCCGGAGTCCGGCGGCGGGCAAGGGTGTTCGACTTCGCCTGGCGGGCGCGCCGTGGAGGCGTCGCGTAACCGGCCCTACGCCCCTACCGGCACATTGGCTACGCGGCCGGGCGCAGCCCGCCTCACTTTCTGGGACGCGCGTTCGGGGTCACCGGGCGCCCGTCGGAGCGCGTCCAGAGCCGTCGGTATGCAACACGCACCGAGGTGCCCGGAACTCGTCCGTGGTGCGGTCGCCGATGGCTACCTAATGGGTCTGCCGACGCCGGTCGACGTGTTCGCCCATCGCTGAACTTGACCCTGATCCATTGCTGTGACCGAGCGCCCGGTCGATAGAGCGAGCGGTCGAGCTTTAGGACGTTATCTGCGCTGTTCGAGCGTCGGACAGGCCCCCCTTGTCGCTCGAGCCGCCCGGCACGCCATCATGAGGCGGCATGGCCACGACCCGACAAACCACCGACAGCCTGCTGAAGACGAAGACCGGGCGGCGGACTCAGGCGTGAACCCGCTGTTCTTCGTCATATTCGGTCCTCTGATGCTGGCGTCGTTCGTCCTGTGCGGCGAGAACTCGTCATTGAGAAGTTGGCGGTCGTCCACGGACCTTGACCTCGATCCCGCCGACCGCCGGGAGTTTGGAAGGATCCTTCGCTCTCGTGACGCCGTCCCTTCTCCACGCCTGGCGCCGGCTGTACTGGCCTGGGCAGAGACAACGCTGAGGCAGGGACGATGTCGTTGGGACCGGTACTTGAACTGGGCATGGGTTCTATGGATCAGCGCCGGACTCGTAACCGCGATCGCCTGGGGCACTCCTCGTGACGTGGCGATCCACTTGGTCGTGTTTGATCTCATGCTCCACGTTGCGAATCTCGGTCGCATGAGCCATCGACGGGCCCGGGCGCTGCTCTCGGCGGCGGACGTCCCATCTAAAGGTTGGGCGATCCTTGGCGAAGACCTTGTCCGCCACGGCTGCGCTTCGCCGGTCACTGGCGCCATCACCAACCAGGACGGTCGTACGGCCATCGCTCTGCGCCGCCCTAATCGCGACCGGCTTGCAGGTCCCGCATCCTGGACACTCGCAGCTCGCGGAAATGGCTGGGAACTTCACCGACCAGTCCTGCCAGTCGATGTGATTCGAGATGAGCGCAAGTTCCTGCGCCTCGCAGACCTCCTCTGCGTAGAACCCGTATCCGTCGGACAGGACGACGATCGCGACGCCGGCAGTCCGCAGAGACTGCACAAGCGCGGACAGCCTCGGATCCAACGGCACTTCGCGAACGATCCGACGGAGCTCCTGCTCGTCGCGGCTCGGGATTAGGTCCCATTGCCTCTGTCGGCACTCGCGGCTGCCGATGGCACCAGTGACCCACAGATCCTCGACGGCGCGCCAGGAGTCGCAGGCGGTGCGGTTCAAGAGGTGAACACAGGAGTCGTGCTGCGTGATCGTGCCGTCAAGTCCAAGAATACCTTCGTCGAGCACAGGTCGAGCGGGAGTGCGTCTCATCATGGACGACCATGCCGATCTTGCAGCCCAGGCTCAACTCGCACGCGCTTAGGGTCATACGGTGGAACCCCAAGTGGCTCACGGCCCCAAGCGCTGCCATGGTCCACTCCGGGCTCTTCGGGCGGGCTCATGCGGTCGGTCATTCGAAGGACGTGCGCTGGCGGTTGGGGTGGCTTTCGTCAACGAGATGGCGACCGCCGGCATTCTTCGCCAGTCTCCCTGCACGGATCTGTGTGGTTTCAGCCCTGTGGCAGCCGGCTGGACGGACCAGCTTCGGTGAACCTCACGGGAGCTCCGACAGGGGGAATGCCGGCCAAGGTGGTCGAGGCGGCAGAGCACATCCTCGGCCATCCCATCCGAACGCGCGACGTCGAACTTCTTGAAGACCGGAGAACAGTTGCAGCGGTTGGCCGGCCGGACGGTTCGCAGGTGGTCGTCAAGTGGAGCGAATGGCACCAGGTGTTGTTCGCCGAGTGGTCAGCCTTGGCGATGGTCGACGATCTCGATCTGGATCCTCCGGTGGCCCCCCGATTTCTAGGCGGAGATGCGACCGTTGGCGTCATCGTTATGGAACGTCTGCTTCCCGGGCCGTCGCTGGCCACACTTCTCCTCGGCGCCGATAGGGGGGCAGCGCGAAGAGGCCTGGTGGCTCTCGGCGCAACACTCGGGCGCCTCCATGCCGGGACCATCGGGCGGAGCCGAGAGATCGAGCTGCGTCGCTCGAGCCTGGGCCCCACGCAGAGCGTGCGCTACCACGTCGTGCGGCAGCTTCCGAGGCTTCTTACGCGAGTGGACACCTGGACGAAACGGGTCGGAATTGTCCCGCCGCGTGGTTGGGAGGGCGACCTTGAGAGGGTAAGGCAAGCCGTCATCCGCCCGGGTCCCTTCCTGTCGCTCATCCACGGCGATCCGTGCCCCGACAACAACCGCATCTACGGTGACAACGCCGTGCTTTTGGACTTTCAAGTGGCAGCGGTCGACCACTGCCTCATTGACGCTGCCTTCTTCACTGTCCCCTTCCCCACCTGTTGGTGCGTGGCCAAACTGGACGTCCCTGACGCCGAGCCAGCCCTGAAGGCGTACCGGGAGCAGCTTTCGAAAGGGCTGCCCCAAGTCTGCGACGACAAGGTGTGGCTGCCCGCCCTCACTGAGGCAACCGCCAGTTGGTTCCTGTTACACGCGGTCACCGACCTCGCCTCGGTGCTTCAAGCGGACGACGTTTGGGGGACGGCGACGATGGCGTGGCGGTTTGTGCAGTGGTCGGACCGCTTCGTCGCCCTTGCTGAGCTCGCCGGAGTCCTGCCCGCCCTCGCCGACGTTGCCCACCAGGTTCGGAGCGTCGTGCAGGTCCGATGGCCCGATCTGGCTCCAGCTCCGTACCCAGCGCTGGCACGTCCCGGACAGCTTTCGGTCGAAAAGCCGACGTGGTGGAATCCAGCGCCGTGGTGCCCCCAAACGCCGCAGACTCTGGGTGGTCGGAACCGCCCCGTACCGCCGGCGGGAGGACACACCGACCGGCGGAGCCAACGTCCCACTCCATCAATTCCTACTTTGGTAGGATTAGACCATGGTTGTCCGCAAGTGGTCAGTAAGCGTCGAGGAAGAGCTGGCGGCACGCGTCGAGGAGCACGTCGGCGACCGAGGCCTCAGCGGATTCGTCGCGCGAGCCGTTGAGCACGAGCTCGAACGCGATGTACTCACCGGCTATCTCGACGGGCTCGACGACGAGTTCGGCAAGGTCCCTGACGAGCTCATCGAGCACTACGACGCGCTTTGGCCGTCCTGATCCTTGACGCGGAGGCGCTCTCTGCGCTGGCCCGTCCCAGAAGCGATCCCCGCCGTCATGAGCGGGTCAGGGCGGCGTTGCGGAGCGCCGAGCGCCGGAACGTCCCGGTGCGGGTCCCGTCGGCCGTCCTCGTCGAGCTCTACCGGGGCGCGGGAACGGACGAGGCGATCGACCATGTGCTTGGACGCGGGTTCGCCCGGGTGGTGACAACGGGGGTGCGGATAGCGAGGATTGCCGGCCACCTTCTGGCGGCCGCAGACCAGGACAGCGAATCGGCGATCGATGCCCTCGTGGTTGCCACCGCGATTCGGCTCGGTGGCGGACTTGTTCTCACGCACGATCCTGGTGACCTTGAACTTCTCGCTGCCGATCACCCGAATGTCCGGATCGTCCCCGTGTGACGGGTTCCCCTGGAGCGCCATCCCATAACACCGCCCCGAGGGCTGGCACGACCCTCATCCCCCAACGCCGGGACAGCGCACTCAACGCTGCGTCAGACTGCACCTCGTGGCTGACTGGTACCCACCCTGTTATCAGCGGGCGACTGCGTATGTGACGGACTCGCACGGGCGCCTGCTCGTGTTCGACCACGTCGACGTTCCGGCGTCGGGTACGCAGGTACCAGCGGGCGGCATCCGCGGCGGCGAGACCGCTGACGAAGCTGTCGTGCGAGAACTCGCCGAGGAGTCCGGAATTGAGTCCGCTTCGATTGTTCGCAAGCTTGGCGAGACCTGGTATATGGCGGAGGAGGGCAACATCCCGGCAGGACTTGAAGAGCAGATCCAGCACGCTTTCCACCTCTGCGTCGACGTCCCGTCAGCTGAGGAGTGGGAGTGGGACGAGAAGTCCGGCGGAGACTTCGTCGAGCACCGCTTCGCGTTCCGATGGGCCCCCCTGGATGATGCGGGCGCCTTGCTCTGGCCCGTCCAGGCGATGTGGGTCAACGTCCTGCGGCTCTCGCTGTTGAACCGCTGACCGAAGTCGGCTCGTCCCCACGTCGACTCGACGACATCGTGCCCGAGGTGCCCCCTAACCCCGAGCGCCTCTGGCCCGCGAGAGTCGCCCCGAACGCCGGGCGGTGGGCAACGACGCCGGTGGCGGCCTACGACCGGATGGAGAGCAAATCCTTCAGCGCCGCATCCAGCGTGGGGTAGGCGAAGCGGAAGTCTGCCTCGAGCAGGCGCGCTGGCACGCAGCGTCGCCCGGTCAGGGCAAGGGCAGGATCGGTGCGCAGGATGCGGGCGCCGAGGCGGACAAGAGCCGCCGGCGTCGGCGGGGCGGCCGGCCGGTGCAGGACCTTCCCGAGAGTGGCCATCAGCTCGGCGTTGCGGACGGGGTTGGGGCTCGTGACATGGACGACACCGCTGAGGTCTTCGTCGTCAAGCGCCCGGCGGACGACGGCGAGGAAGTCGCTGATGTGAATCCAGCTCACCCACTGACGCCCATCGGCGATCCGACCTCCGAGGCCCCAGCGGACGAGCCCGGTCAGACGGTCCATCGCCGGTGTGCCGCGGTCGAGACGATCCCGGTGCGCATGACGACCTGGCGGCCGGCGGAGACTTCAGCGGCGGCGGCCTCCCAGGCCCGAGCCACACCCGCCATCTGGGGCGGGCCGTCCGCCGGTGGAGTCGACTCGTCGAGGACTGCCTCCCCTCCGTCGCCGTAGATGGCCAGGGTGCTGGCCTGGATCCACACCGTCGGCGGCGCCTTCAGCGTTGCTGCCGCGGCGGCCAGCGCTCGGATGGGCTCGACCCGCGAGCGGGTCAGCAGCTCGATATTGGCCGGACTCGGCCGGCGGTCGACCAGCGCCCCGGCCAGGTTGATGATCGCCGCCCCCTCCAGCTCAGGCGCCCACGGCCCGACCGTGGCCCCGTCCCATGCGACCTGGCGGTAGGGGAATGACGCCTGGGGTGACCGGGTGAGGATGACCACCTCGTGGCCCCGTGGTGACAGGTCGGCGGCGAGACGCCGGCCCAGTGACCCGGACCCACCTGCCAGCACGATCTTCACCACGGCCTCCCGTTCCCGCCCCTGGAGCGGGGACTTGCCAACACTCTAGCAATATGGCTAACTAGCTATATGACAGACGAAAGCGCCGGCGTGTTCAAGGCTCTGGCCGACCCGACCCGGCGCCAGATCCTCCAGGATCTGCGCGACGGCGAGCTGACCGCGGGCGCCATCGCCTCCCGGTTCACCATCAGCGGACCTTCCATCTCCCGCCACCTGTCGATCCTCAAAGCCGCCGGCCTGATCACCGAGCGTCGCGACTCCAACCGGATCTACTACGCCCTGGTCGAGGACCGCCTGGCCATCTGCGTGGGAGGGTTCCTCTCCGCGGTGTGCCCGGAGCAGGTCGTGCTCCGCAAGCGTCGGGACCGTCGCCAGGCGAGCACCTCGTGAGCCCGACGATCAAGGCCACCATCGAGCGCCGGATCCTGGTCAACTACCGGGTCGATCCCGACGCCCTGGCCGGCATCCTGCCGGAGCCCTTCCGGCCGGCGCTGGTCGGTGACTTCGCCATCGCCGGCATCTGCCTCATCCGCCTGGGCGGCATCCGCCCGGCCGGGTTACCGGCCCTGCTCGGCGTCACCAGCGAGAATGCGGCGCACCGTGTCGCCGTCGAATGGGACACCGCGGACGGGCCGGTCAGCGGCGTGTACGTTCCCCGGCGGGACACCTCATCGCGCCTGAGCGCTCTCCTCGGTGGCCGAGTCTTCCCCGGCTGGCAGCACCGGGCTCGATTCCATGTGGAGGAGGCGGACGGCTCCTACCGGATTCAGGTATCCGGCCATGACGGCCGGGTCCGGATGGCGGTGGGTGCCCACCGGACGGCGACGGTCATGCGCGGGTCGGTGTTCGCCAGCGTGGAGCAGGCATCGGAGTTCTTCCGGTGCGCGCCGGTGGGCTACGCCGCCACCCCGACAGCCGGTGTCTTCGATGGGGTGGCCCTCACGGCCGAGGGCTGGGGGATCGAGCCGCTGCATCTCGACGAGGTGCGGTCCAGCTTCTTTGACAGCCCGGATCGCTTCCCTGCCGGAACGGCGGTGCCCGACAGCGCCTTCCTGATGGGAGGACTCGAGACCTGTTGGCGGCCCCTGCCGGCGCTCGTGGCCCCGCGGGAGCGGGTTCATGCCTCGTCCCATGCCCGCCAACCGATCCTGCCGTGATCCTCTTCGGTTATCTCGGCCTGTTCCTGGTCATCGGCGTGAGCGCCGCGCTCCTGGTTGTCGTTGCCGGCCGCGCTTCGGACCGGGTCAGGTTGTTGCTGCGTTGCCTGCGGTGGGGCTTCGCCACTGGAGCCGTGACGGGAGCGGTGTTCGGCGCGTCCTTGCCGATCATCGGATCGCTCCGAGGCGATCCGGGCTCACCGGTGGGCTGGATGCTCGGAGGTGCGGTCTACGGGGCCGTCTTCGGCGCGATCGTGGCGTTGATCCCGACGCTGATCGGTGCCGTGTTCATCACCGACCTCCTCCGCCAGCGCCATCCACGCCCGACCTCAGAAGAGAGCATGCACAGCGATCTCAACTCGGTCTTCACGGTCGTCGTAGGGATACTCGATCTGATCATCTTCGTGGCCCTGGTAGCCAGCCGTGCCGGATTCTCCTCTGTTGCGATCGCTCTGCCGCTCATCGTCGTCGGCAACGCGTCCGTGATCGGGATGCTGTGGCGAGCCAGGCGGTCGATCAGTCGGCTTTGGCTGGAGGTCGCTCGGTAGATCACGACGGGGCGCACCCCTCCGGTGGGCGGTGAATCCATGACATCGGAGCTCCCTGCGACCAGCGACATGGTCCCTCACCGCCGAGACCCAGGTGCCCCCTATCCACGAGCGCCGCGCTTCCATCAGGGTCGCCCCAAACGCCGGCCGTGGGTGCCGACGCGCGATCCTCTGCCGATGCGATCCCTCGAACTCCACAACGTGACGATGTAGGGCGCTTGCGCCGGCCGCCCCCCGGAGACGACCGGCCAGCAGGGGTTGTGGGGCCAATCAGCCTTTGGCGGATGTGTTGGTGCAGTTGTCGGTCGGCATCTTGCAACCACTGCAGGCCACCCTGCCCTCCTCATTAAGGAACACACTC
>Ga0247713_1000366_pt1 | contig 29253 bp, 24 predicted proteins | sample 21E_NmetaG_FD_189936 | JGI IMG/M metagenome (GOLD analysis project Ga0247713, IMG submission 189936) | Soil microbial communities from hillslope of Landscape Evolution Observatory, University of Arizona, Oracle, AZ, United States - 2-1-E_N | ecosystem: Engineered > Artificial ecosystem >...
TAGCTAAACCTTGACAAATATGCGCCACACCCAGCTCTTCGTGCAGCTGGAAGGAGAGCGCAGAGAGAACGACCGGGGGCTGTGATCGACCCTTGCAACGGCGCTTCCGTCTTGGCCACCACTCTTTCGCGCCGGGCCGGGGCCGACAGTTGACCATAGTCATTGACCATGATCAAATTAGCGGGTGGAAAAGCTCGCCATCTCCAAGTTCAAGGCGACGTGCCTCGCCGTGTTGGAGCGCGTTCGAGAGACGGGCGAGCCGGTCTTGATCACGAAGCGCGGCGTGCCCATCGCCGAGGTGGTGCCGGTATCCGGGCATCGTGACGACACCCGCCGACTCGGGCGCTTTGCCGGTCGTGGATCGGTCGTGGGAGACATCCTTTCTCCCGTTGTCGAATCGAATGAGTGGGAGAGCCTCCACGGTTGAAGCTTTTGCTCGACACCCACGTCTGGATCTGGGCTCTACTTCAACCCGAGGAGCTGGCCCGCGACGTCGCTCGGGAGCTCAAGGACCCACGCAACGAGTTGTGGCTATCCCCCGTGAGTGTTTGGGAGACCTTGATCCTGACAGAAAGGGGTCGACTGCAGCTGGACGCACCCAGTCACCTCTGGGTCGAGGAGGCATTGGGCGGGTTTGCCGTGCGAGATGCCCCGTTGACGCGGGCCGTGGCGCTCGCAAGTCGGGCGGTTGACCTCCCTCATCAGGATCCGGCGGATCGGTTCATCGCTGCAACGGCGTTGATCTACGGCCTTGTCCTAGTGACGAGGGATCACAGGTTGCTGTCTGCCGCCACCGGGCGCGTGATGCCGGCCTAAGTCGTACACCTCTACCTCGGCGGGCGAAGGTGCAGCCCGGCCGACCTACGAAGAGCTTCGTCCTGCCGACTCCCATGCATTCTTCGCGAGCGACGCGAGCATGTCGGGATCGTCGATCTCATCGGCCGATACCTCGCGGAAGGTCCGAAAGGTCCGTCGCCCGTCGGGTGCGAACGGAGCCCGTTCGGATATCTTCGCTTCGTCTTCGGTGACCTTCATGTAGACAACCCCGCCGTAGACGAGCGCGAACATGCGGCCGCCCTTGTAGATCCCGTGCCCGCCGAACATCCGGCGCGCCGTGACGGTGTCGTCACCCAACTGCTCCAACAAGTACCTAACCAATTCGTCGGTCACGTCGTGGCCCACCACCCTCATTTCGTTCGCACGCGCACGCGTTTCTCGCCGCAGGTCAGCCGGCCACAGTTGCCATGATCGCCTTGATCGGAGCCGCCCCCGCAACGTTCCCTTTCGCCTCGTAGCGTTCGATCGCGCGGCTCGCGGCCTCGATCGCACCTTCGAGGTTGCCGCCGAAGAAACGAGCCTCGGCCAGCACCGCCCATGAGTCGCCTTCGAGGTTCGGGAACTCGATGCCGACGCACATCCCGACCGCCTCGCGGGCGAGCATTTCGGCGTTGGCGACTTGCCCGCGCGCCGTGGCAACTCGCGCCAGCACGAGGCGCCACATGATCTGCGAGAAGAGGTCGTCGCTCGCGGCGGCGCCGCGGGCTTCGATCGCAAGTTGCTCCGCGTCGTCGTGGCGTCCGAGCTCGTACAGGGCCATGCCCAGCAGCGCTGCGGTCGTCGACCGGAAAATGTTCTCCCCGATCTGCACGAGGACGTCGTAACCGGCGCGCAACTCTCTTTCGGCGGCGGCGAAATCCTGCGCGCAGAACTCGACGAAGCCGGCGGTCTGCGACAGATGGATCGCGCTCCACACCTTGAGTCCGAGGTCTCCCAACGTCTCGCGCGCGCGGTCGAGCAGCTCACGAGCTCCTGTGATGTCACCGCCCATCGCGCGGAGCCCGGCGAGGGCCACCTGCGCGCTCGATTCGACCTTGCGGTCACCCGCGTAACGCTCGAGCAGCGCCTCGCACCGGGGGGTTGCGGCGTCGACGGGCTCGGGAGACAGCATGATCGACAGCGGGAGCCAGGACAGGCTTTCCGACAGCTCCCTTCGATCGCCCGCGGCCTCAGCCTGTATCACGGCTTCTTCGAGGCCGCGCACCGCGGCGTCGAACTTGCACCGGTAGCCCTCGATCAGCGCGAGCATGCGCCACGCGAGCGCAAGGACGCGGTCGTCGCCGAGACGCTCGAGCGCGGGGATGGTCTCCCGTATCTCACGTCCGGCCTGCTCGGCCTGTCCCTCCGGCTTCGTAAACGCCGGGATCCATAACCGCAGCAGGCGCGCCTCCAGCCCCACGGCGTTTTCACCGGAACACTCAATCGCCCGTGTCAGCACGTCGTCTGCTGCTTCGAAGTCACCGGTTTCGAGGCGGGCGCTCCCGAGCGCGGTCGCGAGCTTCGCGTAGTGAGCGTCGTGCTCGTCGGAAAGCGACAGCGCCCGCGACAGCAGGTTGGTCGCGGCGGAGGCATCGGCCCTGTCGAGCGCCCGTCGCCCGGCAGATGCCAGGTACCCGGCGGCCTTATCCGACAGCGCGCGCCCGGTATCGTCGATCTCTCCCAGCTCGGCGCGGTACCGGGCGGCGCATTCGAAGTGGTAACCGAGGATCTCCTCGAACTCGGTGACGCGCACCCCGGCCCTATCTTCGAGCCAGCGCGCATGCGTCTCGTGCAGACGAGCTCGCGTCTTCTTGGAAGTGTTGTGGTAGACGGCGTCCCGGATGAGCACGTGGCGGAAGCGGAAGTCGTCTCCCAGCGCGCCGGAGCGGTTCTCGCCGAGCAACTGCCTGGCAACGAGCGTCTCGATGCGAGCCTGAATGTCGTCCGGCCGGTCGGCCGGTCGCAACGCGGACAGGCTCTCGCGATCGAACTCGACGCCTATGACGGCCGCGGCGGCCAAGAGCTTTTGTTCCTCCGGTGCGAGTCGATCCAACCTTTCGGTGAGAAGCGCGTGAATCGTGATCGGGATCTTCACATCGGCAGGATCGCGGTCCAACATCCACTCGCCTTCCCGATTGACGAGGACGTCGTCTTCCACCAGGCTCGACAGGACCTCCTCGAGGAAGAACGGGTTTCCTTCGGCCACCTCGTTGATTCGCTTCCTGATCGGCTGAGGTAGAGCGTCCGCGCCGAGAAAGTTCTCCATCAGGCGATCGGCGTCGTCGTCGATGAGTGGCTCGAGGTGGATCACCGACGCGCGCGGCAACGCCGTCCACTCCGGATGCTTATCGAGAAGCTCCGGGCGGCCGACGCACAGCAGCAGGATGGGACAGCGCGTTGCGCCGGCGACGACGTGCTCGAGCAGCTCGAGCAGCGTCGGCTCGCCCCAGTGGATGTCGTCTATCACCACGAGAAGCGGTCGCTTCGACGCGAGCGATTCGAGAAAGCGGCGGACGGAAGCGAAGATCTCTTCGGGCCGGTCGGTGACCGGCGCAAGCCCCGTTACTTGCGCGACGCGTTCGACGACCGGCGCCGCGTCGTCTTCGTCCCCGAGCAACGACGTCAGCTTTCCGAGAGCATCCTCGGGCGTTTCGTCCTCTGCTATGGCGGCGGCGCGGTTCACGATCGTCCTGATCGGCCAAAAAGTGATTCCCGTCCCGTAGGGCAGGCACGTTCCCTGGAGAATGAGCGCCTTGTGCTCGAGATACTTGACGACCTCACCGACGAGCCTGGACTTCCCAACGCCCGGCACGCCGACAACCGTCATCAGCCGGCAGACCGACTGTGACGAGACGTCGTCGAAGGCGTCGACCACGTGCCAGAGCTCGCGGTCGCGCCCTACGAGCGGCGAGAGTGCGCCGTATCTCACCGAGCTCTCCTTATCCAGCACCCGTTCGATGCAGAACGCCCGCACGTCGAGCGACTTGCCCTTCAACGCCAGCGGCTCCAACTCGCTGCCGATCGCGAGGCCGCGCAGAAGGCGGTGGGTTGCCTCGCCGACCACGACCTGACCGGGTTGGGCGGTCTGTTGGAAACGTGCGGCGACGTTCACCGCATCCCCCGCGATGAAAGAAGCCACCGACGACCCTCCACCGGCTACGACCTCACCGGTATTTATGCCGATCCGTATCTCGAGCGGCGCATCCCATTTCCGGCGCGATTCTTCGTCGATGCGGCGGGCCACGCGCTTCATCTCGAACGCGGCCCGCACCGCGCACAGGGCGTCGTCTCCCTCGGAGAACGGAAGCCCGAAGGTGCCCATAACGGCATCGCCGATGAAGCGCTCGAGCCGGCCGCCATGACGCTCCAGGGCGGCCTTCATGTCGTTGTAGAAACGGAACATGAGCTCCGACACCGATTCGGGGTCGAGCCGCTCGGCCATACTGGTCGACTCGACGATGTCGGCGAAGAGAACCGTCGCGTTCCGTCTGACCTTCGGGTTCTCGAGCGACGCGACGGGCGCCGCGCACGACTGACAGAACCGAGCTCTTTCGGAATTGTCCTCCCCGCAGTAAAAGCAGTGCCGCCCCACGGTGAGGATTGTCGCGCCGCGCGCCGTCCTTAACTAGTGCGAATGTTGCGATGCTGCGCCACGAGCTACCGCTTGACCCCGTAACCGATCAGGGTCTCTTGAGAGATAGACCCCGGTCCGTCGCCCACCTGCGCCCGGATGATGTCGATGAGTGCCGCGCGGATGGCGTCCTTCTTGTCCGGTTGCGCGCCTATCAGTGCGGTGAACACCGGCGATGCCGCATGCCAGTCGTCCCAGAACTTCTCGGGGCTCTCGATCGGGATGTCGTTGGTAATTGGAACGATGCGGACCTGCTCGAAGCCGGCCTGCTCCATCTCGGCTTTGAATTGATCGGGATCGGCGAGGCTGAAGACCGCGGGCGGCGACGCGGGCGGCGGAAGATCGGGGATTGCCTGCTTGACCGCCTGCCCCCACCAGCCGATCTGGGGAACTTTCTCGGGCGACGACCATCCGGTGACGACCGCTCTGCCTCCCGGCTTGAGCACCCGGTACATCTCCGAGAAGCCGGCGGCGCGGTCCGGGTAGAAGATGATCCCGAAGATGCAGGTGACCGCATCGAACTGGTCGTCCGGGAGATCTAGCGCCCCGCCGTCCATGACTTCCGCGGAGACGTCGGTCAGTCCCTCGGTCGCGATGTGCTCGCGGAGCCGGTCGATCATCGACGCCGCGTAATCGACGGCCACGACTGATGCGCCGCGTCGGGCGAGGAGAAAGGTCGCGGCTCCCGTCCCGGCCGCGACGTCGAGCACCTTCTCGCCGGGACGGATCCCGCCGAGCTCGATCGCTTCGGCCGCGTACATTCCGGTAATCGCAGGGGCGGCGGCGTCGTACGGGCCTACGACCGCATCCCAGCCTTGCGCCGTCCGGTCCGGGTCAGCACCGGTGTCGCTGTCATCGTCGTCCTCCTCCGTCGCTCGTGTCGCCGTCACCTGGTTAAGACGAACGACGCCGGCGCTTCTATTGCACTGCGTAGCCGGCAAAGGACTCCCGGGCAGGTCGGCACCTCGCCGCGGCCTAACATGAATGCCATGAGAGGACTTGCCCTTCGGCACCGGGTCGTGCTGGTCGGCGCCGCCGTCTTAGGCCTCGCGCTCTATCTCGTCATCGCCGATTTCGGGATCAACGCCGGCAGGATCCATCACGGCGTCCGCGTCGGCGACATCGACGTCGGCGGCATGGTCGAGGCGGATGCCGTGGAATACCTCGCCGACGTCGGCGGCGAGATGCGCGACGCGCCGATCGCGTTTAGCGCCGAGGGCCTCAACTTCAACTTCACCCCCCGCGAATTCGGATGGTTACCGCTCGAGCGGCCCAGTGCGCAGCGCGCCCACGAGGTCGGTCGGGAGGGGGGAGTGGTGAAGGCGCTGTCGGAGCGCGCCCGGGCGACGTGGAGTGGCGTCAGCGTGCGGTGGCCCGACAAGCTCAACAGGAAGCGGATAGGCACGAGATTAAAGACGCTCGACCGGCAGGCACGAGCGCTCGGCTACACCCTCGACCGGAAAGAGATGTGGTGGCGAATCAAGCAAGCGATCTGGTCATGGCCGCGCGCGACTTTCTACGAGATCCCGGTGACGCGCGAATAGTCCGTGTCTCAACTAAAGCAGCGCGCACGCGAAAATGAGCGCCGCCCCGGCGGGGCGAATCCATCCGCTTTAGGAGATCGATGTCGAAGTCACTGGTGGGATTAGCCGTCGCGATCGGCCTGTGTTTTGGCAGCGGCGTCGCCGAAGCTCACGGCACACGGAGGGATATTGCGGCTTTTAGTTGGCCCCGACGCACCGGCGGCGTCTATGTTCTGCATCCCGACGGGACCGGGATCCACAGGTTCGACGACAGGACGCCTTACTTCGTAAATGCCACGACGCGCGTTTCATGGTCGCCGGATCGATCCAAAATCGCGTTCGAGGCCGGACCGGAGTACGGCGAGGATATCTACGTCTGGAGCAAGCGGACCGGGCGCGTCAGACGGATCACCGATCATCCTGAAAGGACGATCCATCCTTCGTGGTCGCCCGACGGAAGGCGCATCGCCTACATCCACGAGCGCGGCGACGGCAGCGACCTGTTGGTGGTGCGTGCCGACGGGTCGGGACGACGACGGCTCGACCGGGACGAGGCGGGGCTCAGTACGCCCGAGTGGTCGCCCGATGGATCGAGAATCGTCTACGGCTCACTGCGCGGTTTGTTCGTCGTTCGCCCCGACGGCAGTGGAAGGACGCGCCTGACCCGGCGCGCCTTCGATGTCGACCCGTCGTGGGCGCCGGGATCGCGCTGGTTGGTTTTCTCTCGGATCCGTACCGGAGGGCGAGGTGCGTCGCTCGTTCGTGTGAGGCGCAACGGTTCGAGGCTAAAGGCAATCACCGACTCACCGGATCGGGACGAAGAAGCCGAATGGTCGCCCGACGGATCGCGGATCGTCTTCGTCCGGACCGACACCGCCGACGACATCAATCCCGATTCGTTTATCTACAGCGTCCGCCCCGACGGACGCCGCCTGAAGAGGTTGACCGCCGATCTCAGCCGGGAGGGGAGCGGTGATTTCTATCCGGAGTGGTCGCCGGGCTCCGGGAAGATCGCATATCGCCGGTACCACACCGAACGAGACGAGCGCAGGCCCGAGATGAACGTCTGGATAATGAAGCGGGACGGCTCCCGCAAGAGAAACCTCACCGGAGGCAGGGGACCCGGAGGCTTCTTCGGACTCGACTGGTGACGGCTTCGAGGCGGGCTCGGGTGCATGTGTATGCGGGCGACGAGGGCGAGGACGCCCCGCACGACCGTCCTCGCCTCGTTGTTCAGTTGAGGGCGCCGACCTGGCGGAGCGCGCCGGCGGCGTCGTAGCTCGTCCACTCCTCGGCGATCTTGCCGCCCTCGAAGCGCGTGATGATGATGCCCTCGATCGTCACCGCGCGCCCCGTTCCCGGAACCCCGAACATGTCGCCCTCGTGCGTCCCGCGCCCCGTCCACCGCGTCGCGACGACGTCGCCTTCCGCGATCTGATCCTCGACCGTGATCTTTATGTCCGGCATCGCGCTGCGAAACGCGCTCACGTAGCCCTTGAAGCCTTCGGTTCCCGCGACCTCCTCGGGCAGCCCCGGGTCGTGCATCACGTAGTCGGAGGTGAACAGCTCGTCGACGAGGTCGAGGTTGCCGGTGAAGATCTCCTCGGGCACCCGACGGAGCGTCGCTTTGTTGTCGGTCATTATTTACCTCCTTGTTTGTCGCCGGTAGCGGCGGCTACGCGTCGACGTCGTCTTTGAGCGACAGGCGGATCTGGTTCCGCAGCTCGTCCGAGTCCTGCTGTCCGTGGGCGTGGACGACGTGGAGGACCTGCGCCTCGAGCACCTCATCCTCGGTCCCGGCGATCGCGACCGTGCAGTCTCCCGGCCATTCCCTGCAGTCGAAGATCTTTCGTTGCACGAGTTCCTCCTCTTCGTCGGCGATGCGGTCGATACGACTGCTCGGACGCTAGAAGAGGCCGCGGAGCGGTTGTATCCCAGGTTCCTGGGGTTTTCACGCGCACTCGTTTCGTTCAAGATGACGCTATGCCGAACAAGCGCTATGAACGCACCCGCTCGGAGGTCGTGGAGCTGTGCCATCTCGGGCTCGATCCGGCCGCCTTCTTCGACAAGGTCCGGCGAAGCTTGTCGCGCGCGGTTGCGTTCGACGGCTGTTGCTGGCTCACGTTCGATCCGGCGACCGCCCTACCGACCGGACACATCGCGCACAACTCGCTTAAGCCGGAGGACGTTCCCGTCCTCGCCCGCAACGAGTTCCTCGAGGACGACGTGAACAAGTTGGCGGAGCTCGCGCGCGAGCGCCATCCCAGCGGGATCCTGAGTGAGGCGACCGGGGGACATCCGGAGCGAAGCCCGCGCTTTCGGGATTTGCTTCAGCCGAACGGTTTCGGCGCGGAGATGCGCGCGAGCTTCGTCGCCGACGGCGACGCGTGGGGCGGAATGGCGATGTACCGCACGGTCGGGGCTGCAGATTTCACCCCGGCGGAGCGAAAGTTCGCGGCCGGCCTGTCGCCGCTTCTTGCCGAAGGAGTGCGCCGCTCGATCCTCATCACGAGTGCGCCCGCCGCCGAGGGGGACGACGCGCCGGGGCTCATCATCCTCGACAGCGCCGGCGTGATCGAGACCATGAATCCCGCTGCCAAGGCGTACGTCGACGACATGGTCTCGCCCGATCCTGCATCCGGCGGCCTGCCGAACCTCGTTCATGCGGTTGCTTTTCGCGCGCTCCTCGCGGCCCGGGGGGGTGACGCCGGACTGGCACGCGCCCGGGTGGCGACGTCCTCGGGAAAGTGGCTCATCCTCCACGGCTCGCTGATCGGCGCGTCGGACGAGGGGCGGACCGCGGTCATCATCGAGCCGGCTCGCTCGCCGGAGATCGCGTCGCTCATCGTCTCCGCCTACGGGCTGTCGCGCCGGGAGCGCGAGATCACGCAACTGGTTGTTCGGGGACTGTCGACCGAGGAGATCGCCGGGGCTTTGCATCTGTCGCCCTACACGGTGCAGGACCACCTGAAGTCGATCTTCTCGAAGGTCGGCGTCGGCAACCGGCGCGAGCTCGTTGCCCAGATCTTCTTCCGGCACTACGCACCGAACATGGGGCCGGGCACCGGCCTCCGCCCGGACGGCTGGTTCGCGGCGCCGTCCGGCTGACGGCGCGCCGAACCCCTTTAAGAGGTCGGCGTCGGCTCCGGCTCGGGCTCCGGAGTGGGTTCCGGTTCCGGCTCCGGCTCCGGCTCGGGCTCGGGTTCCGACTTGTCCGACTTCCGCTTCTTGTCGCCGCTCTCTTTTTCTTGCTTCGGCTCCTCGATTTCTTCCTGTTCGGGAGGCGCAACGCCGGCGGGCTCTTCGCCCGAGGCCGGAACCGCGGGGGTGGGCGTCGGGGTCGCCGACTTCGTCACAACGGGCCGTTTGCGTGCGGGCGGGCGTCCTCCGTCTTCGTCGGCGACCGCCGGCTCCGGGGTGTTCCCGGCGAACAACACCGCGGCCAACACCGCGAGCGCGGCGAGAACGGCGGCCACTCCCACGGCGATCACGCGGCGGGAGGGACGCGCGACCTCATCTTCGAACTCGTCTGCGACCGCCGGAGCGGCCCACGCCGCGGAGGACCAGTCGCCCGATTCGATCGCAGCCGCCAGCTCGGTCCCGTCGGAAAAGCGGGCGGCCGGATCTTTCGACAGGCACCGCAGCACGAGCGCGTCGATCTCCGGCGCGAGGTCGGGGACGTATTCGCTCGGGCGGGGCGGCTCCTGTTCCACGTGCGCGATCGCAATCGCAGTGACGTTCGGGGCGTCGAACGGCTTGCGGCCGGTGAGGAGCTCGAAGAGGACGACTCCGAGCGAGTAGACGTCGCCGGCGGGCGTGGCGGAACGACCTTGTGCCTGCTCCGGCGAGATGTAGTGGGGCGAGCCGATGGCAAGACCCGTCTGCGTCATTCGTTCGCCGTCCTTCGACGACGCGATGCCGAAATCGGCAAGGTGCGGGGCACCGTCCTCGTCGAGGAGGATGTTTCCCGGCTTGATGTCGCGGTGGACGACTCCGATGCTGTGCGCGGCCCCGGCACCGGCCGCCGCCGCTGCGACGATTTCCAGTGCCCGCTCGGGAAGGACAGGACGGTCGCACAGATCGGTGAGGACCCCTCCCGGCATGTACTCCATGACGAGGTAGGGACGGGCTCCTGCCTGTCCGAAGTCGAGAACGGTTACTACGTTCGGGTGCTGGATCCGGGCGATCGACTGGGCCTCGGCAAAGAAGCGAACGAGGTTCTCGGGATCGTCGCGGAGGTTTTCCGACAGAAACTTGATCGCCACGAGCCGTTCGAGTCGGGTGTCGTGCGCCGACCACACCTCGGCCATCCCGCCGCGAGCGATCGGCGCGACGAGACGATATCGATCTTGAATGAGGTCGCTTTTTTCCATGCGTGACTACCGTTCCCACGAATAACCAGGCAGAAAACCAAGGGCGCGCCGGAGCCTTTCGCCGTTCGTTCTCCTCCGGGCGTGCGGCGGCAACGGTAGCATCGAGCCCGGCCGGCAGAGCGCGGGCCGAATCGGCCGCAGGAGGTGACGGGCTCGTATGGACGTCGATCCCCGTAAATTGCCGGACATGCCCGAGCTGATGATCGCCGGCCCGGGAGAACTTCACGAAGAGGACCTCGAGATCCTCTCCCAGCAGGTGGTCGCGCACTACGGCGACGTGTGGACGACCCTCCACCGCCAGACGCTCGACGAGCTCGCGCAGGTACTCGGTGCCCGCGACCTCCCGTATTTGATTCCCGGGTCGGGGACGACGTGCCTCGATGCGGCCGTCGCCAACCTGTTCACCGCCGGCCAGCGGGTCGTGGTCGCGCGCACCGGCTTCTTCGGCACCCGCCTCGGCCAGATCGCGGCCGCGCACCGGCTCGAGGTCGTGGATCTCGAGGTCGAGGTGGGAGACCCGGTCGATCCCGGGCGCGTGTTCGAGCTGGCGCAAAAGGCGGACGGGGTGCTCGTCACCCACGTCGAGACCGCGACCGGTGTCCGTCATCCGGTGGAGGAGATCGCCGCCGCCGCCAAAGAGGCGGGCGCGGTCTCGGTGGTCGACGGGATCGCGTCGGTCGGCGGCGAGACGTGCCGGGTCGACGAATGGGGGATCGACGCGCTGGTCACCGGCTCGCAAAAGGGCCTGGATGCGCCTCCGGGACTCGGCATCCTCGCGCTCGGGCCGGACGGCAGGGCGCGCCTCGACGCGCGCGAGGACCGGCCCGCGACCTTCTATCTCGATCTCAAGGTGTGGGACAAGTACCGGGACGAGTGGGGGGCGTGGCACCCGCACCCGGTCACGATGCCGACCAATCTCGTGCGGGCGATGTCGTCGTCGCTAAGACGGATTCTCGACGAGGGCGTCGAGGTGCGTATCGAGCGGCGCGCCGCACTGGCGAAGACGTGCCGCGACGGCCTTGCGTCGCTGGGGCTCCGGCAGGTGCCGGCGGAGGGGAGCGAGGCGAACCTCGTGGTCGCGATGTGGGCCGACGATCCCGCCGCGATCCAGAAGCACCTGTTGTCGAAGGGCATCATGATCTCGGGCGGATTGGAGCCGACGATGGGCAAGGCCATCCGCATCGGGCTGATGGGACGCACGGCAACGGAGGAGATGGTCGAGCGCATGCTCGACGGGGTGCGGGAGGCGCTCTAGGCGCGCATCACGGTTGGGGCTCGTATGAAGGCCGCGGCTCGCTGTGCTCCGTATGACGAAGCAGGAAGATCGACAGCGCCAGGCCGACGACGATCAGGACGAGCACGCCCATCTCCATCAACGCATCACTGAACTCCGGCTTACCCACGAGATCCTGGATCTCGGCGCTTATGACGACCAGCCGCCGGATCGCCGCGACGATGCCCACGATTAGGAAGGGTTCGGTCATAAGGATGTTCTCGCGCAATATCGCGCTTACGGTGTGTATCAACTCGGTGACGATGAAGACGAGGAGCATGGCGTCGAGAAAACCGAGGAGTTGACTGGCGAAAGGCTCCTCGTCTAGGTCTGCGACCAGGTTGTAGATGCCGCTGCCGAAGAGGGCGACCCCGCTTAACGCCAGCGCGACCGCGATCGCGATGTAGAAGAAATATTCGATCTGTCGAAACAGCTCCGCGACTCGCTCGCGGCGCTCGCGCGAACGCTCTTTCTCGGTGCTCATCCGAACGACCTTATCCCGAGTGGGGCGCCGCGCTCCGGCGCGCCGTCCTTGACAGTTGACCATGGGCGCGCTATTGGGAGGGACGTGGAACTGTCGGCAGAGGCGACGCGCACCGCGGGGATCCTCCTGCTTGCCATCGTGACCGTCGAGTTCGGCGGCTGGTACATGTTGCGCGTGGTGACGGGACGCGAGGAGGTCACAGACTTCCAGCGCGCGTTCGCCCGCGCCGGCCACGCGCACGCGGGGGTGCTGGTCACCCTCGGCCTGGTGTGCCAGCTGTTCGTCGATGCAACCGATCTCACCGGGGCGGGCCTCGTCCTCGCCCGCAGCGGCGTGCCGTTTGCGGCGATCCTGATGTCCGCCGGCTTCTTCTTCTCCTCGGCGGGTCGCGGCCGGACTCAGCCGAACCGGTGGATCGTGCTGCTCTACGCGGGAATCGTCATGCTGACTCTGGGCGTAGTTTCGCTCGGGCTCGGCCTCCTCAAGACGTAGAGGTCACGCGGGTTCGCGCTCGACGGTGCTGCCCCGCGGTGACTTCGTCACGATCAGGCGCGCCGGGAGGCGTTCGGCAAGATCCGCAACATGCGTGATCACCCCGACCGTGCGGTCGTCGCCGCCGAGCTGTTCGATGGCGCTCACGACGGTCTCGAGCGTTTCCGCGTCGAGGGTGCCGAATCCCTCGTCGAGGAACAGGCTGTCGAGTTTCGCCCGCTCGCCGACCGCGAGGATCCGAACCTGCTCCGACAGCGCGAGTGCGAGCGCAAGCGATGCCAGAAACGTCTCGCCTCCCGATAGCGTGCGCACGCTCCGTCGGTCCTCGCCGTTCCACGAATCGATGACGTAGAACTCGTCGTTCTCGAACGAGAGCCGGTAGCGCTCGTTCGAGAGGTAGGAGAGGCGTTCGCTCCCGGCGGCGGCGAGCAGACGGAGCGCCTCGCCCTGAAGAAATGCGATGAGGCGGTCGGCCTTGAGCTCGGTGGCGAGGGCTCGGTAGGTGCTGTGGCGCTTCCGAGCGTCGTCGATTTCGGTCGTGAGCTTCCGAAGGTTTTCGAGGCGGCCTTCGATGCGGCGCGCGTCGTCGCTCGCCCGGGCCGCGTCGGCGGCTGAGGATTGCGAGTGGACGCGCATCTCTTTCAGAAGCGGAGAAGGCTCCACCGCTTCCACCGGCAGCCATGGAGGTACGGCGGCACGCGCCTCCGCCACCAGCTCGGGAAGCTCGGCGCGCCGCTCGCGCGCCTGTCGCTCCAGGTTCTCGGTGACTGCATCGAGCCGCTCGGCGAATCCTTGCGCGGCGGCGGCGATGTCTGCAACGTCGGCCGGGAGATCGTCGAGCCCTCCCGGATCGTCTACCTCCGCCCCCGCGGCCAGCGCGCGCGCGGTGGCCCCCGCAACGTCGAGCGCCTGCAGCGCAGCCGCGATGGCGGCCGCCTCGGCCGACACGTTCGCCGCCGCCTTTTCCTCGGCACCCAAGGTTTTCTCTGCCAGCCCGTGCGCCGCCTCGGCCGCCCGCGCCGCGTCCTCGACTTTGTCGAGCTCCTGCAGGCGACGAACGATCTCGGGTGCGGGGTCGTCGGGAACATCCCCTCCGAATGCCTCGACCAGCGAGTTCCGCATGCGGGCGGCCTCATCGGCGCGCCGCGCCGACTCGTCCGCACAGCGCTTCACATCGGCGGCCGCCGTTTCGATCTCTCGTTCGAGCAGCGCCGCGCCCTGGTGGGCATCTGCCACCGCCCGCGTCGCGGCAGATTCGGCGCGCCGGGCCTCCCGTCGGTCGCGATCTGCCCGCTCGAGTACCTCGCTGTCGATTTCCGGCAACGCCTCGAGGGGTCGCTCGCACACCGGGCACGGGGCGCCGGGGGAGAGATCGTGGACCAGCGCCCCGACCAGATCGGCCCGGTGCGCGGCGTGATAGGCGGCCTCGGCGGCGGCCAGGGCGGAAGCGGCCTTGGTTTCGAGCGTTTTTGCCGCTGCGACCGCGGCGGCCGTCGCCGCCTTTTTCTCGACCAGCTCGACCCGCTTCGCCTCCGCCGCGCGACCGGACTCGGCCGCCTCGGCTGCGGCACGCTCGGCGGCGCGGAGAGGCTCCACCACCCCTCGGGCTGCAATCAGCGCGTCGCGCCTCCCGACGCGGCGGATCGTTTCCTCCCAAATTCGCGCCGCTTCGCCGCGCCGCCGAGCCGCCTCTTCGACCGCCGCCACCGCCGCCGCCAGCTCGGCGCCGGCAGCCTCGGCGCGCCCGGCCAGAGCGACCGCGCCGGCGGCACGATCACGTACGGATTGAGCGAGGGCGCGGAACTCCTGTGCGCACCCCGAGGTCTTCTGCGCCTCGACCGCGGCCGCCTCCCAGCGCGCCGTGATTTTTTCCACCGCGTCCACCGCGCCGATGATTTCGCGGCGGCGCAACTCCGACTGCTCGGCCCGCGCCCGTGCATCCAACAGCGCGGCCTCATCGATCCCCGCATATTCGCGCTCGACCACCTCGTCCTTGGCGTCGGCTTCGAGCTTTGCCTTCGATGCGATGTCGCCGGCGCGGCGCGCCATGCGGCCGAACAACTCCAGCCCGAGCAGGTCGGTGAGGATCTCGCGACGCTTTTGCGCCTCGCCGGCCATGAACTCCGCGAACTTGCCCTGGGGGAGGACGACCGAGCGCGTGAACGCGGTGTAGTCGAGGCCGATCAGCTCCTGCACGTGTCCCTTGACGCCGCGCACCTTGTCGGCTCCCTCGTCGTACGACGCCCATTCGCCGTCGTCGTTTTGTTTTTCGAGGAGCACTTTGGTTCCGGATGCCTGCGTAGAACGGTTGATGCGGTACGGCCGCCCGTCGACCTCGAAGTCGAGGAGCACCGACAGGCGCGGCTGACCCTGGCTGATCAACTGGGCCGCGCTTTGCCCGACCCGATCGACCTCACCGTAGAGGGCGTAGGTCATTGCATCGAGAAGCGAGGACTTGCCCGAGCCGGTCGGCCCCCAGATCGCAAACAAATCGAGATCCACGAAGTCGATCTCCTGCTCGTCGCGAAAGGAGGTGAAGCCTTTGAGCCGAAGGCGAAGTGGTCTCACGCGGTCACGTCCTCGTGAACAGTGTCGAAAGCAGACATCAGAGCGTCGGCCGGATCGGTTCCGTGCGCCGCCCGGTAGTAGGAGGCGAACTGGGCGCGGGGCTCGAGAGATCGCAGCGAGACCTCGAGCTCTTCGGCATCGGAGCGGTCGTAGTCGAGCCGCACGTCGAGCGCATTGGGGAGAATCTCGCGCACCCGATCGGCGATGCCCGGAACGACTCCTTCGGTCTTGAGCGCGACCCGCAAGTACGCGTCGCCGACCGTCTCTGCGATCTTGAAAAGGTCGTCGAGGGTGCCCGAGACATCGAGGAGCCTTCGTCCGCCTTCGATCGGGAACGTCTCGACCTTCGCGGGTTTGCCCGGGACCACATCGATCACGTAGACGCTCTTCGCCTGGTCGCGTTCGCCGAAGTCGAGCTGGAGAAGAGATCCCGCGTAGCGCGCCGGAGCTCGGGCCCCGCGTACCTCTTGCGGCTTGTGGACGTGGCCGAGCGCTATGTACGTCGCGGTCGGCGGCAGCGCGCTCGGCTGGATCGTGTAGGCGCCGCCCATCGTCAGTTCGCGTTCGCCGCCTCCGGGCTTTGCGCCGTCGACGAAGAGGTGAGCGAGGATGATGTTGGCGGTCGTCTTCGAGAACGATTTCGCCATACCCGAAAGGATCCCGGCGACGCCGTCGGCGTAGCTTGTGTAGGGAGACGCGGCTTCCGCGAACGCGGCGGACGCTTCGGCGAAACGGCGCTCCGAGATGAACGGCACGCAGGCGATCCGTGCGGTCGCAGATCCGTCGCGCGTGCCGACCTCGACGATCCCCCCTTTATCGGGGCGGCGAACTTTCGGAACGAGGCGAGTACCGACCTCGGCAAGGAGATCGCCGAACGCTTCGAAGCGAACGGGCGCATCGTGGTTGCCGGGAATCGCGACCACCGGAATCCCCGCATGATGCAGTCGCAGAAGGGCGTCGAAGATCAGGCGATCGGCTTCCGCCGGCGCGGCGCGCTGATCGTACAGATCGCCCGCGTGGAGCACGGCGTCGACCTTCTCGGCGTTCGCGATCTCGACGACGTTGTCGATCGCCGTCTCGAACTCCTGGGCGCGGGACCGGCCGCGGATCGTCTTGCCGACGTGCCAGTCGCCGGTGTGGAGCAGGCGCATCAGTCGTCCTCGAACTTATCGAACGGATCGCGCGTCGACGGCGTCTGTGCCTCTTCGCGGCGAGTCGCCCACGACGGGAAAGGAAACCGAATCTGGATCGGAATCGGGATATGCGGTTGTTGCAGGATCATCGATCCCGGCTTGAGGATGGCCGCCCGCTGGCGCGCGATCGCCGGCATGAACCCGTACTCGGAGCGCTGCGCCTCTGCCGTGTCGAGGCGCCCGACCACCCGGAACGCGGAGTTCGCGATGACGCGTCGCTCGATCTCGCTGGCGGTCTGCTCGGCGCCGATCAGGATCATGCCGAGCGACCTGCCGCGCTCGGCGACATCTAACAAGACCTCTTTGATCGGGCTCCAGCCGTCGCGCGGCGCGTAGCGGTTGAGCTCGTCGAGCACGAGGAACATGAGGGGGAGGCGTTCTCCCTGGCGCTCCTTGTGCTCGAAGAGCTTCTTGATCACCACACCGGTGACAAAGCGTTTGGCGCGGTCGTGAAGGCTGTGGATATCGACCACGGTGACCTGCGATTGCCAGCTGATGCGGTGTCGCTCGGGCCTTTCGGCGTCGACCCCGCGGATGAGGTGCCGGATGCGACTTGCCGCCGAGTCGAGGCGTCGCTGGAACGCAGCAATGGTGGCCTCGGCGATTCGCCCGCGCCACTGCCCGTTGTCCTCGTCGAGCCGGTCGTTGATGTATTCGACCAACTGGTCGAAATCGTCGATCCGGATGTCCTCGCCGCTCGGCGACGGAAGACGAACGGTCGCATCATTTTCGTGGTCGTCGACCGCGATGCGGTCGAGGATGCCCTCCACTCGGGCGACCAAATCGGCGATCTGCGACCGCTCGTTGTCGGCCTCGGCGAACATGAACCTCAAAAACCGCTCGCGCACGAACTCGCGGATCGTCCAGTAATAGGCGGTGACCTCGTCGGTTCTGGTGACGTCCGGGATCGCCAACCCGGCCGAATCTTCTTTGATCGGGGCCCACAAACCGACCGACTCGAACGGGCCCGCCGGAAGGCCGAGGCGCTCGTAGTCGCGTATCGCGTCGGGATCCGCGAGTTTGTTGTTGGCGCGGTCGAGCCACAACAGGTCCTCGCCCTTCACGTTGAACACGATCGCCTTCGTGTTGGCGGCGTATTCGCCGAGCGCGCTCGAGTGGAACAACGAGTACAGGAGGAACATCGCGTAGGTGGTCTTGGTGGCGACCCCGGAGATCCCGGAGATGTTGACGTGCGCGCCGCGGGTGCCGTCGAGGAAGTCGAGGTCGAGGTAGACGGGTTCGCCGTCGCGCGACATTCCTGCCGCAACCCGCGTCTCCATCTGATCGAGGTAAAGGGCCTCTTCGCGATCCTTTCCGCGGGCGCGGCGCGCCTCGCATCCGGGGGCCGGCGGAACGAAGATCTCGGGCTCGAACCTCGTGGCGACGACTTGGGCCGCCTGCGACACCTCGGCCGGCAGGACGCCGCGATCGACGAGGAACACGTCGGAGTCGAACGTCACCCCTTCGTGCCGCGCCCGAACCTCCTGGACGAGTCCGGTGATCCTGACGGTCCCGCGCCCGGGAACCTCCGTCTCGACGATCACCGGGTCGTCGAGTTGCAGATAGGAACCGGGACCGACCCCCACCCAGAAGGTGAGCGGCGTGGAATCTTCGGTTCCGAGGACGATTCCGACCGGCTCGGACGTCTCGGATATCGGCAATTCAGTCATCGAATGCGTCCTCCCACAGCTTCACCATGAGTGCTCGCCGGACGTAGGTCGCGCTCCCCATGCGGTGCTTGAGGCGGGACTCGAGCGCGCCGACCGGCGTCAGGTTCTGCGGAGCGCGTGGATCGACTCCGGGACGGCCGGCAAATTCGGGCAGCCGGCAGGCGACGCGGTCGGCGACCTCGACCGCGGTGTCGAGGCCGAGTTCCATCCGCACCTCGCACCGGACGAGTCCCGCGAGCTCGTGCCAGTTGTCCTGCGACGGGATGAGCCTGAGGTACCACGCGTAGCGGTCGAGCACGCTGTTGCCGAGCGCAAAGATCGGCGTTCGTTGACCCGGAGCGAGACGAGGGAGGAGCGCCGCGCAATCACCGTCGAGATATTGAGTCACCATTCTCTTCACTACCCCCACGACCACCACATCGGACCCCGTGTTCAGGTGAAGGGGGCCGTCGGCGAACACAATCCCGTCGCCGGCGAGGCGGGTCGCCGTCCGCTGCTCGCACTCGAGCATGAGGCGCTGCAGTGCCTGCCGCTGGTGCACCGGAAGCGCGCCCTTGGCCGCCCGCGGCTGATAGGTGATCGAGGAACGGCCGACCGGGACCTCCACCGGGCCGGGCGCGATCCCGCCGCCGACCACGAGAACCCGTCCCGGGGGCTCGTCGGGCTCGAGGAACTGGGCGGCGCCGTCGCATCGAACCGCTCCGGCGGCGTACGAGCCGAATGCTCCCCACGCCCGGCTCTCCCCATCCCGGGCGAGCACGGGCAGGTCGATGCGCATGACTCCGTCGACGAACGTCATCGTTTCCGGCGGACACGGCGGCGGAGAGACCGGGCGATCCCAAGCCGCATGCTCGACCGTCGGGTCGACCACGACGGAGCTCTCGTCGTCGAATCCGATCTCGACGCCGGTGCCGAAGTCGGAACGCCACGGATCGGCGCGCAAATTCACCATGCGTCTCACGATAGAGGTTGGGTGCGACGGTTTCCGGGGTCTGGGGCGAATTCGCGAGGCCGGATTTGGATCGGGCGCGCCGGGCGGGGGAGAAGGAGGGTGGGCGCGCGGGGATGCAGAAAAGTGAGGTCGCGGAGGTCGCGCCCGCGACCTCCGCGACCTCGGAAAGTCGGGTTTCTGCAGGAAGGGGGCGGGGGGACGCCGACTGCGGACTTGATCCGGAAGGCGGAAAGGCGGTCGGACGGTCCCGAAAGGTGGGTCGCGGCCGCCCGACCGGGAGTGCGGCTCGGGTAATCTTCGTTGATGAACGGAAAGTTGTTCGAGGAGCGCGCCGGGCGTCTGCGGGAGGCGACGATCATCGCCATCTTCCGCGTGCGCGCGCCCGAGCACGCGGTCGAGGGGATCGGGGCCGCGGTCAGGGGAGGCTTCGAGGCGGTCGAGATCACGCTCAATAGCCCCGGCGCGACCGATGCGCTGAGCGAGGTTGCCGGGCGGAGCGACGCCATCGTCGGTGCCGGAACCGTGCTGTCGGCGGCAGCCGTCAAGGAGGCGTACGACGCGGGCGCCGAGTTCATCGTCACTCCCATAGTCGTCCCGGAGGTGGTCGACGCCGCGCACGGGCTGTCGTTGCCGGTCCTCATGGGGGCGTCGACGCCCACCGAGATTCACGCGGCGCGCCGGGCGGGGGCCGACTGGGTCAAGGTCTTCCCGGCCGAATCGCTCGGTGGCCCGGACTACATAAGCCACGTTCTCGGGCCGCTCGAAGACACCCCGATTCTCGTGACCGGTGGCATCACCGGCGAGAACTACCTCGGCTATCTGGATGCGGGGGCACAGCTAGTCGGGTTTGCCGGAGCGGTGTTCGATGCGCAACTCGCGGCCGACGGACGCTACGACGAACTCGAGCGCCGCGCGGTCGAGATCAACCGCCGCCTCGACCTCTATCTCACCGAGCAGGAGGACGAGTAGCGGATCAGTTTGCGGCCTGCACCAACTCGGCCACCGACTTCTCGATCCCCTCGGCGAGCTCGGCGAGATCGGGCGCGGTGTCGTAGTCGCCGAGGAGCCCGAAGCCGATCGTTCCGTTGTAGGAGAAGAGGGCAATCCCGATGCTCGTGTTGTCCGACAACGGCAACAGCGGGTAGACCTCTTCCATCTTGCGCCCCAGCGTGTAGAGGGGGAACTGGGGGCCCGGCACGTTCGTGATGACGAGGTTGAACGCCCGCTGGCGCGCCACGAGGCGGCTCGCCTGCGCCAGGATGGTCGGGGGCGCGTATTCGCCGAACGCGGTCAGAATCTGAGCGCCGACGGCTTGCCCCGACCCTTTCAGGTCCTTCATCTCCTCGTGAACGATCTGGAGGCGCTCGACGGGATCGGATTCGTAAACGGGAAGCGCGGCCCACAGAGACGCGACCTTATTCCCGAGCGCGCCGCGGTCGCCTTCGGCCCGCACCGAGACGGGAACCATCGCCCGCAGTTCGACGTCGTCCACGCGTTCGCCGCGTCCCGCCAGCAGCCGCCGGAGACCACCCGCACATACCGCCAGCACGACATCGTTGACGGTTCCGCCCAGGCAGTTCTTGATTCTTTTGAAGTCCTCGAGGCTTGTAAGCACCGTTTCAAAGCGGCGGTGCGGTCCGATCACCTGATTGAGCGAGGACGGCGGCGCGGCGAACCCGCCGCCGACGAACGCGCCCAGCGCCTGAACCCCTTCGGCCACGCGGCCGGGGATCTGGCCGGGATCCATGAGCATCGACTGGAGCGACCGCACGATCTCGGCGGGGGAGGTGAGCCGCTCGCGCACGGCATCGGCGAGCAGTTCATCCTGAGTCGGCTGGGGCCGCGGCCGCCACGGGGTCGCCGTCATCTCGTTCGCCTCGGGAGCGAAATCGAGCAGCACGGACATGATGTCTGCGCCCGAAATCCCATCGATGATGCAGTGATGCGTTTTCGAGATGAGCGCAAACCGGTCGCCTTGCAGCCCTTCCGCGACCCACATTTCCCACAGCGGCTTGGACCTGTCGAGTTGCTGTGACATCACTCGAGCGACGAGCCGCTTCAGGCGCTGCGAGTCGCCCGGGTGCGGCAGGGCGGTTTGCCGGACGTGGTACTCGAGATGGAAGTGAGCGTCGTCGATCCACACCGGCCGTCCGAGACCGAACGGCACCGTCGCCAGCTTCTGGCGGAAGCGCGGCACCATGTCGAGCCGCGCTCCGATCATGTCGAGGACTTCTTCGTACTCCGGAGCCGGGCCTTCGAAGATCGCGATGCCGCCGACGTGCATGTGCGTGTTGGGACCCTCGAGATGGAGGAAGAGCTCGTCGAGGACTTGCAGGCGTTCGAAGCGCGACATACTGGCGGCATCGTACCGCCGCATCCGTCGCAGGTTGAGTTTGCGCCCGAGGAAAATGCCGCGTTCCCAAGAAGGACTTGCTCGGCTCATCGATCGCATGGGGTTGCGTGACCCCCGCATAGCAGACGCGTTTCGATCGGTAGACCGCGCCGATTTCGTGCCGCTCGACCTGCATGAGGTCGCCTACGTCGATCGTCCAATCGGGCTTCCACACCAGCAGACGACGAGTCAGCCGAGCCTAATCGCCCTGATGATCGATGCGGCGCGCGTCGGGCCGGAGCAACGTGTGCTCGAAGTGGGTACCGGATACGGCTTCCAGACGGCGCTCCTGGCGCGCCTCGCACGGGAGGTCGTGTCGATCGAGAGGTGGGGGGCGCTCGCCGAGGCGGCGCGGGGCAACCTGCGGCGCGCCGGGATCGTCGGGGTCGACGTGAGGACGGGAGATGGTTTCGACGGTTGTCCGGATGCGGCGCCGTTCGACGCCGTCATCGTGTCGGCGGCAACACCGCGCGTTCCGACCGCGCTTGCGGACCAGCTGGCCGAGGATGGTCGTCTCGTCCTGCCACTGGTCGAGCGAGGCGGAGATATCGTGACCGTGCTGAGAAAGCGATCCGGGGAGCTCGCCACCGAGCGAGTGGTTACGCCTGCTCGTTTCGTTCCGCTCGTCGAAGGTCCCGCCGAGGCAGATCCGCCTTCATGAGAACGGCCGTGGCCGTGCTCGTGGCGATCGCGGTCGGGGCATGCTCGAACGTTCCACCCGCGGGCGGACCGCCGCGGGACGAAGGTCGAGGAAGTGGGCGCGCTCCGGCCATTGCGGATAGTCAAGCGCGCGGCGACGGCGGCACCCGTGCGCGCGGCACCGCGCGCGTGAAGCGAGGAGCGGTCGTTGCCGTCGTCGGAGATGCGGGCACCGGTGGGGCCGCGCAACGAAGCGTTGCCGCCCGGATGTGCCGGCTGCAACAACGACTCGGCTTTGAGGTGGTCGCGACCACCGGAGACAACGTCTACCCGGCGGGCAGCCCCGATGATTTTGCGGCCAAGTTCTTCCGGCCCTACCGGTGCTTGTTTGCCCGAGGTGTTCGCTTTCGTGCGTCGTTCGGAAACCATGACGTCGTAACGGACGGTGGTGATCGGATGGTGGCGACGCATGCGTTCGGCATGAAGGATCGCTATTACACGTTCCGGGCGGGCCCGGCGCGGTTCGTCGTTCTCGACTCGACAAATCTCGACGACGAGCAACTTGCGTGGCTCGATCGCAGGCTCGACGATCTGCGCGGCGCGCCGTGGGTCGTCGCGGTGCTGCACCATCCCCCGTATTCCGGCGGCGCCGAACATGGATCCGACACTGCGGTGCGGGCGATTCTCGAGCCGCGGTTCGTCTCCGCGGGCGTCGACCTCGTGCTGAGCGGACACGACCACGTCTACTCGCGTGCGGAGACGGCGGGCATCCCCTACGTCGTAACCGGAGGAGGCGGTGCGGCTGTGTATCCATGTTCGCCGGAACCTCCCGCCGAGCTAGTGACGTGCCGTTCCGCTCATCACTTCGTGGTGCTCGAGGTATCGAAGACCACCCTGAGGCTCCGTTCGGTCGGCCTCGGCGGCGAGATGCTCGACCGTTTTCGGCTCATCCGCGAGCGCGATCTCTAGCGACCGATCGTCGTTTTGCCGTAGGTATCGACTGCCGCGAGATAAAAGAGCGCGTGGCTCCACGCGTGCGGTTGTGCGCTCAGGGTAAAGACGCGGCCGTCGACGGCGCGCCACGCCTCGCCCAGCAAATGCGTCTCATCGGTCGTGGCCATGCGCGCAATCCACCGAAGGGCGTTCGTAAGTTTGCGGCGCGCCGGACCGCTACGCCACACTCGGGCATTGCCCAGGATCGCACGGGCTTCGTAGCCCCCACCGTCCCTTTCTCCGGTGATCATCGCGGCGAGCGGTTCGTAATTGACTTCCGCCTGCGCGGCGGCACGCTCGGCGTCATCCCGGACGAGGCTCACCGGCCATAGGAGCGTCCCGCCGATTTGATAGTCGGTCGTATAACACGAGCACCCGTCGTCGAAAAAGCGTGCATTTATCGCAGCTCGCAGTTCGTTGCGGCGCGCCTCCCATCGTTCGGCGTTCTCGAGGGCGGCGGCATCCCCCTTGGCGCGAGCCGCCTTCACCGCCGAGTCCAGCCCCAAGAAAGCGGCCTGCGCACCGGCGAGCGTCTGCTGCGGCGTTTCCGAGCCTTCCTCGGGAGCCGGGCACTGCAGGTTCGTGATCGGATCCTGGCACTCGAGCAAATGAACCGCCGCCCGATTGATCGCGGGGTAGACGTCGAACAAGTAGTTGCGGTTGTCGGTGCGACGGTAGTGGTCCCATAGCGTCCAGATGCCAAAACCGGTGGCGTCGATCTCGTACGGGACCGGCCCCCCGACGACGCCGTCGGCGTAGTAGTTCTGGGCCCAGTTCCCCGGAGGCGTCGCCCCGCCGCCGCGCGGTTTGCTGAAGGCGGTGGCGAGCAACTCTGCGTAGCGGCGGTTGTGGCGGGCGACCATCTCGGGATGCCCGGCCTCGTGGAGGGCGCGGTTGATGTAGGCGCCGTGGCGAATCCAGTCCACGCCGTAGGGGGGTTGCGTTGCGACGCTCGTCACGATGAGGCCGGAGGGCGCTGCATTTTGGCGGATGGTGATGAGCGAGCGAAGCGCCACCCCCCGCACCTTCATGGGCGCATCCCGTGGGAGGGAGGCGCCGACCAGCCACCGCCTCCACCACGAGATCTTGGCGCGCCGGACCGCACCTGCCGTTTGTCTTCGAACGACGTCGAGCGCGGCAACGGCAGCGCGCGGCGCGCGGCCGGCCGCGATCACCGCGGTGCGGATGCCGGAGCGACGCGTGCGGAGGTCGATATCGCTTGCGATGGCCGCGTCTGCTTGCCCCGGGGTCGCGTCTCCTCCCGATAGACGGCCGTCGGCGGCATCGTCGTACGCACTCGCTCCCGAGGCGCCGGTCTCGTAGGTATCCGCACCGACATGGTGTGCAGACGACCGCCCGTCGAAACCCATGGCCACGGCCACACGCGATTCCTCGCCGGTCGACTCGTCGACGCCGGCGCGGGCGTGGACGATTGCATCGGCGGCGCGCCGAAATTCTCCGCCGTCGTCGTTTCGCTCCTCCGTACACCAATCGGAGAACGGAGCTTGCGGCGTCTTCGAGTAGACCGGGTTGAAGTTGGCGAACGAAATGAGCCGGACGCGCCGCGCATCGGATGCGGCAGTGCGGGTGATGTGAATCTCTCGGACGAACGCGTCGACGTTCGCGGCCACGACGTCGTGCACAACTGCGGTGATTCCCGCAGATGGCTTTTCGAAGCGCGTGATCACCTCGTCGGCAGCGGGTGACGCGAAGCGCTGCTTCGAATGCCACCCTCGCAACCACTCGAACCGCCATTGCTGTTCCTCGTTGCGCCGCCAGGCCAACCCCAGGAACGCCCCCTCGTTCGCAAGCGCGCCGAAGCGCGGCTCGGAGCGGTCGAAGGTGCGGTATTTGATCTGGTCGTAGAAGGAGGCAGTGGGCCATTTCAGGACCGTGACGGTTGCGTCCGGGTTAACGGCGACGGTGAGCCGGCGATTGCCGCTCACCGCGGAGATATCGGTGGGGCCGAATCTTTCGGCGGGATCTGCCCCCGGGGGCGTGCATTCGGCCTCCGTTTGGGCGCGGCCTGCGGGCGCGGCAGAGATCAGGAGCAAAAAGGTAACCACAAGGGGGGTCGCGCGGCGACGAGAAAGCTTCGACACGTGACCGCAAGCTTAGGCCCACGAGCGGCGCTTCGGAACCTCCGAGCGCCGCGTCCGAGGAAAGCGAAAGGCCCCGGCTAGTGCCGGGGCCTTTCGGAGCTCGAATTACCTCTAGTTGTTACGTCTGCGGGTGGAGGTTGCGTGCCGCCGGAGCAGCACGACTCCCGCCGCTACGAGCAGAGCCGCGATGGCGAGCCAGAAAGCAACGCCGGCCACGCCGGTCATCGGCAACGGGACTCCGAACACCGTCGGCCGCCGCTCCTGCTCCGCCGCGGACACTTCGCCCGCGCCGCCGTCGCCGACGACGTCGCCGGCGCGGTCGCGCTCGAGACCCTCACCCAGGACCTCGGTGTCGGGTGGGGTGTCGTCCCCGTCGTCCGGAGCGTCGGTTGGGTTCGGATTGTTCTGAAGGATCTCCCCGAGGACCTCCGCCAGATCCTGGCTCGGAGTGTCTTCGAGCGCATCCGTGAGGATCTGGATGAGGTCGTCGTCGGTCGTGTTGTCGAGGATGATCCCGATGACTCCCGCCAGCACGTCGGGCGGCAGATCGAGCAAGGCGTCGATCAGTTCGTCGATCGGAAGGTCCGCGGCACCGTCCGGAAGCTCGGCGACGCCCTCGAGGATGTCCGCCAACACGTCATCCGGCAGACCCCCGATGAGGCCGCCGATGATGTCGGCGATCACGTCCGGCGGCAGCCCGACGATGACATCCGCCACGGTGTCGGTGGGCAGGTTGACCACGATCTCCACGATCGCGTCGACCGGGAGCCCCCCGAGGATGTCGTCCACAAGGCCCGGCGGAAGGGCCACGATGATGTCGGCCGCGTCGCCCGGAGGCAGCGTGACCAGGATGTCGCCCGCCACGTCCGCCGGCAGGGCGGCGATGATGTCGGCCGCGTCGCCCGGAGGAAGCGTGACCAGGATGTCGCCCGCCACGTCCGCAGGCAGGGCGGCGATGATGTCGGCCGCGTCGCCCGGAGGAAGCGTGACCAGGATGTCGCCCGCCACGTCCGCCGGCAGGGCGGCGATGATGTCGGCCGCGTCGCCCGGAGGAAGCGTGATCAGGATGTCGCCCGCCACGTCCGCCGGCAGCGCACCGATGATGTCGGCCGCGTCGCCCGGAGGAAGCGTGGCCAGGATGTCGCCCGCCACGTCCGCCGGCAGGGCGGCGATGATGTCGGCCGCGTCGCCCGGAGGCAGCGTGGCCAGGATGTCGCCCGCCACGTCCGCAGGCAGGGCGGCGATGATGTCGGCAATCGTCTCGGCCGGAAGGCCGTCAAGCACGTCCGCCACCTGGTCGCACGATGCGTTTGCGGGGAACCCGGGGATCACGCCGGCCAGCATCTGGGCCACGTCTGCGCACGTGAGCTCACCCGGAGCATCGGTGTCGAGCAGGTCCGCGAGCGCGTCCGCGACCTCGTCGCAAGTCGCGTTCGCGGGGAAGCCCGGGATCACGTCGGCCAGCATCGCGGCGAGGTTTGCGCACGTGAGCACCGGAGCGTCGTCGTCGAGGAGGTCGGTGAGTTGCTCGACGACCTCGTCACAACTTGCATTCGCAGGGAAGCCGGGAACGATCTCCGCCAGCATCTCGGCGAGATCTGCACACGGGAGCCCCTCGGCGGGACCGCCGTCGAGCAGGTCGGCCAGTGCGTCGGCCACCTCGTCGCACGATGCGTTTGCCGGGAACCCGGGGATCACGCCGGCCAGCATCTGGGCCACGTCTGCGCACGTGAGCTCACCCGGAGCATCGGTGTCGAGCAGGTCCGCGAGCGCGTCCGCGACCTCGTCGCAAGTCGCGTTCGCGGGGAAGCCCGGGATCACGTCGGCCAGCATCTGAGCCAACTCCGCACACGTGACTTCCTGGGTGGGGGTACCCGGGTTGCCGTCGAGCAGGTCGGCGAGGGCGTCCTTGACCTCGTCACAACTCGCATCTGCCGGGAAGCCGGGGATGATGTCGGCAAGCATCTCGGCCAGCAGGGCGCACGTCGTGTTGGTGTCGTTGTCGTCGTCGTCACCACCACCGCCGATGTCACCCACGGTTCCGTTGATGCAGAAGATGACGTGACTGATGTCCTTGCCCGCCGAGCTCGCGGAACCACTGGTGCCGCCCGAGCTCGTGGTGATGTCCGTACCGGCTTTGACGAGGACCTTCGACACGTCCATCGTCGAGCTCCACGAAAAGCTCTTCGAGGTGAAGTTCGTGATGGTGACCGGCCCGAAGGTTCCGTTGGAGCCGAGGCCGTCGATCTTGAAGACGGTGCCGCCCGGGCATGACCCGATCGCCGAGGCAGGGTTGATCTCGATGGTCCCGACACCCGTCGACGGCACATCGCCGCCGCCACCGCCGGAAACGCTGTCGCCGCACAGGACCTCGCCGGTCTCGGCGTTGGAGATGCTCCACTGCGTGACTTTGGTGTGGCTCCCGATGTCGCTCTTCTCCGGGATGCCGTTCGGGAAACTGTCCGAGCACGAGATGTGGAGGCTGACCGCGTGGAGGCCCGGGACGTCGGCAGCGGTTACGTCGTTGCCGCCGCAGAACGTGCCCGAGTCGACGTGGCCGTCGTCGTACTTGAAGAAGAACGAGCGACACTTGCCCGACTTCGACGGCTTGTTGGTATCCCCCTTGCCGGGATCCTTGCCGCCGCCGCCGGTGGAGACGCTGTCGCCGCACAGGACCTCGCCGGTCTCGGCGTTGGAGATGCTCCACTGCGTGACTTTGGTGTGGCTCCCGATGTCGCTCTTCTCTGGGATGCCGTTCGGGAAACTGTCCGAGCACGAGATGTGGAGCGTGACGGCGTGGAGGCCGGGGACGTCGGCAGCGGTTACGTCGTTGCCGCCGCAGAACGTGCCCGAGTCGACGTGGCCGTCGTCGTACTTGAAGAAGAACGAGCGACACTTGCTCGACTTGCCGCCGGACTTAGATCCCTTGGAAGACCCCGGGCCGAAAAGGTCGTCGAGGATGTCGTCGAGGATGTCGTCCAGTTGGTCGAGGATGTCGTCCAACGAGTCGGCGGTCGACGTGCAGCCGGTGTGCGCGGGGTTGGTCTTGCCGACGCCCTGGTTGCGGTCGCATTCGTAGCCCGCGTTGTGATCGGAGCCGTTGGGCATCTGGCCCTTGGGGTTCTTGTTGTCGGCGGACCCGACGCAGCCGGCGCACGGCTTTCCTTTTGCCTTGCCGCCACCTTTGCCGTTGAGGCTCGGCGAGCCGTCACACGTCGAATCGTAGGGATCGCCATCGTTCTCCGCCGCCTGCGCGCAGCCCTTGGCGGGACCGCCACCGCTGCTGTTGCCGCCCCCTACGGACGACTTGCTCGAGCCGGACGACTTGGTCGACGACTTGCTCGAACCGGACGATTTGGTCGACGACTTGCTCGAACCCGACGACTTGGCGGAGTCCGACTTGCTCGAACCCGAAGACTTGCCGGAGTCCGACTTGCTCGAACGCGAAGACTTGCCGGAGTCGGACTTGCTCGAACCCGAAGACTTGCCGGAGTCGGACTTGCTCGAACCCGAAGACTTGCCGGAGTCGGACTTGCTCGAACCCGAAGACTTGCCGGAGTCCGATTTGCTCGAGCTCGACGAGTCACCGGAGTCGGACGAGTCGTTGGACGAAGACGAAGTCGCGCCCTTGTCCTCCTTTTCTTTGCGCTTGTCTTTGTCTTTGTCTTTGTCTTTGTCGCGTTTGTCGGCACCTTCTTCCGAGCGCGACTGCTTCTCGGGCTTGCTTTCTTCCGACTTTTTCCCGCCGGCGTTGGCCGGGACCCCTGCCAACGACAATAAAATGAGGGCTGCGGCAACAACGAGCGCGAGCGCGTTGAACCCCTGCGAGAATCTTTGTTTCCGCACAGACATTCCGACCTCCGGCCTAATGCCCCGCGGCGTGCGCCGACGCACACTGTACCCGCGCAACTACGCCGTGAATCAGCCTGTTTCGCCTTTTTGGAGAAATATGGTGAAAGATGGTTAAAGCAACCGGAAATTGGGGCACACCGGACGGGCGGGAACGAGAGGAGTCACGGCGAAGCTACAGGTGATGGCCCCGGCGCAGGCGTTGTTCCGCCTTTCGGCGTGCGCCACACCCGAAGAGCGTCGGGGCCATCACCCCTAGCTTCGCTTCGGTGTCCTCCGGCGACAACCTAACAGGAACTACCA
>Ga0247713_1000367_pt1 | contig 29250 bp, 33 predicted proteins | sample 21E_NmetaG_FD_189936 | JGI IMG/M metagenome (GOLD analysis project Ga0247713, IMG submission 189936) | Soil microbial communities from hillslope of Landscape Evolution Observatory, University of Arizona, Oracle, AZ, United States - 2-1-E_N | ecosystem: Engineered > Artificial ecosystem >...
CCCCGCCTCCCCCGCCTCCGCCTCCTCCGGGCGCCCGGGTCTCCTTCTCCTACTCCGGCGCGGTCGGCGTTAGCTACATCTTCGATCCGGCAACCCGCCTCTACACGAGACATCAGGGGGGCGGACCACACCGGGCTGCCTCCGGTGCACCGCTCAGCGCCATGAACGTCGTAGTCATGAAGGTGCCGGTGGACCGCCGGGGCAGCTCCCCGGAGATCATCGTGACCGGGGGCGGAGAGGCGGTCGTTCTTCGTCTGGGCGAGGCGATCCAGGGCCGGTGGGAGAGGCCCACCCTCAACGACCAGATGACCTTCGTGGACGCTTCCGGTCAGCCGATTGAGTTTGCGGTGGGCAATACGTGGATCAACCTGTTGCCCAACGACCGCCCCTTCACGCTGGAGTAGGCGCCACCTAGGTCTTTTTCCCTCTCCCGCTTCGGCTGAGCGTAACAGCTCCTCCGCCGGGTTCCGTTAGCGGGCCGTAAGAGAAAGGTTCCCTGGCTCTTTCTCGCAGTCGGTGCGAAGATATATGGCCCGGTGCCGTGCCGGCAGTGAGGTAACAGGTGAGTCAGGCACTCGAAGAGTCTTCACTCCAGGCTGCCAGGAATGCGATAGAACGCAACGCCTGGCATGACGCCTTCGACCTGTATAGGCAAGCCGGGGAAACACACGCCCTTGGTCCCGAGGACCTGGAGGAGCTTGCAAACGCCGCGTGGTGGACGGGCAGGCTCGAAGATAACCTCGCCTACCGCCAGCAGGCCTATACCGGTTACCTCGAAACCAACCAGCCGGGCAAAGCAGCCAGGACTGCGGCGTCAATAGCCCGCGACTACATGGGCAACCTCAATTACTCAATGGCGAACGGCTGGATCGGGCGGGCTGATCGTCTGCTCGAGAATGTGCCCGAGAGCCCGGAGCATGGCCATCTTCTGTTCCTTAAATGCTTCAAGACCTTTGGTGCCGGTGACTTTGAGGCCACCCTTCAACACGCTCAGAAGTTGCTCGATCTCGGTTCGCGCTTCGGTGACCGGGACCTCCAGGCATGCGGACTCTTGTTCGAAGGGCGGGTCTACGTGGCCCTCGGAGAAGTCGAAAGAGGTCTCGGTTTACTGGACGAAGCTACGGTGGCGGCGGTTAGCGGTGAGCTGGGTCCCCAGGTCACCGGCTTCGTCTACTGCATGGCTATCACGTCGACCTCCAGCCTGCGAGACTATCGCCGCGCCGGCGAATGGACCGAGGCGGCCAAGCGCTGGTGCGAGCGCCAGTCCATATCGGGGTTCCCCGGCCACTGCCGGGTGTTGCGAGCCGAGATCATGCAGCTCAAAGGGATGTGGACGGATGCCGAGCGAGACATACGGCTGGCGCTCGCGGAACTCAAGGATTTCAATCTGTACCTGGCGAGCGGGGGATTCTATGAGCTGGGAGAAATACGCAGACGTATGGGCGACCTGCGGGGGGCTGAGCAGGCGTTTGACCAAGCCGACGAGCTAGGTTGGGAGCCGCAACCCGGGATGGCGCTTCTTAGACTTGGCGAGGGCAACGTTGCCGCTGCCTTGGGATCCATCAAGCGGGCCCTGGCCGACGAGGTCGGGGGACCGCTCCTGCGATTTCCCCTTCTGGGCGCTCAAGCGGAGATCGCGATTGCGGCCGAGGATCTTGCGTTGGCGGAATCAACCGTAGATGAGATGGAGCAGATTGCCACAACCTACGGAACCTCAGCCTTGAAGGCTTCTGCGTGCTTCGCGCTGGGAGCGCTCCAGACGGCGCGCAGTGAAGCGACCGAAGCTCTCAGGACGCTACGTCAGGCTCTACGACTTTGGAAGGACGCCGACGTGCCCTACGAAGTGGCTCGGACTCGAGTTCTGCTTGCGCAGGCGTACAAGGAAGCCAACGAGCCGGAGTCCGCTCAGTTGGAGCTCCAGAGTGCCGCGGCAGCCTTCCAGCGGCTGGGGGCGACCCTCGACCTGCGCAAGGTAAATGAACTCATGGGGAAGGGCACTCAGCCTGTGAAGACCACGGCCCGGGTGACCAAAACCTTCATGTTCACAGACATCGTCAAATCCACCGATCTCGTGGAGGCGATGGGCGATGAAGCGTGGGGAGATCTGATGGGCTGGCATGACCGCACAATGCGAAGCACCTTCCTGGCCCACGGCGGCGAGGAGATCAAGCAGGTGGGAGACGGTTTTTTCGTCGCCTTCGACCGCCCCGACGATGCCATGGACTGCGCGGTGGCCATTCAAAGAACGTTGGCGGATCATCGCAGAGCCCACGGATTCTCGCCAAAAGTCCGGGTCGGGCTTCACTGTGGCGTCGCCACCCGCAAAGGATCTGACTACGAGGGGGGCCAGGTTCATCTTGCTGCGCGCGTAGGCGCGATGGCCGAGGGCGATGAGATTCTTCTGACGACCACGTCCTGCACGGAGAGCAGCCGAAATTACCCCATCTCGGGCAGTCGTTTGGTCAGCCTGAAGGGCATCGCTGAACCGGTGGAGGTCACTTCCGTGGACTGGCGATGAGGTCCCCCCGTTCATTTCGGTAGCGCTTCAGATCAGATACAGGTACCGCTCCAGGATCAAAGCCTCAGCCTCCAGTGCTGCCGCCTCCTCGTGCCGGCCGGCGGTGCCCATGTAGCCTGCCGAGTTACGACGGGCCTCCACCTCGTCCAGGACGACCAGCTTGACCTCCTGAGCAGTCAGCTCGCGCCTGGGCACGTCGCCGTGACCGAAAACCGGCTCCTCGATGGAGCCGGTGGGGGCCGCCGGCACCGCTTCCTTGTTGGCAATGGCCGACAGGACCGAGCGCAGCGCGGTCATGGTCTGCCGGTCCTGGTTGCGCATGGCCTGGATCAACTCCGACTGCAGGACCTGCCGGATGTCGGGCGAGTTCACGCTATCCAACTGCCAGTGCAGACTTGACCGCCTGCGAGATGCGGGACCCCTCCGCCCGGGCTCCCACCCGCTCACGCACCGCCTTGATCACCACCCCCATCGCCCTGGGCCCCTCGACCCCGGCTTTGCGGGCAATCGCCAGCTCCTCAGCCACGATGTCACCCAGGTCTTCGTCGCTCAGCTCCGGGGGCATGTAGGGCGCGAGCACCTCGGCTTCCGCCCGTTCGCGGGACGCCAGCTCGTCTCGGCCGGCGGCGGCGTAGATCTCGGCCGCTTCCTTCCGCTTGCCCAGCTCGGATCGAATGACTCCGATCACCTGGTCGTCGGACAGTGTCGAGTGCTGCTTACCGGAGACCTCGGCCTTGCTGATTGCGGTCAGAACGCTGCGCAAGGTGGACTTCGCCACTTCGTCCCGGGCGCGCATCGCGGCGGTCAAGTCCTCCCGGACGCGGTCTTTGAGCGATCCCACGCCGGTGAACCTTAGCCTGAGTGGCTCTTGCGGCCGGTGATCTCGGCAGCGAACATCCGGTCGGCCACCGCGTGGGTCAGCTCGACCCGCACATCCTGAAATCCGGAACCCCTCAACATCTCGGAGATCTCACCCACACTGAGAGCGCCGGCAAAGCAGTCCACGTAGCTCCCCCGGGCCCCCCGGTCATCGGGCGACAGGGCGTCGGACGCCACCACGTCGCATATACCGATCCGCCCGCCGGGCCGAAGAAGCCGGGCGATCTCGGCGAATACCGCCGGCTTGTCCTGAGACAGGTTGACCGCGCAGTTGGAGATCACCACGTCCACCGATTCCTCGGGTAGGGGGATGTGTTCCATCTGCCCGGCAAGGAACTCCGCGTTTGCCAGACCGGCCGACCGCTTGGCGGAGTTGGCAAGAGCGACCATCTCGTCGGTGATGTCCACACCGTAGACCCGGCCTCCGTCGCCGACCCTGACGGCTGCCAAAAAGACGTCGACCCCGGAGCCGGAACCCAGATCCAGGACCACTTCTCCAGTCGCCACTCCCGCCAGCGCCGTCGGGTTTCCGCAACCGCAGCTGGCCGACACCGCCAGGCTGGGAAGCGCTGCGGTGTCTGTGGGGGGGTACAGAGATGCTCCGAATTGACTGGGGGCGGCACCGGCGCCATGCACGTGATCCGTCCCGGCCGAACTGCAGCAGGCTCCGTCTTCGCTTCCGCCGCAGCAGGCGCCGAGGACCGTCAACTGGGAGAACTCCCTCTGGATGACCTCGCGGGCAGTCCACGCATACTTTTGCTTGACCTGGTCGGTCAACGCCGGGTTCATAACGCCTCCTCGGACACTCCGGATATCCCTGTCAGCAGCCTAACCCCGACGGGCAGATTGTGTGGTCGGACGCCCAGCCGTACGCGCCTAGCTTCCGCCGTCGACAGATCCCTCGATTTGTGCGGTGACCCTGACAACCGGCAGCGGTGACTTCACCACGACCCTTTGATGGTTCTCGACGATCTCGGAGATCCAGGCGGAGTTGGGGATCATTCGGTCGAAGTCCTTCCACACCCGCTCATCGGTCCGGCAGTCGAAGCGGCGGCAGAGCGCCGGGCGGTCGGCATGAATGTTGCACCCCTGGCCTTGGTCAAGGTGGGCGCAGTACCCGTCATCGCCGTGGGCAATGAGGTAGGGGAACTTACGGTCCCATTGGATCTTGCCGGACCTGACCTCACCGGGAGTCAGAGCGAAGTTGAGCTTGCAGCAGACCGCCTTGCACAAATGGACGCGCTCGGCGCAGTTGATCTCGGCATCGGGAGCGGGATCGGGAGGATCGATACGGTAGCGGGCGCCGTCCCACTCCAGCGGGGCCCACGGGTCGGTTCCACCCTGCGAATTCGAACGGCCGGAGGTGCGCCCGGCCTGCTCGCCGGCCGCCCAGCCGCCCCACGCGAGCGTCCGGTCCCAGCGTTCCTCTACTTTGCTCAGGCGGCGCGACGACCATCCCTTCTTGCGAAGGTCGTTCATCATCTTCTGAAGATCCGACTGGTCAGCCCGCTCTTCGTCCGAACCGAAATCCATGCTCGCCCCACACGTCGAAAAGGCTGTCCTTGTCGACAATTGTGCCTCAACTTCTGGGGAACAACAACGGCGCCCGGAAATGGGAGAAGAAAACCCGCACTCAGGGAATAAATCCTCTTGCCAGTAAGTTATTTAGTACGAAAGGTCTGGCACATAGAGGAGATTTGGAGGTGTCGAACATGGAGACGACAATTGCGGACATCGGCAGCGTTCGGCACAGGCTGGATGGCTCGGTTCTGATCGACCGGGCGTGGGCTCGTCAGCTCGGCGCCGGCCTGGCGAAGGGAGCCCGGCGGGTGGGCAACTTCTATCGCCTGCCCCGCGTGGAATACCTGAGGCTGCTCGAGGCTACGGCCAGCAGCGCAAACCGACCCGGGGTTCACCCGGCTCTGCGGTGGACCAGCACCGACGACCTGGCGGTTGCCAACATGCTGGAGGAAGCGACCCAGCCGCAGGCAGCCGAGCAAGGTGCCAGCCGGCATGACTCCCAGTGCGTCGGCTGCTCGTAGGCATTCAGTCGGTAAGACAGTAGGACAGGCAGGACAGTAGGAAACGGAGGTGACTGCACATGGCTCTTTTGAGCAGGTACAACCCGTGGTCGGCTCTGACCGATCTGGAGAGGCAGATGGACCAGTTGATGAGGGGCGTCTTCCGGGGGGCGGCCCAGGAATCACGGCAGGAATCCAAGCCGTGGACACCGGCAGTAGACGTATTCACCCGGGATTCGGATCTGGTGATCCGGGCCGAGATCCCCGGCGTTGACCCCGCCAAGGACATCGACATTACCGTTGCCGATGGTGTGCTTCGGATTCGCGGCCAGCGCCGGTCCGAGCAGCGAGACGAGGGCGCCAACTACTTCCGGATGGAAACCAGTTACGGCGCATTCGAGCGGAGCATTCCGCTGCCCGACGGCGTAAACGTCGACGACATCAAGGCCGCCCACAAGAACGGGGTGTTGGAGGTCGTCGTACCGGGCGCAGCCCAGATCGCCCCGGCCAGGCGAATCCAGGTCGAGTTGGGTGATGAGTCAGGCGGCCAGGAGGCGATTGAAGCCCAGGCGACCGAGTCCGCCGAAACCGGCAAGGGCGCCGACCATTCCGCCGGCGCCGGATCCGGCACCCAGGCGGCATAAGGCACGAGCCGCCGCTCAAGCCGGCACGTAAGACACGAAAGCCCGCCCGGCAAGGGCGGGCTTTCGTGTTTCCGGACCCACGCGGGTGCTCGCACGTCCCGGCCGCAAGTCCCGGCGCCGATAAGGGGCTCCCTGTCCACTGCGCGTCGCGACCGGCTGCTACCGATGCCGAAGGGGAACCGGCCCGGTGATCGAGCTCAACAGCTGGTGACACCGGCACGCGGGCCCGGCGATTGACCCTGTTCGCGCGCCGTGATCCACTCAAGGACCTCTGGACCGGCGGCTCCCAACACCTCTCCATGGTCCGCTCCGGCGTAGATCAGTTTCTCGACGTTTACCCCCAGCCGGCACAGACGTGCAAACAGAAGTTCACTTATCTCGACGGGCACCACGCGATCCTGATCGCCATGGACGAGCAGGACTGGGGCGCCAGTGGCCGAGCGGCCGGGCGTGTTCTCTTCTAACGCCTCGGCCCACCGGTCGACAGAACCGGGAGCCGCTACCACGATGCTGTCCTGCGGGACGTTGCGGAATCGCCTTTCGATTTCGTCGGCACATAGCGTCTCCAGCTCCCCACGCTGCGCGATCACCTCTGGACGAAGGACCGCTTCCAACGGAAGCTCTGGATAGGCCGCGGCGAACCCGAGGGCTCCCATGACCAAGAACCCGTGGATACCGCTAATTCCCTGGTCCCGCGGGAGCAGGGCCAGCAGGTCCAGTTCGGCCGCCGGAGCAACCGCAACCACCCCCAGCAGCTCGAGTTCACCGGCATAGGCTGTTGCCATCTCGCCGGCGAACAGAACCGCTCCCCCGCCCTGGGATCCGCCGAGTGCCAGGAAGCGGTTTCCGGCGCCGCTACCCGGGATCTGACCGGCGGCCCGCACGATGTCCAGGATTCCCCGGCCTGCACTCTGGCCAACCAGCCAGGGATGGACACCCGGCGTTCCCAGCCCTTCGTAATCCGTGGCAGCAACGACAAATCCTCGATCCATGAGCTCGGCAAAGAGCGGCCCGCTCAAGCTACCCGGCAGGCGCGAGGCCGCACAGAGATCGCCGAGACCCCTGGTTCCGTGCCCCCAGGCGATGACCGGCCGGGAGCCGGGTTCGCCTGCAGAATCCGGGGCATAGACCAGGCCCGAGACGATGATTGCCCGCCCATCCACCGCCTCCGAGTGGTAAAGCACCCGCCACCCCTGGGCACCCGGCAGGTCGAGCGCCTGAATCCTTATCAACCTGCCCGGCTCCCCCGCGGGAATATCCTCTGGATGGTCGTAGAAATCCTCGCCGGGGGCGACGTCGGGCAGTTGCGGGCCCAACGGCGAAGGTACCGCGGTCTCGCCCGGACTCGCCGGCAATACCTCCCGCTGATCCGGAGCGCCGCACGAACCGAGCAACCCAAGCGACAGGATTGCCCCGGTTACCGCCGCGAGTCTCCTCAACCGAGAGGGAAGCCGTTGCCGAGAGCCATCCGTAAATATTTGCTGTCCGAGCGATTTGTCAAACCCGTTGGTCTAGCGTGGCCCGGGATGGGTAGAACTCCTGGACGACTAAGGGAGGACGCCATGGCGAACAAATACCTGAGCATCTACCTGAACGACCATCTGGCGCTGATGATCGGCACGAGCGAACTGGTCAAGCGATCGCTGGACAGCAATAAGGAGACGGAGTTCGGACGGTTTCTCGAGACGGTCCTTGAATCGAACTCAGAGGAGCGCAGGGCCCTTGAGACGCTGATGGAGCGAGAGCAGGTCTCGCAGAACCGGACCAAAACCGCGGGCGCCTGGGTCGCCGAGCGGGTAGGGCGGCTCAAGATGAACGGGGAGCTCACCGGCTACTCGGACTTGAGCCGGCTGGTGGAGATCGAGGGGATGGGTGTTGCACTCGAGGCCAAGCGGATGTTCTGGGACACCCTTCACGGCATCGGATTCACTGAGGCTCGCGGAATGCAGACACGCAGCATTGCACGCCGTGCCGAACAGCAGATGGAGCAACTCAATACCCACAGGGCAGAGGCCGCTGAGAGCGCGCTCGGAATGGTCGGCAGTGGTCGGAAGTAGACAGGTCCGCCGGGGCCTCGGTTAGGACCAAATCCCGTGCGGCTCCACGTACTCGAAGAAGGAATCGACGTAAGTCACTTCGAAAAGCCGCTGGATCTGGGTGGAGCCGGGAACCAAAAGGAGCTTGCCGCCCGCCGAGCGAAGGCGCTTCTCGGCCGACACGAAGCTGTGAAGCCCGCTGCAGTCCAGGAAATCCAGGTCCCTGAGGTCGAGCACTACCTCGTTCGGCCTTGTGAGCTCGGCGTCGGTGAGGTGCTGCTCGAAGTCGGCGACCGTGGCGATGTCCAACTCTCCCTGCAGGACCAGCGTCCAGCGGCTTCCGGCTCGATAGGAGAGAAGCCCGAACGCGGACTCCGCCTTAGAGTGCCCCGGCACCAACCGGTGAGCAGAAGACAGGACGGGGACGGACCTGAGGTTGCTGGACGGCCAGGTTATCGAGCCCGTGCCTAGCGCCATGTTTCCATCAAGGCTGAGTGACATGCGGGGGTCACCTCTTCAGTAGCTCTGCACAATGGAACGATATTGGTACTTTACCATGAATTGAGTAGATACTGAATAGGTTTCCTTTAGAGCGGGAAGACCTAATGAAGCTTAAGTAACTCCGCGATTGCCTAATGAAGGAAACTTGAGGAGATACGCTTAGTTCGATGAATACAAACTCACCCATTTACAGCATCAGTGCAGTGGCCACGACCCTGGGCGTGCCGGTGGCCACGCTGCGCACCTGGGAAGACCGCTACGGGCTTGTGGTACCGGAACGCACCCCGAGCCGTCACCGCCTGTTCAGCCGCCGGCAGGTAGAGCAGCTGGAGTTTGTGAAGGCTCAGATGGACGAGGGATTGAGTGCCGCCGACGCCCACCGGCTTCTCAAGGAACGGATCGATGGCGGGGAAGACGTTTCACCTTCCTCAAGCCCCACGTCGAGGCCTCGTCTGATCCTGCTCGCCGAAAATGATCCCTACGCCGCCGAGTTCGAGGAGCATTTTCTAAGGGGCGAAGGGTACGAGGTGGAGGTGACAAGGGCCATGGAGGATGCTCGACGCACTGTCGACGACGCTCCTCCCGCCCTGGTGGTGCTGGAACTGCTGATCTCCGGCGGTCGGGGCCTCGAACTGTGCCGCACCATCAAACAACGCATTAATCCCCCGGCGGTGCTCGCGGTCTCCACGCTCGAATCACAAGACAGCGCTCTGGCGGCAGGGGCAGACGCGTTCTTACCGAAGCCGCTCGACCCTGCCAGGTTTACCTCCACGGTCAAAAGGCTCCTGGGCCGTGACCGGCCGCTGGCCGGCGGTTCGGCGGCCGTTTGACTCCCGACCGCCTGTTGAGCGGCAACGAGCCGCTCGACCGCGTCCTGGGAGGCGGCCTGCCGGGTAAGGCGATCAGCTTGATCATCGGTCTGCCGGGAAGCGGCAAGACGATCATCGCCCAGCAGTATGTCTTTCGAAATGGCACTGCGGAGAACCCCGCGGTCTATTTCTCAACCGTCTCCGAGCCGCTGGAGAAGCTTCTGCGATTCGGCCAGACACTGGACTTTTTCGATTCGAATCAGATCGGAACCTCGGTTTTCTACGAGGATCTCGGCGAGACGTTGAATCGCGAGGGCCTGGACGGGGTCCAGGGGCGGGTCGCGGAGGTCCTCAAAGATCGCCGTCCGGGTCTGATCGTTATAGACAGCTTCAAGGCCCTCAATGTCTTTGCCGCCGATTCCAGTGAGTTCCGCCGATTTCTTCACTCCTTCGCCGGCAGGCTCAGCGCCTCCCAGGCCGCATCGCTATGGGTCGGCGAATACGAAGAGAACGAAATCGCAACCGGCCCCGAGTTCGCAGTGGCCGACGCCATCGTGGCGCTGGGAACCATCCGTTCCGGCGAGCGCGAGATGCGCCGTCTGCAGGTGCTCAAGCTTCGGGGAAGCGACTTTCTGTCCGGCCGGCACGCCTACCGGCTGAGTGAAAGCGGCCTCAACCTGTTTCCCCGCCTTGCCGACGCGCCACTGCCGGGCCCCTACGACCTGGAAGAGACCCGGGTGTCCTCCGGCATCACCGCCCTGGACCACATGCTGGCCGAGGGGTACTGGCCCGGCGCGTCCACTCTCATCGCCGGACCGTCCGGTTCCGGTAAGACGCTCATGGGCCTTCACTTCATCTTCAACGGAGCCCGGCTGGGAGAGCCCGGCATCGTGGCCACGCTTCAGGAAAACCCCATTCAGCTCCAGCGCATAGTTGACGGGTTCGGCTGGTCGCTGGACGAGCCGGGCGTGCAGGTCATGTACCGGTCCCCCGTGGACATCTATATCGATGAATGGGTCTACGACCTGCTCGACCTGGCCGAGCGGACCGGAGCCAAAAGAATCCTTCTCGACAGCCTTGCCGACTTGCGGATGACCACCTTGGACGAAATCCGGTTTCGGGAGTTCCTTTACTCGCTGATGCAGCGCTGCTCCCGTGCCGGCATCAGCCTGATGATGACAATGGAAATCCCGGATCTGTTCGGCGTGGAGCGACTATCCGAGTTCGGCATCTCGCATCTCTCCGACAACGTGGTTCTTCTCAATTACTTCATAGAGCGAGGGGCGATCAAGCGGGCGATGTCGGTCACCAAAACCCGAGCCAGCCGGCATGAGCCCGAGATCCGGGAGTTCACGATCGGCCGCGCCGGCATAACCCTCGGAGACGTGGCGCCGTTCGGAAAGAGGGAGTCCCCCGGGATCCCGTACGAGCCGGATTGATTCCGGCGCCAGCCCCGCCGCCGGTTGGGAGGCGGCGGCGTCTGGGCTTAGCGGTTCCCGGTTGATCGAAACCTTCGAAACCTTCGAAACCGGGGGTAGCGCCTAATTCCAAGAAAAGCGCCGTATCTGGAGCCGTTTAAGGCTTGTTATTCGAAAAGGTACTGTATCGTAGGTTACGGATACGTAAGCGTATTTCTTGAGAAGAAGGAAAGGACGCAGACATGGCGCAGGTCACTGCCGCCCCGGAACAGACAGCTTCGCCCAGTAAGCCCCTCACCGTAAGGCCCCCGGACCGGACCCTTAAGCTGGAGCGCCGGCTCGCGCTCCTGGTCACGGTCATCCCCTTCATCGGCGCCGTCGTCGGCATTCCCTTCCTCTGGAACCGCGGCGTGAGAGCCCTCGACCTGACCCTGTTTTTTGTCTTCTACGTCTTCACCGGCATGGGCATCACCGTCGGCTTCCACCGAATGCTCACCCACCGCAGCTTTGAAACCGTCAAGCCCATCAGAGTGATTCTGGCGATTGCCGGCTCCATGGCGCTGCAGGGCGCGGTAGTTCGCTGGGTGGCCGATCACCGCCGTCACCACGCCTACACCGACAAGCCCGGCGACCCCCACTCCCCCCATCTGGAGGAGGCAGGAGGGATCAAGGGCGTACTCACGGGCCTCTGGCATGCTCACACCGGATGGTTCTTCGACCCCGAGAAGACGAACATCCGCCGGTTCGCCCCGGACCTGATAGCCGACAAGGCCATCCGCAAGGTGGACCGCAGCTTTCCCCTGCTCGCAGTCCTGTCGGTGGTCCTGCCTGGGCTTATCGGACTGGCGGTCACCCGATCCTGGATGGGCGGGTTGACGGCCTTCTTGTGGGGCGGCCTGGCCCGGATCTTCTTCCTGCACCACGTGACGTGGAGCATCAACTCGATCTGCCACTTCTACGGCAAGCGTCCGTTCAAGAGCAGGGACCTCAGCACCAACAACTGGGCCATGGCCCTGCTCTCCTTCGGCGAGGGCTGGCACAACTCCCACCACGCCTTTCCCACTTCGTACCGCCACGGGCTCGGCCGCCTGCAGTTCGACCCCAGCGCCTGGTTCATCGCCGGCCTGCGCAAGCTCGGACTGGCCACCAACGTCAAAATGCCCACACTGGACCAGATGGCAGCCAAGCGGGCTTAGCTAAGCTGACGGAGTCATCGGCGGAGGGCGTCGGCGTCCTCCGCCGTTTGCTTTTCCTTCTCGGCCCTGCCCTCAACGAAGTAGGCGCCCAGCGTGGCCGCCAGTGCGGCGAAAACTATCACCGAGTAAAGGGCCAGCACCACGTTGATCAGGCGAACCACATCCGACGTGGTCGCCATAGGCTGCCCGACGATGGTGACCATCGCGGTGTCGTAGAGTGCTTCTCCGTATTCCTCGTACTCTCCGAACTCGAAGATCAGCTGGCTGGCAGCCAGGATCACTATGGACGTCACCGCTGCCAGCCACCCCAGCCGGCTTGAGAGCGCGGCCCGGGCTCCCCGGCTGGAGCGGACGCCGGAAGAGATGACCCGTCCCACCCGCCCGAGGCGCAGGCGTGCCAGCACCCGCGCAAACCGCAAGAACGGCAGCAAGAGGAAGATCACCTGCCACCAGTACTTCTTGAGGAACCGGGACGTTGAGGGGGCGACCGTCATCCGCAGAATGAACTCGGCGACGAAGATCCCCCAAAGCACCCAGCTGGTGACTGTGAAGACCGTGCTCAGCGCCCCCCGGGGCCGGACGAGAGTCTCCCCAAGCACCAGCAACAGGAAGATCAGACCCAATGCAGTCATCGGCCCGTCCATGCGGTCGGCGATCCGTTGGGTGAGCGCCTCGCGGTCGGAGTGCGACTTGTACCGGAGCTTTATCATTCGTGTCCCTCGCGAGCTTGGGTCGCCCGCCCTTCCGTCGGTTTCATCGGCCTGCCGACATTCTGAGGGATAAGCGTGTGCCCGGCCGGATGTTTCAGGACCAATGGCCCCGTGGTTTTAGGCCGCGCGGCCCCCATATGGCCACCCCTCCAACCGCAAACTGGACAAAAGGCAAATGGAGGGAAAAATGAGAGACCGCAAGCTCCGGGCGTGGGTACTGCTGGCTTTCTGTAGCTCATGGCTGCTCGTTGGAGCGATCGGAGTTTCCGCCGGCGAGGTCTCCGACGGGTCCCGCCCGTACCCTGCCGCCGGCAAGCAGGCGTGCGAGCTGGGCCGCGGTGGTTCGTTCGAGCAGCTCGCTGATTCAACCACCTGCACCGTCACCTCGCAGCTGGGTACCACCGTCTACGCTGGTTCGGGAGCTCCCGCCTTCATCTGGGTCCAGACCTCCACCTACGTCAAGGCCGACGGCGCCAACGGCGTGGACCTGGGGCCGGCCACAGTGGGATGCAGCAAGCCGGCCGGTGCGGCATCCGCCGACTGGGCAACGGAGTGCATGTAAGCGCAAACCGGTCAGCCGAGGTTGAACGCGCTCTCCACCTCACTAGCGACGAATGCCTCCCGGTCGGCGAAACGTCCTGGCCGGAAGGGCTCCATCTGCTCCGATGCCCGGTCTTCGAGTAGCTCCGGACCCAAAAGCGCGGCAACCGCAGGGGCAATGGTGACCCCGGAGTGTCCGGTGGCAACGTAGACCGAGGAGAAGCCCGGCAAGGGCCCGATGATCGGCATCCCGTCACGCGGCATCGGCCTCCACTCCACCGTGAACTCGCTGACGCGCGCATTACGCAAGATCGGGAAGAAGCGCTTGGCCTGCCTGAGCAGTTCCTCAGCGTGGCCGATGTTCGGGTTTTTAGCCACATGGTCCTGAGACCGCTCTCCTATGAGAACCCGGTCGTCGTGCTGCTGACGCAGGTGTATCGGCAGTCCCTCTGCAGGAGTTACGTAAGCAGTGCCGGTCAGGACGGGATCCATCGGCTCGGTCAGCACCAGCAGTCCGGGGCTGGGGTCCATCGGAACCTCCCATCCAAGCTTGTGCAGCAGAGACATCGTCTCGGCCCCGCCGGCGATCACAACCCGCGACGCCTCGAGCTCGCGGCTCCCGATGCGAACCACGACCCCATCCCCGTCGAACCGCAGCCTCGCCCTGCCGTTCTCCAGCCGCCCGCCGGCTTCTTCGAACGCCGCCCGCAATCTGGCGATCGCCTTGCGGGCGTTCGCCTGACCGTCGTCGGCGGCAAACGAGGCGGCCAGTACCGGCCCCGGGCGGCTGTGGGGCAGGCGGCGGATCAGCTCGGGGGCGGAGATGTTCTCCACCGGATACCCACGCCCTTTGGCTCTTTTCACTTTTTCCCGCAGGGCCGCGGCCCCCTCCGAAGACTCGGCCCACCGGATCTCGCCGTCCCAGCGGACCCCGATGTCGCCCCCCAGCTCCTTCTGCCAACGCCGCCAGTGGCTCATCCCGAGGCACTTGAGCGCATAGACCTCGGACAGCGGCTCGTCCATCGCGGTCAGCGAGGCGAACGAGAAGTAGGACGCTCCCCTGGGTTCGGGGTCATCCACCAGGATTGTCGGGGCGCCCAGGGCCTGCAGCTGCCAGGCAATCGCGCTTCCAACGATTCCGCTCCCTACGACCGCTACCGGTCCTGCCATTACGAACTCCTTTTTCGTTGATGTTGACACATGATCGGCGGACTGCCCGGTGACCGCTAGGGCACAAGGGCCCCCTCGTTTGAGGACCATTGCCCCCGGGCAATCAGCTATGGCGGACCGGCAACTGTTAGGTTGGCTAGACCTCCTGGTGAGGCCCTACCAATGCGCCGGAGAAAGGAAGCTGACGTGGAGCCAATTCAACAGATCAGCGAAGAGGAGAGCCGCGAGCTTCTGCGGACCAAGTCCAAACTTGGCAGAGTAGGCTTCGTCGTCGACGGCAAGCCCATGGTACTGCCGGTCAACTACCGCGCGGACGATGATTCCGTCGTCTTCTGCACCGCCGACGGCACCAAGCTGAGCGTCCTAAAGGACGGGGCTCCCGCCGCGTTCGAAGTGGACGGCAGCCGGTCCCTCTATCACTCCGGGTGGAGCGTGGTGGTACAGGGCACCGCCCGGGAGGTCACCGACCCCCTGGAGCTCGAGGAGCTCCGTCGCGGCCCCCTGAAATCCTGGGCCACCCCGGCCAGCGAGCACTGGATCCGCATCTCAATCGATCAAATCTCAGGCAGACGAATCCCCGAGTCCTAAGGAGTGGCGCCAACTTCGAGTCGATGATCCTGTACCGGAAGAACCCTCCCTCCGCCCGCCGGGTATCCGAATGACCGACCGCTGGGTGCCCGAGCCCGTGGGGGGCGGCGGGCTTGACCCGGTTGTGGCAGAAACCCACGTCTCCCTGCTGATATTTGCCGGAGACCGCGCATACAAGCTCAAGAAAGCAACCCGCAACCCATTCCTGGACTTCTCTACCCCGGACCTTCGCCGGCAGGCATGCCAGCGGGAGGTTGACCTGAACCGGCGGCTGGCGCCTGACGCCTACCTGGGAGTGGCCGGCATTGGGGGACCGGAAGGGGAAGCTTGCGACTGGCTGGTTGTCATGAGGCGCATGCCGCCCGAGCGACGGCTGACCAGGCTGGCCCGGGACGGCGAGTGTCAAGGCTGCCTGCAAGCGGTGGCGGAAAAGGTAGCCGCTTTTCACCGAACCGCGGCCACCGGGCCGGAGATAGAAGCTGAGGGCACCCGCGACGCGCTTCGGGGCCGGTGGGAAGCCAACATATCCCAGATGGAGCATGTGTCGACCCTGCTCGCCGATCCGTCCCTGCCCGGGCAAATCGCAGAGCTGGCCGGGGCCTACTTGAGCGGCCGCCGGGCGTTGTTCGATCGCCGGATCGCCGAAGGTCACATCCGCGACGGCCACGGCGACCTGCTTGCCGACGACATCTTCTGCCTGCAGGACGGCCCGCGGATCCTGGACTGCCTGGAGTTCGACGACAAACTCCGCTATATCGATGTCCTGGACGACGCCTGCTTCCTGGCAATGGACCTGGAACGGATCGCCGGCGCCGAGATGGGCGAGAGCTTTCTCCAGGCCTACCTACGTGCCTCCGGCGACGTCCACCCGGCATCCCTGGCGCACCACTACCGGGCCTATCGAGCCCACGTCCGCGCCAAGGTGGCGAGCATGCGCCACGAACAGGGAGACCCGGATGCGCTGGACGAGACCACCCAACTCCTCGAGATAGCTCTCAACCACCTGGAGGAAGCCAGGGTGGTCCTCGTGCTCGTGGGAGGCCTGCCGGGGACCGGCAAGTCTACGGTGGCCCGCCATCTGGCCGAGCAGAAAGGTTGGACGGTACTGCGGTCGGACGAGGTACGAAAACAGATCGCGGGAAGCACACCGTCAGCGGAATCCGGGTACCGGCAGGGTCTGTACCGGGAGGAGATCACCAAAGCAACCTACGAGGCGCTGCTCAACCAGGCGCGGGCCCACCTTCGGGACGGGTCCTCGGTGGTGCTAGACGCTTCGTGGTCCAAGGCTTCCTTGCGCGGGTTGGCGGCAGACCTCGCTGAGGAGTGTGCCGCCGGGTTCTTTTCCCTCCATTGCGAAGCGCCCATTGAATTGACGGCCGAGCGCATACAAAGACGGGCGGCGAGCGGCAACGATCCCTCCGATGCCACCGTGGACACCGCCCGATCGATGGCGGGCGAGTTCGACCCCTGGCCGCAGGCGCGGACCCTCGACACCTCGGGAGCTATTCAGCCCACCCTCGGTTCGGCCCGGGCGGCGCTCGGCGAACTGTTGTCGACCCGCCGCAGTCCCTCCTAACGGCTCTCTGGATCGCGCGGAACCCTCAGTCGGTGCAAATCCTTCTCGGCAGGGACCAGGCCGGCTCTCACGCTGCTGCCGGGACAGCCCGGTACTGACAAGGCATCATGGCAGACTTCCCGCGGGAGTTGAGCACATGAAGAGATCGCCGAACACGACGCCGAGCCGGACCGAGCCGGACGCGAGCCCCAAGCTGGCGCCCGGCCTTGCCTCCGAGTCCACCGGGCCATGGCGACGGAGCTTGCGCCATCCGCTCCTGCTGCTGGTGGTTGCCGGCATTACTAGCGGGATTGTCGCCGCTATCGCGGGAGCCTCGGGAACCGCCACCTTGTTATGGGCCGGCACCACCATCGTTGCCCTGGTGCCCCTGACGATAGCCATAGCACGGGACCTTTTGCGGGGAAGAGCCGGGGTGGATGTTATTGCTCTGCTGGCTATGGGGGGTGCCCTGCTGCTCGGCGAGCAACTGGCCGGCTCCGTGGTGGCGCTCATGCTGGTGGGAGGCCAGACCCTCGAGGAGTACGCAGGCGGCCGCGCCAGGCGCGAGCTGTCCCAGCTGGCGGAACGAATGCCTAGGTTCGTCCGCCGTCGGGAGGGCGGAGGGATCGTCTCCCGTCCACTCGAAAGCGTGATTCCCGGGGACCTGCTGCTGGTCCGCACCGGCGAGGTCCTCCCGGTCGACGGGCTCGTGACCGTTCAGGCCACCCTGGACGAATCGACCCTCACCGGCGAATCCAGGCCCGTGGAACACCCGCCCGGCGAGCCGGTGGCAAGCGGCACGGTCAACATCGGTCCCCCTTTTGATCTTCAGGCGACCGCCACCGCTCAGGCCAGCACCTACGCCGGCATTGTCCGCCTGGTTCGCGAGGCCCAGACCTCCAAGGCACCTTTCGTGCGGATGGCCGACCGCTACGCGATGGTTTTCCTGCCGCTCACCGTCACGGTCGCCACCGCGGCGTGGGCTTTTTCGGGCGATCCGGTGCGGGCGCTGGCGGTGCTGGTGGTGGCGACTCCCTGCCCGTTGATCCTCGCGGCGCCGGTGGCGCTGGTGTCGGGCATATCGCGGGCAGCCCGGCGGGGAGTGATCGTGAAGGGGGGCGGTCCACTGGAGGCGCTCGCCAACGCGCGGACGCTGCTCGTGGACAAGACCGGGACCCTTACCGCCGGGACGCCCTCTCTTCGAGAGATAGAGGTGTTCGGACGCGGAAGCGGAGATGAGCTGCTTCGAATGGCGGCGTCCCTGGAGCAGGTTTCTCCCCACACCTTTGCCGCTCCGATAACCAGAGCCGCCGAGGACCGGGGGCTGACCCTGTCGTTCCCGACAGACAGTTCAGAGAAACCCGGAACAGGCGTGAGGGGCACCGTCGACGGCACAGAGGTGCGCCTGGGGAGTGCGACCTGGGCCCTTCCGGAGGACACGGACCGCAACTGGCTCGCCGGGGTGCGCCGGCGGGCGTCTTCCGACGGCTCGTCCACCGTGTTCGTGGGAGTGGAGAACGGGCCGCAGGGCGTCCTCATCATGGAGGACCCGGTACGCCCCGACGCCAGGAGCACTCTGGAATCTCTACGGAGCATGGGCATCCGGCGGATCGTGATGCTCACCGGGGACGACGCCGAGGTTGCCCGCATCGTCGGCGAGTCCGTCGGCACCGATGAGGTGCTGGCCGAATGCTCACCCGAGGAGAAGGTGCGGGCAATCACCCGTGAAGGCCTGATCTCCCCCACCCTGATGGTTGGAGACGGCATCAACGACGCCCCCGCCCTGGCCGCGGCCGGAGTCGGCATTGCCCTGGGCGCCCGAGGTTTGACCGCCCACTCGGAAGCCGCAGACGTGGTCATCACGGTCGACCGGCTGGACCGGGTTTCCGACGCGATCCGCATTGCTCGCCGGGCCAAGGGCATCGCCCTGCAGAGCGTTATTGCAGGCATGGGGATGTCGGGGGCAGCCATGGTCGCAGCAGCCGCCGGGCTGTTGACCCCGCTGGCCGGTGCCCTATTGCAGGAGGCGATCGACGTAGCGGTCATCCTCAACGCATTGCGCGCCCTGGGCGATGGACGGCAGGGTGGCGCAAAATGACTGACGGGAGGCGGTGCAGGACCAGACGGGACGCGGGCGACCGCCCGCGTCTGCTATTCGACTTCCCGGCCGTGCGACCGGCAGACCAGGGTTGCCGGGGCAAGCCGTGCCAGCTGGTCGCTTACGCTGCCCAGGAACAGTCTGCTGGCACCACCGAGTCCGCGGGAGCCGCAAACCACCAGGTCGGCGCCGGCACTCAGCTGGAGAATTTCGCGCACCGGATCTCCGGTCGGGCACTCGATGGCAACTTTGAACCCGCCGTCCCGAAGCGGCCCTGCGGCCCGTTCGGCATTGTCGCGGGCAGCTTCCTGCAGGTGCTCGGCAGACCGGGACGACGGCAGGGATTCCGGGACCATCCGGTGCACCTTGGGGATCGTCTCGGCCACCGCGACCACTTTGACCGCGACCTTGCCGGGTTCCGCGATTCCCATGAACGTTTCGATGGCTTCCGCCGCGTCGTCCGATCCGTCGGTCGCCAGCAATACCCGCAGCGAATCGGTGAGATTTTCCAGCCGGTGGACCAGCAACACGGATGCCTGCGACGAATGGAGGACCCGGGTGGAAGTGCTTCCCAACAGCAGGCTATCCAGCCACTTGGTACTGCCCGCACCCATGGCCGCCACCGAATACTCACCGGACTCCACCATTTGGATGATCTGGGTGGCGGGGACTCCCGAGCCCAGATGTGAGTCAACCTCGAAACCATCCGCTCGAAAGTGCGAAACCTCTCGTTCCGCCACCTCGGGTGGCTGTGCGCGGGGCTTTCGCTCCTCCCCATAACGCCACGGCGGCTCGGGGAAGGTGAATTCCACCGAATCACAGACGTTGACGGTCACCTCGACCCGCTCGGGATCGGCCAGCCGTCGAAGCAACGAGCCGGTGTCGCGGGCGGGCCTGCTGCCGTTCGTGGCGTAAAGGATGCGAGTTTTCAAACTACCCCCCACTGGGTCGGTGATACCGTGCCCTTTGTACCACGGGCGAACCGAACGTCGTTGGGCCCACCTGGATCGGCCAGGAAGGCAAGCCTCGCAGTTCAGCCATTCTCATTGGATGTGCTTCAGGGTTACCGAGGCAAGGTGCCCGCAGGAGGAGAAGGTACCGTCATGAAAAGCGAGCCGCAGGTGGGGGCCGCCCATTGGCCGGCCAGGGTCCTTTTGGCGTGCGACGGCTCCGAGCAAGCGGCCAAGGCCTCAGCGGTTGTCGCTGCGATGGTGGGTCCGCAAGCCGTTGTCCGCATGCTGACCGTCGCCGGCAGCGAATACGCACCCTATGAGGGTGAATGGGGCCCGCTGAGCGACGCCGAAGACCGCAAGTTCGAACTGGCGTTAATCATGGATCAGGCCTTTACGGGGCCGCTCGAACGGCTGCGGCCGGCCGGCTGCCGCATAGAAGCCGGCAGCCGGCTCGGAAACCCGGGTCAGCAGATCCTGATCGACGCCGAGGAGTGGAACCCCGACCTCGTGGTGGTCGGCCGGACCGGTGCCGGGGGCATGGTGAAGCTTCTACTGGGAAGCGTCTCGAACCACGTGGTCAAAAACGCCCGAGTACCCGTCCTCGTGGTCTCCTAAAAAGACTGCCTACCACCCGGCGCCGCAGCCGTCCGACGATTTGCTATCCGCCGCCCGTCGGGTCGGTGTCACCGCCCGGCGCGTCGCCGGTCCCGGTTCCGCCGTCACCTGTTCCGGTGCCGCCGTTACCGGTGTCGGTGTCGGCGTCTGGGACGTTGATGTTGATGTCGGGGCTGTCCTGCTCCTCCGTCGTATCGGTGTCGACGTCATCGCCGGCCCCTCCGAACCCGTTGTTGAAGAACAGCATCCAAACCAGGAACAGCACCAACAGAACTGCCAAAACTCCGAGGATCATCCCCATGGGGTTGCGATCCTCAACCACCGTACGGTCTCGCCGATACGCCACGGCTGTCTCCCTTCATTAGGTAGTGGGACTCAAACGTTGTATTCCCGTAGCCAAACTCGCCAAACGCTCCGGCCGAACGAGGCGGGGAGGACGATCAGGGCGGGCCTAAAATGCTGCGTGGTGCTTAGACCTCGGCGTCCACACCTTGCAAAGGCTCTTTCCACAGCGGCAGCCGCTTGAGGAGCGGGGTTCTTCTGTCTCCTTCGGCTACCTCCAACAGGTCCTGGAGCATCCATTGGAGCCGTCGGCGGATCTGCAGGGACTCGCCGCCCCACAACCGCAACTCGTCGAAAGCGAGGGCCACGTGGTCGTCCCATGAATCGGACGGGACAAAGACCCGCATCTCGTCATCGCCGTCCCGGTGAACCTGGGAAGGGTAGCTGCGAACGGCCAGCCTGCGAAGTAGGTCGTGCAATTGGTTAACGCACTCCACCGCAGTAGACGGGTCATTGGTGCCGGGGGACAGCGCTCTCTCTGCGATGTCCACCAACTGGCGCAGACCGTAGCTTACGTCGCGGCCGGATCCCCTTTCCTTCACCAACGAAACCGCCGACCGCAGCTTCTTTTCGTCCAGCTCCTTGCGCGACCACACTTCCATCAACGGCATTCCCGTGGCGACGAACTCCCCCATACGGGGCAGGACCTTGATGTACCCGTCGGCGTCTTCGGCCAGCTCCAATAGATTCGCGGTCTCAACCGACCGCACGGTCCCCTGCTCATCGGATCCGATGAGCATGGACGGCCCCGGGAAGTCCGGCATCAGTGCCTGATCCTGGTGCCGCTGATCTTCCCCGTGAATTCGGTCTATAGCGTCTCTTGTTTCTTCAGCGATGCTGTTGATGATCGTGGAGACCCGGATTGAATGCGCGACCCGGTTGATATAGCTGACGAACATTCCGATGCTTGCGATCATCAGAGCGAAGGCGACGTTGATTGTGATCCCCGGCACGAAACGGTCGGCGATGCCGTCCTCTCCGCGCACCTCGCGAAGGACGATAACCGCGTAGGAGAAGGTCCCGAGGAAGATGCCCAATGCGAACTGGCTGTGACGGTCCCGCATGAAGGTTCGCAGCGCGCGGGGACTGAACTGACTGCTGGCAAGCTGCAGGATCAGTACCGTGATAGAGAAGACCAGTGCCGCCAGCGTCACGGCCGACTGAGCGAAGGTAGACAGCAGGGACCGGGCACTGTCCGGCTCCCCGGTAAATGCCAGGGTGGTCCCGCGCCGCGAAAGGTTGTGATCGACTTGGATCAAGCCGTAGGCCAAAACGCCGGAGCTGATGATGCATAGCGCCGGAATCAGCCAGTAGGAGTCCATCAACCGATCCCCCCACCGGCGCAGAAGGTTAAACACGACGAGCCCGGTCAGTCACGGCGCCGGAACACTGGTGCCCTTCCACAGAAACGCCTTTCTCCCGCCGGATCCCGTTGGCTTCCTACCCCTTTCCCCCCCCGATGTACCGGGGACGCCGGGAAAGTGTCGCCCCGGCAACAGCCGCCACCTGGCGGGCCACGCAGCGGGCAAATCTGTAGAGATCGCCTAAGAGCGAAAGGAGTGAGCATGCTTCGCAGTGCAAAGGATCTAACCGGCTACACCCTGGCGGCGCTTGATGACGATATCGGCAAGGTCGATGATCTTCTGTTCGATGATTCCAAATGGACCCTGCGGTACCTCATCGCCAACCCGGGCAGCCGGATGTCCGGCAGACGCGTATTGATCTCTCCGATCGCACTTGGCCCGGCGTACGAATCAGAGCGGAAGATCCAGGTGGATCTCACCAAGGACCGGATCAGGAACAGCCCCGACATCGACCTCGCCCAGCCTGTATCCGAGCAACAGGAGATGGAGATCCACTCCTACTACGGCTGGCCGTATTACGGCTGGGGAACCGGCCTTTGGGGGCTTACCCCCCACCCATCGGCAGACGCGGTAGAACCAAGGCTGACCGCCGACAGCGAACGGGTAAGTCTCGACCACAACCTTCGTAGCGTCGACGAGGTCACCGGATACGGCATCAGGACCACCGATGGCGCGCTCGGACACGTCGAGGACTTCGTCATCGACGACTCCGACTGGCAGATCCGGTACATGGTCGTGGACACCAAACCGCTGTGGCTTGGCAAGGACATCCTGGTCTCGCCCCATATGATCGAGAGCGTCGATTGGGACGACAGGTCGGTCTCCGTCACCCTCACCGAAGGCCAGATCGAAAACGCCCCGGAATGGGATGGAAAGTTCCCCATCGATCCGATGTACGACGCCAAGCTGGAGGATCATTACCGGGCGCTGTCCTACGTGATCTAGAACCCAACCCACCGACAACCCCGAGCCGGATCCGGCTCGGGGTTGTTTCCGTCGGGGGCCCGGACATGCCAGGATTGGGAGGTGAGCCGGGAACGCACCTCCAGAAGCCTTAGCCTGACAAGCGGGGGAATCACGCTGCTCGGGGTGCTCGTCAGCGTTGGCGTCACCGTGGGTATGGGGTTAAACGCAGTGTGGTGGATAAGAATCCTGAGCGGGCTCGCCACGACGCTGGTTCTGGTCACAGTCGTAAAGCTGGGCACCGGAGCGGGTCGGGGGCCGGTCGCCAGACTGGCCAACTGGGTGATCGGTTCGACCGACGAAAAGTCTGAGTGAATCGGTCTCCCACCCGTTAGGTAACCGGGCGCAGACTCGGCCTCAGGTCGGCCGGCTCAGCCGGGCGCTGGCTGGTACGTGGGGGCCTGATCGAGATCGGGCAATCCGGACATTTGCCAGTGCTCGATCATTGCATCCATCTCCGTGATGTCGAAGACCCTACGCACCAGGCCCCGTGCGTTTTCGATCCGAAGGCGCCAGCCTCCCCGTCCGGCACGACACGCCGCGCGCACCAGAACCCTGAGGCCGCTCGCATCGATGAAGGTCGTCCTATCCAGGTCGATAATCAGCTCGGTCAGCCCCGATAGCTCCTGACGCCGAATGCTGCGCTCCAGAACGTGCGAACTGCTGGAATCCACCTCTCCGCCTACCAGCAGGCGAACCGAGCCCTTACCGAGGCTGCCGGCAATCACCTCGAGCGGAATGATCTCCGCCGGTAGGGGTGGTTGCATTGCAACGCTCTCGCGTGCGGCCATTTCGCACCTCCTAGTACGACATCGGGCAACGAATCGTAGCTGCGGTAGCGCCGGTCGGAAAGAGGAATGTCGGGCAGGCGGCAGATCCTTAGGCGGGCGGAGTCCCGTCGGTACCGTTGGCGGCAACTCAGCGGTTCTGTAGTGTCTGGCGTCGGCACACGACGGAGGCACCTGGATGATTGCTCCTTTAAAAGTACGTCTTGTCTGCCGATAGGAATGGCGGGCCGGTGAGGCGTCGGGTGGGGGTACCGCCCAGCAATCGATTCTCATGCCAAGGGAGGACACCATGCCGAACAAACAAGACTCCAGCTCGAGTCGTCGAGCGGAGGTCAGCAGGCCCGCGCATACCTTTTTTCTGCGGACCACCCTTGTCCTACTCCTGACGGCGTTGGTATCCCTGCCTACCGTCCCGGCGGCTGATGCCCAAACCTCCCAAAAGGTTCTGTTCGGCGGAATCACCTATTCCGGTCCCTACGATTTCTCGGAGTTGAACGCGTTCGAGAAGGCAGCCCGGAAGAAGTCGACGCTCATCTCCTATTACCAGGCCCTCGATTACGCCCCCACCTTCAACCCCACCCTTGCCGACGCAGTCCGGGCCCGGGGCGCAACCCCGCAGATCACATTGGAACCATGGAAGCACGACGGCGGGGTTGAACAGGCCCAATACGCCCTCGCCCGCATCCTCGACGGTTCCCACGATGCCACCTTCCGGAACTGGGCGCGGGGAATCAAGGCGTGGGGCAAGCCGCTGCAGCTAAGGTTCGCTCACGAGATGAACGGCAACTGGTATCCCTGGTCCGAAGGCGTCAACGGCAACCAGTCCGGAAGCTACGTCCAGGCCTGGCGTCACGTCCACAACATTTTCAAATCCGAGGGCGCCACAAACGTCTCGTGGGTATGGAGTCCGTTCGTTCGGCTTCCCGGCAGCCAACCACTGGCATCCTTTTATCCGGGTGACGCCTATGTCGACTGGGTTGCGCTCGACGGCTACAACGGCGGCACTGCACTGGATTGGGGCGGCTGGCAGTCGTTCGAACAGATCTTCGCACCGAGCCTGGCCGAACTGAAGACGTTCACCAACAAGCCGGTTGCCATCGCCGAGGTCGCCAGTGCGGAAGCCGGGGGCAACAAGGCCCTTTGGATAAAAGACTTCTTTGCCGCACTCGAAAAGCGCCCCGAGATCAAGGCCTTCAGCTGGTTCCATTTCAACAAGGAAACCGACTGGCGGATCACAAGCTCGCCCTCCGCACAAAAGGCCTTTGCTACCGGGATCTCCAACCGCCGCTATTAGGCTACTCAGGTCCCCTGGGCACTCCTGCGCTGGGCGATGTCCTCCTTTTGCGCCTCGATATCGCTCTTGGACAGGCCCCCAATTCCGAGGAGGCCCGGTTCTTCGCTGCCCGGCTCGGGCCCGGATTCCGCGTTTTCGATCGCGTGGTCGATCCCTGCCTGAATTGCCGGGTCAACCTCGTAGTTGGTGCCCTGTGATGCCACCTGCTCGTCTCGTACGCGTTGGGCATCCGCTATAAATTCCTGCTCCTCATCCATTCTTTGGTTCTCTCCTCTCAGTGCGACCCTCGCTTCTTGGTGCCGCCTCCAGTGACCGGGTGGTTATCGGGTTACCCACACTCACGAGCCTTTCCTTCCTCGATCCGACCGCATCTATGCCTGTCCCGGGTAAGGACTCAGATCCGAGGAACTGGTGGGACAAGGTGCTGCGCCGGGTCTTCATGCAATATCCGTGCCCCATCTCCCGTCCTCACTACAAACGACGGGCCGAGTCCCGGCAACCGCGAGGAGGCAAATTTATGACTAGAACCAGCCACTCCCCGGTGGAGACCCCGGTGGACCCGGAGCAACTTCGTGAGCAGGTACGTGAAAAGTACCGGGAAGTAGCTCGCGAGCCGGGAGCCCCGCACCACTTTCATACCGGCCGGCGCCTTGCTCACCTGCTCGGCTACCCCGACCGGCAGGTGGACGCATTGCCGGACACGGCCGTGGAGTCGTTTGCCGGAGTCGCCAACCCGTTCTCTCTTCGAGCATTGCGCCGCGGCGATCGAGTTGTCGACGTCGGCTCCGGCGCAGGTTTCGACAGCTTCGTGGCGGCGCAGCAAGTGGGACCGGAGGGATCGGTGGTCGGCGTAGACATGACCGACGAGATGCTGGAAAAAGCCCGTCGCAATGCCGACCGGATCGGGTTCCACAACGTCGACTTTCGGGTTGGGCTGGCCGAGGCGCTGCCGGTGTCCGATGAGTCGGCAGACGTTGTCATATCGAACGGGGTGTTCAACCTCTGCGCCGACAAGCGAGAAGCTTTCGAGGAGATCATGCGGATCCTTGCCCCGGGCGGGTGGCTGCAGTTTGCTGATATCGCGAACGGTAAACCGATTTCACCGGACGCTCTCAGGAACATAGATCTCTGGACCGGCTGAATTGCCGGTGGCCTGCCGTGCGCAGGCTGGCAGCGGATCCTGGAGGAAGTGGGATTCACCGATGTGCAGATCGGACCACCGGTCGACACCTTCAACGGCGCGGCCGGGGAAAACAATGCCCGGGCATACGACGTCCATGGACATGCGTTCATCGCCCAAAAGCCGCAGTAGCCCTCGACCGGGCGGAGAGTGCAATATCCGGCGGGATATTCGCATCCTCAACCAGTAGGACCAGTAGGCAGGCGCACCTCGAGGGGTTCATCGCGCTCATGGAAGTTGCGCTCTACCGTTTGGGGTGCCACGTTTTAAGGAGGGAGGTTTACCGGACTGGGTGAGAGCGGCAGAAGGATGTTGATGAGCGAGGAGGCGGGCACAAGGTTCACTACGGTCGCCCGCGAACAGCTTCCCTGGCTGTACTCGCTGGCACGCCGGCTCGTCGGCGCCGATGCCGAGGATGCGGTTCAGGAGTGCCTGACGCGGGCCTACCGCGGATTTTCGGGCCTGCGCGACGAGCAGGCAGCCCCGGCCTGGTTTCGGCAAATTCTGCTCAACTGCGTTCGGGAGCGGTACCGCAAGCAGATCAATCGGCCCAGGGAAGAACCCGAGGACCCACTCCCGGATTACTCATTGTTCCGCAAGATCGCCGACGTCGATCCGTGGCCCTACTCGGACAGCGTGCACCTGGACTTCCTGGCTACGTTCGACAAGGCCGACGTCTGGGATGTCCTGGACCGCATCAACCCCAAGTACCGGGTACCTCTGGTGCTGGTGCACATGGAGGGCCTTTCCACATCACAGGTCGCCCGGATGTTCTCTGTGGCGCAGGGCACGGTGCTGTCATGGCTTCACCGTGGCCGCAAGCTGTTCGAGCGGGAGTTGTGGGACTACGCCACCGAGCACAACTTGCTTAAGACCTCGAAGGGAGACCGGCAGTGATCAGTTGCGCCGAAGCAGTCAGTCACCTTTGGGGTTATCTCGCCGACGAGCTGGACGGCGTTGACCATGAGCAGGTGGAGGAACACCTTGCCGTCTGCCGCCGGTGCTGCGGCGAAGCCGAGTTTGCCGGGCTACTCAGGACCTTCATGACCTCGGCGACACAGCCCAAGTTGCCGGCCGACGTCGAGAGCCGGCTTCTGGGCTTTCTCGACTCACTGGAGAAGGAGGTCACATGACCCTCGACCTCATGCAAAAGAGCGAGATCCAACAGCTCGTAGCGGACGCCTACCGGGCGCTGGAGGAAACTCCGGGCGGGCCGGCGGCCCGTTTCTACGCCGACGATCAGTTGACCGCCCTTCCGGACGGCGCGGTGGAATGGGCTCTGGGTGTCGGCAACCCGGTGGCATCGGCAGAACTTGCCCCCGGCGAGGTGGTGGCAGACCTGGGCTGCGGTTCGGGCATCGATACGCTGCTGGCTGCAGGGCTCGTCGGCCCCACGGGCAAGGTAATCGGAATCGACTTCCTGGCGGAGATGGCCGAGCGGGCCCGCAGTTTCGCCGCTAAGGCCGCAGCCGGCAACGTAGAGATCCACCAGGCCGAGATGGAATCATTGCCGTTGCCGAATTCGTCGGTAGACGTGGTCATCTCCAACGGATCCATCAACCTGTCTGCCCGCAAGAGCCGAGTGCTGGCGGAGGCGCACCGGGTGCTGCGTCCCGGAGGACGTCTTTGCGTGTCTGATCTGACGATTTGCGAGGAGGATCTTCCGGCGGAGATTCTCACTCACCCGTCGGCGTGGGCCGGCTGAATAGGGGGCGCACTGGCGGAGCGTGTCTTCGTCGAAAAAATCGAGGGAATCGGATTCTCCGATACCCGCATACTGCAACGCCGCCCCTTCGACGTCGAGGATGTGTCGAAGTACCCGCTGTTCACCCCCGACGTAGTGAAGCTCATGGGCGAGCTTCTAACTCCGAGCCGGCAGTCTGAAGTGGCGGTAGCCGTGACGGTGACGGCAAGCAAACCCGCCTGACGCCTCCTCCAGCGCTCTGCCCGGCGTGCAATATCGGCTCTGCCCGGCGTGCAATATCCCCACCCGCTTTCTCATCCTTAACGAGCAAGACGGCCCGGTGGCTCAACCGTGCCGGGCAGCAGGCAAGCTACGAGGATGGAGGCTGATATGACAGACAACCATGATCTGCGCAAGGGCTCACTCTTGATGGCGGTTGCCGGCATCGCGTTCATCGGTTACGGACTGGTCTTTCTGGTCAGGACCTTTGTGGGGACCGGATTCGAGCTCGGCGTCGAAACCATCAACGGGGTAAGCCGCGCCGACCTCACGGCGTTCGAACCGGCGATCCTCCACTACATCAGCCACCTGCACGTTGCAACCGCGGCTTTCATCATCGCCACCGGCATCGCAGTGACCGGTCTGGCATGGTACGGCGTCCGCCGGGGTGAACTCTGGGCGTGGGTGACAGCGGTCGCGGCTCCGGTGGTCGGGCTGGCACTTGCCCTGCCGATGCACTACCTCGGTCTATTCAGCCATGACTGGGTGACGCATCTCGGACCCATCTACCTGGCGACGCTGGTGTTCGTCGCGGGCGCCCTCAGGGCCCTGAGGGGCCTGCAGCCGGCGAGGGGCCCGAAACAGTTCACTGCCCAAAGCGCCGGATAAACGTGCGTGGGCCCGGCTGGATTCGAACCAGCGACCAATGGATTATGAGTCCACTGCTCTAACCGCTGAGCTACAGGCCCCAGGATGCGGGGATGGGAGGCAAGGACACCCGTAGTCAGTCTAACGACCGCGGGTGTTGCGGGGACATAAAGCACCGCCCTCGTCCGCTGGAGAAGGTTTCAACCCGCTGCGTGATCTAGCCTGTTCATCGGCGCGTATCTGATCGATGCGAGAGTTCCGTGGCGCTCAGGCGACGTCAGGCCGCAAGCGGTTGGTTCGGGAAAGCCGGGTGGCTCAGACCGGCGGCGGCGTACGGCGCTGCCGCACCAGGTAGGCAGCCACGCCGGCGGCCCCCACCAGTGCCAGAACGCCGACTATCAGTTGAGGAGGAATCCCTCCGCCGTCTCCCGGTTCGTCGATAGGGCTCTCGATATCGGTCGGAGTTTCGGTGGGTTCCGGTGTGGGCGTGGGGGTCGGGCTGGGTGATGCCGGTGCA